>Ga0194111_10003937_pt1 | contig 17405 bp, 20 predicted proteins | sample TA2KigC300mmetaG_FD_146194 | JGI IMG/M metagenome (GOLD analysis project Ga0194111, IMG submission 146194) | Freshwater microbial communities from Lake Tanganyika, Tanzania - TA2015033 Kigoma Deep Cast 300m | ecosystem: Environmental > Aquatic > Freshwater > Lake | place: Tanzania: Lake... | reverse complement strand
CATATCGATATGCCATAACCACTCTCCTTTCGTACGACTTTATTGTATCATATCGATATGGTCTCTCGTAGATAATTTTATGCTTCATGCTAAATTTTTACCCTCACCCTAATTACGACACAGTCTCCAAGGGGAGAGGGTGGGGGTGAGGGGAAATTTCAAATATTTTTGGCTAGATTTTATTTGATGATTGGTGCTTGATGTTTGGTTATTGTCATTTAATTTACCGATTCGAAATCAGCATAATATCATCACCGCCAACATTTCGTCGGGCAAGCAACTGCACTTTAGGTCTATCCTCCATTGCCTGAAATTTTGAAAAATCCCTGAACTTGAGGAGACAAAATACCCTCTCCTGAGATTGGAGGAAGCGGATGAGATCTCCCTCCTTTTCTAATTCCAAAATGGGCACAATTCCGGTATAAAAATTGTAAGGGCCTGTTCCAAAATCTCCGTAAAGGCCCAATTTCTCACCAGGTTGAATCCGCGATGTAATCTCCTGGGAAATGAAACGGGCAGACTTATAAGGGTTGACTAAAGGAAAAACAACTCTCAATGTATAAAAGAATCCACCTGCCACTATCCCGATGAGAATAAAGAAAATGGCTGTTCGATATTTGAAACGATTGAGAATGAACAAGGCAAGACCCCCTCCTGCCATGAGAAAGGCAATGGGAAGGCTATAAGGCAGGTAGGAAGAAAATCTTGCCGAAACCACCCAAGGAATGGCAGCCCCAGCTATCAGGGCCAATCCTATAAATAGATGAAGGGGGAAAGAGATCCATCCGTGATGAAAATGTTCCATAGAAATTGAAATAAAATCATCCCAAAGCTTCCCCACCATCAGTGATACGGCCGGGAATAGAGGTAAAAGATAGATGCCTCTCTTTCCTTTTGAGACGGAGAAGAACAAAAAGATCACAACGAACCATATCAATAGAAAAAGAAACTGTTTCCTTTTTTCTTCCACCTCTCGGGAAAAACCATAAACCACTGCTGCGGGTAGAAAAAAGATCCAAGGGAGAAAGTCCATTGGGAAATTATAAAGGTGATAGAAGAAGGGCCGGAGGTGGCTTGAGCCTTTTGCAAAACGATCGAACGTATGGGACAAAATTGTCTCATTAAGGTATTCTCCTCCTCCCCTCAAAATTGCAGGAAGGTACCAGGATAGGACGATCAACATCAACAGGATCATTCCTGTCAAGAGTCTCATCCCTTTGACTCCCCTCCAATCTCTTTGAATAATGAGATAGATTAAACTGACAAAAAGGGGAAGTATAAATCCCACCGGGCCCTTTGATAAAGTGGCCAATGCCATAGCAATATAAAATCCATAAATAGGGAAACTTCCCCTCACTCCCTCCGCTCCGTCGCTAAAGCTCTGGAGCGTCAGCGATCTCTCCCCTTGGGGGAGAGGGGAAGCCTGCTCGCCGAACAAGTTCTTTGGCAGGCGGGGGTGAGGGGTCTTATTTCCATACCAATAATAAAAACAGTATAAAGAGGCTGTAGTAAAGAAGGTAAGAGTTGTATCGATATTTGCTCGCGTAGAAAGATAAGCGAATTCAAAGCTTGTTGCAAGGACGAGACCAGAAAGAAACCCAGTGCGTGAAGTATAGAGATTCTTTCCGAGAAAAAAAGTGAGGAGAACAGTTAGTGTTCCAAAAAAAGCGGAGGGAAATCTTACGGAAAATGAGTTAAATCCTTGCCATAAATACGAAGAAAGGGCGATTAACCAGAAAAAGACTGGAGGCTTATCGGCATATGTTTTCCCATTAAAATGCATCATTACCCAATCCCCACTGTTAACCATTTCCCTTGCTACCTGGGCATAACGTGGTTCATCTGGATTCCAAAGGTCCCATCGATTCAAATTAAAAAGATAAAGGACGAGACAGAATCCTAAAAGAAAGAGTATCTGAACCAATTTCTGGGGGTATACTTCTGAAATTCGTTTATCCATGATTTAAATATATTAAACCACTGCTCCCTCGATTTCAACTTTACCCCGTTAGAAAGCCCCGCTATTCCTGCCTGTCCCTGCCCGTCCGGCAGGCGGGGGCAGACAGGTATGGTGGGAATAATATAAATAAATCTTCAATTCCTCGCAGAAAGGGCGGGGTTAAAGCCCCTCGGTTTCAAGTCGCAACGACATCTTCCTAACGGGGTTTGCTGAAAACGGTCTTTACAAATTTTATGAACAGAAACACTGACCCCATCAGAAGGAAGACAAATATAAGATAGAGTATCCATGCACAGCGTTGTATAGCTGGGAAAACATTAGCGAAGGCCCACTCCTCAAATCTGTCCTCCAATCCAATCTGGCCCTGAACCGTGATGACCTCCTCAGCAACCTTGTCCTGGTCTACAGTGACCCTCAATATGTGATTAAATTTTCCCCAATTAGGTTGCCATTTCTTCAGACGCCCTCCCCCACCGCCCGTAATGATATAGTTCACTCCTCTTTTTTGGACCCTCAAGTGACCGTGATAATCACCAAAAAAACAGGTGACACCCTTGTAGGCTTCGATTAACGAGGAAACCGTTTCCTCATCAGGATGAGATGCCTTAAGGTTTGGACCTAACCCTTTCATTGGAATATGGATAAAAACAAAAATATGCCTTTTCCCTTCTCCTTCTCTGGACAAGGTTTCTTGAAGGTAAGAAAGATAGCCAAGTGGAGTTCTTGGATTAATTTCAGAAATGATGAAAAGACATTGATTGAAGATGAAATCGAAATTCCTCGATCCATAGAGTGACTCATAAACCTCTGGCGTTACCCTACGCTGCTTCGATTTAATTTTTGAAGCATAATCAATATCATGATTTCCAGGGACGAGAAAGACAGGAAAAGGTGGCTTGATTTCTGCTGTCATCTCCGTTAGAAAAAAACGATGATTCCATAGATCAGGTTTCTTAACAAAATCACCTAATATTATTATGAAGGAGGGATTCGCCTCCTTTAAAGCCAATTCAATGAGAGTTTCTGCTGTTTCGCTTCCTGTTGTATCGCCAATGACAAGAAAAGAGAAAGGAAAGCCCTGTTCATTTAATGCCGCCACCGTGGAAGGTCTATTTCCAATAAGATGATTCGAAGGTATATTTTGATAATCCCGATAAAATTGAATAACGACCAACCAGAGAACAGTGAAGGCGATAGAGAGGGTAAATAAAACCAACCAGGATATCCATTTTCGTTTCTTTTCCATCATAATCAATTTGACGCCTATTCTTTCTTAGACTCCTGCTGTATATCTTTATTCGAAATCAAAACAAGATCCCAATGCCCCACTCTTGTCTCATGGAGAGAAGAAACTTCAAAATTTAAATCCTTCTCTATTTGATAAAGATCTACCTTTTGAATCACGATAAAAACCCTCTGAGACGAATACATCACCTGCGCGAAGCGATCTTTGTTCCTGACCACTTCTATGAAGGGCTTTTTTGTATAGTAGAGCAAACCATCCGGTTGAAAATAACAACTTATAAGGTCATCTCCTGTCTTCATCCTTTTAAGGACATTCTCTGAAAATGCCTTCATCGATCTCTGGGGGTAATTTTTTTTGGGGATGACCCAAGAAATATAAAGTTGAAAAATGATAAAAGTGGTAACAAGACTGATGAAAGAGACCCATTTCATTTTCTTAAGAAAGAAAAGGAGGGCGAGGCCCAACCCGATCAGGAACCATATAAGGATGGAGGGCAACAGAAAATGAAAGGGCATCACAGAAGGATATAACCGTTGTGGAATTTTTAATAAAAAAACGCCAATGGCGATCATGGGTAAGGAAGCTAATATAACAAGACAAAGGATGAATCCCTTTTCCCTCTCCTGAGATTGAAGTACAGAATCCCACGAGATCCCTACCATCAGTGCTGCTGCTGGATAAAGTGGAAGAATGTAGTTATCCTTCTTCCCAATGGAAAAGGTGAAGAAAAGGAAGGTAAAAACGAACCAGACGGAGATGAATAAGAATTCTTTTCTTTTATCTCTTCCTTTCCTTAATCCAAAAATGAATGCGGTTGGTAGAAAGACAATCCAGGGGAAGAACTCTAAGGGAAAACGAATAAAATAGAAGAATAAAGATTTGGGATGAAAATGTTTTCCTTCCCCTGCTAATCTTCCAATGGTCTGGCCGAACAGAATCCTCTTTGTGTAGTCCTCTCCTCCTTCCCAGCAAGCGGGTATTAACCATATAAGAACAACGATTAAAGAAAGAAGGAATCCAAGGAATAAATCTCGATTCCAATACTTTCTCACATCCTTTTGCAATAATATAAATATAAGAAAAATGGGGATAGGAAGGTAGGCAATTGGGCCTTTAGTTAAAACCCCGAGCCCCATGAAGAGACCTCCCAGAAGAAAATATTTCCGGCGCCCCTCTTCTTTCTCATACCCCCGATAGAAGCAATAAAGGGTTAAAAGAAAGAGGAGCGTAAACAGGGAGTCCAGCGCCAACCATCGGGATATTTGAGAAAAAAAGAAACATGTGGCCAAAACCAAAGCGGAAAGGAAGCCTACTCTGGCATTAAAGAGCCTCTCTCCGAAAAGGAATGTCAAGAGTACGGTGATCACTCCTGCTAAGGCCGAGGGGAGACGATTGGTCAATTCGGTATTCTCTCCAGTGAAAAAAGTAGAGAGATTGACCAACCAGAAAAATAGTGGAGGTTTCTCTGCATAGATTTCCCTATTTAGATGAGGTAAAAACCAGTTTCCGGTCTCCTCCATTTCCCGAGCAATGACTGCATACCGAGTTTCATCGGGCTCCCACAGATCTCTTCCTCCGAGATTAAATAAAAAAATGAATGCCCCCAAAGATGTTAAAACAATGAGAAGAAACTTTCTTAATTCAATGGACTCCATGGCTCCTGAAGACCCTTAAACCATTACCTGTAAAGAATAAAAATAACCTTACATTTTGATTTCAATTAAGCCAATCATATTCAATCCTAAAATTTAAATAAGGAAGATTAAGCGAAGATTAAACCAAGATGAAGATTTCTTAATGTCATTTAAGGGCAATTTCTTTTCGAATTAAAGATTTTTCAAACCCAGCCCATTCCTAATGCGATTGCTAAGAGGAAAAGCATTCCGCCTATAATTTGTTTGATGACCGACATTGTCATCTTTTTTATGAGCCGGGTTCCAAGGAAGGATCCTAAAAACGCAGCAACGGTGGCAGTGGCTACAAGCTCCATCCCTCCATGAGCGGAAAGTGTTTCAAATTCTTTTGAAAAGAAAGAAACTCCATAGACGATGAGACGAGAGAAATCAACGAGCACAGCGCATATAACTCCCGTACCGATAAATGTTTCCTTTTCAAGCCCTGCTTTTACCAGAAAGGCTGATCGGAGGGCTCCCTGGTGCCCTGATAAGCCGCCAAAGAATCCTGATAAGGCTCCTCCTAAAGGAAGATATTTTCGATCAAAAGCCATCTTTTCGAAATATGGCAGGAGCTCAAATATGGAGAAGAAAAAGATGAGAATAGCAATAACAAGCTTGATCGGCATGATCTTAAACATTTTTGACCCTATTGAGTATTCAGCAAGGGGCTGTAGGTCTGAAAGCAAGGTGAGGAGATATGCTCCAAAGATTGCGAAAAAAATCCCTGGTATAGCGAATAATAAGACTACTTTTATATCAGCCTTCTTTCCCATAAGCCAAACCTTAAATAAATTGTTAGCAAGGTGGACAATCGCCGTAGAGGCAATGGCGATTTCCAGTGGAAAAAAGATGGCAAAAAAAGGCATTAATAATGTCCCCAGCCCAAATCCAGAAAAGAGGGTTAAGGCTGATACAACAAGAGCAGCAATTGAAACGGCTATGTATTCCATTAGTTATTCCTTTAACCTCCTATTTAATTCATTCTTTCGACTCTGCAGAAGTTCAAAAATGTCTATTGATAATGTCGTCACTACAGAATCCTCTTTTCTCTAATCTCTTTCGGAAGATGGGAACTTAAGAGTCCGCATAACATAATCAAAATGAATAAAAATCCTTCATATCTTTTCAACATTCCCATAAGGAGAAGGATCACTACCTTAAAAATATTCAAAGCCCCTTCAGTTACAATAAGCCAGATGAACCCATCCTTATAGAGTTCGCGGACAACCAGAAGTATTCCAGAACCTGTTGCCAAAGCAATAAATATACCAGGGACTTCTGCCCCTATGATGATCCCGCCATACCATCCACTGAATCCAACGAAGTGGAAAAACAGTAGTGTTATCTTGATAGGTAAGTCGAAGGGTATCTCCCTTTTCTCTTTTGTTAGTTTTGTTTCTACCATCTTTTTAGCTCCTGTCCGATTGATGTACCATCAAATAAGGATTTCATTGAGCTTTTTGATAACTGCTTTTAACTCTTCAAAGGTTGTCGTCCGACCAAGGCTGAATCGAATTGCACCCATTCCCACTTCTGGAGGGATTCCCATTGCCTTTAGAACCGGAGATAGTTCAACTGATCCGGAATGGCAGGCCGCACCGGTGGAAGCAGCTACACCATCCAACCGAGCTAATATTTCTGATCCTACTCTTCTAATAAAGCTCACATTCAGGGTGTTCGGGAGGCGATGGACGGGATGCCCATTGAGTACGACTGCCTCACCAAAATTCTCCTGAAGGAGATTCCAAAAGTGATCCCGCAGGTTTCGGATTTTCTCATCACCCAAATATCTCTTTGCAATTTCACAAGCCTTTCCCAGCCCAACAATCAAAAGGACATTCTCTGTCCCAGCTCGTCTTCCACCTTCATGGCCTGCACCATGGATGAGTGGCTCGATCGGGGTTTTCTCACGAATGTAAAGAACTCCGACTCCCTTCGGGGCATAGAGTTTATGTCCTGCTATGGATAACAGATCAATTCCTAAATCATCAACTATTGTTTTGATTTTTCCAACGGATTGAGCCGCATCCGTATGAAAAAGAATCCCATGGGACTTTGCGATCTTTGAGATCTCTTCAATCGGTTGTATCGTTCCAACTTCGTTATTCGCATGCATCACACTAATGAGAATCGTTTTCGAAGTAATGGCTTTTTCAATCTCTTCAGGATCAACCATCCCATATTTATCCACCCCAGTATAGGTTACTTCTGCCCCAAGTTTTTCAAGGAAACGACAGGGATTGATCACAGCGGGATGCTCAATCTGTGTTGTGATAATGTGATTACCCTTCTCCTTTAAGGCATAAAATACACCCTTAATCGCATGATTGTTAGATTCACTCCCCCCACTGGTAAAGACGATCTCAGAAGGGTGGCATTGAAGAAGGTCCGCTACCTGTCTCCGAGCATTTTCTATGGCTTCCTTGGCATGTTCTCCTGCCCAATGATGGCTTGATGGGTTCCCATAGTGTTGTGAGAGGAAAGGCTTCATCGCTTCTGTCACCTCTGGAGCGATTGGGGTGCTTGCATTGAAATCGAGATAAATTTTTTGTGCTTTCATTCAATCTCCTTCTTAAGTTTCTGATTGATTCAACACTTTCTAAATTTTTAATTCTTTATCCCCAGAAACGCAGATGAATCCTGCTTCCGGCAAAAGCATTCTGTGAGGGTCCTCGAAATAGGGGTTTTCACTTGGGGGTTGGAGAAGGGTTGAAGAGTAGATCGTATTTTTAAACCCGATTTTAACAAAAAACTCTTCTATCTCATCCGGTCCATAAAATTGGGCATGGGAATAGAATAGATGCCCTTCTTCCTTCCTCATGCTATATAATTTTCCCCATGGGCTTCTTTTATTAATAATCCCCAAAATGATCTTTCCCCTTTGCCTTAAAACTCGGTAAGTTTCTTTAAGAACCTCTATAGGATCATCCACAAAGCATAATGTGAAGAGAATGAAGACAGCTCCAAAAGTTTCATCTTTAAAAGGCAAATTCTCCCCTCTGGCTAAAGCAACTAAGGTACCTTTCTTTTTCGCTATTGAGGATGCTTTATAAGAAGGATCGACACCAAAACGTATCTTGAGGGCTGAAGAAAATATACCCGTTCCAACACCGATCTCAATAAACGGTGGTTGAACATCGTCCATAAAAAGCTTTACCGCCTCGAGCTCTATTTGAAAAAGGATTCTGCCTTTTGATGTTCCAAGCCATCCATCGTATTCTTCTGCATACCGGTCAAAGGGATTAATTATTCCTCTTACCATTTACTTCCCTTCAATCAAGATTCTTTTAACCCACTTTGGATCAGGCTTATTAATAATAAAATAATTAATATTTAAAGATGTGACCATATGACTCGACTGTGGGAGTGTTGGAGGAAAGCCTCTTTGTGTGATTCAAATTGTTACTCCCCTGTCTTTCATAGGGCTAAAAATCTTTGATTTAAGTCAAAACCTTTTATTTTGTTTACATCCACCCAATACGGACTCCTGTTCGATAAACTCTCCAAGAGAAAAGACCCGCTATTAGAATCAGAATTGTAGTCGCCAGAGGTCCGAATCGGGAGGTGATTTGCAGCCCTAACAAAACAATCGTTATGACTATGAACAGGCAGACTGTCGCTAAGCGTGTTCGTCTAAGCCGGATAGGAGCGATTTGCTTGGCGATTTCCTCCGGAATCGAATCCCCTTTCACCTCGTTAAGGAGCGCTTCGATCGCAGGTTGGAATCGAAAATGGACCATCGAAAGTAGCACTGTCAATAAAAGGAGAAGGATCAACTTCAATAACAGAACAGGGTTCATGATCAAATCGCCCCAAGGGAAACCACCAAGGGGAAGCAATAAGATTCCAGTCACTAATGCAGTAAACTGATATACGTAGCACCGTATTGCTGCACCCTTGATAATGTTTTCGAAATACCGGTCTACGATGAACGGAGCCTTTCCGATTCGCCTCCGTTCGTGCACCACAATTAGGTTGTACAGGGGCGCCGCCATGAAAACGACCGCTAAAACATGAATAAACTTTACGACCTCGTAAGCCATTTCATTTCCTCCTCTGAAAATAGGCATTCACGTCCATAATTGTTCGGCACCTCATAAAACTTGTTGGATCGCCCTCATCAACAGATCCTTATCGAAATCCTCTTGTGAAAGACGAATCACGAAATCCTTATCGATTAGGATGTGATAAGGGACTGACCCTGTGCCAAATATTTTGTAAATTTCCCCCTCTGGGTCAATACCCACTGGGTAAGTTAATCCATGTTGAGAAGACCAAGAGGATGCTTGCCTATTATTTTCTTTGACGCCGAGAGCAAAAACCTTCAACCTCTTATCCTTGAACCTCTGCCAGACCTCTTTTTCAATAACAGGAGCCTCCTGCTGACAGCGTGTTCAGAAGGTTTTCCAGAATACCAAAAATATCGGAGACCCCTTCGAATGTGACAGAGATAAGTCATTGCCGATGGGAAAGTCTTCAGCCTCTTGGCCGACTTTTAAATTTTCTTTCTGATTTTCAAAGACCTTCATTTTGAATTCTCCTAAATGGTTACAGACACGAAACCCGGACACGCCTACGTTCCGAAACGCCTACCTGCAGGAAGCGTTTTGGCGAAGGCAGGCACTCTGGCGTGCAGGCACGGTCACGGCACCCCCACCCCACCCCTCCCCCCTTGAGGGGGAGGGGTGGGTGGAGGGTAAAACGATTTATTTCGTTTGTATTAATTCTGTTTCAAGAGAAATAGGGTTGACTAAACAATATACTCCAGGGCATCTTTCATGAGCCATTTTCTCGAGCTCTTTTAACTGCTCATCTTTCGCATCACTCTTCACAGTGGCGATGATCTTGACCCTCTCTACAATTGGGTTATTTGTCAGCCCCAGAGTTCTGCTAAGATCCGTGAAATTCTCTGCAGAAACTCTGAGATCCTGAATTTTAATTCCCATCATCGTAGCCATTGACATGAATGTCCCGGCAAAACATGCAGCGAGACCAAAGAGACAATATTGAATCGGATCGGGAGCCAGTCCCTCTCCTCCCATAAATGGGGCAAAGTCTGATCGAAGAACGGTTTCGCCTTTGGGGTGCTGAATCTTCGACTCAATTTGCGGCTTTCCCTCATCGAAATTCCAAGAGCATTCGACCTTTTTACTCTTCTTGGCCTTTGATAAATCGTGTTTCACCTCTTCCATAAACTTTGAGACAGCCTGATCGTTAAAATTATTCAGCTCCATAATCGTCCCCCTTCCCTTTATTTGATCCGTCTAAGAGTTGCAACCATCTTACCTTTCTCTTGGAGCTGTTCCAAAAGGACTTCCCTCATTAGATCACATGCCTGAATGATCTTGGAATTCGAGATACGGTAATAGATATTTACCCCTTCCCGTCTGCTCAAAACAACTCCCTTCGATTTTAAAATGCTCATATGCTGGGAAAGGTTAGCCTTGCTGAGACCGATCTTCTCGACAAGATCACTGGCCGTCATCTCTTTGTCCCTCAATGTATTTAAAATCTCTAATCGCTTGGCATTTGAAAAAACCTTGCAGACATCTGCATGAAGCTCAAAAATCTTTTCCATATATCCCCCTAATTTGTTTTTAAAGCTAAGGCCTTTATGGACATACCTTGATGCAGAGACCACATTTCAAACCATCTTGTTTTAGAAACTAATATCTCTTTACTTTCCATTTGTTTAGAACTTATTTAGTTTATATATTTCTAAACTATAATATATGAAAATAAATTTGTCAAGAAGTTTTTTGAAATTTCTGAAAAAAATCCCTTTGAGTTACCTTGAACCATGTCCTGAAATTGTTTCATGGGTGGCTCTCCATTTCTTTTCAAAGCCTCTTAACGCATTGATTTTATTACCTGTCTGCCGCAGGTAGGGATACCCGTACCGTTGGAAATTTCAAATATTTTTGGTTAGATTCCTACATGGCTAAATTTGAGAATTTTCTTCTAACATTTTGTGTGCCCCTCACCCCACCCTCTCCCCTTGGGGACTGTGTCATAATTATTGTTTTGTCACCCTGAATTTATTTCAGGGTCTCATAAGTATTTGATTCTATTAGGTGCTGAAACAAGTTCAGCATGACATTTTTCACTGTTTTCCCCATTACGACACAGTCTCTTGAGGGAGAGGGTGGGGTGAGGGGAAATTTCAAATATTTTTGGTTAGTATTTAGTAGAGACACGGGTTGTACATTTTGATGACTTTAAACTTTTATAGCAGGCAAAGATACGGTGAAGGTGGAACCTTGATTCAACTCACTGGCAACTTCGATCTTTCCATGATGGGCATGGGCGACCCATTCGGCGATACTCAAACCTAATCCCACCCCACCGGTCTCCCTCGATCGAGATTTATCCACCCGATAGAACCGTTTAAAAATCTTCTCCTGTTCTTCTATGGGAATTCCAATCCCGGTGTCCTTTATTTTAATCAGGACCATACCCTCATTCTTTTCACCAGTAACCAGAACGGATCCTTTTGAGGTGTATTTAATTGCATTATCAATCAGGTTAGTAAAGAGTTGCTGAAGGCGTATCTTATCTCCCATCACCACCGTCTCTTGAATCGTATCAATATTTAGAGCAATATTTTTCTGTTCAGCAAGGACTTGAAAGAGATTGCCTATGTCCTGGATCAAGAGATCCAATCGCAGAGGAACCAATTTCAACTCGACCTGCGAAGAATCGCTTTTCGAAAGGAGGATGAGATCATTGATCATCCGATTCAGGTGGTCAAATTGTTCTATGAAATGGGCCAACCCTTCCTGATACTCTTCGGTAGTTCTGGCTTTTGAGAGAAGCACTTCTGCCTCTCCCTTCATTACGCAGAGAGGGGTTTTAAGCTCATGGGAAGCATCCACAGTAAATTCAGCCATTCGTTTAAAAGAACTCTCTAATCTGGCAATCATTCCATTGATCGTTCGGATGAGGTCATCCATCTCATCTCCTGTCTCTCTCGGAGTCAATCGCTCGCTGAGACTTTGAGAGGTGATGCTTTGAGCCTTTGAAACGATGTAGCCAATGGGAGAAAGAGATTTTCTTGCTAAAAACCATCCTCCTAATGAACCTAAAAGGATCAGGATCGGTAGGATGATAAGCATATTACTTTTAAAATTGGAGAGGCTCTTCCTTACAAACTTGAGGTGAGTACTCACCTGGATGATATATCCTGAATGACCAGAGATTAGAAGGAAGGTGGAAATGACTCTATAGGGTCGCCTCCTTTTAGGGGGACGAACGTTTTCTCTAATCTCTTTGCCATTTAGAACTTTTATCAAGATACGTTCATCTTGCATATATCCAATTTCTTCGAATTTATTTGAACTGTAAAACTGATCTCCGTTCTCCAACAGCACTCGAAAATAAACAGGGTAAAGAGTCCTCGCCTCAACATGGTTCTCAAAATTTTTCAAAACATTTTTATCATATGGATTTTTGGCTAAAATCTCTCCCAATTCCTTTGTCTCATCAAGGATAAATCGATCCACCTCTTTGATGAGTTGATGCCTCAAACGAAAATAGAGAAACCCACATATTATTAATGCAGAGAGAAAAAAAGTCAGGATATACCAGAGGGTCAATTTAATATCGGTTCTTTGAAAAAAATTACTCCCGATCTTCGAGGACATATCCAACCCCCTTCACAGTATGGAGGAGTTTTGGTTCAAAATCTTTGTCGATCTTATTTCTTAAATGGGAGACATGAACATCGATGACATTAGTTGAGGTATCAAAATGGTAATCGAAGACCTTCTCAGAAATCATCGTACGAGTAAGGATTTGGCCAGGATGTCTCATAAAAAATCCAAGAAGGGCATATTCTTTTGGCGTGAGTTCAATCTTCACTTTGTCCCGAAAAACTCGGTGTCCGTCAACTTCTAAGAGAAGGTTAGCCACCTGTAGTTTCGAAGCAGAGCTTGCCACTTTTCCCCTTCTTAAAAGGGCCCGAATTCTTGCAAGCAGTTCATTGAAGGAGAAGGGCTTAACTAAATAATCATCTGCACCTAAGTTGAGGCCTAGGACGATATCATTTTCCGAATCCTTTGCAGTTAAGAAGATCACAGGTGTATGAACCCCATTCGATCTAATCTCTTTTAAGATCACTCTTCCATCTAATTTCGGAAGCATAATATCGAGGATAATCAAATCATAATTTTCATGGAGAGCTAAATGTAATCCCTTTTCCCCATCATAGGCCACGTCAACGGAAAAGGAATTTTCTAACAATCCTTTCTTAACGAATCGTACAATGTCTTTATCATCTTCAACAAATAGCATCCTCATCAAATTCTATTTTAACAAATCCCTTTTGAAATTCAAATCTCCCTTGAAAAATAAGGTTTTATTTTTTAAGATGTGGTTCATGAAAAAGAGGGATATCTCATTAAGCCTCCTTTCGGGCATTCTCCTCATCCTCTCTTTCCCAAATTTTGATCTCTTTTCCACAAAAAATTTTAAACTCTTCTGCCACGGCCTTATTCATAACATCACCCCCTAAAAAATATTTCAAACACCCCTCCATCCTCCCCTTTCCCCTTGGGGAGAGGGATGGGGTGAGGGGAAATTTCAAATAGTTTTTGTTAGAAATTTAGGGGTGATCAACAACGAAGGATGAGTGATCTTGAATTTAATGGCGGGAGTTGGAATGAAAAACTTAGAATTCGTTCGAAGAAAAAGATGGTTTTAATGACGTGTTTAATAAAAAAGGTTAATCCTAAGATCTTCTCCTTTTTCTGTGAGCTAAGCATTGAATTTTCCTGATCAATTTTTTTAAAGCATTTGTAAGGAAAAGCAACAACTAAATAATCTAAAGTGGAATAAAAAAGGTAAACCGTAAAGATTGGTAGCTAGAGAGACAAAAATATAATCAGAAGAAATTTTAAATTTTTGAAGGGTTTTTACATGGTTAACTTTAATGCCAATTTTAAATCATACTTTTTGAAAATGTCAACCCTTCGGCTCTCCAACCTTAAAACTTAGGCTTGAACCGTTTTTCTAATGCCAGTGTCATTCTCGAACGGACGTTTTATGTTACCTCTTTTTGGACATTGGCTATCAATGTAACATGAGATTCTACTTTTGGATTGGGAATATTGAAATCAGAACAACCCTTCTTTTCATCCCAGATGAAGTCCTCACATCCTAATTCAAGAAATCTCTCATGGATCATCCTGTCATAATGAACCTTAATGGATCTTACGTGTCTCTGTATATCTTTATTCCTTACTCGTTGCGTAGTGTTGCTGATAACCTGTATATAGCATAGCTTTGGAACCCGTATCATCCGGGTTTTAAGAAAACTCCTGACCACTATCTCATAGTCATCTGCAACGTGAAGCTCTTTATTATGTCCCCCTATGGATTCATAAAAAGACCTCCTCCAAGCCCGGATGTGGTTAGGAGCTGATATAATATGCCGAATCGTCTTAGCATTGACGTTAGGGGCATTCGCTGATTTATACAGCTTGCCCTTATATTCAACATCGGTATAGGAACCGTAGCCAAACGCCCAACCTTTCCTGTAACAATGAGGGGGGCCGTTCTCATAGACCTCAGCACAGTCGGTATACAGGAACCCGGCCTCGAGAAACTGTCTGAAGCCCTTTACAATGTAATCTAAGGCATAATCTGTTAATTCATCATCATGATCCAGTTCTACGAGTATATTACCCTTTCCGAGGCTGCACGCCCAGTTCTTTACCTTACCTATAATTCCTGAGTGCTCCCATGGCTTGAAAACCTGTATTCGATGATCTTTCCTCGCAAGGTTCGTTAACATTTTAAATGTTTTTCCATCATCATCTGAGTCATCCACTATGATCCACTCCCAATTAGTATAGGTCTGTTCCTTGAGGGATCGAAATGGTCGATAGATTCTTTCCCCGGTTTTATAGGCAGGAGTAAAAACGGTGACGAGGGGATTTTCATCCGCTCCTTGGTCGTTAAAGATGTTTTTTAAATAACAGTCGTAAGTATCTATACCAAGCTGAGTTAGGTCTGGCAGGCTATCATAATGTAGCCACCTCTTTTGGATCTCGAAAGGAGATTTTATAAGGTTAGGGAAGGAATATAGATTACCAATTGTTACAATGACCTGTGGCCTATCCTGTATGAGAACTTGTTCGAGGTCAGAATCGGAGGAATAACATCGGCAGTCGAGATTCTTCTCCTCATAGTCTTCATATATTGGAGTGATTAATTTCAAATTATCGTGTCCAAAGATGCAGATTATTGGTAACTTCTCGCTCCTTCCTTTAAATAGTTTAATTGCAATGGTCATCAGTTTAATGAGTTTTTCTATAATAAGAGATCGCTTTTGAAATGTATTACAGCCCTTCCTTAGGCTACTCTCAAATGCGACAACCTTCATTTTTCCCCCTCCCTTTTAATTTCTTTCCTAATGTTCCAGGCTTCTCCCATTTCAAACTGGTCCATTACCCCTTATCCATACCTCACCCTATTGCGATAACCAAGGTACGAGTTACTGTGGCTTCATCAATTCACCTGCTAACTCCAAACAGCCCTGACTCAATTTACTCCCTTTTCCCCTTCCGTACTGCCCAAACAATCCACCAAACGAGGCCCACCACCATAACCAGCATAATTGTTAATCCTAATCACATATTCTTCACCTCTCTTCTTATTTAAAGCTCTTTTCTTAGAATTTCATAAATTCGCCCCTTTTTGGACCTTCTTACTGTTCTCCTGCCAATGAAACGAAGAATGTGGAACCTCCACGGTTGATTAGGAATAAGGCACCTTGCCCCGGTTTTATTTTCTCCATAACGTTCCGATAATCATTTTCATCATTAATTTTTTGACGATTCACCTCTAAGATTACATCTCTTTTTTTTAAACCCACTTCCTGGGCAGGAGAACCGGTTTCCACTCCCTCAATTACCACCCCTTCAACCTTTGCAACACCTAATTGTTTGGCGATATCTGGAGTTAAAGTCGTAACTTGGAGCCCGAACCACACTTTACCAGATTTTGTTTCTTTCCGTTCCATCAGCTCAGAAGGCATTTGGGCCGTTATCACAAACCCTTCAACCAGCTTCCTTCCCGGATTACCTCAAATTGAACTTTCTGACCCACATTCTTCTTCAAAACTTCGTGGATAACATCCTGGCTATTCTTAATCTTCTTTCCATCGATTTTAATAACGATGTCTCCCACTTTTAGTCCCCCTCTTTCAGCAGGACTTTCTTCATATATTTGGCTGATCAACGCCCCCTCTTTTTCTTTTACGTTGAAGGCACTCATTAGTTCGGGAGTAAGATCCTGGAGTCCAATTCCAACCCATGGGCGAATGACTTCACCCGTCTTTATCAATTCCACCATGATCTTCTTAGCAAGATTGATAGGTATAGCAAAGCCAATTCCTTGTCCTGGCGAAATGATCATAGCATTGATCCCGATCACTTCTCCTTCAATATTCACAAGGGGACCCCCGCTATTCCCTGGGTTGATGGAGGCGTCCGTCTGGATAAAATCTTCGTATGTTCCTGTCCCCAATCCCGAACGGCCTTTGGCACTGATGACCCCGACAGTCACACCCCTTTCAAGGCCGAATGGAGAACCAATAGCAACCGCCCATTCTCCTACTTGAATTCTATCTGAGTCGCCTAAAGGAGCAACAGGTAAGTCTTTTTCTTCTACTTGAATCACTGCAAGATCCGTCTTAGGATCTGTTCCCTTGACGGTTCCCTTTAACTCCTTTCCATGATATAAGCGGATGGTAAGTTTATCTGCCCCAACGACTACATGGTAGTTAGTGAGAATATACCCTTTGGAATCCACAATCACCCCTGAGCCTTCTTCTATCTGTCTTCTTCTCATCTGGGGACCACCATATTGTTTAAAAAAGTCTTCGAAGGGTGTCCCTTTGAAAAAATCTTCTCCAAACCCTTCCCAAGTAGAAACGGAAACTGTTCGTTCAGATCTTATAGAAACCACAGAAGGCTGTACTCTCTTTACAACCTGGACAAAGCCGCCCTTCAAATCGTTTAGGATAACTTTCTCCGAAGCACCACAATTCCATATAGGCATTGTTACAATTAAAGTCACTATCAAAATTAAAAAACACTCTATGTAGAAGGACCCCTCTTTTTTTATCTGATTCATTTTCATATTTCCGAATCCCTCCTTTACTCCTTCAATCTTAAATACTTTTATAATTTCCGGGCCTTAGGAACTACGCCTCTTATTGGACTTCGCCCGGAAGAGGTGGCCCCTTCGGGGCAGCCGGTGTTGTCATTCCTGCGAAAGCAGGAATCCAGTTTCAAATACTTCCGGTTCCCTGCCTTCGCAGGGACAAGTCTGGATTCCCGTTTTCACGGGAATGACACTTATTCTTTGTATCGACAATTTTTTGTCGATGTCGATTCACTTAGGAACTATAGTGTTGAACTATTCCTGGTATTTCTTTCTGCCCCGACAGTTTCTCCCCTTTTTCTTCCTCTTTGGCCGACTTTTTACGCCAGGACATCCCTTTATATCTCAATCCACG
>Ga0194111_10003935_pt1 | contig 17412 bp, 13 predicted proteins | sample TA2KigC300mmetaG_FD_146194 | JGI IMG/M metagenome (GOLD analysis project Ga0194111, IMG submission 146194) | Freshwater microbial communities from Lake Tanganyika, Tanzania - TA2015033 Kigoma Deep Cast 300m | ecosystem: Environmental > Aquatic > Freshwater > Lake | place: Tanzania: Lake... | reverse complement strand
GGCTGCGAGTATGGCCTTCTGGAGTTCCAGCCCCGCGGCGATTTCGGCCCGGGCTGCCTTGGAGTCCACCCGTTTTTTACTGATGGCGAGCCGCTCGAAGGCCGGAGTCTGTTCCAGTCGCGCCAGACGATCCGGGGTCGCCGCGAAGTTGAGTTTCAAGGGGCGTTCCACGGTGAGCCGCCGGTAGCCGAAGTCCTGGTTGTCGAAGATGCGGACGTACCGGTTATCCTGATGCGCCCCGTAGAGACGGGTAATCTCCGCGCCCTGATCCTCGCAGACCTCGTTGCGCTTGTTGCCCAGGCTTTTGCGCATCTTTTTGAAAAAGCTGGTGCCGTCCACCAGCTGAATCTTGCCGCGCCGGCCCCGCACCTTGCGGTTGGTGACAATCCACAGGTAGGTATAGATGCCGGTGTTGTAAAACAATTGATCCGGCAGCGCCACGATGGCCTCCAGCCAGTCCTTTTCGATGATCCAGCGCCGAATTTCGCTCTCGCCGGAGCCCGCCGCGCCCGTGAACAACGGCGAGCCGTTGAAGACAATCGCCAGACGCGTCCCGCCCTCCCTGGGGTCCTTCATCTTGCTGATCATGTGCTGGAGGAAGATCAGCGAGCCGTCGTTAATGCGGGGCAGCCCGGCGCCAAAGCGGCCGCCAAAACCCTGCTCCTCGTGCTCGCGGCGGATGAACTGCTCCTCGGGCTTCCACTCCACCCCGAAGGGCGGATTGGCCAGCATGTAATCGAACTTGTACCGGGGGAAATGGTCGTCGGTGAAGCTATTGCCGAAAGCGATGTGCTCGATCTCCTGGCCCTTGATCATCATATCCGAGCCGCAGATGGCATAGGCCTGGGCGTTGTAGTCCTGGCCGAAAACCTCTAAGCGGGCGTCGGGGTTGAGCTTGCGGACGTACTCCTCAGAGACCGAGAGCATCCCGCCCGTGCCGCAGGCCGGATCGTAGAGGGTCTTGACGATGCCCTTGGTGGTCAGCACGTCGGTGTCCGGCAGGAAAAGGAGGTTCACCATCAGACGGATGACTTCCCGGGGGGTGAAGTGGTCGCCCGCCTCTTCATTCGAGGCCTCATTAAACCGCCGGATGAGTTCCTCGAAGATATAGCCCATCTCGATGTTGGTCACCGTGTCGGGGTGCAGGTCGATCTCGGCGAATTTTAAGACGATGAGGTAAAGACGGTTGGCCTTGTCCAGCTTGCCGATGTGCTCCTCAAAGCCGAAGTGGTCAATAATTTCCCGGGCCCGGGTGGAGAAGCCCTTGATGTAGTAGGTGAGATTGGCGGCGATGTGGTTGGGATCGCCCTTGAGTTTCTCAAAGGTATAGCGGCTGGTGTTGTAGAAGGGGACACCGGAGACCCGGCACAGGATCGGTTCCAAGTCCTTGATCTTGCCGCCCTGGCGGCGCTTGAGTTCAGCGAGGACTTTGTCCTTGGTGGGCTCCAGCACACAGTCGAGCCGCCGCAGGACGGTCAGGGGGAGCATGACATCTTTATATTGGTTGGGCCGGTACGGCCCGCGCAGCAGGTCGGCCACCGACCAGATGAAGCTGACTTTATCGCTGAAGTTGTTCATGGGCGGGTCTGTCCTCAGGCCAGGCAGATTCAGTCAGGAATGCCCTGGGACAGGTTCAGCTTTCCTTGTTGAATCATGCCAGCGCAGAAGGCGTCGAATTGGGCCTTGCCCAGTTTTGAGGGTCGAACTTGCCCGTTTTCCCACCGGTTAATCGTGGCATAGCTGACCCCCAAAGCCCGGGCCAAGTCCTCTTGACTCAGGGCCAGCTGCCGGCGCACGTCCTTTACCAGGGCTGGGTAGTCTCGGTTTTCTTTCATAGTCCAAAGCCTTTCTGGCGGTGGGCCGCCATGGGAAACTGCACCACATAGATAGCATATGTTATTGCAAGTGTAAGGACTATATCAAGAGAAAAACAGGGGGACGGGTTGTAAATCGGATTGGGATCGATCTTTGAGGAGGCGGGCTCACGGGACCAACACCCTGGTGGGCAAACTGGGTCTGCCTGGGACGCCGGTTAGATCTGGGCTTATTTGATCCAAAACAGGAATCCTGCGATAAGGATCAGAGCCAGGACGGGAATGAGGCAACCCATGGCCGCCCCAATTTTGCGCTGCCGCCCCGACCTGGTCAAAGGGATGCCGATTTGCCGGCTGAGCCTCGCCTTGGCCTGGGAGATTCCCAGGAACCTTTTCCAGGAAAAACCACCTTTATTCATGATTGCCAGCTTTCTTCCCAAGTTTGGGACACTCCCACCATACCACAAATGTTCCCCAAAAAGAGAACACCATTATCGGTTGTGGGGGCCAATTCCCCTATCTCCGACTATCTCCGGGGATTGATGAAAGCGTACCACCAGATCCCTATCTCAACAGCCCGCACCGCCATCTCTTGTGGACGGTGCAATAACCGGCGCCCTCGTAATGGTGCCCGGAGGCATCCGGCAGCGGGGCCATGTGAGTGTCGTCATGGTAAGTCACGCCGTTGGGAATCCCCGTGGCATTGCAGCGTTCATGGTCATATCCTACTACCCACCACGGGGCCCGGCAAACCTGGCACCGCCATTTAAGGCAGCCGGCCATGGACTCGCACCGGGGCTCCAGGTTGCAGCCCAGGTTGTCGGCGCAGGTGAAACAGGAATGCAGCCCGGGGAGGGTTCCAATTTTCTCAGCCGCCAAAGAGGTCATCGCCTTGCCTCCTAAAGAAGAGGGGGCCCGAAGGCCCCCGGTAGTGGATTATGCCGCCTCCTGCATCGCGCCGATAATGGCCCGCCCCCTTGCCGTAATCCTCAGAGCGTGACCCTTGCAGCCAGTGATGCCGCCGCCGTTTTCTATCAGTCCTTCCTTAATCGCTATGGACACCCGCTTAGAGACGCCTCCTGAACTGATATCAAGATGCCGTCTCAGTTGAGCCTGGTTCACTCCCTCACCCATCTCGTAAATCGCCCGGACTATTTTTTCGGTCGCCTGCTTCGACCGGCGCCAGGTGTCGGGGCTGCTGGATCCTGACGCCCGTTGCTCGGCATTGCGCTCATCATTGTACCGTTGCCGGTTTGTGCGCCAGTCTCCCAGGTCATTTGACCGGCCGTACTTCGTGATGTATGCCCGCATGGCATGTTTGCATGTGTAAAACTGGAACCGGCGCTCACCGGCCCGGGGATGGCCGCCAAGCTCCACCAGCCGCAGGACCGCCTCCTGCACGCAATCTTCAGGGGCAATGTTCCATGGGCAATGGTGCCGAAAAAAGCGCTCAAAGGTAAACCAAGCCATTTTGTAGCAGCCCTCCGCATCGATGGGCCCGGGGACGCAGGTCCGTTTTTTGTAATTCACCACGTAATAGCCACGCTTCAGGGCGTTCTTGGCTGTGGTCTTGGAGCAGTTTACCAGTGCCACGACTTCTTGCCAGGTCATCCCGGTGATGTCGACTTTGTCTTTCATTGCAGCCTCCATAAGTAATAATGTATTGATACTTATAGGGGATGCACTCAGTATGCCTAAGCACTCGAAATAACGTATATAATAGCGCCTTTAAAACTTAGTACGGTTAATAAGTTACGCATGTTGTTTTATAGTATTGCTTACAGATTGCGCCGTAATGCACTGACGATACAGTATTTTATACCCACCATAACTCTTTTATTCGTAACAACCTTTTGTGTAATACGTAGTTAAAGTTACATGGTACAGTTTGCTTAACCCGTGGCATGGCAAAGTACAAGTAATTGCACGGAATTACAAACGTACAAACCAGTAACGCCGGTCTGACTCTAAGCAACGTGCCCGAGACAGTCAAACATCTCGTAGATCATCGCCAGCTGGCTGGGAATTTTGCAGAGCTCTCCCAGGTTTTCTGAGAGACTTTGCTCCTGGTAAAATGAAGCTTTTTTAACGGGGTATCAGGAGGGAGATCTTGCGTTGAAGTGAGTGGTGTCCAATCGGAAATTAAATGGGGGGATACGAGATATACAGACAATATCACAAATTTCTAAGGAATTTCGATAAGTTTTGACAGTGGCAAGCGGTCTGCTATTTCCCTTACTCCTTCTTAGCCACTGAAAAATCTTCAATCGTCTTGCTTGCCGTTCTCAGGTCCGGTTCTGTGAAGAAAACGCAATGGTGCACTATTCTCCTCCCCGCTACAATCGAATAACATATTGTTTTTATAAAAATACCTTGACTATCCAATAATATTGTGAAACTAATAAATAAATATCAACTCAAACCAAGGCTAACAACAATGGGGAAATCCCGGGCAAGCCCCGAACTTGGCAAGCAGCAAGGTTCCGTAAGCCCAGAATTCACCCGTCCCAATGATTTCCTCATCCCTATTTCTTCTTTTGCTAAACCCGAAGCTCGGCAAAAAATCGGACAGAAGGCAAGGCGATGGTCCTTATCTATCCGGAGAGAATTTCGCATCGCAGCGTTATTGAGCCTGGTGGTAATAGGCCCAACCACTTCCACGGCCGGCGGCCCCATTCATGGAGCCAAAGCCGCGGGTATGGGAACCGCCTTTGTGGCTGTGGCGGACGACCCGTCGGCCATACTCCACAACCCCGCCGGCCTTGCCAACTTGAAGGGAACCAACTTGTACGGTGGTGGAACCGCCGTCATTCTCTCCAGCGAGTTTAAGAGCCCGGAAGGTGGTAGAGAAAGAACCGGCTTCCAGGTATTTCTCCCGCCTCACTTCTATGTCTCGTCAGACCTGGGGACAAATTCTCTGGTGCTGGGTCTGGGTCTGTATTCGCCCTTCGGAATCGGCGGGCGAAAATGGAGCGAACCCGGTCTGCCCCGGTTTGCTTCTACAGAAGGCACCATTGGAACCGTTTCCGCCAATCCTACCGTTGTGTGGCGGGTTCTGCCCCAGGTAGCGGTGGCAGCTGGGGTGGATATTCTGTATGCGTTCAACCGCATGGTGAAGATGGTGGACCAACCTTTGCCGGGGGGTGGGGATGGCAGGCTCAGCTTCAAGGGCGACGGCTTGGGTTGGGGCTATAATTTCGGCCTGCTTGTTTTCCCAGGGGGAAAGGTCAGTTTTGGTTTTGCCTATAGGGACGCTATCAGAGTCAAACAGAAAGGAACCCTGGCCTTTGAAAGGATTGCCCCTCCCTTGCAGCCAGCCTTCGGGGGCGGGGTGTTTCGAACCGATGCCTCCATGGTGGTGCATTTCCCTGAGATCTTCAGCTGGGGCGTAGCCTTCCGGCCAACCGCCAAATTAACTTTGGCGGCCGATGTGGAGTGGGTTCGGTGGTCGAGTTTCGACCAGACAATGCTGAATTTGAAAAGACAGGTTCCACAAGCCCGCTTTTTCAATATCCCCCTGGATTTTCGCTGGGAAGATTCGTGGCAGATAAAATTTGGGGGGGAATATAAAGTAAGTGAGAAGTTATCCTTACGGGCTGGCTACGCCTTTGTGGAAACTCCTGGTAATCGTTCAGGCCACATCTGCGAGTTGTAATTTCAAGGGCAATAGAGACGGAGCAAGTTGACCGGTCCGATGAGCTTGGATAGCCGCCACCACATATTCCACGATATTTCGGTCTTGCTGCCTCAAGGTGGCAACCGTGGTCAGGATGCGCTCGGTAAAGCGAGAGCCGTTCTCGCTTTGGTTGCCGAAGCATCCCTTCCGCCAGAGCACCGCCCCCCGCAAGGCTCTTTCGGCCCGGTTATTGGTCGGTTCCGCCCCCGGGACTATGACGAAAGTGAGCAAGGCCGGCCACAGCTTCAAGAGATTACAGCACAAGGCTTCGGCCTTGGGGTCGCCACAGGAGGCTCCCAGGCGCAACAGTCTCCCCAGGCGGGTCCGCACCGGGACCAGCTCCCACTGCATCTCGGCCCAGGTGAGCTCGCCGGCCTGATACCGGTGCCAGGCGGCAAAAAGCCGTTTGATCTCCCGAAGTCCCCATTCCCCCAAGGGTCCGGCCCGAGTCTGCCGCTCGGAGAGCGCTTGAAAATCTCGCTTCAGGTGCGCCCAGCAGAGCTGGCGCCGCAGCGGGTCCACGATGTTATAGGCGCCCCAGCGATCGCTATGGAGAATGCCCTCGAAGGATTCGCCTATCAACTCTTTGAGGGCCTGGCGGCCTCTGGAACACGAGACCAGAAAGACGGTGGCCAGCCGGGTTACCGCCACCCACAGCCAGTGCCGTTTCCCTTTTTCCTTCCAACCCGTTTCATCCAGATGCGCCATCCCGGCCTGGGCCACCGCTTCCTTGGCTTCCCGGTAGGGCACGGCCAGGGCCTCGGAGGTCTCTTCACACAGACTCTGGACGCTTCCCAGGCTGACACTCACGCCGCACAGTTCCCGCAACAGTTCCACCACCTGCCGGCGGCTTTGGCGGAAGCGGCCGGTGAGAATGGCTACCCAGGCTTGCAGCCGGGGGCCGAAGGCGCTGCTGCCCACCTCGGCCGGCAGGTCTGGTTTCACCCAGGTTCGACAATGGGCACACCAGCTGGGCAACAGCCGGTGTTCGGTAATGACCGGTTGAATTTCCGGCAGTTCCCAGACCTGGCGCCGTTCCACGGCAGGAGCCGGTCTTGCCGTCCCGTGCTCCAGAGCGCTGCGGCAGTGCGGACAGGTTTCCGCTCGGTGCTCCACGATCTTATTGACCTTCTCGGGCGGCGCCAACTCCCGATGGTTTCCCTGGTGTCCTTTTTGGCCACCCGGCTGGCGCCCGCTCTTTTCCTTGCGCTTTACCGGAGCCTGAGGCGGGTCCTGCGAGGGAGGCTGGGAAGAATTGCCGGAATGACGATTGAGCCTGGCCTCCAACTCACTAACCCGCTGCTCCAGTTGGGCAATTTTCTCCAGAGATTGGCTCAGGGCATTCTCCAAGAACAGGATGTAAGCCTGCACCTCTGGGGGAAGGTTAGCCCAAATCTCCGGAGCAATCGGCCTTGTTTCCACAAGACCTTGAATACACTATTATTCACAAAAAATCGCGCCTTTTTTTCATCTTTTCAAAAAAATTTGCCTTGTTAGGAAAGAGGGACTGAACGGTTACAAATTAACTAGGGTTGGTAAAATTATAACTGGATATTTTTGGCAAAATAACGCCTGGCAAACAATTGGCTCACATGATTACTCTGCAACTGGATTGGGCGATTGGTTAAGGATTGGGTTAAATGCGCACAGTACTACGGTCTCGCGACTACCTGATGGTCAATTGGTCCATCCATTTGCAGGTAAGGATGTACAAATGGTTTTTGATAATTTGCAAATTACTTATGATCAAATACAATATGCCCCCCGCGGTCCCGCTCCTGGCAGTCTGCTACTTCTTCTTTCTGATTGATCGGATGGCGCAGGGAAAAAAGCCGAGGATACATGCACATACCACCGCACGGCGTGATAAGAAACCCTGGCCCCCAATTTGACCAAGAGATTGGTTGGCCATGTTGGGCCATCAAGGGCGGCGCTACCTGCTATGATCCGACACTTATCACAGAGCCAAAAACCTGCCATGATCTGGCTATCGAAGGTTTTTGGCGATGTGATAAGTGTCGGATCAGGGCAGGTAACGCCAACCCCCCATACCTATGCTGATCAAAGTGGGCGCCCGGGTTTCTTAACATGCCCGGAAATGTATATCCATGTGGCCTTCGCCTTTCCCCTGGTGCACCACTATCGATCAGTGCTGGCCCGGGGTTCTTGGGCTTCCCAGTCAGTTAACATCTGGTCGCCGAGGGATTGGTATGCCCGAAATCTGGGGGGAAATTGATTTTTTTTTGAAAATTGGTGCTATTGTGCTTACCACAAGGAGAGTTGCCTTAAAAAAGGTATCCGGTTGGGAGAAGGATACGATACTCTGCCGCATCAGATTTCCAGAAGGGGGCAGCAACACCCTGGGGCTAATCTGACGAAAAATCAGGGCAACCTGCCGATAACCGTGTCCGCATGCTTGAGTAGTCCCCGGAGCCGTAGTATAACTCCCCTGTAGTTTTGAACAACGATTTACACCTTGACCTGGGCTGATCAAGGCTCTGGAAATGGCCAATCGAGGTGCGGTTTTCCTCTGTTTGAATGAGGCGTGGTATGGTTTACTGACTTGACCGCGGGATTTGACCATAAATCGATACCTTGAAGAGGTGCCGCATTGTGAGACAGGGGCTTGTCTTTGCAAACCTCCAGATTAAGGTAATGCTGCTTTTTGTGGCCATTGCCCTGGTACCCCTTGGCGTAATGGGTGCGTTTGCCGTCAAGACTGCAGAAGAACTCATATTGAACATGATCAAGAACCAAATCGAACACGTCGCGGTGGACAAGGCCGCTTTATTGGAGAGGTGGATTTCGGAGCGCAAGGCTGACCTCGAGGTAGTAGCCGGCTCCTCTATCCTGAGATCGTTAGATCGTGAACAGATTGCCCCCTACCTTGAGCTGGTTAGAGACAGGTACAAGGTCTACAGTGAGGTTATCGTCGTATCGCGTGACGGGAGCATCGTCTACGACAGCTCTAATAAAAAATCTCATCCCCTAATGAAAAAATGGTTCCAGGAATCTTTGGCCGGCAAATCCTACATGTCCGATATCGATTTCGACCCCGAGCAAAAGGAGTCTTTTTTCCGGATATCGACTCCTGTGTTGGATGCTTCGGGCGCGGTCAAGGGCGCCGTGTGCGCCAAGGTTGGCACCAACGTTATCCTTTCCATGGTCTTGCGCGTATCCCTGGGTGAGACGGGAGAATGCTATCTCGTGAACCGAGAAGGTACTTTTCTCGCCCACAAAGAGCCCCAGAGAATACTCACTGAAAATATCGCCCAGTCGGAGAGCTTCAAGAACATATTCAACGCCGGGGAACACAGGATCACCTATATTGATTATCGAGGCATAGAAGTCATGGGAGCATCGGCAAGGGTGGGTGGAACCGACTGGTCTCTCGTAGTAGAACAGGATAAAGATGAGGCCTTCGGCGGCGCCGCCCGGCTGAAGGGCTACATTTTCCTGGTGGCGGGATTGTCCGCCTGCGGAGCCCTCTTCTTAGCCTGGCTGTTCTCCCATTACGTGGTCAACCCTATTCGGAAGCTGAGCCTGGCCGCCAACTGTCTTGCCAGGGGGGAATTCGAAAAGGCGGATTTTAATATCAATCGGGCGGACGAAATAGGGCTGTTGTCCAACGCCTTTGGAGACATGGCCAGACAACTCCAAGACCGGCAGCAAAAGCTTGAACAGCGGATGGTTCTGAAGGAGTCGGAACTGGAGGAAACAGGGGTAAAACTGAAAGAGACCCAGCAAGCTGCCGTCCGCTCGCAACAATTGGCCTCCTTGGGGCGGCTGGCTTCAGGGGTGGCTCATGAGATAAGAACTCCTCTCACCTCACTGAAATTGTTTTTGGAATCCGTCGAGAGCGAAATCGCGATATCACCTGACTATGAGGAGGATTTCCAAGTAGCCATGAACCAGATAAAGCGGATGGAGGCCACCATCAACCGTTTCCTCGATTTTGCCCGGCCTCAAGACCCCATTTTTTCCTTGATAGAAATAAGGGAACTGATCGAGGAGTCTCTGCTGGTGATCGGACCGAAAGCCAGGAAGCAGGAGACCATTATCCAAAAGTCCATAAGCAGCACTCTGCCGAAGATCAAAGGGGATAGAAAACAGCTGGGAGAGGCGCTGTTGAACCTGATGGTGAATGCTCTCGAGGCGGTGGCCAATCGGGGCAAGCTCATCATTGCCGCCGACCTCACGGAGTTACAGACCGCGGATGGGCTGCGAAGGGGTATACGAATTGATTTTGGGGATACAGGACCTGGTATAATGGCAGAGAATGTTACCAGGCTGTTCGACCCGTTTTTCACCACCAAAGCAACCGGCGCCGGGCTGGGGCTAGCCATTGTCTACAGCACTATCAAGCGACACGGCGGGGAAGTTATGGTGCGAAGCATCGTTGGCGAGGGGACGACGTTTTCGCTCCTCATCCCGGTAGATGCAGAACCGATGATCGGGGAAGATGGAAAACATCCTGATAGTTGACGATGACGAAGGCTTAGTTCACTTTCTGGACCGCTTTTTCGTAAAGCAGGGATACGGTGTACAGGTTTGCAACAGTGGTCAAGCAGCCCTGGATGCGCTGGCCAACGAGCAGTTCGATTTGATCCTGATGGATTACAAGATGCCCGGATTAAACGGTCTTGATACTCTGAGAAAAGTCCGCCGATCGCAAATTAAAACCCCCGTCATCATCATGACCGCATACGGCACCACGGATACCGCGATCGAAACCATGAAGCTGGGGGCGTATGACTACCTGCTCAAACCCTTTGATAGAGATGAGTTGCAGAGGATCGCCGCTGACGCCCTCGAAGTAAATCGCCTCATGAAGGAAGTAGTCAGTTTCCCCGGACATATCTGTCGGCCTGCCACCCCTTCTAAGGGGATGGTAAAGATCGTTGGCAACACCCGGCGCATGCAGGAGGTGTACAAACTCATCGGCCAGGTCGCCGGTAAAGATGTGACCATTGTCATTATGGGTGAAAGCGGCACCGGTAAAGAGTTGGTTGCCAGGGCGGTCTATCACCACAGTCACCGGAAAGACAAGCCGTTTTTAGCCATCAACTGCGCCGCGATTCCGGAGACCTTGTTGGAGAGTGAATTGTTCGGCTATGAACGAGGGGCTTTCTCCGGCGCGGAGCGTGCTCACATCGGCAAGTTTGAGAGATGCCAGGACGGCACGATGTTCTTTGATGAAATCGGGGACATGCCTCTCTCGACCCAGGCCAAGGTGTTACGCGTGCTGCAGTACGGCGAATTTGAAAGGCTCGGCGGCAAAGAAAACATCAAGGTCAATGTGAGGACCATTGCCGCCACCAACAAGAATCTCGAAAAGGAAGTCGAACAGGGTCGATTCCGAGAAGACCTCTATTGGCGACTTAAGGTTATTTCCATTCAACTGCCGCCACTGAGAGAACGGCTGGAAGACATTCCGCTCTTGGTCGAATATTTCGTAAGCCGCTTCAGCGAGGAATATCAGACCCCTATCCGGTATGTTGCCGATGCGGCCATGCAGAAGCTGAAATCCCATTCCTGGCCGGGCAATGTCAGAGAACTGGAAAATTGCATAAGACGGGCAGTGCTGTTGGCTTTGGGAGATGTCATCCTGGAAGAGTACCTGAAACTCGAATCCGACCAGCCGGACCTGCCAAATGGCAGCCAGTTAATGGCGCACATCGATAGAAAGTTGGACGAACTTATTCCGGACATCCTTCGCCTCTCCGCCGAGAAAAGCCATGCCAATGTCATCGACATGGTCGAAAAGGCACTCATAACCAAGGTCTTAGAGCGATGCGGCTATAACCAGGTAAAAGCCGCCAGGATGCTCGGGATCAGCCGCAATACGCTGCGCCACCGCATCAAAAAGTTTCAGTTCAATGTTCCCGCTGATTTTCCGGAGAATACCAAGAGCCCCGAGACAGAATAATACCGTTTTCGGTTTTCAGTTTTCGGTTAAAAATATGCTGCTGATAAACCAGCAGCCCTGTTCAATATCTGAGCAACCCGCAGCAGGAAAGGGTCGCAGGCCCCTGCCAGGGTTTTAAGCCTATCTGATTAATTTTCCCGCTGTTGCTCCAGCACCAGCAATACCGCAGAACTACCGGATCAGCCGGGCCCCCTCCATTAATTTATCCAAACAGTTCCATAAGATAAGCTATCAAACCTCTTAAAAGATTCGTTGGCATAACCCTTGCTGTTCTTAGATTGTAATTAATTTCACATGCGCTTGACGGGACCAGGGCAAGAGAAGAGGCCGCGCCGATGAAAAACAGCCTGAAGGATTCACCTCGAAATTGGCGAACTGATGATGAAATCGCCAGGGAAGAAATTGATCGCATCAACGCCAGACTGCGGCATTTCAGGGGTATCGCGGCGTCGGTGATGAACGATGCCCTCCAGGTTTTAAGAGAAGTGTGGGATTCCTGTGAAGATCCCAGGTCCTGGAAGGAGATTTTGGATGGCGTTCCTGAGCCTGTAGCCCGAACCCCGGTGGGGGGATGGGCGGAATTCTATGAAAGACTCCATCTTCTGGGGACTTACATCGATTATGCCAAGAGGCTCTGCGATGGTTCAATAGATCAACCAAGTCAAACCGAAAGGGAGGATTAATCATGCCAGGCAGACTCGAAGTCGTTTCAGACGGCAGGCAATCCGAGGACCACAAGTTTTTGTCCCCCGAAGAAGATCTGAGAAATTTCCAAAAAATTGTCGACAACCTAATGCGGGATGCCCAGATGACTTGGGCAGAAATATGGGATGCGCTGATGGGAACCATCACCAACGGCACCATTATTCTGGCCGATGCTGAAAAGGGTGCCAAGCCCAAATGCGGCTGGGGGGAATACCTGGAAAAGTTGTGGCTTCTTAAACACTACCTCGATTATACCAGAAGGTTTGCCACCGGGGATGTATAGTTTTGGGTTAACGATCAAGCAATACAAACCGGGGCCTAAACAATATGAAGGGGGCGCCAGAGATAAAATCTTTGGGTAACTTAAATTAAATAGGGAGACAGAGAAGAAATGGTTACAAATAATAACAACCCGTTTCACATTGCCCAACAACAAATAAGGACTTGCGCCGACATCCTGGGTTTGGATGCGGGTACCAGAGAGGTGCTGCTCCGCCCCATGCGGGAATTTCACGTCAACTTCCCGGTGCGCATGGATGACGGCATCACCAGGTTATTTGAAGGTTACCGGGTCCAATACAATGATGCCAAGGGACCGACCAAGGGGGGGATTCGTTTTCATCCTGACGAGACCATCGATACGGTTCGAGCCCTGGCCGCCTGGATGACGTGGAAATGCTCTCTCCTAGACCTGCCTCTCGGCGGGGGCAAGGGCGGAGTGGTCTGCAACCCGAAGGAATTATCCTTACATGAACTGGAACGTGTCAGTCGGGCCTATATCAGGGCCGTCGGCCAGTTTATCAGCCCGACTAAGGATATTCCCGCACCGGACGTTTACACCAATCCACAGATCATGGCCTGGATGGTAGATGAGTATTCATCCATTGTCGGCAACAATCAATTTGGGGTGATTACCGGCAAACCCCTGGCTCTGGGCGGCTCCCCCGGACGGGCCGACGCTACCGCCAGGGGCGGCATGTTTACGCTGCGGGAGGCCGCCCGGGAGATTGGCCTTGATCTGAGCAAGGCCACCATGGCCATCCAGGGCTATGGCAATGCCGGGTGTTACGCCGCCTCCCTGGCGGAATCGATGTTCGGCAGCAAGATTGTGGCCGTGTGCGATTCCAAAGGCGCCGTTGGCTGCAAGGATGGCATCTGTGTCCCTAAACTCACCCAGCACAAGCAGGAATGCGCGTCGGTGGCCAATTGCGCGGGCACCGAAGACGTCAGCAGTCAGTCACTTATGGAAATGGACGTCGATGTGCTGGTGCTTGCCGCTTTAGAGGGCGTGCTAACCGAGAGGAACGCCGACAAGGTGAAGGCGAAAATACTGGTGGAGTTGGCCAATGGCCCCACCACGCCCGAGGCGGACGAAATCCTTTACCGGAAAGGGATCCACGTTATCCCTGATTTCCTGTGCAACGCCGGAGGAGTGACGGTATCGTATTTCGAAATGGTTCAGAACGCTTACATGTACTATTGGGATGAGAAAGAAGTCCACGAGAAGCTGGACACAAGAATGACCAGGGCCTATCATGAGGTCCTGGACACCTCCAAAAAATTCAAGATCAATATGCGCAAGGCGGCTTATGTGGTTGCGGTCGAGCGGGTGGTGGAAGCGATGAAACTCCGGGGCTGGGTGTAAAACCGGCGGGATGCACTGTGGCCATAGTTGCTGCATCCGTCGCGGTTCGTGGTGACAGCAGAGGATGCCAGGGCTATGGCCCTTACCTCAGCCCTTCTATTGCGAGGTTTCCTGTCCTTGGACATAACCCATGACAACGATAACGGAGGAGAAGCAAAAGATATTGTGATGCTGCAATCCAAGGCGATAGGTAGCGGCATACCGGCGTTGGACAATATTCTGGAAGGGCTTCGTTTAGGAGATAACGTCGTCTGGCAGGTCGATGGACTGCATAACTACCTGAAAGTGGCGCTTCCTTTTGTCAGGCAAGCCCTTCAAGACCGCCGCACGGTTATCTATGTGCGCTTTGCCCCTCATTACTGTATTCTTGAACCGCTTTCCGGCTACCTGACCACAGAAATTGACCCGCGGCCTGGGTTTGATTCCTTCAGCGCCCAGGTAAACAAGATCATTGAAGAGCAAGGCAAAGGGGTGTTCTATGTCTTTGACAACCTCTCCGCCCTGGTCGCCGAATGGGCCAGCGATGAACTATTGGCGAACTTTTTCCAGCTAACCTGTCCGTATCTCCGTGAACAGGATACGGTGGCTTATTTCGCCCTGACCCGGGGACAACATTCACACAGCGCCGTCGCCCGCATTCGGGATACCACCCAGGTTTTAATCGATATTTATCACGTCGGCGACCGGCTCTATATCCATCCATTGAAGGTTTGGGACCGGTACTCCTCCCAAATGTTCTTGCCGCATCTTTTTTCCAACGGGGTTCTCAACCCGGTATTCAGGAGCGGGGATGCTTCCGCCATCTCCCAGACCGCCAGCAAAAGCCCTCTAAAAGTCAAGGCCGACTCGATAGCTCCATGGGACAGCGTTTACCGCAAACTGGCCCAATACGACGAAGACGATCTCAGGTTTTTGGAGGATACGCCCGAGATTCAGGCCCTCAAACAAGAGCTGTCCCGGATGATCATTGGCGGCCACCCAGAGTTTCAGCGCCTGGCAGATAAATATCTGAGTCTCGGGGATCTTCTCAACATCAGAAACCGGTTGATTGGCTCCGGCCGCATCGGCGGCAAGGCGGCCGGGTTGCTCCTGGCGCGCCGCATCCTCCTCAATGATACCGATGAGATGGACTACTCCAAGGTGATGGAAGAACACGACTCCTTTTTCATCGGTTCCGATGTTTTCTTTACATTTCTGGTCAACAACGATCTGTTCAGGTTACGTCTACGTTTGACCCGAAATTCCCAGATTTCCTCTGAAGAGTTCGACAAGGTCGAGGAGCGTTTTTTGGCGGGCAGGTTTCCCGACGAGATCATGGAGCAATTCAAGGATCTGCTCGATTACTTCGGCCAGGCGCCCATTATCGTGAGATCCAGCAGCCTGCTGGAGGACGGGTTCGGAAATGCCTTTGCCGGCAAGTACCGGAGCGAATTCTGCGCCAATCAGGGTGGCCCCGAAGAACGGATGGCATCTTTCCTCCGGGCAGTGAAACTGGTCTACGCCAGCGCCGTCAATCCCGACGCCCTGTCTTATCGGCGCCAGCGCGGCCTGGGGGAATCGGATGAACAGATGGCCATTCTGGTACAGCGCGTTTCCGGCATGCGCTATAAAAACTACTTCTTTCCCCCTTTGGCAGGCGTGGCCTTTTCCCATAACCTTTACCGCTGGACCGATCGCATCGACCCGAGCCAGGGAATCATCCGGCTGGTCTTCGGGCTCGGAACTCGAGCCGTCAACCGGTTGGGAGGCGATTATCCCAGGCTGATTGCCGTGAGCCATCCCCACCTGCGCCCTGAAGTCGGTTATAAGGTGGCAACCTACTCGCAGCGCGAACTGGACCTCCTGGATCTATCGGAAAATCATTTTGCCAGCCTGCCGGTGGCCAAAGTGATTGCGGAGATGGATTATCTGAACCTGCATCTGTTGCTCTCCTTCATGGAGGAAGGATATATCCGGGACCCGAGCGGACCGCGGATCAAGAGCCTCCAGGGTTGGGTCCTGACCTTCAACAAGCTTATCGGCCAGACAGATTTTGTCAGGATCGTCAGGGGGCTTCTGGCTAAGCTCGAGGCGGCCTATGGTTACCCCATCGACACGGAATTCACCGCTTTTGTCGATGTGGAGGGCCAGGTAAAGATCAACCTGGTCCAATGCCGTCCCATGAGACTGCCGGGGGTCACGGCGATCGCCAACGTTCCGGACAACATTCCTCCAAACCGCGTCTTGTTTAGGGCTTGCCGCACCATTTCGGGAGGCACGGTCCCGAACATTAAATACATTCTCTATGTAGATCCGGAATCTTACGACCGGAAGGCCTCGTTGGAATTAAAACAGCAGACGGGGCGAATCGTGGGTGAGATCAATCGACACCCGCAAATTGTTCCTCACCATATCATGATAATGGGTCCAGGCAGATGGGGCAGCTCCAATGTGACCCTGGGAGTAAATACCTCCTACGCGGATATTAACCATGCTTCGGTTCTGGTGGAAATAGCTCGTGAAGAGGCCGGTCATGTTCCGGATGTCTCCTATGGGACCCATTTCTTTCTGGATTTAGTGGAATCCCAAATCATTTATCTGCCTCTGTATCCGGATGAACCCCAGGCTGATTTTAACCAGGAATTCTTCAGGAAATCACCTAACATCCTGAGTATCCTCCTCCCCGATGCCAAAAGGTTTGAAGAATTTATCAAAGTGATCGATGTTCCTGCGGTCACCGATGGCAAGTGGGCCCACGTGGTAGCCGACCCCCGCCAACAAAAGGCTTTATGCTTTATCAGTAATGAATAATCGCCAACTCATCGCCATTTCTGACCAATGGAGGGCCAATGAAACGCCATAATTATAGGCAAATGAAATCGGTAACTGAGGCCAGGGAAATCTTTCTCTCCCGCTTTGATCTCAATGCCATGCTGCCTCCGGAAGAGATTTCCACTATGGCGGCCAGAGGCCGGGTAACCGCAGCGCCGGTATGGGCCGGACGATCGTCGCCGGCTACCCACCAGGCTGCCATGGATGGGTTTGCGGTGTTCGCCGCTTCCACCTTTTGGGCTACTCCGGATCAGCCCAAATCCTTGGCAGTGGGTGAAAAAGCCTTCCCGATAAATGCGGGACAAATGATGCCCCGTGGGACCGATGCGGTGATCATCGCCGAAAATGTCCCGAATCCGGGGGCAGATCACATTATCGTGGAGGCTCCCGTGTTCCCCTGGCACAATGTTCGCCGCATCGGTGAAGATTTAGCGGTGGGGGCATTGGTCTTTCCCGAGGGCGTGGAGATCACCCCTTGGGCCCAGGGGGCGCTCCTGGCCGCGGGGAGCACCAGGGTGGCGGTGAGGCGCCTCCCCAAAGTCATCATCATCTCCACCGGGTCCGAGTTGGCGTCTACGGCTAACTTGAACGGAGCCCCATCCTCGAATAACCTCCCTGAGTTCAAATCCGTTATCCTGGAGGGATTGGTGGCCGAGGCGGGGGGGGTGCCAGAAATTGGGGCCATCGTCCCCGATAATGCCACCAGCTTAACCACCGCCCTGAAAAAGGCCCTGGCTGCCGCCGACGTGGTGATCATTAATACCGGTTCCTCTGCCGGCACAAGGGATTGCAGTTACCAGGCGGTGGCCAAGCTGGGAGAGGTTATGGTGCA
>Ga0194111_10003929_pt1 | contig 17435 bp, 19 predicted proteins | sample TA2KigC300mmetaG_FD_146194 | JGI IMG/M metagenome (GOLD analysis project Ga0194111, IMG submission 146194) | Freshwater microbial communities from Lake Tanganyika, Tanzania - TA2015033 Kigoma Deep Cast 300m | ecosystem: Environmental > Aquatic > Freshwater > Lake | place: Tanzania: Lake... | reverse complement strand
AACTTAAAACGCCTCATCTTTAGTATATAATAATATATACTAAACTATAAAAATATTTCGCTACTACAAAATATACGTTTTTTACCGACGAGAACCTAATCACTTACCGACGGAACTTTCCACATACTAAACATTATTGTTAAGGAAAAAATTTTAATAGTCTGAATGCCTTCGAAGAAAAAAATGGTAATTATTAGGAAACCAGTTGTTGCCGGACAATTCTATAGTGAAAGTTTTGAAAAGCTGGACAAGCAGATAAATAATTGTTTCAAGTCTAAGCTGGGGCCTGGTGATTTGCCAGTAAGAAGGAATAATCAAAGAGTTACTCACGGCGTAATAATCCCCCATGCAGGGTATCAGTTCTCAGGGCCTGGCGCAGCATGGGCTTTTAAGGAAATAGCAGAGTCTAAGCTTCCCTCCAGGTTTATAATAATAGGGCCTAACCATACAGGATTTGCAAGTTCAGAAGTATCTACTACATTAGCAGTCTGGGAAACTCCTTTCGGACAGTTAGAGCCTGACGAAGAGTTTATTAGAAAACTCTTAGAAGAGTGTGATATTGTCAAGATAGACCATAACGCTCATTCTTACGAGCATAGCATAGAGGTACAATTACCTTTCTTACAGTTTGCTAACAAGGACGTTCTTAAAAAGATAAAGATAGTTCCGTTAATAATCTCTCATTATGATTTAGAAACTTGCAGAATATTAGCTGACAAGATAATAGGCATAAGCGAGGACTTATGTGTAATAGCATCTTCAGACTTCACTCATTACGGACCAAGCTATGGCTATACGCCATTCACAAGGAATGTTAAAGAAAACTTGTACGAACTGGACAAAGAGGCTATAAACCTTATTAATAAGATGGACACGAAAGGATTCTTTAAACATATAAATGATAAAAGGGCTACTATATGCGGGGCAGGGCCAATAATGGTTTGCATGAAAGTCATGAGGAATTTAGGTATTAAAAAAGGAGAATTATTAAGGTATTATACTAGTGGAGATATTATCAAAGACTACACTAACGCTGTAGGATACGCAGCTATAAAATTCTAAAAAAAAGAAAAAGATTATTTCTTAGAAATGCTCAATCCCGCTACTATTACTATCGCCGCTAAAAACATCAGCACGAAAGGAGTTACTGTAAGTATTACCTCTATACCAGGCAATAACACACTAGCATAACCCAAGTACTTGTTTTCTACTGCTGCTAAGAAGCCCACTATAAACTTAAGCACTAAGACTGCAACATAGAATATTAGTATAGAGATTACGCTTGTTATAAGCTCTTCCTTCTTAACAAACAAACAGAACATCTTTTTCAATTCTGGCAACAGCTTAGTAACTGCTATATGCCCCCCTATGATTACACCAATTATTTTCAACACCAAAAGTGCCCAGATTTCAATAGCCATAATTTTTCACCTCTTTCAAAGATTTCTTAGTATTCATAAATATTTAAAAGTTACTAATTTTTAAAAATCCAAAACCTTTATAATAGAATACTACTAATAATTAAGGTATGGCAGATAGGCCGCCATTCATCCAATTCCAGAATATTAAAAAGAGGTACGGAAAACACGAAGTTCTACTAGGTATTAATCTTGAAATCCCTTACGGCGAAAGGTTCGGGATAATAGGAGTCAGCGGCTCAGGGAAATCAACGTTGTTAAACATCCTCATCGGGTTCTTAAGCGCTAATTCTGGAAGCGTATACTTCAACCTTAGAGACGTCTTAAAAGAAAAAAAGACCGTCCGGAAGACTTTCGGATTCGCAGCGCAAGACGGCTCTTTCTACGGAGAGCTCTCAGTCATGGAGAACTTGAAATATTTCGGAACCCTGCACGGTATGGCTAAAGAAGATATTGAAAAAAGGTCAAGAGGGTTACTAGCACTAGTAGGATTATCATACGCTAAAGACATTCTTGGAAAAAACCTTTCTAGAGGAATGCAGAAAAGGTTAGACATCGCCTGTGCCATGATACACGACCCTAAAGTGTTAATACTGGACGAACCTACAGAAGACTTAGATCCTATGCTAAGAAAAGATATCTTATTACTGATCAAAAAGATTAATGAGAGAGGAACTACTATAATCATAACATCACACTTACTATCAGAGATAGAATCTATCTGTACAAAAATAGCCGTACTTCATGGAGGAAAAATAATCGAGACAGGGGCGCCTGCAGACCTTAAAGGAAGATACTACAAGAACGATGAGATACATATAGAAACTATCCCTGGAGATTATGAAAGAATATCCAAGAAAATAAATAAAAAGTTTGTTGAAGAGATAGAAGTTTTAGAACATAAACTAGTCGTAAGAACTCCTAACGTTGACAAAGTATTGTATGACTTGTTAAGCGCGGTAAAATCATGCAACGAAAAAGTGATAGACATCAGCGTAAGTAAGCCTACGCTTGAAGAAGTATTCACCGCCTTGACAAAGGGGAAGACGATATAAGATGGGAATCAAAGACTTGATAAAAAACCCTTACGCGGACCTAGTGAAGACTCCGTTGAAAACGCCTCCTGCTAAGAAAGCGGAGAAAGATGAAGAAAAGCCGATACCAGTGCCTAAACCCTATGATGAGGCTCCTGAGCTTAGCGACATAGCTGCTACCCATACTAAGATAAGATTCTCACCGTTAGTTAAACTTTTTACAATGATTCAGAAAGACATAAAGCTTTTGTTAAGGTCAAAAAGTTCTTCATTAATCGTAATATTCGGACCGTTACTAGTAATATTCTTAGTAGGGATGGCATTTAATACTTCCTCAATGTATGATTTAAGGATCGCTACTTATTCAGATTCTTATTCTGAACTAAGCAATTCTATTATTAATCATTTGAAAGATGACCAGTATTCTACTTTCAAGACTGAAAGTTTAGAAGACTGCATAGACGGTGTGAACCTAGGAAAATTCCATGCCTGTGCAGTATTCTCGTCAGGAATGGCTATAGGCAACAAGGCCCAGAATATTATAGAGATTCATGTTGACGAGTCAAGGATAAACATAGCCCATATGATAGAGCTGAGCATACAAAAGAAAGTAAGCGCTGAAACTGCAAAGATAAGCAAGGGATTAACTGGCAACATAGTAACTACCATGTTCAACACGCGAGACGTCCTTACAGAGAAACAAGGAGTGATTTCAAAACTTGCCAGCTCTACAAGCGACAGCATACTTAAGGTTTCAGGCGTAAGCGAAGACCTTGGCAAGATAGACTTGGCTTATAACAAGTCAGACATTAACTATACTAATGTTGAGAGGAAAGCTGATGCTATAAAGGCAAAGATTAATGGAACTGCTGGTTGTGGTTCTCTACTAGAAGCTGAAGAATTTGAAGAATTTGAAGAGTCTATAAATTATTTAAAGACTGGTGTTCAAACTGTTATTAATAAGTTTGACAGCGTCATAAATACTAGGGATTCTTCTGTTCAGGATTTAGACTCTTTGAAACAGATATTAATTACTGGCACTGATGACTTGATGGTTTTGAAAAATACTCTAACTGCATTAGTAGCCGGCATTGAAGGTGTTGAAGTTACTGATGTTGAGAGCATAGTTTCTCCTGTTACGACTAATGTTAAGTCTGTTGCTGCTAAGAAAACTCACTTAGGTTATTTATTCCCGACTTTCATAATCTTGATAGTTATGTTCATGAGCTTGTTATTTTCTACAACTATCACTATGAAGGAAAAGCTTTCTAAGGCTTTTTTCAGGAATTTCATCATGCCTACTAGTGATTTCTTGTTTATGATCGGAGGTTATTTGACGAACATATTTATCGTTGCTGTGCAACTGACTATATTGTTTGCCGCAGCTGTCTTTTTTCTTCCTGAAATCAGAGAGGTAATGCTTCCGATGCTTGGTGTTCTTTTGATAGTCACCACTGTTTTCGTGCTCCTCGGAATGTTTATAGGTTTCATCTTCAAATCTGAAGAAACAGCAACTTTAGGTGCTATAAGTATCGGCAGCTTGATGCTATTCTTCTCTAATGCTATACTGCCTATAGAGACTTTACCAGTAGGTATTAGAGATATTGCAAAGTATAATCCGTTCGTGTTAAGCGTGAATATTTTAAAGAGGATTATGCTGTTTGGAGCTAATTTCACGGATTCTTTCAGCAGCATCAGCCTTGAGGTTTACATGCTGTTATGTTTTGTAGCAATATTTTTTGTTCTAGCATTTGTTGCTCGGGAAATTACTAAGAGCAGAATGAGATGATTTCTTAGCCGTTTGGTAGGGTTTATAAAGGGCGACAACACCAAATAAGTTACTACTGTTAGGTGGTTAATAACCGAAAGGTTTATATACTAGTTAATTCCTACTTATCAGTAATAAATATAATAATCAAATTAGGGAGTGATGGAGGAAAAACAAATGATAGTACAAGAAGATTTTTTAAAAAAAATAAGGGCTTCGTTCAACCTGAACATATACGAAGCGAAAATATGGACAGCACTGTTGTCAAAAGGACTAGCGACAGCAGGAGAACTAGCAGACATAAGCGGAGTACCAAGATCAAGAAGCTATGACGTTCTAGAAAGCCTAGAGAAAAGAGGATTCGTAATAGTAAAACTAGGCAAACCAATAAAATACATCGCAATAAAACCAGAAGAAGTAGTCAAAAGAGTAAAAGACGCAATACAAAAAGAATCAGACTACCAACTAACAAGCCTGGAAAAAGTAAAAGGGACAAGCGTATTCCACGAAATAGAACTCCTCCACAAACAAGGAATAATAAATGTCGATCCTACAAGCCTATCAGGAGCCATAAGAGGAAGAACAAACATCAAAAACCAGATGGCATCAATGATAGACGAAGCAGAAAAAACAATAACAATAATGACCACACCAACAGGCATGGTAAGAAAATTCGAAGAATTCAGGAAAATATTCAAAAGACTAAAAGACAAAGGCGTAAAAATAAGAGTAGTAACACAAGCAACAGATGAACTAAAAGACGTACTAAAAGACGTAAAAGAACTAGCAGAAGTAAGATTCGCAGACCACATAACAGGAAGGTTCATGATAATAGACGGCAAACAAATAATGTTCATGGTAGACCACGATAAGAACACACACGAAAGCTACGACACAGGAATATGGGCAAACACACCATACTTCGCATCAGCCATGGAACAAATGTTCAACGCCACCTGGACAACGCTAAAATAAAGGATGTAAGATGAATAAGGATTCACAACTTGTAAACATAATTACAGCAACATTTGTTGGAGCCTTGATAGGAGCGAGCATAGTAGCAACGGTATTTAAAAACGAATACAAAATAAAAAAGCCAGCAGAACCAGGCTATGTCCACGAAATACAGCTAAGAAAAGAAGACGCGAATAAAAACAAGCAAGAAGAAATGGTTTTAACAATCGAGGGGAAAGATTATCACGTCAAGAAAACACCTGAAGGATACAAGCTTACACCATTTAATGTTATAACAACAACAACTTTTGATGGGGACATATACGAAATATCATACAAAATAGAAGACATCAACCAATAATAGTCGCAAGACATTTATAACACACCTCTTTCCTTGGGCCAAGGATCCTTACGGAACTTTGGTACCAAGGTTTTATAATTTCTAAAGAAAGGCTTAAAAAGTGGTAAAAAAAGGATTAGTAAGAAAAATGACAGACGAACAAAAAACATTACAAGACTTAATAATAAAGAGTTTAAAAGATGCAAACTTAGAAGTTACAGAAGAAGAACCATACGTAACCAAAGACGCTATATTTGATCAGGTAACAAGAGAATACTCACTAACAGCGGGCAGTATAAAACAGCTGAAACATATGGTATGCAAACATAAAGAAAAAGAAGAATGGTTAGATGTGTATATTATAGAGTATAAAGAAGGAAAGATATCTGAAAACTATGATCGGATGTCAACAAAACAAGGAATTTTAAGAGAAAAACCGAAAAAAGAATTTGAAGGAACATTAGGACTCATAATTAAAGACAACTATGCAGTACTAATACGTTCTTATGACAAAGAAATAGAAATCGAAGCTAATAATGTACTAGAAAACTTAAAAAAGCTTGGACTAAATGAACTTAAATTCAACCCTAAAGAATCGAAATACGAGCCAGGGTAACAAGGGTTTCTAAAGATGAAAGTCCCTAATGTTTTCTTGCCCGAAAAGAATTTAGAGAACGCCACAGAATCCTTAAAAAACAAAAGAGAAAGGAGAATAAAGAGCCTAAAAGAATTAATATTAGATGAAAATGCAGACTTTCCAGAATTTATCTATTACGAAGCACTGGGTATAAAGGAATCTCATACTTATCGGCTCTTAAGAGAATCAGATATTTCTGATGGAGTCTTCATAGACTATGGCGACCCATGCGTGAGCATCATAGAATTCAAAAATAAAAACTTACTCATCGAAAATATAGGAGTTATAAGATCAATCGTAAAAGAATTCAACGATAATAAAGACATTTCCCATAAAGCCTATGCACTTCTTAAAGAGGAATATGCTGTTTTTGTCTATGCAGATTTAAAAGACCCTATTAAGACTAGACTCGTTAATGCTTATAAAAGGATAGGTTTTAAAGAGCCAGGAGTGGAATATGAAAATACCTGACATCTTCAAGCCCGATGATGTGGAAGAAAAGACTAATTCTTTATTAAAACCCTCGCTTAAAAGGATAGAACTAGAAGAGCTTATACTTAAAGAAGATTCAGGATTCTCAAACTTTGTAAGCCAAGGAATCCTCCCAGCCAAATACTACTTCCAATTAGACGAATCTAAAATGGACCGCACAGCATATGCAAACTACGGAAGCGCTGTAATAGATATTATAAAGTTCAAAGATAAAGAATACCTAATAAAGAACATAGACAAAGTAAAAAGGATTGCTAGAGAACACAACAGCGAGAGATTAGTCCAAAACTTGTTTGCATTAATCAAAAATGAATATTTAATATTCATATATGCCGAATCTAAAAATCCTGAGGATTACGCTTTAGGGGAAGATTTAGATTTTAAAACCCAAGCAGTAAATTTTTATAATCAAAGATTCGGATTCGAGGAAGTAAAAGATGAAAATCCCTAAAACTTTCATATCAGAAAAGAATCTAGAAGGCTATACTGAAAGGCTGTTAAAAGAAGAACCAAAAATAAAAATAGACGAGTTTAAGCCGGCAGTTGAAAAATCCGAACTAGAAAGAGTATTAGAACTGTTTGACACAAAAGATTTACGATTATTCTCAGATGAGCACTTATGGGAGAACATCGACAGATTAGTGGAAAAGAGCGATTACAAGCTAGTCTCTCAAAGTCGAAAATCTAAGTATTGGAACAGACCATCGCCGTATAATACAAAGGAAAGCTTCGTATTCATAAAAAACTTTAACAAAAATGGGAATCCTAATTATTCATTCGCGATAGTTGAAAATGAAAAACAAAAAGAGTTCTGCAAGAGATTCGAAAAAGAAAGAGCGATAACTAATGGACATAAAATGGTATATGACCCTCTCGTTAAAGGGGCCATCATAGGCGGAGCATTAGGACTGATAGCAGATTATGCGATAGCAAGAGTTATAGGAAGTAGTAATACGTTCACTAGTGCAGGGGTATACGCTCTGGGTTTAATGTTCGGATTCTCATATGGAGTATTTTTTGTAAAATATGCTCAGAGTAAAAATAAGGAAAAACTTAACAAGTGCTACAAGTGCTTGATGATATCACCAAACACAGTATCTAAAGATGTTATCATATCAGCGTTCAGCTAAATAAGATGAAACTACCAAAAACCTTCGTACCAGAAAAGGATTTGGAGAAGAAAGTAGATAAGATACTGAAATCTAAGAAAAAACTTAATCCTAATAAGCCGGTATTCAACATTGACAGGCTAGAGATAGAATCTAACTATTCGCCTTACCAGTTCACTTTTGACGGAAGCCTTAAACGCTTAAAAGACAAGAACTACCAAAGGCACTTAAGGCCATGGGAATATTTCGAGCTGTTAACAAGATACTATGACGGTTCATTGCCAGAAGAACTCCAGTTTGCAATAGAGCAGATGAGAGACGATTACGGCGAATGGTTCAGCATGGCATTCGAAAAGAAAGAAAACAAACTAATATGCTATATAGACCCGGAAAACTTGAATTACGACAAGGTCAAAGGAACTTATGTTGTCAACAAAAAGTTCAGGTATAATTATTTGAAAGAGTTTAACATCAAAAACATACCATCGAAAAAATGGGTTCGTGCCACAAAATTCAGCGACGAATTCATAGAATACTTTTACAACAGACATTTAGAAGACATGCCAGAATACATAAAAGACGCTAGATACTCATTCCTGATATACTTGCCACCAGAAGATACTATAACGCCAGTTTCAAGGGCTTATGGGGGATACAGCCAGTTCAGCATGGGATGCTTCAACAAGATAAGCCAATCAAGAGGGGTACGTGAAAAAGATTTTGTAAAATACTTATGCCCAGACAAACTATAAAACAAGATGAAAATACCAGACGTGTTCAAACCTGAAAAGGACTTAGAAAATAAAATCTTCCAGCTTACAGAAAAAAGCTTAGATAGAAAAACCTCTCAATCAAAAGAGGACAAAAAACAAAAAATAGACGCAAAGCATTATTACTGGAAATTTGTGAACATAAAACGGTGTAGAGATGAAGATAAAGAATTAACTTTGGATAACATAAAGAATTATTTAAAAGACCTTACAGATGAAGAAGCATTAGAAGTGTTAGATTATGGAAAAATGGAAAAGGAGAAATACTTAGAATATCTAGCATACAGATAAAAAATGAAACTACCAAAAACCTTCACAAAAGAGAAAGGCGCAGAAGAAAAGATTGAAGATTACTTGAATAGAGTGGAACCTTTCCAGAAGCCTTACGATGAGGAAGAATTAGGCATAGGGGCTACAGTAACACTACCAGAATTTTATGAAATTTTAGAGAAAACTTGGGATGAAGGAACAAAAAAAGGACTTTTAAATGACTCAACTAATAAGTATAAATTTGCTTTAAATACAATCAACAAGCTTAAAGAATTAGGCATAGGAGCAGCAGACACAACACCAAAATACGCAGGTTTAAGTGTAGAAGAGATAGAAAAGAAGATTCTCGAAGACTATACTGTCGTGCAATAAAGTTTTTAAATAAAATTCCTTATTCTTTTATGCTAATGCATGATTTGAACAAGCTCATACAGACACTACACCCTTTAGAAAGAGCGGTGATACCAGTTCTCGAAAATGATATAGACGCGAACAGCATAATCAGGAAATCAGGCCTGAAAGAAGTAGAAGTCATTAGAGCCTTACAATGGCTAGAAAACAAAGGCTTGATAAAGATACAGCAGACTCTGAAAGAAATAATCAACCTAGACAAGAACGGCGCGTTGTACGTCATGGAAGGGCTTCCAGAAAAACGATTCTTACAAGCGCTGACAGAAGAAGAAAGGATGACATTAGACGAGGTAAGCGAAAAAGCACACCTTACCAAAGAAGAAGTCAACATCTGCTTAGGAATTTTAAAGAAGAAAGAAGCGATAGAAATACTGCCTAGGATGAGAGTAGACATAACAGAAGAAGGAAGATTATTATTAGAAAGGACCAGTCCTGAAGAACATTTCTTAAAAAAACTACCATTAGACTTAGCCCACTTATCATCAGAAGAAAAAAGAGTATATGAAGAATTGAAAAAAAGGAGATGCATAATCAAAACAGACGTTACAAGAATAAAAAAGGTAAAGCTCACAAAGACAGGAGATGAACTGGCAAGGCTTAAACTAAGCGACCAGTTCGTAGACTCATTAACACAAGATGTGCTAACAAGCGGCACTTGGAAGGAAAAAAACTTCAGAAGATACGACGTTACAATAAACGTCCCTAAAATTTACGGCGGTAAAAGACATTTCGTCAACCAAGCAGTTGATTATATTAAAAGAATATGGCTAGACTTAGGATTCAAAGAGATGAAAGGAAACATAGTACAGACTTCATTCTGGAACTTCGACGCATTATTCACAGCACAAGACCATCCAGTAAGAGACTTACATGACACTTTCTACCTGAAAAACCCTGCCAAAGGAAAATTGCCAAAAAAAGAACTAATAGACAATGTAAAAAAAGCCCATGAAAACGGCGGCAACACAGGAAGCAAAGGATGGCAATACACTTGGCAGAGAGAAGAATCCAAGAAAAACGTCTTAAGAACACATACCACAGTATTAAGCGCTAGGACTATAGCAGCTTTGAAAGAATCAGAACTTCCAGTCAAATTCTTCTCAGTAGGAAAATGCTTCAGGAACGAAACAGTAGACTGGTCGCACCTTTTCGAACTCACACAAGTAGAAGGAATAATAGTCGACCCTAACGCTAACTTCAGACACCTGATAGGATACTTGAAAGAGTTCTTCCACAAGATGGGATACGACAGGGTAAGAGTAAGGCCGGCATACTTCCCATACACAGAACCAAGCGCAGAGATAGAAGTATTCCACCCTATAAGAAAAACATGGGTAGAACTAGGCGGCTCCGGAATGTTCAGGCCGGAAATGGTAAAACCGTTGATAGGAAAAGACATACCAGTACTAGCCTGGGGATTAGGAATGGAAAGAATCATAGGAGAATATTACCAGATAACCGACATCAGGGACTTATACAAGAACGACCTAAAACAACTTCGTGAAATGAGGACCTGGATGAGATAAACAAAATGCCAACAGTCACGCTAAACAAAAAAGTCTTTGAAAAGCTGGTAGGCAAGAAACTGCCGCCAGAACAGTTGAAAGAAAGAATAAGCTTCTTAGGAACAGACCTGGAGAAAATAGAAGGTGAAGAAATAATAGTAGAAATATTCCCTAACAGGCCAGACATGCTCTCAGAACAAGGATTCGCAAGAGCATTCTCATCATTCATCGGCAAAAGATTAGGGTTGAAAAAATATAATGCAAAAAAATCCGACTATAAAGTAAAAATAGACAAGTCATTAAACGGCATAAGGCCTTACACTGCATGCGCGGTAGTCAAAGGAATAAAGTTTGACGATGAAAAGATCAAAGAAGTAATCCAAATCCAAGAAAAACTTCATATTACTTACGGCAGGAACAGGAGAAAAGTAGCTTTAGGAATCTACCCTTTTGAAAAGATAAAACTCCCTATAAGGTTCGAAGCCAGGAAGCCTGACGAGATAAGATTCCAACCGTTAGACTCTCCAGAACTCATGACTGCCAGCCAGATACTTACCAAAAATCCGAAAGGAAAAGAATACGCACCTTTACTAGAAGGCAAGCAATTATATCCAGTATTCGTAGATTCTAATAATGAAATACTAAGCATGCCACCTATAATCAATTCTGAAAAGACAGGCAAGATCACACCCAAGACCAAAGACGTATTCATAGAATGTTCAGGATTCGACTTTAAAGTGTTAAGCAAATGCTTGAACATAGTAGTAACCGCTTTGGCAGACATGGGCGGGCAAATATTTGAGATGGAACTAGACTATCAAAAAAAGAAGATCAAAACACCAGAACTAATACCTGAAGAGATGAAACTCGACACAGCATACGTTAACAAAGTACTAGGATTAGACTTAGACAATAACGAGGTAAAAAGATACTTGGCGAGGATGGGCTATGATTACAACGCTGGAAAAGTCCTCATACCAGTTTACAGGGCAGACGTACTACACCCTATAGACTTAGTAGAAGACATAGCAATAGCTTATGGTTATGAAAAGTTCAAGGAAGAAATACCAAAAGTCGCCACGATAGGGGAAGAAAACAGGTTTGAAGTCTTCAAGAGAAAAGTAGCGGAAACACTAGTAGGCTTAGGATTCATGGAAACGAACACTTACAATCTTACTAACAAAGAAAACTTGACAACATTGATGGGTGTAGACTTAGAAGGCATAGCGTTAGAAAATGCGAAAAACGCGGATTACAACATATTAAGATCCTGGATGATACCAAGCCTGTTACAAGTCATGAAGGTTAACAAGCACCATGAATTCCCTCAAAAAATATTCGAAATAGGGACGATATTCAAGAAGAATCCTGAAGAAGAAACAAGTGTGAAAGAGATGCAAAGGCTAGCAGTGATGATATCTAATACTAGAGCAGATTATACTGAGATAAGACAAGTTCTTGACACCCTGTTCAGGGCATTCAACATAGAGTATAGTATAAACGAGACAGAACATAACAGCTTCATACCAGGAAGAGTAGCAAGAATAGGGGTAAAAGGCAAAGGTGTAGCATTTATAGGAGAGATACATCCTACGATAATAGAAAAGCTCGCGTTAGAAATGCCAGTGGCAGCATTTGAGATAAACCTCACAGACTTGTACAGTATTATAAATTCCCCTTAATCAACTTTGTCTTCTAATTTTTCTTTGTAGAAAACCGAATGGTAAGCTTTGGAGAAAGGGCTTCCAATCTTATGCATTATCTTACTTGGTAGGCTTCTCTGATATTCTTCTAATAAGAATGGTGAATCAGGATTCTTTTCAGTAAGTTCTTGTTTTATCTGCCCTTTCAGTTCATTCTTCCATTTAAAATAATAGTTTAACCCTATAAAGTAAATTCCTAGCGAGACTACACCACCTAATAACAATGTTGGTATGCTGTCATAAGTTACGGGTACGTTCCAAGCATCAAATAGTTTCGGAACTTTATGAACTATTTTCGTCCCTTCCTGGACGACTTCTTCTATGCCACCGGGTACTTGTTGTGTTATTTTCTGGTATATTTCTTTAGCATACTGTGGCTTTATCAAAAGGTTTGATAAGGCCTGCATGCCAAAGCCACCTATCGTCCCTATTGCTCCACCTTTGTAGGAGCATTTTGTGAACGTAGCATCATGATCCTGCCATACTTGTTCCTGGTTTACGTTAGTGTCCTGCATGACCCTCCTGTAATATTCTAAGAATATTGTCCCCCATGTCCTGAACTGTCCTGTGTTTTCTACAGATTCTGTTAATGAGCTAAGCCCGTAATAAGTTAGTACATATATAGGGTTGGCTGTGAAGAATAATAAGCTGTAACCTGCTACGTAATTTATGACTTCTAATCCAGTACATAATGTGTTAGCTTCTGTTGTCTTATGTACGACTTCATAGTCTTCGTCAGCAGTGTTTTTTCTTATAGAACTCTTGACAGTCTGTTCTAGAAGTGCTGTTATGTCTTCTAGTTTCATCTTCTTTGATTTTTCTTCGCCTGTTACTAATTTAACATAATCTTCTTTTAAGAATTTTTCAAGTGAAGGCTTCATCGCGTCGACTAATAGTTGCTTGTTCTCGAAAGATTCGAACAGTTTTTTTCCAAGGTCTTTAACATAACCTTCATCTATTTCTTTAAGCTTTACTACAACTTTTTCGAATTCTTTTTTCTGGTTTTCATCAAGTAATCCATAATCTATAGGCAGCATATTCTTGATTACGCCTAGTTTTTCTTGTTTTGACTTAGCGTTTTTTATCGCTACGTATACGTCAAATTTTTTGTTAAAGTATCCTTCATGCAGCCGTTCTGCAAAAGTTTTGTCTTTCAAGTTTTGGTCATTTAGTTTGTTTTGCTCGAATATTTCTAATACCATCTTTTCAAAGTAAGCCCATGTGTTCATCTCTTTGTTAGAGCTCATTAACACTCCTTCTTTGTCGAACAGCTTGCTTGAAAGTGTGTTTGGTGTCTTGTTTGTTATTTTTTCAGCGTTGTATTTGGCCATCCATGTCTGGACTGCTGTGCTTGCAGCGTATGCGCCTATTGAGTATACTAATGTAAGCCAGAAATTGTCTTGTACAGCTAGTCTCCTGGCAAGTTCTATCCCTACTGTTGCTGAGAAGAATGTCATTCCTGCGTATTTCAATGCTTGGTAAGTCATTAGGTGTTTTGCTGCCGGTATCTTTTCATACAGTTTTCTCATCGTGTCTAGGTTGTCGTTGTAGAACCATGTTGAGAATCCGCCTTTGGATCTGTGTTCCACCATTGATTCTATGGTGAAGTCCTTTTCTTTGGTTTCATTATTAACTGATTCTTTGATGTGGATGTCTAACATCTTGTTAGGGTCGTCGCATAATGTTCCGCCTTGGCATCTTACATCCCAGTTTTTTCTTTTGAGTATCTTATGTTTTAGGGTGATGTCATAATCTGTTGTTTCTGTTCCGTCTTTTACATGTATCACTCCTTTTTTCTTATCGGTTAAGAAGTATGGGAACCTGCTTTTAAGGTCGAAATATATTTCCGCTTTAGGAGTTATTTCACCTTTCTTAAAGAAATAGCTTAAAATAGTGTCTTCGAGTTTGGATTGAGGTTTAGCTAGGTCTTTCATTTTTTAAAACGCCTATCAACCCCTTTTCTTATATTTAACCTTGTCGTATTAGTATTTAAACCTTTCTTTTTTTACTACTAAATAAGAACGACATTATAAGAAGAATAGCACTAAAGAAATTATAAAAAGAATATAAAACACTAACAATATCAATCCTTCAAACATCCTTAAAAGCCAGTGAGACCTTATAAAGGTCAAAAGCATAAAAGTCATCAAAACCATAAACGGTATTGTATAATATAATGATATAGTATTAATCGCTAAAGGGTGCACAATAGCCGAAACACCGCCTATCAATAATAAGTTAGCAATATTACTCCCCAATACATTCCCGATCAATATATTATTCAATCCCTTCTTAACAGCAGTTAAGCTTACAGTAATCTCAGGCAAAGTAGTACCTAATGATAACAACACCAAACCAACTAAGTCTTCAGGTAGCTTAAAATAATAAGCTATATTCACAGCTGAAGGCACCACGTATTTAGCACCATAAAAAACAGCAAAAGCACCCAATATCAGTATGAAAACGTTTTTAAAAAAATCAAAAAAAGACTGCTCTTCCGGCGTTAAGCTTTTTTTAGGGCTAATAAAATTAAAACCATAAGCGATTATTGTTGTATAAGTCGTAGGCCTTACAAACTTTCTTAAAAACTCACTATCACCTAAGTATGTTTTAAAACCAAACTTACCTTTACCAGGTTGAAACTTAAACAAGTAACCAAGGTAAAACATGAAAAGAGTGTAAAGCACCAACCCTTCACCCCTAGATATAATCCTATTCAAAGAAAATATTAAGAACAGAATGCTTATTATCACCAAAAAAATACCATCCCTCCTAAACATCTCTTTCCTTATCTGCAATACGATTATTACAGAAGACAAACCAAGGTTTAAACATATATTTGCTATGTTAGCACCAACTATGTTCCCTATTATAAGACCAGTATGCCCTTTCAACGCAGCAGCTATTGCAGAAGCAAGCTCTGGCAAAGAAGTACCTAAAGCCACTATTGTAAGACCGATTATGAACTCTGAAACACCTAACTGTTTAGCAAGCTTAGAAGCCGAGTCTACAAAAAAGCCAGACCCTTTAACAAGCACTGCTAAAGCAGCAACTAACACCAAAAATTCTAAGCCTATACTCATCTTTTTTATAATTGTATTTAGTGTTTATATAATTTTGGTAGCTTATAAAACATTTTTTCAAAACTTAAAACCTTACCCTTCTTTATTCTTACCCCTTCTTTCTCTAAAAGCCTAACCTTTTCCTTAACACCCCTGGCAAAACCACCGACTTTTCCATCTGAGCAAACAATACGATGACAACAAACTTTTGGCCAGTAAGGATTTTTGTTCAAAGCATTACCCACTGCTCGGTAAGCCTTACAACCTAAAGCCCCAGCAACACTCTTGTAAGTCGAAACTCTTCCTTTAGGGATTTTTTTAACAATTTTGTAAATTTTTTCTGAAAATCTCATGAAAAAGATTAAGCTTTGAATATATTTAAAAAGGTTTGTGTATCCTAATCTGTAATGTTTAACTTCGACAAAGAAGATATTCTTATCGTAACTCAAATAATTGCTAATATGCTTAGGATGTATGGTGTAATTCTTATCATACCAATTATAGTCTCTTTGTTTTATGGTGAACTGTCATATACAAAGATTTTTTTAATAACCGGCGTAGTTATCACAGTTGGGTGTTCTATACTTCGAAGGGTGATTAAAACCCAAGCTTGCGATGTAAAACATGCCCTCATCTCATTAGCATTAATTTGGGTAATAATATCTTTAGCATCAATCGTACCATTCCTCCATTATGGTATTTCGTTCCTGAACGCTTTTTTTGAAACAACTTCAGCATGGTCAGGCACAGGATTTACCATGATACAAGACCCAAGCGTATTACCTCACTCTTTACAATTCTTCAGAGGGTTCATACAATGGCTTGGAGGATTCGGAGTAGTAATACTAGTGCTTATACTATATGAAAAGCCTAAAACTGCTTATGTCTTATTCTTAGCAGAAGGAAGATTTGAGCATTTCAGCACAGACTTTATGAAAATAGCAAGGATAATAGTGGGAATATACGCGGTTTACACTGCAATAGGAGTTTTTTGCATGTGGATTTCAGGAGTCCCATTCTTTGACGCTTTAGTAAACATAATGGATATCATGGCTACTGGCGGCTTATCAACAAACAGCGTAGGAATCGGATTCTATGGAAGGATACCTATGCTCATAGCAATGGTATTCATGTATATAGGCGGGACAAGTTTCCTAAGCCATTACGCCCTCATAAAAGGAAGAGTTGCAAAGTTCTTCAAAAACCCTGAAATAAGGTATATGTTCGCAATTTTTGCTGTAGGGTCATTAATCATATGCTTAGACCTTTATTTTAATAAAAAATATGAATATTATCATGGAATATTTTACGCCTTATCCGCCCTGACAACAACGGGAACCGGGTCTACCTTCACCGTTGCTAATTTCCCCCCAGCGTCTTTGTTGATACTTATGATATTAATGATATCAGGACCGGCTTACGGCTCCACAGGAGGAGGGATAAAGATTTGGAGAAGCATAATAATCCTTAAAGTTATACGCAGGGAAATATTAAAACCATTCTTACACCCTAATGCCATAATACCCTTAAAGATAGGCAATAATGTTGTAGACGACGAGACCGCATCTAAAGTGGCCTCTTTCGTGATCATTTACATATTCTTCATATTAGTAGGAAGCGTAATATTCATGTTCTTCAATTACGACCTTAAAGATTCTATCTTCACAGTAGCATCCGCCCAAGCCAACGGAGGCCTTTTAACTATTTCTGGCACAGCATGGTTTGGGATGCATGCCTTTCTAAAAGTAATGCTGATACTCCACATGCTTATAGGAAGGGTAGAAATATTCCCGTTCTTCATACTTTTGAAAGCTTTAATGGGAAGAAGATAAAAATTCCGTATGTGGAAAGTTCCGTCGGTAAGTGATTAGTTCTCGTCGATAAAAAAGTATATTCTGTAGTAGCGAAATGCTTATTTAGTTATTGTGGTTACATTGTAACTACAATGGCTAAGCCGATTCA
>Ga0194111_10003926_pt1 | contig 17442 bp, 20 predicted proteins | sample TA2KigC300mmetaG_FD_146194 | JGI IMG/M metagenome (GOLD analysis project Ga0194111, IMG submission 146194) | Freshwater microbial communities from Lake Tanganyika, Tanzania - TA2015033 Kigoma Deep Cast 300m | ecosystem: Environmental > Aquatic > Freshwater > Lake | place: Tanzania: Lake... | reverse complement strand
GCAATGCCATCGCCGATCTGCAGCACGGTTCCGACGTTGCTGACCGAAACCGACTTGTCGTAGTCCTCAATCTGCTGCTTGAGGATGGCGCTGATCTCGTCGGGGCGGATGGAAACCATGGGAGGAAGTCCCCACAGGGGGAGCTGATGAAAGGAGAGGCGTTGAAGCGGAGAAGGGGTGCCGGAGGTCCGGAATGGGCTGCCGAGCTAGCTCACCTGGGCCAGCGCCAGGCCGAGGCGGCGCACCTGACCGGAAAGGCTGGCGTCGATCACCTGGGACCCCATGCTGACGATGAAGCCACCGATCAGGCTTGGATCGACCACGAGATCGAATTCCACGGCCTTCGAACCGGCAATCGTTTGCACTTTTTTGTTGAGCTCAGCTTGTTGCTTTTCTGAGAGCACCGCGGCCGAGGTGACCTTGGCCAGGGTGATGTTGCGGAGCTCGCGGTAGAGCTCAAGGAAACGACCCAGCACCGCATCGAGCATCGGCAGGCGCTGGCGGTCAGCCAACAGCTTGAGCAGATTCTGCAGGGATGGGGTCACCTGGTCGTTGAACAGGGTCGCCAGCGCTGCTTTCTTCGCCGCGGGCTCCAGCACCGGAGAGGCGAGGGCCGCCCGCAGTTCGGGACTGGAAAGGAGAACCGCCAGCACACCCTTGGCCTGCTCAGCCACAATGTCGGTTTCCTTGCGTGCCTCAGCCACTTGGATCAGGGCTTCGGCGTAGGGAGTGGCAATCGTGTTGAGGAGTGGCATCAGGCTTTCCCCAGAGTCTTGATGGACTGATCGATCAACCGCGCCTGGGCGTCGCTACCGAGCTTTCCAGGCAGGGTGGCCAGCGCTTTAGCGATCGCACGGTTGGCGGCCTCACGCCGGAGTTGGTCGGTGACCCGGGCGGCCTCGGCACTGAGATCGGCGATGGCACCCTGCTTGAGGCGAGCCATCTCCTCGATGGTGCGCTTCTCACTCTCCTGCCGCAGAGACTGGGCACGGGCCTGGCCATCGGCGCGGATCTGGTCGGCTTTCTGCTGAGCAGCCGCTAGGCCCTGCTGGGCCTGGGCCAGGGCCGAGGTGGCTGCAACCAGACGCTCTTCAGCGTCCTGAAGGTCGCTCAGAATGGCGTTGCGACGACGCTCGAGGATGCTGCCCAGGAAACCGGGCAGAAACTTCCAGAGGCCGAAAATGACAATCGCCAGGTTGATGATGTTGGTCTCAAACGGATTGAGATTGAGACCAAAACCGCCATGGCTGGCGAGCAGGGTGGGAAGCAAAAGGGTCATGAGGTGGCCAGCAAGCGGGACACGATCAGGTCACCGAGCTTGTCGGCATCCTTGTTGAGCTGGGTCATCGCCTGATCCCGCTGGGCATCGATCTCGCGGCGAGCCTGCTCCCGAGATGCATTGGCATCGGCGGTTGCGGCGGCCAGGGCGTCGCGGTTGAGACGATCCATTTCCTGTTCCGCCTCCAAAATCAACTTCTGGGACTGCTGTCGCGCGTCCTTGAGCTGTTCCTTGAGGTCTGCTTCAAGCCGCTCAACCTGAGCCAGCTTCTGCTTGGCATCGGCGCGGCTGGTGGAAATGAAGCTCTCGCGCTCCTCCACGGCCCGTCCAACGGGGCGGAAGAACAGCGAATTCAGAATGAAGGTGAGGAGAACCACCTGCACCGCCATGAGCGGCAGGGTGGCGTCGAGGTCAAACAGACCTCCCTCCGGGACACCTGCTTCGGCGAGCAGAAGCCAGCTGGTCATGGGGGCGAGGGCGCTGGAACGATCGGGCGGGATGGGCGGTGGTGAGGCTGGGAGGGCAGGGGCTCAAGCCCCCACCTTCCGTCCACTCACGCAACGATCAACCGGCGAAGGGGTTGGCGAACAGCAGCACCAGAGCGACCACAAGGCCGTAGATGGTGAGAGCTTCCATGAAGGCCAGGGACAGCAGCAGGGTGCCGCGGATCTTGCCTTCGGCTTCGGGCTGACGTGCAATGCCTTCAACGGCGCCGCCAGCTGCGGTGCCCTGACCGATGCCGGGGCCGATGGCACCGAGGCCGACAGCCAGGCCAGCGGCCACAACAGACGCAGCGGAGGTGATGGAATCCATGGTGGAGTGGGGGATGGGAGGCGCCGTGACAGCGCGGAGTGGACCGGGATTGAAACCCTGCGCCTGGGACATCCCCGAAGGGATGGGCCCGGGGTGCATCCGGACCTGCGCGAGGGAGATTTAGCAGAGCGCCGGAGCGACCCTGCTGGGCAGAAGCCCCTAGTGGTGCTCCTCGTGCACCGCCTCACCGATGTAGTAAGCGGCGAGGGTGGCGAAGATCAGGGCCTGAATGGCGCTGGTGAAGAGTCCCAGGAACATGGCCGGCAGCGGCACGATCAGGGGGACCAGGAAGGCCAGAACCGCCACCACCAGTTCATCGGCAAGGATGTTGCCGAAGAGACGGAAGGAGAGGGAGAGAGGCTTGGTGAAATCCTCGACGATCTTGAACGGGAGCATGATCGGCGTCGGCTCCACGTAGTACTCGAAGTAACGCAGTCCCTTGCGGCTCAAACCGGCATAGAAGTAGGCCAGCGAGACGAGCAGCGCCAGCGCAATGGTGGTGTTGATGTCAGCTGTGGGGGCTCCGAGCTCACCACTGGGCAGATGAATCAACTTCCAAGGCACCAGGGCTCCGCCCCAGTTGCTCACAAAAATGAACAGAAACAGGGTGCCAATGAACGGCATCCAGTCGCGGTAGGCCTTCTCGCCGATCTGCTCGCGGGAGAGGTCGCGGATGTAATCCCACAGAAACTCCAGCAGATTCTGGGTGCCGCGGGGATCGCGCTCCAACTTGCGGGTGCCCACCACCACGAGAGCCAACAGGGCACCGATCACAACCCAGGAGCTCAGGAACACCTGGCCGTGGATCTTGAGGTTGCCGAGTTGCCAGTAGAGGTGTTGACCAACCTCCAGTTCAGCAAAGGGGAGAAGGAGAGGCATCGGAGCCAGCGAAGGGGAGTTCGGGGTCGCGGGGGCGACTGAACGGTGTGGAGTTCAGGTGTCGAAGACGGCCTGAAGGATGACGGCCGGTTTGTAGAGCAGGAAGCCCAACAGGGCCGGCAAGGTAGAGAGCTGGGGGACCTTGGAGCTGACGAGCACCAAAGCCACTGGCACCAGCAGCTGGGCCTTGCTCATGCGGCGGGAGTTTTCCCCCAGCCGGGTGACGCTGCAGCTCAGCAGCCAGAGGTAGAGCAATCCAGCCAGGGCGCCCACCATCAGGCTGAATGCCGTGGTGAGGGAAGCGACGAGGGCGGTGACGACCACGGCTACTGCTGAGAGCAGCAGGGTGGCCAGCAACAGCCTCCGCTGGAGTCGGAAGTAGTCGTCCATTCCATTGCTGGAATCAACTCCATTGCTGGAATCGATGCTGATGCTGGGATCGGCCGAAGGTCGATCGCTAGCGGCAGGGGCGACCACGTCAGGGGTTAAGGCAGCCGTGGTTCCAATCAGCTGCCCCGGGTCCGCAGACGTGGGAGATGCCGGCAGAACGGCACGCCCGGAGTCGGCGGGGGTGGAGCAGGGGAGGGAAACCGACAAGCGCGTTCAACCCCTGAAAAGGCGCGCGGAATCTATCACGTGCGGGTCAAAGCACCGGCAGCAACACGCGCTGCGCCAACAGCTGGCGGGCCACGGCAAGCCTCTGCGCCAGGGGCCAATCCAGCGGCAGCTCGCCGATCGCCAGGTCAGGGGCGGCCTCCAGGGCCCGCATCAGGCTGAGGCCTTCCTCGCTGAGGCTCAGTGGCATCAGATCGGGACCCATCAGGCTGCTGGACGGCCAGCCCCAGAGGCAGCGGTTGACCTCCCCCCGGGCGGCCAGGAGGGCGGCATCGGAACCCCAATCCTGGGAGGGAACCGCACCTTGGCTCAGGAAAAACTCGAAGTGACTGATGTCAGGGTCGAGCTCCTCCACCAGGCTCCACTGCTCGCGTGGGCTGAGGGCCTGAGCCCGCTCCAGCAGCTCCCCATGGAGCAATCGGGCCGGGTCCCACACCTCGGGATTGGAGAAACCGGCAAACTCCAAACCCGCTGCAGCCACGAACGCCATCAGCCGCTCGAGGTTGTAGCTGGTCTCCTGGGGATGGAGATACATGTCGGCGAAGTTGGCATCGGCCGTCGTGTCGAGGGACCAGCGCTGCTCGTGATGACGGCGCAGGCGGTTGGTATCGGGCAGCTCAGCCAACAGCTGCCGGCCCAGCCGTAGGCCCGCATCACCGGTGCCCACCCCCAGCAGCGCCAGGGCCCGCTGGGTGCGATGGATTTCCCAACGGCCCCCATCGGCATACAGGAAAAGATGGAGCAGCCCTCCCGGCCGCAACAAGCCGGCCAAGCCGCGCAGCCCCGCCTCTGGCTCCCGCAGGTGGTGCAACACCCCAACGGAGTTGATGTAGTCGAAGGGGCCCTCCCCCGCCAGGTCCAGCAAACTGCGCTGCTCGATGCGCAGCTCCCGCACCTGGGCGGCAGCCCCGGAGCGGCGGGTGCGCTCCCGGGCCACCTCCAGCGCGCCGCCGCTGATATCCACCGCGAGGACCGAGGAGCCGGGATTGAGATGGCACAGGTAGTCGGTGCTGACGCCGGTGCCGCAACCCGCGTCGAGGATCCGCCACGTGCGTGGGCCGTTGCTGGGGCGCGGCGGAAGGGCTCCGAAGGCGGCAGCCCAAGCGCTGTCCACGCACCAACGCCAGTTGTATCCGGGCGGAGGGCCGTCCTGGAGGGGATCGCCTGGATAGGGGAAGCGGTCGTAGAAGGCGCTCACCACAGGCGTGGCGGCATCACTGGCGGGCACGGGGGCAGGCACGGGAATCGTCAGTGGCAATCAGGCGAGCTTTTCATGCCTGGGTGCCCCATCCAAAGCGCGGCCCCCTCGACAACCCGGCGACGGAAGCGGCTGCAAAGAAGCGGCTGCAAACATTTGTTCATGCCCTGGCGATGGCCCAGAGGGCCAGCCGTAACGTGACCCAGCCCGGTTCGCTCTCGTCAATGACCGTGACCGCCAGCAGCGGCAGCACCAGGGTTTCACCCCAGCGCTACGACACCCTGCCGCTCTCCAGCGTCCGTCAGGCGGAGCAACAGGACCGCTTCCCCGACGGCGGGGAACTCGACACCCTGGTGGCGTTTTTCCAGAGCGGGCAGCAGCGGCTGGAGGCCGCGCGCCGGATCTCGGAAAACGCCGACTTCATCGTGGCCAAGGCGGCCAACCGGATCTTTGACGGCGGCACGCCGCTCTCCTATCTGGATGCGCCCCTGAGCACCTCCTCCCGTGCCAGCGGTGATGACACGCCCCTGGCCGCCGACCAGGCCGCCTTCCAGCGCTCGGTGCAAACCTTCGCCCAGGGCACCGGCAGCTCCAGCGGCAACCTGATCACCCGGCTGCTCGAGGGCGCCGGTGGCGATGCCGACGTGCGCGTGGTGCTGCCCACCGGCTTCAGCCCGATCGCCGTGGGCCGCTACGGCACCGACCGGATGCGCAAGTCGCTCCGCGACATGGCCTGGTTCCTGCGCTACGTGGGCTATGCCCTGGTGGCCGGCGATCCCAGCATCCTCGCGGTCAACACCCGCGGCCTGCGCGACATTCTGGAAAAAGCCTGCTCCCTGGCGGCCACGAACGTGGCGCTGCAGGAGATGCGCGCTGCTGCGGCCGGCCTCTGCAAGGACAATCCCCAGGCCCGCCAGCTGGTGATTCAGTACTTCAACGTGTTGATCGCCGAGCTGGAGGTGCCCACCCCCTCCACCCGCCAGCGCCTCGGCAGCCCTGAGAATCAGGGCCTGCAGTTGCCGGCCACCTACGCCCTCGCGGCCGATGGCAAGCAGCGCTTCATCATGCGGCCGCGACTCAGTGGGGCTCAGAAGGCCGAGGTGATCCGCGCCGCTCACCGCCAGGTGTTTGAGCGCGACATCGCCAAGGCCTACAGCCAAATGCCCTGTCCGGTGGAGGCCACCCAGGTGCGCCAGGGCCAGCTGTCGATGCGCGAGTTCATCCGCGCCCTCGGCCACAGCAAGGAATACCGCACGCAGTTCTTCGGCCGCTTCTCCAACAGCCGAGCCGTCGAGCTGGCCTTCCGTCACTTCCTTGGCCGGGGCATCAGCTCCCGCGAGGAGTTCACCCGCTACTTCGACATCGTCAGCGCCCAGGGGCTCAACGGCCTGGTGGATGCCCTGATCAACACCATGGAGTACGCCCGGGTGTTCGGGGAGGAAACCGTGCCCTACCTGCGGGATCTGGGTGAAGAAGCCCAGGAAAGCGCCGGCTGGGGCTCCAACCGCAAGCTGTTCCGCTTCAGCGCACCGTTTGAAGGTGCGCCCCAGTACGTCACCCTCTACGCCTCCTACCGCCAGCCCTTCCCCGACCAGCACGTCTACGGCGGCGGCAATGATCCGCTGGCCCTCAACTACGGGGCCATTTTCCCTTCAGGCACTGCTTCGGTGGCCACCCGCCCGGCGCCCTACGGCTACGACAGCCGCCGGATCCTGATCGGCAACGGCTTGGCCCAACCGGGCCAGATGGACAGCGTCCAGTTCCGCAAGGCCATGCCACGCCGCGTGGGTCCGAAAGTGGTGCGGCTGCAGCAGATCGCCACCGGCGGCAGTTCCGTGCCCCGCCGCGGCGGGCAGCCCAGCGTGCGTGGCACCGAAGCCAGCACCCAGGCGGTGATCAACGCGGTGTACGTGCAGATCCTCGGCACCGCTGGCTATGCCAATGAGCGCAACAAAGTCGAAGAGATCAAGCTCGAAAACGGCGACATCAGCCTGCGCGAATTCGTGCGTCAGGTGGCCCGCTCTAAGGCCTTCCAACGCCGCTACTGGAGTGGCCTCTACATCACCAAAGCGATCGAGGTGATGCACCGTCGCATCCTGGGCCGCCCCAGCTTCGGGCGTTGGGAAATCGACGCCTACTTCGACACCGCCGCCCGCTCCGGCTTCTACGGCGTCGTCGACAAGATGCTGAACAGCCGGGAATACAACGACTGCTTCGGCGAAGACACGGTGCCCTATGAGCGGTTCATCACCGCCGGTGACCGCAATGCCCGCCAGGTGCCAGCTCTCAACCGGCCCTTCAGTGCGGCTGCCTACGCCGATATCACCCCGGGCAAACGCCCTGATGTGGCCGCTCCCCAAACCATGCGTACCACCACTGACACGGTGTCACGCAACCTGGCCGATCGCCCCCGCGTGGTGATGGGTGGATGGAGCGCCCAGATCGCCGGTGGGGAAACCATGGCTGCTCCGACCAGCGCCGTGCCCACAGGACCTGGCAGCATCCGCCAGGCCCCGGCGCCCAACCGTCGCTGGAAGCAGACCCCGGCCACCACAACGGGCTTCTGGAGCTCCGCCCCTGCGGGCGCTCCCTCCACCTCAAGCACCACGCCGCTGATCAGTGGCGACTGGCGGGCCGCCATGGCCAAGGCGATGCAACCGGGCCGTCCCCAGGGCTTCGGCCGGCGCCAAAGTCTCGCCCCCCCCGTCCGTCTCGGCCGCAGCACCACCGAAACCGAGGTGCAAGAAGCCCTCGAGACGGTGTACAAGCAACTCCTCAACCGGGTTCCCTTCACCTCAGAACGGCTGGGCGATGTCGAATCCCAATTCCGCAACCAGCAGCTCACCGTGGCGGAGCTGGTCACCCAGATCGCCGGCAGTGAGCTGTTCCAGCAACGGCTCACCCTTATGGCGCCCCTCCGCGCAGCGGCAGCGGCCTACCTCGCCCTGCTCGGACGGGCGGCCCAGCCCCAGGAGGTGAGCGCCTTCCTGGCCACCCGCGCCAACCGGGGCCAACAGGCGGCCATCGATGCCCTGCTCAGCAGCCAGGAATACGCGGAAGCCTTCGGACAGGACACGGTGCCCTACATCCGTGGGCTGGCCACCGCCGATGGCATTCCGCTCGCCACCGTGAATCGAACCGCCCAGCTCTACGGCGGCAACGCCGGCCTCACCCCTAGGCCCAATGCGGCGATCTGAGCGCCAGAGTCACCCCCAGCCAGCCGATCGGCACCCCCAACCTCCCGGATAGCAACCGGGAGGTTTTTTGATAATAAGCAATAACGATGGTCGCAAACATCGAGTCGCATCGTGAAACGAGCGAGCGAATCAGCTCGACTGAATGGTGAACAATTGCTGCGGCAAGGCTCTATCAGCAACAGCCGCCAAAGCCATTGCAGGGCAAGGGTTTTCCCGCCAGGCAGCGCCATGAAGAACTGTTACCGCACCCCGGGGCTCTGCGACCCGTTGCCACAGAATGCTTGGGAGATCGGCGCGAGTCGATCACTCCCTTACCCACCGGATATCGGTCTCCGTCAAGGCGGCCGCTTGTTTCGAGGCAGAATTGCATGAGCATCGTCTCCAACTCGATCATCAACGCGGACGCCGAGGCCCGCTACCTCAGCCCTGGCGAACTTGACCAGATCAAGTCCTTCGTGGGCGCTGGTCAACGTCGTCTTCGCGTTGCTCAGGTTCTTAGCGAGAGCCGCGAGCGCATCGTTAAAACCGCAGGCGGAGCTCTGTTCCAGCGGCGTCCCGACGTCATTTCACCTGGCGGAAACGCCTACGGCGAGGAAATGACCGCGTCCTGCCTGCGCGACATGGATTACTACCTACGCTTGGTGACCTACGGGATTATCGCCGGTGACGTGACGCCGATCGAGGAGATTGGCATCATCGGTGCCAAAGAGATGTATCGCTCCCTGGGCACGCCCCTCGACGCCATGGCGGAATCCGTGCGTGAAATGAAGTCGGCGGCCATGGGCCTGCTCACCGGCTCTGACGCCGAAGAAGCTGGTTTCTACTTCGACTACGTCGTCGGCGCCCTCTCCTAAGCAACCTCGCTTCCCCGCACTCCGCCTCTCCGCACTCCGCCTCTCCGCACTCAGCAGGATCCATGCAAGACGCCATCACCAACGTCATCAATCAGTCCGACGTTCAGGGCCTGTACCTCGACGGCTCTGCCATGGGCCGCCTGGAGCAGTACTTCGCCAGCGGTGAGCTGCGGGTGCGGGCTGCCGCCACCATCAGCGCCAATGGGTCGGCCATCATCAAGGAAGCCGTCGCCAAGTCGCTGCTGTATTCGGACATCACCCGTCCCGGCGGCAACATGTACACCACCCGTCGCTACGCGGCCTGCATCCGCGACCTCGACTACTACCTGCGCTACGCCACCTACGCCATGCTGGCGGGTGACACCTCGATTCTCGATGAGCGCGTGCTGAACGGCCTCAAGGAGACCTACAACTCCCTGGGCGTGCCCATTGGTGCCACCGTGCAGTCGATTCAGGCCATGAAGGAAACCACCGCCGCCTTGGTGGGTCCTGATGCCGGTCGCGAAATGGCCGTCTACTTCGACTACATCTGCTCCGGCCTGGGCAACTGATCCCTGCTATCGGCACACTCCGAGGATCACTCCCATGCGTCTGTTCAAGATCACGGCCTGCATCCCCTGCCCGGAAAAGAGCCGTTCCCAGCGCGAGCTTCAAAACACCTACTTCACCAAGTGGGTGCCCTACGACAGCTGGTTCGCTGAGCAGCAGAGAATCATGAAGCAGGGCGGCAAGATCCTCAAGGTGGAATTGGCCGCTGGCCGTCGCCAACAAAACGTCGGCAACTGAGTGCCGCCCAGCTGCACCGCTCTGGCCGCACAACTCCCACAAGCCCGGCAGCCGCTGGGCTTTTTTGTTGGGCTTTTTTGTTGGGCATCGATTGACGCGCAGGGCTCGACAACCACCACCCCAACACGGCTCAATAGGGCCTCAGGATGGTGCCGCTCCGGCAATCCTCACTCCTTGCCTTGACCCGAACCGCAGCCCACACCACCAGCAGCGATGCCTCCCTCAGCCGCGGCAGCGGCGGAGGCCTGTTGCCCCTGCCCTGGGACCAGTGGCCCGCAGAAGCGCGGCTGCTGCTGGGCATGGTGGCTCTCTGGAGCGTGATCGGATTGCTGGTGCTCACCTCAGCGAGCTGGTGGGTGGCGGAGCGGGAAATGGGCGATGGAGCCTTCTATCTCAAACGCCAGGTCATCTGGATGGTGGCCAGCTGGGGCTTGCTCTGGCTCGGCCTGCGCACCAGCCTGCGGCGCTGGCTGCACCTCGCCCCCCTGGGGCTGTGGGTCGGCATCGTGATGATTGCGGCCACCCTGGTGGTCGGCAGCACCGTCAATGGGGCGAGCCGCTGGCTGGTGGTCGGTCCCATCCAGCTGCAACCCTCGGAATTGGTGAAGCCCTTCCTGGTGCTCCAGGGGGCGGCACTATTTGCCCACTGGAAACGCATCGGCGGCGATCAGAAGCTGCTGTGGCTGGGGGTGTTCGGGGCGCTGATCCTGTTGATCCTCAAGCAGCCCAACCTCAGCACCGCCGCCCTTTCCGGCTTGCTGCTCTGGCTGATGGCGCTGGCCAGCGGCCTCTCCCTACCCCTGCTGCTGGGGGCCGCCGGAGCCGGGGGTTTGCTCGGTACTGCCAGCATCCTGGTGAATGAGTACCAGCGCCTGCGGGTGGTGTCGTTTCTCGATCCTTGGCGCGACGCCCAGGGTGATGGCTACCAGTTGGTGCAGAGCCTGATGGCCATCGGCTCGGGCGGGGTTCTAGGGGAGGGTTTTGGCCTGTCCACTCAGAAACTGCAGTACCTGCCGATCCAGAGCACCGATTTCATCTTCGCCGTGTTTGCCGAGGAGTTTGGCTTTGTGGGCTCGGTGGTGCTGCTGCTGTTTCTGCTGCTGTTTGGTTTTGTGGGCCTGCGGGTAGCCCTGAGTTGCCGCAGCAACCAACAGCGCCTGATCGCCATCGGCTGCACCACCCTGCTGGTGGGCCAGTCGATCCTCAACATCGCGGTGGCCAGTGGCGCCATGCCCACCACCGGCCTGCCCCTGCCGCTGATCAGCTATGGCGGCAACTCGCTGATGGCCAGCCTGCTGGTGTGCGGCCTGCTGATCCGTTGCTCCCTGGAGGCTGGCGGCCTGGCCTCCACCCCCCGCCGCCGGCGCACCGCAGCCGCCCGATAGGCTGAGGCCATGATCAGCCTTGGGCCCCAACTGGCCGATTGGGCCCGCACCAGCGAGGCACTGCTGCAGCAATCCCTGGCCAGCCCCTCACCCGGCACTGTGGCCGTGGTGTTTGCGGGCGGGCTGCTCACCAGCCTGGGCCCCTGCTCGCTATCGCTGTTGCCGGTCACCCTGGCCTACCTGGCCGGCTTCAGCAGCACAACCGCACGTCCTGAATTGGGCGGTGATGCAGCGGCCCCGCGTCAGGCTCCCTGGCTGCGCAGCCTCAGCTTCGCCGCAGGGATTGTGGCGGCCCTGGTGCTCCTCGGCTTGGTGAGTGGGCTGCTGGGCCGCATCTACGGCCAGATTCCCGGTCTCATTCCCACGGTGGTGGCGATGCTGGCCCTGCTCATGGGGCTCAACCTGCTGGGCCTGCTCAAGCTGCCCCTGCCCGCCGGCCCCGATCCGGAGGTATGGCGCCGCCGCGTGCCGGCCCCACTGGCGCCAATGACGGCTGGCCTGGCCTTCGGGCTGGCGGCCACCCCCTGCACCACGCCGGTGTTAGCGGTGCTGCTGGCCTGGATGGCCCAGAATGGCAAACCCCTGGTGGGCATGCTGCTGCTGACCAGCTTCGGGGCCGGCCAGGTGGTGCCGCTGCTGCTGGCGGGCACAGCCGCGGCCAGCCTGCCGCACTTGCTCAGCCTGCGCCGCATGGGCCAATGGGTGCCGCCGATCAGTGGTGTGGTGCTGGTCACCACCGGCGCCCTCACCTTGGTGGCCAACTGGCGATGACGGGCTTCACCAGAGGCTTCACCCGGGTGCTGGGCTGGATCTCCGATCTGCGCCTGGCCATCGTGCTGCTGCTGGTGATTGCCATCGCCAGCGGGGTTGGCACCGCCATCCCGCAACGGGAAACCGCCGACTTCTACCACCGGCTTTACGACCCCCAACCGTGGCTCGGCCTGCTCGGCGGCGATGGGGTCATGGCCCTGCAGCTCGACCATGTTTATTCCAGCGGCTGGTTTCTGGGGCTGCTGGCCTGGCTGGCTCTGTCGCTGCTGCTCTGCAGTTGGCGGCGCCAGTGGCCTGCCCTTCAGGCGGCGCTGCGCTGGATCGACTACCGCTCCCCACGCCAGCTCAGCAAAATGAGTGTGGCCGAAACCCTGGCCACCCCAAGCCCCACCTCCAGCCTGGACACCCTGGCCCAGCTGCTGCAGCGCCAGGGTTGGCAGATCCAGCTGCAGGAGGGCCGCCTGGCGGCCCGCAAGGGAGTGCTGGGCCGGGTGGGGCCCATGCTCGTGCATGCCGGCATGGTGGTGTTGATGCTGGGTGCCGCCTGGGGGGCCGTGGGCGGTCAGCGGGCCGAGCAATACCTGGCCCCCGGCCGCAGCCTCGAGCTGATGGACAGCCGCGGCAGCAGCCGGCTCACCCTCGCCCTCGACCGCTTTGCCATCCAACGGGATCCGGCCGGCCGGCCCGAGCAGTTCACGTCCCAGCTGCGAATCCTCGAGGGTGATGGCAACGCAGGCACCCTGCTGAAGCAAGCAGAAATCAGCGTCAACCATCCGCTGCGCTTCCAGGGGGTGACCCTCTACCAAGCCGACTGGGCCCTGGCGGCGATCAGCGTGCAACTGGGCAAGAGCCCGCTGCTGCAATTGCCCCTCCAGAGCTTCCCCCAGCTGGGCGAACAGGTGTGGGGGCTGGTGCTGCCGACCCGCCCCGATGGCAGTGAGCCGGTGCTGCTCAGCCTGGGCAGTGAGCAGGGGCCGGTGGATGTGTACGGCGCCGACGGCAGCTTGCTCAGCCAGATCGCCCCCGGAGGGGAACCCATGGAAGTGAAGGGTCTGCCGATCCGGGTGGAGAGCGTGCTGCCCGCCAGCGGCATCCTGCTGAAGCGCGATCCGGGCGTACCCCTGGTGTATGCCGGTTTTGCCATCGCCCTGGCCGGAGGCGGCCTCAGCCTGCTGGCTACCCGTCAGCTGTGGGCGATCGCCGAGCAGCAACCTGGCCAGCAGGGTCAGCTGCACGTGGCCGGGCTGTGCAACCGCAACCTGACGGGCTTTGCCGCCGAACTACCGCAGCTGCTTGCCCAGCTTTAACCTTGCCCAGCTCTAACAAGGCAGCCGTGTGCCGTGGCTGACCCGCACCACGGTGTGGACGTTGCCGCGCGGATGGAAATCGGCCTCCAACTGCATCCACTGGGGATCGGTGGCGGCCACCAGGTCGTCGAGGATGCGGTTGGCCACCTCTTCATGGGAGATGGAGCGGTCGCGGTAGCTGTTCACATAGAGCTTGATCGCCTTGAGCTCCACCACCCGGGGGCCGGGCTGGTACAGCAGGCGCAGCACAGCGAAGTCGGGATAGCCCGAAAACGGGCACTTGCAGGTGAATTCCGGCAGCTCAATCGAAATCTCGTAGGGACGGCCGGGCCGGGGATTGTCGAAGCAGATCAGCTCTGCCTCGGCGATGGCCCGCTCGCCGTAGAGCGGCGTTTGGGTGCGATCAGAGCTGGCGGGAGCCGCAGAGCTGGAGGACATGGAAACGGGAGACGGCCCGGCCAGAGGCCCGGCGTGCACGGCGATCCTAGAAAGAGCCTGGACGCCACTCCAGCGCCCCACTCCGGCGCCCCGCGCGAGCACCCCACCGGTAACAACCGCTACGGCGACCCCCGCAAAGCTCGGGCCTAATGGGGCCATTCCCTCCCACCGGCAGGGATTTCCTGAGAGACTTCACTTCAGCCCGAGCTGTTCCCATGAAAAAAGTTGAGGCCATCATTCGTCCCTTCAAGCTCGAGGACGTCAAGATCGCGCTGGTGAATGCGGGAATCGTCGGCATGACCGTGAGCGAGGTGCGCGGATTTGGCCGTCAGAAGGGCCAGGTGGAGCGCTACCGCGGCTCGGAATTCACCGTGGAGTTCCTGCAGAAGCTGAAACTGGAGATCGTCGTCGACGACGACAAGGTCGACACCGTGGTTTCCGCGGTTCAGGACGCGGCCCGTACCGGCGAAATCGGCGACGGCAAGATCTTCGTCAGCACGATCGACGCGGTGATCCGCATCCGCACCGGCGACCGCGACAGCGGGGCCATCTGAGCTGAGCTTGGCGGCACCAGCGCCGTTCAGCCATCCCCTCGAGCCCTGGCGGTCAGCGTGCTGACCACCAGGGTTTTGATCTGCTCAGGGCTCACTGAGCCTGTGGCTGGATGGGCTGCATTTGGCTTTTCGCTGTTGGCTGGGCGTTCAACATCCTGTTGAACAACTTCAAACCGCCGCAGCCAGAGCAGGTATTCGTGGTTGCCGGCGGGGCCGGTGATCGGCGACGCCACCAGGCCGCAGGCCGTCAGCCCCAACGCCGCGGCCGCTGCAATCACCCCCGCAATCGCATCGCAGTGGGCGACGGGATCGCGCACCACCCCGCCCTTGCCGACGCGGCTCTTGCCCACCTCGAACTGGGGCTTGACCAGCAGCACCAGATCCACGGGGACCTCGCTCTGGAGCAAGCCCAGCAGGGCCGGCAACACCAGGGCCAGGGAGATGAACGACACATCGGCCACCGCCAGGGTGGGCCTTGGATCCTCCGGGCCATACAGCTCGGCGGGGCTGAGGTGGCGCAGGTTGGTGCGCTCACGCAGCACCACCCGGGGATCGCTGCGCAGGCTCCAGGCGGTCTGGCCGTAGCCCACATCAATGCCATAGACGCGCGCGGCGCCGTGCTGAAGCAAGCAGTCGCTGAAGCCGCCGGTGGAGATACCGCCATCGAGGCACACACGGTCCTGCACCGCCAGTGGAAAGGTATCGAGAGCGATCAACAACTTCTCCCCGCCGCGGGAGACGAACCGGGGCGGCTGCTGCACCAGCAGCTCCGCCTCCGGCAACACCTCTGTGCCCGGTTTGTCGAGCACGCGATCGCCCAGCCGCACCCTTCCTGCCCGAATCAGCTGCTGGGCCTGCTGGCGGCTGGCGGCCAGGCCGCGGGCCACCAGCTCCAGATCCAGGCGTTGTTTGCGGGCCATGGCACTCAAGCTTTTGTGATCAAACCACAACGCAAACGGAACACATTCCTAACAAGCCCTTCTCCCGCTCAAAACCCAGCGGAGGATGGCGCCTAACTTCGAGGCGGCTCCGATGGCCACCCTTACCTGCCGCGCCCAAACAACCAATAACGTGCTGGAGCTGCTCTACCCCGGCAGCTTCGTCAAACTGCGCAACCAACCCCCCGACCTGCCGCCTTTCCAACTGATCCAGTGTCGCGGCGGCCGCTGCTGGGTGCGCCAGCAGGCTTGGGGACATCAGGTGCACTGGGAAGTGGAGCACCGGCGCCTGACGGCCGCGGCCTGACAAACGCGGCCTAACCGAGCCCCAGGGGTCGCACCCATACATTGGTTTGGATGTGAGCCAGGCGCGGCCTTGATCGAGCGTTACACCCTGCCCGAGATGGGCAACATCTGGAGCGAAGAAGCCAAGTTCCAGAGCTGGCTGGATGTGGAGATCGCCGCCACCGAGGCCAACTGTGAGCTGGGGCGCGTACCCGCCGAGGCCGTGGCCACGATCAAGCAGAAGGCCAGCTTCAGCGTCGCGCGCATCCTCGAGATCGAAGCCGAGGTGCGCCACGACGTGATCGCCTTCCTCACCAATGTCAACGAGCACGTGGGGGATGCCGGGCGCCACATCCACGTGGGCATGACCAGCTCCGATGTGCTCGACACCGGCCTGGCCCTGCAGATGAAGGCCTCGGTGCAGCTGCTGCGCACCGAGCTCGACGCACTCGCAGACGCCCTCAGGGCTCTAACCCGCGCCCACAAGGGCACGGTGATGATCGGCCGCTCCCATGCCATCCACGGCGAGCCAATCACCTTCGGCTTCAAGGTGGCGGGGTGGCTGGCGGAGGTGGAGCGCAACCAGGAGCGCCTCGAGCGCCTCGAGCGCGTGGTGAGCGTGGGCCAGATCAGCGGTGCCATGGGCACCTACGCCAACACCGATCCCCAGGTGGAAGCGATCGCCTGCGCCAAGCTCGGTCTGGAGCCGGATACGGCCAGCACCCAGGTGATCTCCCGCGATCGCCACGCCGAATACGTGCAGACCCTCGCCCTGGTGGGCGCTGCCCTGGAGCGCTTCTCCACCGAGATCCGCAACCTGCAGCGCACCGATGTGCTGGAGGTGGAGGAGAACTTCGCCAAAGGGCAAAAGGGCAGCTCGGCCATGCCCCACAAGCGCAACCCGATCCGCAGCGAACGCATCAGCGGCCTGGCACGGGTGCTGCGCAGCTATGTGGTGGCGGCCCTGGAAAACTGCGCCCTCTGGCACGAGCGCGACATCAGCCACAGCTCGGTGGAGCGGATGATGCTGCCCGACTGCTCGGCCACGCTCCACTTCATGCTGCGGGAGATGACCGAGGTGGTGAAGGGGCTGGGGGTGTACCCCGACAACATGGCCCGCAACATGAATGTCTACGGCGGCGTGGTATTCAGCCAGCGGGTGCTGCTGGCGCTGGTGGAAAGCGGCATCAGCCGCGAAGACGCCTACCGGATCGTGCAGCGCAACGCCCACACCGCCTGGAACACCGAGGGTGGCAACTTCCGCGCCAACCTCGAGGCCGACGCCGATGTGACCGCCAAGCTGAGCCCCACGCAGCTGGCCGCGTGCTTTGCCACCGAGCTGCACCAGGAAAACCTCGGCGTGATCTGGGAGCGGTTGGGGATCTGAGCAGCCAAAGCCAATGCAACCGCATCGGCTCTCATCGGCCGATGGCTGGAGCTGCAGTGCAGACCGCCGTTGTCATGGCTGGTGATCGTGGTTATGGCGTTGCAGGAGCACCACCCCACTCAAGCCCCCGCCCGGTGATACGGGCCGCCCTGCTGAATCGAGCTGGCCCGATAGAGCTGCTCCAGCAGCAGCAACCGGGCCAGCTCGTGGGGGAAGGTCAGCGGCGAGAGGCTCAGGCGCCAGTGGGCCCGAGCTTTGAGCGCCGGATCAAGGCCATCGGCACCGCCGATCACAAACGCCAGCCGATCCGAGCCGGATCCCTCCAGAGCCTGGGCAAAGGCGAGCGAGCCGAAGCTTTGGCCCTCTTCACACAGGGCCACCAACTGCTCACCGCCGCGGAGTTCGGCGATGATGGCTTCCGCCTCCCGAGCCATGCCACCATCGCGCAACTCAACGATCTCAAGCCCCGGCAGGCGCTTGAGATACAGGGCCACACCCTCCCGCAGCCAACCCTTGCGCAGCTTGCCCACCGCCAGGATGCGAATGCGGGTGGGGTTGATCACACGCTCAAGCGAGCTCCGATGCCAGGGCAGACATCCCGATGGACAGTGGGATCAACGATCGGCCCAACCAGCATTGATCGAGCCAAACAAACGCACGGATCAACGACCAATATTGAGGATGTTATAAAGCGAAGCCGCGTTCAGCAGTGGTCCCAGTGGCTCGACGGCTTGGGCCAATCTGGCATTGAAACTG
>Ga0194111_10003923_pt1 | contig 17450 bp, 4 predicted proteins | sample TA2KigC300mmetaG_FD_146194 | JGI IMG/M metagenome (GOLD analysis project Ga0194111, IMG submission 146194) | Freshwater microbial communities from Lake Tanganyika, Tanzania - TA2015033 Kigoma Deep Cast 300m | ecosystem: Environmental > Aquatic > Freshwater > Lake | place: Tanzania: Lake... | reverse complement strand
AGCTTGCGGTCCAGGTGGATAATGACCTGCTGTTCGTTGAAGCCGATCACAGATCCGTTGCTGACGACTGTAGCTCCCATTGTTCCCTCCTGTGCAGTGGTGCCCTATTCTGCCACAATACACCGAAAAGGACAATGGGGACCATGCCTCAGATCTATCTCAACATAATGTCGAATTTTCCGATAGACTCAATGGGCAATTCCGACCCGGCCATCGAACTTGAGCAGCCAACTACACTACCCAGCCTGCGGGCGAGCCTGACGACAGCCTGGCGGCGCGTCCTGGACCCGGATGGCCTGAACAACCAGGTGTTGCACCTGGCCTGGCCCGCTATCGCCGAGCAGTTGCTCCAGACTATGCTCAGCATAACGACGATGATCATGCTGGGGCGACTGGGCACAGAGGCCATTGCTTCCGTAGGCGTGGCCAACCAGTTCATCTTCCTGATGATGCCCATCTGGGGCTCCGTCAGCGTGGGCACGGTGGCCCTGGTGGCGCGCCGCGTGGGCGCAGGCGACTGGGACGAGGCCTCCCGGGTGGCCAAGCAGTCGGTGCTGCTGGGCCTGCTCCTGGGGCTGGGCCTGGGCGTGATCAGCTTATTTCTGGCCAAGCCGCTGGTCCAGCTCATCGGCGCGCCGGCCGAGCTGGTGGAACCGGCGGCGCTGGTGCTGCGCATCACCGGCGGGCTGGCCGTGCTGCCCGTGGTCATGTTTATCATGGGCGGGGCGCTACGTGGCGCCGGGGACACCCGCACGCCCATGTACATCACGGCCAGCATCAACGTGCTGAACCTGGCTGTGGCCTACGTGCTCATCTTTGGCGTGGCGGGCGTGGTGCCGGCGCTGGGGATCGCCGGGGCGGCGTGGGCCTCGGTCGTCGCTCGCGCTGTGGGCTTTCTGGCCTTGCTCGTGCTGCTGTTTCGGGGGCGCAGCGGGCTGCGTATCGCCTGGCGGACGAGCTGGCGGATTGATCGCCAATTGTTGGGCTCGCTGCTGAACATCAGCCTGCCCGCCGCCGCCGAGCAGTTCCTGGTGACCTTCGGCATGATGCTGATGTCCATCATGGTGGTGCGCATGGGCACAGCCCCCTACGCTGCCCATCAGGTGGCCATGCAGATCGAGGCCATCTCCATCATGCCCTGCTTCGGCTTTGCTGTGGCGGCCAGCACCCTCATCGGCCAGCACCTGGGGGCGGGCAAGCCGCAACGGGCCGAGGCCAGCGGCTGGGCGGCGGTGCGCATGGGCATCTTCTGGACCTCGCTCATGGGGCTGGTATTTTTCCTGTTCTCCCCGGCGATGGTGCGCGTGTTCAGCACCGATGCCACGGTGGTGTTCTGGGGGGCGCTGTGCCTGCGCATCATCGCCGCTGGCGAGCCGGTACAGGCTTTCGGCTTCATCACGGCCGGCGGGCTGCGCGGGGCGGGGGACACGCGCTGGACGCTGCGCGCCACGCTGGCCGGGATGTGGTTCTTCCGGCTGCCGCTGAGCTATGTGCTGGCCTATCCGGTGGGCTGGGGCGTGGCCGGGGTGTGGGTGGCCATGTTCGCCGACCACCTGGTGCGCGACGCCCTCCTTCTGCGGCGCTACCTGTCCGGCAAGTGGAAGAAGATCGCCGTGTGACAGGCGACCACGAGGGTCGCCCCTACATCTGGGCACAACAAAACGGCGGGGTCGTGCGACCTCGCCGTTGTTTGTTGGGGCCTCCAGAAACACTCCACCGCCTAGTAACATATCTGCTGAGTACTGGCGGCCTGCTCCTCCGCAGCCAGGCGGTTGTACTGCGTCCAGGCCCAAAGCCTGCCGGCAATGGGGAGGATTACCAGCCCCAAAATCATGCTGGTCTTGCCGATGAGCTTATAAAGGCGAGGTGGCATTGCCTCCATCTCAGCAAATATAGTGTGGCGCAGCAGATAGCCACAAGTGCTCTATGGAGGGAGGATGTATTGCCACACGCTGCTGCCCCATGTGCCGGCGAAGAGGGTGCGCGGGTAGGTGTGGGTAAGAGCCAGAGACCGGATGTCAAGGTTCCCTAATCCCAAATTCATGGCACTCCAGGAGGCCCCGCCGTCAGTGGACTTGAAGACCCCACCGCCGTACGTCCCGGTGAAGAGGGTGTGATCAGTGGCATAGCCTGGCGAAAGCGCCAGGGCCATAACGTACAAGTTGTTGAGCCCCGTGTTCACGGCATTCCAGGAGGTCCCGCCGTCGGTGGACTTGAAGACCCCACCGCCCCAGGTCCCGGCGAAGAGGGTGTGGTCGCTGGCATAGCCTGGCGAGAGCGCCAGGGTTTTTACTTCCTGGTCATTGAGTCCTGCGGCATTCCAGGAGGCCCCGCCGTCAGTGGACTTGAAGACGCCGTCACCATCAGTCCCAGCGAAGATGGTTCGGTCGGTGGCATAGCCCGGCGAAAGAGCCAGGTCCAGGACCCCTAGGTTGGTGAGGCCTGTGGCGCTCCAGGAGGCCCCGCCGTCAGTGGACTTGAAGACCCCACCGCCGTATGTCCCGGCGAAGAGGGTGCGGTCAGTGGCATAGCCTGGCGAAAGAGCCAGGTCCAGGACCCCTAGGTTAGTGAGGCCTGTGGCGCTCCAGGAGGCCCCGCCGTCGGTAGACTTAAAGACCCCGCCGCCATAAGTCCCAGCAAAGAGTGTGTGGTCAGCGGCATAGCCTGGCGAGAGCGCCAGGGTTTTTACTTCCTGGTCATTGAGTCCTGCGGCATTCCAGGAGGCCCCGCCGTCAGTGGACTTGAAGACGCCGTCACCATCAGTCCCAGCGAAGATGGTTCGGTCGGTGGCATAGCCCGGCGAAAGAGCCAGGCCCAGGACCCCTAGGTTGGTGAGGCCTGTGACGCTCCAGGAGGCCCCGCCGTCGGTAGACTTAAAGACCCCGCCGCCATAACTCCCAGCAAAGAGTGTGTGGTCAGCGGCATAGCCCGGCGAAAGCGCCAGAGTCCGGACGTCCAGGTTATTGAGGCCGGTGTTCACAGCGCTCCAGGAGGCCCCGCCGTCAGTGGACTTGAAGACCCCACCGCCGTATGTCCCGGCGAAGATAGTGCGGTCGGTGGCATAGCCCGGCGAAAGCGCCAGGGCAAAGACATACAGGTTAGTGAGTCCGGTGTTCACGGCGCTCCAGGAGACTCCGCCGTCGGTGGACTTGAAGAGCCCGCCGTATGTCCCGGCGAAGATAGTGCGGTCGGTGGCATAGCCCGGCGAAAGCGACAGGGACCAAACATCCAGGTTGGTGAGGCCGGTGTTTACGGCATTCCAGGAGGCCCCGCTGTCGGTGGACTTGAAGACCCCGCTGTCCCAGGTCCCGGCGAAGATTGTGCGGTCGCTGGCATAGCCCGGCGAAAGCGCCAGGGTCCGGACGTCCAGGTTAGTGAGTCCGGTGTTCACAGCGCTCCAGGAGGCCCCGCCGTCAGCGGACTTGAAGACCCCACCCAAGGTCCCGGTGAAGAGGGTGCGGTCAGTGGCATAGCCCGGCGAAAGCGCCAGGGCAAAGACATACAGGTTAGTGAGGCCGGTGTTCACAGCGCTCCAGGAGGCCCCACCGTCGGTGGACTTGAAGACCCCGCTGTACCAGGTCCCGGTGAAGAGGGTGCGGTCAGTGGCATAGCCTGGCGAAAGCGCCAGGGTCCGGACGTCCAGGTTGGTGAGGCCGGTGTTCACGGCGCTCCAGGAGGCCCCGCCGTCGGTGGACTTGAAGACCCCGCTGTACCAGGTCCCGGTGAAGAGGGTGCGGTCAGTGGCATAGCCCGGCGAAAGCGCCAGGTGCCGGACTGCACCTCCCCACATCCCCTGGGAACACTGCGTCCAGACGTTGTATACAGGCAGAGTGGGGGTTGGCGTCGGCGCGCTCGTCGGTGTTGGGGTATTAGTAGGTGTATACGTTGGAGTTGGGGTGTTCGTCCGTGACGCACAGGTGTTTCCCCACTGCGCTGCCACCTTCATAACGTCCACGATGTCAATATCGCAGTCGCCGTCTAGGTCATAGCGCGAGTTGTAGCAGGCATCTCCGCACTTGCAGCGCCAGCGGCTGGCAACTGTCTGGACGTCAACCACATCCACGTCACAATCCCTGTCTAGATCGCCGAAGAGAGTCACTGAAAGCTCGTAGCCGGTTCCGCATCCGCCTACATTAGGATTCCAATGCTTGACCATCACATAGTAGGTTCCATTAGCCGGAGCTTGCCAGATGATTTTTGAAGCTAACGTGCCACCATAATCGTCGTTAGCGGCAAGCATGGTAGTACCATTGGTGTCGTATAGGTAAAGATAGGTATCAGAGTTGAGGCCCAAGTTGGCGATTTCGATGGTGTAGGAGTTCCCAGCCCAAGCCTCGAACTTGAACCAATCCTGATCGCCAGCGGCATGGAAGTTGTGCGTCTCAGTTGTACCCACGTTGATGAGCCTGGCTGTAGTAGCAGTATCATCAGACTCGTAGCTATCTGCTGAAGCTATGCAAACCTCAGTGCCGCCGGAAATATTGTTGAGCTTGTCTGGTTCACTGACTGCGCCTGTGGAGTCCACCTGGGCGTATAGCGTGCTTGTGGTCTCGCTGGCTGCGCTAATGCCCTGTGCACTCATACTTGCACCCGCGGGTAAGTCTGTGATGACCGTCGTCAAGGTGGCTGTGCTGCCAGCTTCAATGGGCCTGGCGACCCAGAAGTGGATGCTGCCAGTGTAGTCGCCAGCACCAGTTGGTAGATGATTGGCGTACAGATCGGTGTAGAAGCCATTTTGCGTAGACAGATTCCCCTGGTTCTTGACAACAGCCTGCACGAGGATGCCACCGCCAGGGTTAGGATAAGCGGTTAGGCTGAGCACAGCCAGGTCGGGCGAGCCAGTAACAGGCGGAGCAACGGTGGCACCCGCGGCTGTTGAGGGTTCGCTGGTGATCAGGGCGAAGGCGCCGTGAGGGAAGCTGTCGCGCGCTACGTCGGAGAATCTCACCTGGTCAACGGCCCCAAAGAATCTCTGAGTATTAGAGCCGAACCCGCTACCGATGTACAGGTTGGCGGGTCCTGAGCGGCGCATACCGCTTCCGGATAAGGTCTTCTCAGCATACAGTTGGCCGTCACGGTAAAATCTCACACGATTCCCACCATTGAAGGTAACCGCCAGGTGATGCCAGTTGCCATCAGAGAGGAGATAGCCTCCACCAGTCTGAACCTGCCCTGCTCCGCCCCAAATCTCAACCTTGACGTTTCCCCCGCCCTCAGCCCAGATGGCCCATCGTTCCCGGTCCGCATCGGCCTCTCCTTGGGCTGCCATCCAGCCATAGGTCGGTGCTGCCGCTTTCACAAATGCTTCATATGTGAACGAGGGAATGTCAAGGGAGGCAGAACCCGGCACTCTGACACCAGGAGGGCCAGACGTCGCCTCAGGGAAGTAGAGGGCCTTGCCGAACTTCCCGTCGGTCCAACTCAGGCTGCCTATAGAGCCATTATTGCCATAGCCTGACAGATCAGCAGTGGTTGCCCCGCTGCCTTCGGAGAAGTACCACAGCCCTACCGCATTGGCGTCGCTGGGCGGGTACCAGACGTTTCGCTGCTCAGCAGGCGGAGTACCTGCACCAGGGTTGCCGTAATAAAGCTGATGAGCTGTGTTGTTTGAGGAGCCACCAGGGATGCTGACCTGCGTGCGGAACCAGAGGTCTATCGCGCTACTACTACAGTTCTGTATCACACGGTCTAGCTCGGTAGCGTCGTTGTAGACGATACGCAGGTCATTGCACTTCGTGCTGGATTGAGAGGCATTGTAAATCTCAGCTGCTGTTGGAGTAGTGCTGCCATCAAAGTGCAGGCGTACCGGGTAACCAATCGGCAGGGTCGTGCCCGGCATATTGTTTAGGATCGTGAGATTGCGCTTCCCGCTGTAGGCACTGTTCCACCAGGGTGTTGGAGGCCGCGCTGCGGGGTCAATCTTGGTGGAGGTATCGGCGTTGGCCGGATAGTTGCCAGTGTTGTTCGCGTTGTCCGTGGCGCGGCAGCGGAAGGAGTAAGTGTGACCGGGCTGGCCGGTGAACAGATCATAGGTCTTGGCGACAGGTATACCTGTAAACCAGTCGCTCCATACATCCCGGCCAGAATCCAGGTACTGGACGTCAAAGGTGCGGATACCAGCCAGGTTGTCCGAGCCGCTCCAATTGACCTGGAAGACGCTTTCGTAGGTCACTGCTGGAAGTGGCTGGACTGCACAGGATGGTACTGTGCGGTCAATCCCAAAGAGTTGATCGCCGGAAGCATTTGTGCCCACATCGTTGGAAGCCGTCACCTGCCAGTATAGCGTCGGGTAGTCTTGGCTAAAGTTAACTGTATACTCGGTGACGCTGCTACCGAAGGTTTGACGGAAGACAGGATTAGAGTCGTCTTTGGGGGAGGGGTTGGTGCCAATATGCAGCGTGTAACTGTTGGCACGGATAGTGGGTTGCCAGCGGAAGGTGACGGTACGGGAGTTCAGGTAGACGGCCTCGCGGATGTTGCCCGAAGGCGGAATGGGGGCAAGCAGCCGGGGGCTAGCCGGGCGGCGATGGGGCAAGGTATAAGTCTCTTCGCGCACGGCCGCTCCATTCCACCCAGTACTTGCGCCGTGAGCCTCGGCCCGCACGCGGTGCGGCCCATCCCCATATTCCAGCGTATTCCAGACCGGTGCGTCAACGTCATTGAAGCATGGTACGCCCAGTTCCTTGATGATGTGCCACGTTCCATTTCCAGAGCCGTCATTCGCATCGTTGACGCTGACCCGCATAGTGATGCCAACACCACCCTGGCCAGTGGTGCAAGCCCGGATCTTCACCTGCTCGCTGTTGCCATCCTGCGGCTGGAAGTACAGTTCGCTGATGCTCAGGTTGGGGTTAACCAGGGTGAAGTGCCAGGTATCACTCCAGTCGCTCTCCGCTCCACGGCTGTCTCGTACTTTCACCCGCCATTGATAGTTGTAAGGACCGAGCGCACCCGTGGTGGCGCAATTACTACCTACCCAACCGCTGTTCCAGAGCTGTGCACTGCCGTAGATGTCGAAGTAGTAACCGGTAATCGCATCACCATCGGGGTCGCCGTTGGCCTGGGCGCAGAGTTGGGCTGTGTTACCAGAGTAGTAAACGTACCAATCGTATGGGCTGCTCGGGCTGGGGCGATTGGGGGCGTGGTTGGCTGGCGCAGGCGTGCCCTGCAGTGTGTAGCCCAGCACACGCCGTTCAGGATGGCTCCACGAGGTATCGGTCTGATCGGCAATTTCCAGGACGAGGGTGTGATCGCCGCGACTGGCGCTACTGGTATCCCAATTGAAGGTGTATTCCGCCGCTGCTGTCTCGCCAATGATCTGGTTATCCACCTTGACGCGCATGGCCCGGAACTGCGGCCACCAGTTGACCCTGGCGTACAGGCGCACGGTGCTGGCGCTGGATGGCGACGGCGGGTCAGCACTGAAGACGGCAATGTGGTCGCTGGTAGTGGAACTGACCACGTTGACGCTCACCCATAACTTGCCACCTGGAACATAGACGCCGTCCCGATTGACGATTTGCCAGTAACCAACCTTGTCACCAGGCGTGGTGGGAGCCTGTAGAGATACACTGATGTTCACTTCCTGATTGGGTGAGGTTGTTGAGATGTTCACCGGGCTGGCCCCGCCCATCTGGTCACCCTGCAGGAAGATGAGCTTGTAGCCATCCCAGGTAGACGTGCCGCTATTGCGCACCCGCCAGGTCTTGACCAGCGCCTGGCCAGGCGAGACAACGCTGCCATCGGGGAGGGTGACATCGGAGACGAAGGTAGCATTGTCAGGAGGCGAAGGCGAAGGAGGCAAAGGTGGGTATGATTGCCCAGTCTGGACTATAAAGCGGTATGTTGGACTCCAATCTGACCAAACCGGACCGGACGCCGCACGCACATGGACATACCATTGGCCATCAGCCAGAGCTCGATAGGGAGTATACCAGTTAAACGAACTAAAATCGTCGTAGCCCGTGAGAAGTCCGCCAAAGCCAGCGGGGAACTGGGGATCAGTATTGATCTGGATTCGGTATTGAGTGATATACCCAGCGGGGACCGTCCACACGAATTGCGGGAAATCTGTTCCAATTATGGGATTAGCTCCTGGATCGTTTGAAGGTCTAATCAGGGCCGGTGGCGATGGGGGAGGATTGGTCGCAGACTCAATAATTAGTTCAATAGAGCTTAATTTACTGGTTTGTGACCCGACCGGTGTCATTAAATCTACCAGCGCGGAGGCAAATCCGCCGGAGCCGGTTCGTGCCACTAACCCGGCATCGATGGTCACAGTTTGCCCTTGGGTAACTGGAATGCGGTATTCGTATGTGAAGACGTCTCCACTGAAGCTCTTCTCCATAGTGGGGAGAAGGCCTGGGAGGTTTGTGGCTACCAGCTCCACAAAGGGTTTTCCAACATGCTCTTGCCCGTTTATACGGATGAAGACGGCAGCGGCAGAATAACTATGTCCAAAAACATCTATGCTGCTCAGGATTCTATCTGTTATGCGTATGATACTATTCTTTAACCACCATTCATTAACGAGCCCCAATACAGTTCTCCCCTCATCATCACCAGGGATAGTGAGAATTCCCTCAGACCGTGCTGAGGCAGTACCATATACAATTACCGCAGCTCGGATTCTCAGAACGCCAGTAAAGTCTGGAGTATAGTGGATCGTGTGGCCCGCCGCGGCTGTGCCTTTCCCGACACTTGCAGCGTTTAGGAAACCTACAGAACCTCCAACGGCAGAATATACCCCCAGCGCACCTGATGTTGGGTATGCGGCTGTGTTGACAACAGCTAACAGCTTAGCATCCTGATACGTGAATCCGCTTTCGTATGGTGGTGGGATTAGTGTTTGTTGCTGCGCTTGGGACACATTTGCAGAACTTGATCCAAAACTTGAAAAGGCCAAACTGAGGAGGACCAGCACAGAAAGTAATGTGCTGGCAGCCGTACTTCCGGTGGTTGAGGCAGACGACTTACTCATCTCACACCTCCATCGCACAAGCGAAGACGACCTCCTGGCGGAGGAGATAGTTGGGCAAGCGCACAGCCCAGCTATAAACGTCGCCAGCAATTTTCTCATCGTGCACCTCCGTCCGCCCGTGCGGGCGGCTTAATGACTTGTCAGTGAAATCTCATCCCCCAGAGCCAGTCACCCGCCGCGCCGGGGAACAACGGTTATTTCTTTCGCATTCGCCAGCCATCTTCCCACTCTTTGGAAAAGGTTATGGCTGCCCGTAGTAGTCCTTCAGGACAAGAGGCAGGTAGATCTTGTGCTCGCCGCCCTCTACCATGATGCTGCCATCCTCGACCGTGGGCACCTGGGGGTTGACCTGGGTATCGAGCACCTGAACCTTATCCAGGTCCAGGGGGCTGGTGCCCGTCCCCACCGCCCTCAGCCTCACCAGGGCCAGAGCACCTGAGCCATTGGGCCCGGGCTGTGTCCCGAAGCTGAAACCGGCGAAGCTGGCGAACCCTGTGCCGTTCTCTATCTTTGGGCCGGCAGAAGCTGCTGCCCGCCCGGTGCTGGCCAGAAAGCCGCCTAGGGTTATAGCCTCTACCTGCACGCTGCCAGGTGAATAGCGCAGGTCGAATTGGAAGGCACCCAGATCCACGGCCCCGTCAATCATGACCGTCACGGTGAAGGTACTGCCCGTAGCTACCGTCGAATCGGCAGGGGCCAGCCTCACGGTGGGGTTCTGAGTGCTCGCCTTTGAACGGCCGGGAGATGGCACCACGCTGGCCGCCGTACCACCACAAGTGTCTCCCCAATGCGCCGCCACCTTCATGATGTCCACAATATCGATATCGCAGTCACCATCAATGTCGTAGCGTGAATCGTAGCAGGTGTCCGGGCATTTGCAGCGCCAACGGCTGGCGACCTGCATAATGTCGGCTACGTCCACATCGCCATCGCTATCCAGGTCACCTAAGAGGACGCAGGACGTGCTGAGTGCGTATATCGTCCCAGCGGAAGAGCCGATGTAGAGCGTGCCGTTAGCAATAACTGGTGCCGAAGGGAAGGATGCACCATCAGTTTGGAACGTCCAGAGCACAGCACCAGTGGTAACATTCAGAGCAACTAGGCTACCATTGCGAACAGTGACATATACTACCCCATTCGCCACTGCCGGTACTGGGCAACCTGAGGAAGGAGCGCCCTGGCCGCCAGTCTGATATGACCATTTAAGTGCACCTGTAGTAGCATCAAGTGCATACAGTTTTCCCGCCAATGCACCAACGTAGATTTTGCCGTTCGCAATAGCAGGTGGACAATTCCCTGAATCCTCAGTAGTGAAGGACCACTGTAGTGCGCCTGTTCGTGCATCAAAAGCACGGAATTTGGCATCCCCTCCGCCAACGTATACTCTGCCGTCGGCTATTGAAGACGATGACCACAGTGCACCGCCCAGGTTCGCTGACCACTGAACTGCGCCAGAACTGACATCAAAGCTGTAGAATCGGCCGCTCCAAGTTCCGGCATACGCACGGCCATTTGCTACTGATGGCGGAGCAGTGATCCCATCACTTACGGGCGTGCGCCACAATTGAAGACCCGTCATGGCGTCGAAAGCATACATGTTCCAATCGCCGCCGCCAACAAACGCAACACCGTCAGCAACAGTAACTTCTGAGCCGTCTGCTGACCTTGTAAGTTGCTGTTGCCAAAGTGCTGCTCCTGTTGTTGCGTCAAGGGCAATCACCGCAGCCGGCACGCCAGTGGTCCAACCGGCGAAAAGGTAGACCCTCCCGCCAGCCATGGTAGGTGGACGGGTATGCGTCTGTGTGGATTGATAGGTCCAGTGCATCTCCCCTACTGCTGCGTCAAGAACCCACAGCTTAGCATTATCGGTTGTCACATAGAGGGTTCTGCCGGTCACAACCTGTCCCCAAACAGAACTGCCCAAATTCCGCGACCATTGGATGGCCAGCGGTGGTTGTAATATCGCTTCTTCTGATGCATAGCCAGTGTGTTGTGGGTTCCTCTGCCACATGGGCCAGTCTGCCTCGGCCACGGTAGTGGGCGTGGGCGTGACGGTCGGCGTTGGGGTGGGTGTCGGCGTCTGGGTCAGCGTAGGAGTAGCCGTCCGCATCTGTGTGCTAGTGGGCGTGTTGGTCGGTGTTGGGGTGTGCGTGGCTGTCAGCGTTGGCGTGTCGGTCGGCGTCGGGGTGTGTGTAGCCGTTAATGTGCTCGTCGGCGTCGGTGTGGCTGTGGACGTCGGCGTGGATATGGGCGTTGGCGTGCCAGTCGGCGTCAGTGTCGAAGTATTGGTTGGTGTAGCCGTCGGCGTGTTGGTTGGTGTTGCCGTGGGTGTATAGGTCGACGTCGGGGTGTGAGTTGCTGTCGGCGTGGTCGTGTAGGTGGGCGTTGTAGTGGGTGTGGCAGTGTTGGTGGGTGTCGGTATCGGTGTAGGTATGTTGGTCGGCGTCGGTGTCGAAGTATTGGTTGGTATAGCCGTCGGCGTGTTGGTTGGTGTTGCTGTGGGTGTATGGGTCGGTGTCGGCGTCGGGGTGTGTGTCGCCGTTGGTGTAAGCGTGTTGGTTGGCGTTGGAGTGCGCGTTGCCGTCGCGGTCGGTGTCAGGGTCGCCGTTCCAGTTGGTGTCGGCGTGTAGGTGGCCGTTGGTGTGTTGGTTGGCGTATTCGTAAACGTGGATAAGGGTGTTGGTGTTGGTGTTGGTGTCGCGTATCGATAGGTGCTAGCTTCAGGGTTAGTGGTCCCGGTAAATGAGTCAAAATATTCAATCCTGATACGGCCTACCCCTCCTGCGCCCCCATTACGAGTCATTACGTTGGTTCCTCCACTGCCACCGACTGCACTCACATTTCCTGCTCCCAAGATGCAAGTCTGGCAGATTAGCTTTATCGAACCACCAGAGCCACCTCCAGCGGCTGCACCATTCAGCACTGGGCCTGCATTCCAGACTCCCAAAGATTGGCCATCCGAGCGGATAATACCTCCGAGTGAAATTGTTCTGGCGGCTATATAAACAATTCCACCACCGTTCCCTCCCCACTGTCCATATGGAGCTCCCCCGTGGTCTCCCCCACCACCTCCGGACCCAAGATGCAATGCATTTAGTGCTGTATCACCATAGGACTGGCCACCGTAGCCAGGATTTCTCCCGTCCCAATCATCTCCTTGACTCTGACCATTCGCACCTACTGATCCATAACCACCACCACCCCCAGCACCTGGGTTTCCGTTTCCTCCTCCGCCACTATTGGGGCCCTGATTGTGATACGCACCCAGGCCAGTGTAACTCTCTCCTTGCTGTGGCGTACCGCTGCAGCACGTACCTTGGCCACCACGGAATCCCTTCGCAGTCATATCAACATTGGTACTTACAGTGCCATTCGCTCTGAAGGCAATTATCCCACCCATGTTGCCATCCCATGCGTTGGTTATTATGCTCCCACTAACGTTGTGGAAATGCGGGATACGAATTACTTGCGCGTGGGAATTGCCACCTTGATAATATGAGTCCCGGAGATTCGCCTGAAGCCTCAGAGCACCTGAACCAACGCCAGCGATTATTCCAAATTCGTAGGTTCCCGCGCCTGTACCTTGCGTCTGGTGAATCATTACCTCTTGCCCGATAGCGAAGCTAGAGGTAGTCACCACCGCCAAATCTGGCTGCCCTGCACTGGCGTTTGAAGTCAGTCTGGTGCGGACAGTGTTTGGATCACCGCCTCCGAAATCGCCATCCGCGCCATCTCCGAAGGTTGGGTTGGCTACAAGCGTCGGAGTGGGGGATGCAGTTGGAGTTGGAGTTGGAGTTGGGGACGCTATAGGTGTCGTTGTCGGAGTTGTAACCGGCGTTGCTGTCGGCGTCGCCGACGGAGTACCTATGCTAGTGGGTGTATAGGTTGGTGTTGGCGTCGGCGGCTCACAAGGACGCGTATCAGTGCTCCAGTCCAAAGAAACATGCGAGCCGCCGCTGTCCTGGCGATAATCCAGACGGAGGTCGTGGCCGCCAGCGACGTAGCGCGCCGGGCAAACCCAATTCTCGGCGCTGCGGTTGAGGTCATTAACGAGCAAGTTGCCGTCTAGCCAGAGGGCTGCGCCGTCGTCATGGTTAACATGGAAGACGTAGTTGCCGGCCGGAAAGGTGATGCGTCCTGTGAAGCGTGCCGTCCAGTTCTCCCAGTTGACGCCGGGACACGGACTCTCGGAGTGCCAGTCTTTGTTGATATAGGGTCCGGCAAAATCTTCTGTGCACTTCACACTGGACCAATCACGATTGTTGAAGTATTCGACATGCCAAGTGCCAGAGCCATATGCTATTGTTGGCGTAGGCGTTGGGGTTGGAGTGTGAGTTGGTGTCCTGGTAGGAGTCGCCGTTGGCGGCGTTGGCGTGCCTGTGCTGGTTGGCGCGGGTGTTGGAAACTGATTTGTGCTCGCTGCGGGGTTGGTAGAACCGCTAAGCGTCGTGTAGTACTCGACGCGAATGCGCCCAACCCCACCATTGCCACCACTGGCATTGTCACACTGCGCACCACCGCCAGAACCGCCGAGGGCGGTCACGATATAGTTGCCGAGTGTGGCCTGCCATGCCCTCAGCAAAATACTGCCACCCGCACCACCGCCACCACCACCGGAATTGCAAACTCCGTTATAGCCGTTAGATCCATTCGCAGTTACTGAACCATTGATTGTAATCTGGTAAGCGTAAACTGCGAGAATGCCTGCACCGTTGCCACCACCACCTCCGTAAATCCCCGCGTCAGTTTTGTCACCACCGCTGCCGCCAGCGCCACCCATCATCGGGAAACTCAAATCTGGAGTGCCTACCGATTGGCCGCCTTCGCCGCCATTGTACTGGCCGTTCCTACCCTTTGTTCCATCGCTACCGTATCCGCCGCCGCCCGCACCAGCCGCGTTGCCATAGCCCGGGCTCTCGCCGCCACCACCGCCGTTCGAGTTCGCAAGCCGGCTTTGGCCACCCGGCCCGTTGATGCCTTCGCCCTGAATCCCAGTGCCGTTATTATCATTTGTCCCCGGCCCACGATAACCGATCCCGGATGCAGAAATCGTTCCATTACTTTGGACGTTTAGTTGTCCATTCGCACGAAAGACCAAAATGCCACCGGTGTTTCCATCCCACGAATGCGCCGTGAACATCCCCCCGTTCTGGATGGTGACGTTGCGATAATGGCGGACACGGACGATCTGTGCGCGCGTATTACCGCCAACATTGAACGTGTTTTGGAGGTTTTGCTGAAGCGTCAGAGTGCCTGATCCTACACTTGCGAGGGTGCCGAACTCGTAGGTGCCGACGCTGGTGCCTTGCATTTGAATGACCAGCACTTCTTGGCCGCCCGCAAAGCCGGATGTACTGGCAACCGACAGCACTGGTTGCCCCGAATTTGCGGTCGAGTTTAAAGCCGTGCGCGTGTCATCACCATATTGCGGACTATTGATTGTCAAGTCACCATCGGCGCCGTCGCCAAATTCCGATGGGATGACCGGGGTAGGAGTTGGAGTTGGCGTCCAACTCGTTGGTGTGGGTGTGGGCGCAACGTATTGCACGGGTTCGCCAATGGATAGCGATGGTGCGTTCGAGATCGCACTGAAGACTCCGGTCGGGAAATACGTGCGCGCAATGTTCGAGATGCGGATGTGTTGAAGCGAGCCATTCAAGAAGTTGCTGTTGTCACCATTCTTGCCGAAACGCAGCGGGCTGGAGTCAATCAACGGCGGGTTGCCAACATTGGTTGAACTGACCTGGTTGCCATTTAGATACACGCGCAAGCCGCTACCATCCCATGTACAGGCAAGGTGATACCACCGGCCGACTTGGAGCGGATTTCCTGAAATGGCTCGAACGAAGGCATATTCACAGGAAAGTTTGCCGTCCTGTAAGAACAACTGCCAAGCGACTCTATTGTCACTTGCGCGCTTGGCAACGATAGTGCGTTCGACCCCTTGCTGATCCATACGCACAATCGCCTCTGCAGTGAATTGATTCGGGGCGAATGCACCGCCGTCGGACACTTCCGCCCAGGCCCCGTTTCCATCTTGCGGTTGATTGAAGAATTGTAGAAAGCCACCAAACTTGCCGTCGAGACCCCACTGCCAGTTACTCCCAGTCTGGGTCATAATCGTGGCGTTGTGGTTGCCGCCGGAAGTGTCATAGACTGTGGTGCCGTTGCCTTCCTGGAAATGCCAAACCCCGATCGTGTTCGCATCTTTGCCGGGTGGCATGACGTCGTCAATATTCGCTGGTGGATTTATGGCGGCCGCGTTGCCGTAGTAGAGCTGGTAACTCGAATTGTCGGAACCCAGGCTGCCGATAGCCGTTTGCAAATTAAACCAGATGTCAATCCGGTCCTGGGTAAAGACGCGGACGTAGCGGCTCAGTTCGGTCTGATTATTCAAGACGATTCGGAAATCATCACCCTTGGTTGCAGAGAGTGACACGTTGTACATTTGAGCCGCGGTGGGTGTGGTCGTACTGTCGAAATGCAACAGTGTCGGATAGCCGACCGGTAAAGTCTGGCTGTCGTTGTTGACGACCAGGATGTTGCGCTTGACTGAGTAGGCGCTGTTCCACCAGGGCGTCGGCGGCCGGGCATTCACGTCCACCTTTGTGTACGTGTCACCGTTTGCCTCGGCAAAAGTCCCTTCGTTGTTGGCATTGTCCCGGGCGCGGGCCCGGAAGTAGTAGGTGTGTCCGTCTTGCCCATTGAACGTAGCAACGGTCGCAGTGATATTCGTTCTCCAGAACAGCCAGGTGCCAGTGATGCCATCTCTGTACTGAACGTCATAGGCACGGATACCAGAGGCGTTGTCGCTGCCGCTCCAACTAACGGGGAAATTGACTTCGTAGGTTGTCGTTGACAGCGCAGTTACCGACGCTGTGGGTGCAGTGCGATCAATGCCAAAGTGCCCAATGGCCCGATCGCCGCAGCCGAGTTCGTTGCAGGCTTGAACGCCCCAATATAAACTCGAATAATCAGCGTCAAACGTATAACTAAATGACCGTATAGAAGGATCGCTAAATTGTTGATGAACAATCGGATTGACGGTCGGATCGGAATTGGTCGAAACGTCAAAGACGAAATACTGGACGCGCTGGGTCTCTTCAGGCTGCCAGGTGAAATTGATGCTCCGCGTGGCGAACCATTGGTCTTGCTGCGGAATGGTGGGTTGAACATTAGATGGTCGCCGACGCAAGAGGGTGTAGGTGGTTTCCTTGACGACTTCCTGGTAGTTTCCTTGTTCTCTGGTGCCGTGGAAACCGATGGCGCGGATCAGGTGTGTGCCGTCCGATAGCGCGCGAGTGTGCCATTGTGGCCAGGCATTTGCTGCATTGGCTGGGTCTGGATCGTAGCAGGACGTGCCTTTGGGGTCAATCCAGTACCAACTTCCGCTGGCTGAGCCGTCGGTCGCGGTATTGGCATACAGCAAGAGTCCATTGCCAATCTGTCCGAACCCATCCACGCAGGTGTAGACGTAGACTTCATCAGCCGCCGAGGGTGATGATGGAACGAATTTAAAATCCTTAAGCGAGAGCTGCTGGGAGTCAATGCTGAAGTGCCACATCGGATCACTCCAGTCACTGACGTTGCCGTTGGTGTCCAGCGAGCGCACGCGCCAGCCATAGGTGTACCAGCCCAGTCCCTCGGTCGTGGCACAGTTCGAGGCTACCCAACCGCTATCCCAGGTGTTGGCGCCCTCGACGTAGAACTCCAACGCGATGATGTTGTCGGCGCCGGGGTCGGCGCACAGCGTCACCTGCCCACCGTCACGCTGCACGTACCAGTCGCCGGGGCTGACCGGGCGCGGGCGGTTGGGACTAGAGCCAAAGGCGCTGACAGGGCCGGGGGCAGGTGCATATTGCTGGCGATCCCAGGCCTGTGGGTACTGCCCCTGGTTAGCGTTCGATGTCCTCGAGTTGTCAGAGTAATAGGGAACATTCTGCGGGGTGTAGTAGTTGTTTTGAGACTGACCGTTGGGCACAGAACCACCCGGTATTTGCGGATTGGACTGATTCAGCTTCGTTGATGCCGCAGGTATGTCGCAGCGCACGTTAGGATCTCGCTCGCATAGAGGCACGTCACCTGTGCTGAGGAAATGCCCACTAGGGTCAGGCACTGTAAGCAAATTTGAAAGCGGCTGTCCTACGATCGGGATCCTTGCAATCAGGTTACGATTTTCAAAGAGCGTGCCAACCACCGGAATGGAGTTGGCTAGTTCCTGTTTGGTAATCTGATTGGTGACGAATCTCGCTGTTTGCGCTACGAAAATGACATTGGTCACCGCCGAGGCGACCTTTTGAACACCTGAGGCGAGGTTATAAACAGCCTTGGATGTACTCCCAGCATTTCCGTAAACTTAAGGCCGTAACGTTAGGTCAGTCACGGGGTTATCTTCTATGATCACATTTTGAAGGAGGTTTTGACCCCGTGGATACGCTTGCCCAACGCTACGAGGCTTTCACCCAAATCC
>Ga0194111_10003906_pt1 | contig 17482 bp, 15 predicted proteins | sample TA2KigC300mmetaG_FD_146194 | JGI IMG/M metagenome (GOLD analysis project Ga0194111, IMG submission 146194) | Freshwater microbial communities from Lake Tanganyika, Tanzania - TA2015033 Kigoma Deep Cast 300m | ecosystem: Environmental > Aquatic > Freshwater > Lake | place: Tanzania: Lake... | reverse complement strand
TATTTCAATAAGTTATTCTTATGGGAATAATTCCTGGTCATCCCGGTTGGTTGGACCCGAGTATATTAAGCGCTGCAAACGACCATGAAAGCATTTTCCATACCAAAGCTACACGCGATTGCCCTGCAGATATCCGAACCCCTTTTTTCCCGCCAGCCACTGGCTGAGCCGCTCTTGCAAGGCCTGCGCCTCGGGCGGCGGCGCCAACAGGTCATCCAGCACCTGGAGCAGTTATCGCCCTGGCTGCCGGGAGCGGCACTGAGGCTGTAATACCTCCACAGACCCTCCCGACGGTCGTTGACCAAACCCAGGTGGTAAAGATAGCGCAGATGGCGGGAAGCCTTGGACTGGGTGATGCTCAGAACCCGCATGATGTCGCAGACGCAGAGTTCCTCCTGGCCCTTGAGGAGCCAAAGGATTTTCAGACGGGTCTCATCGGCCAAGGATTTGAACAGCCGGGTTTCATTCTTCATAATGCCTTAATAACCGTTTATACGTATACTTCAACACCTAAGTTGAAAGGGAAGAGCCGCCGGCGCCACTCAAGAATAGATGCTTGTAACCTGACTTATAAATGATTACAATAAATACAGAAATCAATCTTGCAGTCTGGGAGTCAACTCCTTGGTCCCACGGTGTATCTTTAAGCCAATAGTTCTGGTGGCCCTCTGGGCGCTTTTGCTAGGGGTCGGCGGCTGCGGCAACGACAGCGACAAGGTAGTGGTTGACTTCAGCAAGACGGTCCCCGCGCTCCGGCCGGGAGAACGAGCCTCACCGACGCCTCCCCTGCGGGTGGCCGTCGCCGCCATGATCTCCCCCAAAGAAACCTTCGACCTCTACCGGCAGCTCCTGGCCTACCTCGGCCGCAAGTTGGACAAGGACCTGGAATTTGTACAACGCAAGACTTATGGGGAGATCAATGAACTTCTCAAGAGAGGCGAAATTGACCTGGCCTTTATCTGCTCAGGGCCTTACGTGGCCGGAAGGGAGCGATCCGGCTTCGAGTCCCTGGCCGTACCCGAAGTCCATGGCAGCCATTTCTATCAATCCTACCTGATCGTCAATAAAAACAGCCCTTATCATCGCCTGGAAGATTTACGCGGGCATACTTTTGCCTTTACCGACCCCGACTCCAACACCGGCAAGCTGGTGCCCACCTATTGGCTGGCTCAAATGCAGGAACGGCCGGAAACTTTCTTCAGCCGTATTGTGTATACGTACAGCCATGATAATTCCATTATGGCGGTGGCCAGAAACCTGGTGGATGGCGCCACGGTGGATGGTCTCATCTGGGAATTTTACCAGGAAAAAAACCCTGCTTTTACTTCCAAGACCCGGGTTATCAAAAAATCGGAGCCCTACGGCATGCCACCTTTGGTAGCTTCCAAGGCTCTCGCCTATGAATCAAAGGAACGGATCCGGCAGATACTGTTTTCCATGCACCAGGACCCGGATGGCAAACGAATCTTGACGGAATTGATGATTGACCGTTTTATCGCTCCTCAGGAAGAATGGTATGACAACCTGAGACAGATGTATCGGCAGATGGCGGGAGGAAAGGATACACCTCATGCGCCTTAGGAGTCTGAAGGCCAAGCTGCTCCTGGCGGTCAGCGCCCTGGTCATCATGAGCGGGATCATCATCGCCCTGTTGGTGACCCGCCAATACAGCGCCGCCCTGCGGAAAGCCATGGTGGGGCAGGTGGAGAACGCCGCCCAGACCATCGCCCTGGACGCCGCGGACAAGATCCTCGTCAACGACCTGGTGACCTTGCAAAGAATGTTGGACCAGCAGATTCAGAGCAATAAGGCCTTCGGATATATCTTGATCGTAAGGGACGGCCGGGTTCTGGCCCATACCTTCGAACACGGGGTGCCGGGTGAGTTGCTGGGCGCTAATGACACCATTGCCGGCGAACGGCCCCGATTGCGGGAAATTGTCTCCCAAAAGGGAGAATACTATCTCGATGCCGCCTGGCCCATCTTCGGCGGCAAGGCCGGGGTTTTGCGGCTGGGCTATTCCGAAAGCCAATACCGTCATCAGGTGAACCAGTTATGGGCGGAGATCGGCTTATTCACCCTGGGAATCCTGCTCATCGCTGCCATCGGGAGCCTGTTTTTTGTGCGCCGCATCACCCGGCCCCTGGCTGCCCTGGTCAAGGCGACCCAAGCCATTGACCGGGGTGAGGCGAACGTTCGAGTTGCCGTCCAGGGGGATGATGAAATCACCGCCTTGGCGTCGTCTTTTAACCACATGGTCAGCCGGCAGGAGGAATACACCCGGCGCCTGGAAGAGCAGGCCTCAGAGTTGGAGCGGGCCCACAGCCAGACCGTGGCTGCCTGTCAGGTAGTCCGGGAAATCAGCGGCCTGCGCACCCTGCAAGAGATGGGAGGCATCCTCCTGGGCAGGCTTCGCGATACGGTGCGCTGTGGCCACCTGGCCCTGATTGTTCTCGATGCCCCCCGAGATTTGCTGTTTGTGGTCTCGGGCGCGGAAGTCAAAAAATTTTCTGACAGCAATCTCATTCAACAAGTCCAGGAGCATCTTGACGGCATCAGGAAAATTACCTTCTCCCGTAAAAAACTTTTCAAACCTCCTCTGGTTTCGGAGGAGTTCCTGGCCACCGAAAGGCAGGCTCTCCTCCCCCTGGATAGGGACCACGTGTTTGGCGCGGCCGTCATCGCCTGCCCCGGGAACTGTGACTGTAACATGGAGGAAATCCAGCGGGTGGGGATGATCCTCAATCAGGCCGCGGGCGCGCTGAAAAGGGCCCTACAGTATGAAGAAGAGCAAGACGCCCTCAAGGCCCAGGTGGAGCAGGGGCAGGGATTCGGGGAACTCATCGGCAAAGACCCCAAGATGCGGGTGATTTATAAGCTGATCGAGGATGTAGCGCCTTCGGACGCCACCATCCTCATCCAGGGAGAAAGCGGCACCGGCAAGGAGCTGGTGGCCCGGGCCATTCATCTCCACAGTCCTCGTCGGGACGCGCCTTTTGTCGTCATCAACTGCTCTGCTTACCCGGTGACCCTGTTGGAAAGCGAACTCTTCGGCCACGAAAAAGGGGCTTTCACCGGCGCCTTGCGCCAAAAAGCTGGCCGCTTCGAGCAGGCCGACGGCGGCACCGTTTTTCTGGATGAAGTAGGGGACATTCCCCTCCCGGCCCAAATCAAGCTGCTTCGGGTCCTGCAAACCCGCAAGTTCGAGCGGGTGGGCGGCGAAGCGACCCTGACGGTGGATGTGCGCATCCTGGCAGCCACCCACAAGGACCTCATGCAGGAGGTGAAAAACGGCGCTTTCCGGGAGGACCTCTTTTATCGGCTCAATGTCATTCCCCTGTTGTTGCCGCCGCTCAGAGACCGGAAGAACGATATTCCGCTGTTGGTGGAGCACTTCCTGAAGCTTTTTGCCACGGCCAAAGGCAAGGGGGTCCAGGGAATCAGTTCCGAGGCCTTGCGGCTGCTCCTGGATTATTCCTGGCCGGGCAACGTCCGGGAGCTGGAAAACACCATCGAGCATGCCGTGGTTCTGGCCAAAGCCGGACAGGTGGAAGCCTGGGATTTGCCTTCCGTCTTTCAGACTATCTCCCCCGTAGCATCACCGACTCTGGCTCAGCAAGAAGGCAAAACCCTTCGGCAGATTCTGGAAGAATGCGGTTGGAATAAGAAGTTGGCGGCCCAGCGATTGGGCATCAGCCGGAGCACCCTTTATCTCATGCTGAAGAGGCATAAGATTTCCGGCTCCAAACCTGCCACCCATTAGGTCTCAATCTGTTCCTCGGCGTCGTTTTTTGTCCTCCAGCCCCTTTTCGCGCCGATTCTCGGACAAGGGTAACCTATTATATTAATTATATATTATCAATAGTGTCTTATTGTGTCGTGTCCGGTAAGCCTTACCGCCTTGGCGACATTATCAATCCCCCCAAAAATTCTCCAAGCCTTTTACCTTATATTTCAGTGAGATAAGGGCATCACACCTCAATTTTGGCAGGCGCTCCGTGAAAAAATCGCCGCCTCTCAGGCTTTGGCCTGAAATGTGCTCTAACAAATGCCGTGGAAAATACTTGGGACAGCCAGAGGGTTGGGGAATCCGGCATGCGGAGGCTTGGGGTGGTGGTAGTTGAGTCTGATGCTCACAATTGCCGGGAAGTCTGCGCGCTGCTGGAGCAAGCCAACGTGTCGGCCACTCCCCTGCATTCCCTGGAAGGCTTGCTTGAGCACCTGAAAAGAGAGCCCGTCAGGACATTGATCTTAGACCTGGATACCTTGGAGGTTGACAACAACTTCTTTCGAAAGCTCAAGAAGCAAATCCCCGACCTGCATATTTTATGTCTCTCCAGCCGGAAGCATCACCCGGGATTGGAAGAGGCTATGGGATCCTATATTTATGCCAGCCTGGCCAAGCCCTTAAATCCCGAGGAGCTCTTTTTCTGGCTGAAGAGCATTGCCGAAACTTAGCCTGAAAAGGTACGGGAGGATTCCAGGCGTGGAAATCCAATTGCGCCAAGGAGGCTGTTCATGAGCAAAGACCTGCCGACTGAAGATCTGTTGATCCGCATGCAACGGGACCTCAAGCGGACACAGAAGAAAAAGCCCGAAGAGGTCAGGTGGGGCATGGTCATCGACATTGCCAAGTGCATAGGCTGTCATGCCTGCACCGTGGCTTGCGTGGCTGAGAATAAGTTGCCTCCGGGCGTAGTGTACCGGGTGGTGCTGGAGGAGGAGGTGGGACAGTACCCGGCGGTGCGGCGGCGCTTTGTCCCCCGGCCCTGCGTCCACTGCCAGAATCCCCCCTGCACCAAGGTGTGCCCGGTGACGGCCACCTACAAAACCGAGCAGGGCGCGGTCATTGTGCGCTATGAGCGCTGCATCGGCTGTCGCTACTGCCTGGTGGCCTGCCCTTATGCCGCCCGCACTTCGGATTTCCGGGAATGGTACACCGCCAACACTCCGGAACTCGAAGGCAGGATCCTGGGACGCCAGGGCGCGGCCAAAGGCTATGAGTTGCACCCCGCGGCGGAGTACGGCCAGAAATGGCCGGAGAGAAACGGCGGCTCCCCGGTGGGCAACGCCCGCAAGTGCCATTTTTGCCTGCACCGCCTGCAAGTAGGCATGCTCCCTGCCTGCGTCACCAGTTGTGTGGGCCGGGCCACCATTTTCGGGGACCGCACCGATCCCAACAGCCTGGTTTTCGAGATGTTGGGGTCGCCCCGGATTTTCCGTTTGAAAGAAGAACTGGGCACCCAGCCCTCGGTCTACTACTTAAAGTAAGGGGACAGCTCTATGAAAAATGACCGTTATTTCAAGGTGTTGGTTGTCCTGGCCGTCATCGGTCTGGTGTTGGGGAGCTTTGGGGTAATCAAAACTCTGTTGTACGGTAAGCATGCCACCGATCTGGGGTCTTATGTGCCCTGGGGCCTGTGGGTGGCGGTTTATCTGTTCTTCCTGGGCCTCACCGCCGGGGCTTTTCTCATTACCATCCTGACCTATGTTTTTCGCGTCAAAATATTTGCCCCCATCGGGCCGTTATCGGCTTTCACGGTGCTGGTGGCCATTGTTTGCGAAGTGATCATCATCAGCTTTGACCTGGGGCATTTTGCGCGAGCATACCGCTTTCTCATCAACCCCGGCTGGTATTCCATGATTTTTTGGATGGTGGTGTTCACCAATGCCATGATCGTCATTTATGCCCTGGAGTGCTATTTCCTGCTGAGGAAGGATTTGGTCCAGTGGTCAAAGGAAGAAGGTCGCCCAGGGCAGTGGCTGTATCGGTTTTTATCCTTTGGAAAAACCGAATTTACGGAAGAGGATGAGATCGCCGACCATCGCCGGGTGCGGACTCTTTCCATCCTGAGCCTGCCGGTGGGTTTGATTTTCTATGGGCTCAACGGCGCCATCTTCGCCATCCTCTTGAACCGCCCCCTGTGGAACGGAGCGCTGACGCCGTTGTTGTTCATCGTCACGGCGCTCCTCTCCGGCGGGGCTCTCATTACCCTGCTCACCTATCTGTTCCGCATCGACGACGCCCTGGTGCACTATCTGGGGCATGTGGTGCGCTTCCTGCTGGTGGTCTTTCTATTTCTCCAGTTCGTCCAGTTCTTCGTGGGCTACCGCACCGCTTTGCCCATCACCCGGGCCAGTCTGGACATCATCGCTTTCGGGCCGTATTGGTGGGTATTCTGGGTCGTCCACTTGCTCCTGGGCAGCGCCATTCCTTTGTATTTATTGGCGGCGCATCATACCAGCGCCAAAGCGGTGGCCTGGGCCTGTTTCCTCATCGTCATCACCTTCATCGCGGTGCGTCTGAATTTTGTCATCCCGGACCAGGCAGTTTACAAACTGGAAGGCCTGGAGGCCACTTTCTATCACCACCGGCTGAGAACCACAGAGTATTTCCCCAATCTGACGGAGTGGCTGGTCAGTCTCTGGGTCTTTTCTTTGGGGATGCTGGCCTTCTTGCTGGGGTCCCGCTGGTTGCCGGTGATCGCCGCCGGGAAAGGAGAAGAGGCTCATGTCTGAAAAGAAAAATAAAGGAATCCTGGAAATCCTGGACACCAAGATGGACCGCCGGGGGTTTGTCAAGTGCTCTGCCTTCCTGGGGGGCTCATTGGTCGCAGCCACCTATCTGGGCCGCTTCGCCCAGGCCGCAGTGGGGCAGGATTGGCACATTTTGGATGTCGGCGACGCCTACATTCAGCATCTTCCGGAGAACCAAATTTACTCCGTCTGTCAGCAGTGCAACACCAACTGCGGCATCAAGGTGAAGTTCGTGGACGGGCTGGTGGCCAAGATCGACGGCAATCCCTACAGCCCCTGGACCATGACACCGCAAATTCCATACAAGACCCCCATTGCTGAGGCAGCCACCATCGAAGGCTCCCTGTGTCCCAAGGGCCAGGCGGGCATCCAGGCGCTCTATGACCCGTACCGCATCGTCAAGGTTCTGAAACGGGCCGGCAAACGGGGTGAAAACAAGTGGCAGACCATCCCCTTCGACCAGGCTATTACCGAGATCGTCAATGGCGGCAATCTCTTCGGCGAAGGAAACGTCGAGGGCTTGAAGGATATCTGCATTCTGAAAGACCCCAAAATCGCCAAGGAACTGGCTGAAGACGCACAGCAGGTCGCGGCCAAAAAGATGGACCTGGCCGCGTTTAAGGAAAAACACAAAGACAATCTGAAGTATCTCATTGACCCGGACCATCCTGATCTGGGCCCCAAGAACAATCAATTCTGCTTCAACTGGGGACGTTTGAAAGCGGGCCGGGGGGAGATGTTAAAACGCCTGGTAGCCGCCCTGGGGTCGGTGAACGCCCACGGTCACACCACTGTATGCCAGGGGTCGCTCTATTTTACCTGCAAGGCCATGAGCGACCAATTCGCGGAAGGAAAATTCACCGGCGGCAGCAAATTCTACTGGCAGGCGGACACCGGCAATGCGTCCTTCATCCTTTTTGTAGGGGCCAATCCCTATGAGGCCAACTATGGACCGCCTCTCAGGGCCCAAAAGGTGACCGAAAACATTGTGGACGGCGCCATGCGCATCGCAGTGGTGGACCCCCGCTGCTCCAAAACCGCGGCCAGGGCCTGGAGGTGGCTGCCCATCAAGTCGAACGGGGTGGGGGCTTTGGGCATGGGCCTGATGCAGTGGATCATCGAAAATCAGCGCTACGATGCCCGCTACCTGGCCAACGCCAATAAGGCTGCGGCGACGGCCGATAAAGAGCCTACCTGGACGCAAGCCGCCTGGCTGGTGAAGATCAACCCCGACGGCGCCCCCGGTGTTTTCTTAAGAGGCTCGGATATCGGCCTGCCTAAGGAGAAGCGCCCCAAAAAAGAAGGGGGCGAGTGGGAATTCGATGCCTTTGTGGTTCTCCAAGACGGCCAACCGGTGCCCTTTGACCCCAACAGCGAAACCGCGGCCGTGGAGGGGGATCTCCTGGTGGACGCCGAGGTCAAAGGCCATAAGGTCAAGAGTGTTCTGCAGATTTACAAGGAAGCCGCCGGCGCCAAAAAGCTGGCCGAATGGGCTCAACTGGCCGGGGTCCAGGAGGGGGATATTATCGACCTGGCCCGGGAATTCACCAACCACGGCAAACGGGCGGTGGCCGACATTCACCGGGGCGTCTCCCAGCACACCTCGGGGTTTTATAACGTCCTCATTTACATGACCCTGAACGTGCTCCTGGGGAACCACGACTGGCAGGGGGGCCTGTCCAAGGGAACCACTTACAACATCGACGGCGACAGGGAAGGCAAACCGTTTAACCTGAAAAAGCATCCCGGCAAGATCAAGACCTGGGGCGTGGACATCATCCGGGGGGGCATGAAGTATGACAAGTCCACCCTGTTCACCAAGTTCCCCGCCAAGCGGCCCTGGTATCCCTTCGCCAGTGATATCTACCAGGAGGTCATCCCCAGCATGGGGGATGCTTACCCCTATCAAATCAAAGCGTTGTTTTTTTACATGGCCTCCCAGATCTACGCCTTGCCGGCGGGACATGAGCTCATCGCCATCATGTCCGATCCCAAGAAAATTCCCTTGATTTTCGCCTCGGACATCGTCATCGGCGAGGCCTCCATGTACGCCGATTATATCTTCCCTGATATCACCTTCTTGGAAAGGTGGGAGTTTTCCGGCTCGCACCCTTCCGTCACCCCCAAGGTGGCCCCCTTCCGGCAGCCCGCCTCCGCGCCTCTCACCGACACCGTCACGGTGTATGGGGAAAAGATGCCGCTGTCCACCGAATCCCTGGTCCTGGGGATCGCCGAAAAGATGAAGCTGCCGGGGTTCGGGGAGAATGCCTTCGGTCCCGGTTTGCACCTGAAGCGGGACGAGGATATGTACCTGCGCATGGTGGCCAATATCGCCTTTGGCGACAAATCCGACGGCTCCGAAAAAGTGCCCGCGGCCGGCCCGGAAGAACTGAAAATCCTGGAGCAGGCCAGACGCCACCTGCCGCCCACGGTCTATGACCTCAAGCGCTGGCGGGCCGTGGTGGGCGAGAAATGGTGGCCCCAGGTGGCCTATGTCCTGAACCGGGGCGGCCGCTTCCAGGAATACCAGAAGGCCTACAAAGACGGCCAACTGGCCAACAGATACGGCAAAATGGTGGGCATCTATTTCGACAACCTGGTGACCGCCAAGAACTCCATGACCGGCAAGCCTTATGTGGGCCACGGCCATTTCATCGAGGGCCCCACCGATGTTCTGGGGCGCAAACTGAATGACGAGGCCAAGGGTTATGACCTGACCCTCCTCACCTATAAGCACATCACCCAGACCAAGTCCCGGACCGCAGGCAATTACTGGACCAAGGCAGTGTACCCCTATAACACCATCGACATCTCCCCCCCAGACGCCAGGCGCCTGAATTTGGCCGACGGCGACCAGGTGAAAGTGGTGTCACCCTCCAACGAGGAGGGGGCCTGGAATCTCGCTCCGGGAAATCAGAAACTCATGATTGGCAAGGTCCGCATAACCGAGGGTATCAGGCCGGGGACCATCGCCTTCTCCCTGGGGGGCGGCCATTGGGCCTATGGCGCGGGCGAGGTGGTTATCGACGGCGTCAGGGTGCCGGCCGATCCCCGGCGGGCCACGGGCATTCATGCCAACGCGGCCATGCGGGTGGACCCGGTGCTTAAGAACACTGGCCTGGTGGATGTGGTGGGCGGCAGCGCCGTCTTCTACCAGTCCCAGGTAAGACTGGTGAAGGTCTGAGGCAGGAGTTGTCCAAGATGGAGGAGTCCGTTAGCGCCAAGACCTCAATGCAAATCTTTGAGGATTTGCTGGCCGGTTCGGTGGCGGCCCACGGCCATCTCTGTCCGGGCCAGGTGGTGGGGGTGCGCCTGGCCATGTTGGGCCTTCGGCTTCTGGGTTTCCAGGCTCCGCCGACGCACCCCCAACTGAAGCAGCTCATCGTCTTCGTGGAAATGGACCGCTGCACCGGGGACGCGGTGGCTTACGTGACCAACGCCAAGCTGGGACGGCGGTCCCTCAAGTTTATGGATTACGGCATCATGGCCGCCACCTTCCTGAACCTGGCCACAGATGAGGCTTTCCGGATCATCTCCACCGAAGAGTCCCGGGAACTGGCGGCCCTCTATGCGCCGGGTGAACCGGACCGGCGGCGGCGGCAAACCACAGCCTACAAAGTCATGCCGGACAGCGTGCTGTTTCGGGTCCAGGAGGTTAAGGTGGACCTCACTCCCTTTGACCTCCCCGGCCCCACCCGCCGCAAGGCCACCTGCATGAAGTGCGGCCAGGTGGTGCGGGACAACCGGGAAGTAAGGCAGAACGGTTTCGTATTTTGCCGACCTTGCGCAGCGGGGGCTTATTTTACCGGGGCCCGGGAGATCGCCTGGCCGGAGATGAACTGGTCGCCCTCATTCAGCCCTGATCCAACCGGGCCCCATGGCTCTGAAGCAACCGGCTTGCACCCCTGACCGGGTGAGGCCGCGGGGAAAAGCGATGCTGAAAACCGTGAAATTGGAAGAGGCTGTGGGACTTAAGCTGGCCCATGACATCACCGAAATCCGTCCCGGGGAGTTTAAGGGGCCGGCGTTCCGGAAGGGGCACACCGTCTGCGACGAAGATATCTGCCGCATGCAGCGCCTGGGGAAAAATCACCTCTATGTGCTGGAGATGGCCGAGGATGAAATCCACGAAAACGAGGCCGCGGCTATCCTGGCCGGCGCCCTGGCCGGGGATGGAGTGACCTGGGAGAACAACCCCCGGGAAGGCAAGATTGATCTGTATGCCGCCAGCGACGGCCTCCTCCGGGTGGATGTGCCGGCCCTGGCCGCCTTTAACCTGGTGGACGAGGTCATGTGCGCCACCCGGCACAACCATCTGCCCGTCAAACAAGGGGACAAAATCGCAGCCACCCGGGCCATCCCCCTGATCATGAAGCGGGCCGCCATTGAACGGGCTGCGGCCATTGCCTCCCAAAATGGCGGGGTGGTGTCCGTAAGGCCCTTACAGAAAAAGCGGGCCGGCCTCATCATCACCGGCAACGAGGTCTATCACGGCCTGATCCAGGACCGCTTCGCCCCGATCCTGAGTCGCAAAGTGGAGGATCTGGGGTCGGAAGTGGCCGCAGTGGAGTTCCTGCCGGATGACGCCCCGGCCATCGCCCAGGCTATTCAGGCTTTTCTGCAGCAAGGCTGCGATCTGCTGCTGCTCTCCGGCGGTATGAGCGTGGACCCGGATGACGTCACCCGCCACGCCATTCGTCAGGCCGGGGCCACGGAAGTGCACTACGGCTCTGCGGTCCTCCCCGGGGCCATGTTCCTGGTGGCTTATCTGGGAGAGACGCCTTTGCTGGGGGTGCCGGCCTGCGCCCTGCACCATCCCGTGACGGTCCTGGACTTGGTGCTGCCCCGGATTTTAGCGGGTGAGCGCATCGGCAAGGTGGAATTGGCCCTTTTAGGACACGGCGGTCTCTGCCGGGATTGCCGGGCCTGCACCTACCCCCACTGCCCTTTCGGCAAAGGGATATGAGTCGTGGAAGAATCAGGGCCCTTGAAAATCAACTACTTACGGCTATCCGTCACGGATCGCTGCAACCTGCGGTGCGTCTACTGCACCTACTGGCGGGATTGGCAGAAACTGCCGTCTGGGGAAATCCTGCGTTACGAAGAACTGCTCCGTCTTACCGCCATAGCCGCCGAGGCCGGCATCCGCAAGGTTCGCCTCACCGGGGGCGAGCCTTTGTTACGCCGGGGCCTGGTAAATTTCATTGAGAAGCTCAAGCGCCTTCCCGGCATCGACCAGGTCTGCCTCACCACTAACGGGGTGCTCTTGAAGGAGTTGGCCCCGGCCCTCTTTGGTGCAGGTTTGCGCCGCCTTAATGTCAGTTTGGACACCTTAAAGCGGGAGCGCTACCGCCGGATAACCGGTAGCGACAGGTTGCCCGCAGTCCTGGCGGGCCTCGAGAAGGCGACTTCGCTGGGGTTTAACCCCCTGAAGATCAACTGTGTGGTGCTGCGAGGCCTCAATGATGACGAAATCCTGGATATCGCCCGGCTGGCCCGGGATCATCCCTTCCAGGTGCGTTTCATCGAGCTGATGCCCACGGCCTCCCGAACCTGGTGGCAGCGCCATTTCCTTCCCATGGCGGAAGTCCGCCAAAGATTAGCGGTCCTGGGCTCCTTGGAACCATCAATCCGGGAAGCCGCCGCGGGCCCGGCCAGGATTTTTCGGGCGCCGGGATTTCGGGGGGAACTGGGATTCATCAGCCCCATGAGCCAACATCACTGCGGCGTCTGCAATCGCCTGCGCCTGTCGTCTGACGGCGCCTTGAGACCCTGCCTCCTGGAGGAGAAAGAGCTTGATCTTAAGGGGGCATTACGTCAGGGAGTTTCCGATGCTCTTCTGGGCCACCTTTTCCAAAAGGTCATCAGTCTCAAACTTCGGAAATCCGCCCACCCCATAACAGGCCTCAAAGCCATCCCCTGCGACCTTCCCATGGTCAGCATCGGCGGCTGACCATTTGACTATCACAGCTCCCTCCTGATCCTTTAATCAATAAGTTTCATTGCAGCAAGTCCAAGGATTCTTTGTAAATCCGGTAGTCATGGATGTATATTTCAGGCCCGTTCAGAAGCTGACCTCCAAGGGGTTTACCTGTTCCCCTCCCCTGCTTAAGTCCAAGCCAAAAATATCCAGTTTTTACGACTGCACCTGGTGCAATTACTTATACTTTGACTTATAGATGGTTAAGCAAATTGTACTGCGATACTTTCAATACGCATTACGCAATAAAATAATTAAAAGTAACACCGCTCTATAAATTATAAAATTCTGTATTGCCAGATCATTGCGTTGTGTAAAGTCATCATAATCATAAAGCAACTTGTGTAACCCATCAACCCTATAACGTCAATTGGTCATTTTTCGCTTTTTTCTCCTCTTATGGGAGAGATAGGCGAGGTGATTTCGCTGTTGAATCCCTTCCACCAGCAATAGGGCGCTCTCAATATCATAAACCCGTAAGGGGAGAACAACCTCCAACAAGATTCTAAGCTGCGAGAGAGTAATATGCGGTGCTTTTCCCCCCCCCAATTTTATTTTTAGATGCCAGAGAAAGATCAAGAAGCCGGGCGCACACCCCAGGTCTTCCTTGAGGAGGGTGTGATATTTCCTCAACATCCTGGCGTCATCCCAGACCGCGTTGGTTACGAACTTTTGCAACGATCGTACCTTTCCGCCCTCTACCTGCAGGGCAATAGGTTCTATCGATTGAGGCTCTTGCAAAATTCTCCCTTAGTCCTGGGAAAGGGCGGCGGTTTTCAAAACGCTCTGCCAGATGCCAACCTCTTTCATGGTGCGCGGTGCGCACCCTACAAGGGGGCCGGAACATCAGAGGATCTGTAGGGTGCGCACTGCGCACCATGATATTTCGATATTTCGGAAACCCTGACGTGGCGGCGGAAGTTTTGCAAGAAGCTCGATTTTCTTTCCAATTCGCTTAATTGGCCGACCATATAGCGGAAAAAATTATCCCTCGATTCACTCCGGGAAAAACAATCGCGAAACTCTTCTTGGAACCCCCGCAGTTCCTCCATAAATTCTTGGACATCACGTTTTTCTAGGCTAATTTTCGGAATAGGATATTCTCCTCCGTAAGTGCGACATTCAGGCAGCATGACCAGCCCTCCTCTGTCGATTTTGGGCCATATTATGCTAATAATTTACTCTTGAGCTTCTTGCAAAACTTACGGACAGTATTACGATTTCCGAAAAATCATGGTGCGCGGTGCGCACCCTACAGATCCTCTGATGTTCCGGCCCCCTTGTAGGGTGCGCACCGCGCACCATGAAAGAGGTTGCCATCTTGCAGAGCGTTTTCAAAACCGCCGCCCTTTCCCAGGACAAAGAGAGAATTTTGCAAGAGCCTCTCTTGTCAGGCTATAATTGACGTTGTATGGTTAACGAGGGGAACCGCCTGTCAAGGTGAGGTGGTGGACCGCCGCGGCGGGCTCAAAAACCCGTAGCGCCAGTCACTACTGCGCCAGGGTGCGGTCCAGGGTGCGGTACTGGATGGCTTCGGCCACGTGGTGCGGGGCCAGGTTCTCCTCGCCGTCCAGGTCGGCGATGGTGCGGGCGATCTTGAGGATGCGGGTGTAGGCCCGGGCCGACAGAGCCAGGCGCTCCATGGCGGCCTCCAGCAGGCGCCGGGCCTCGGGGGAGAGGACGCAGCATTCCTTGAGCAGCCTGGGCGTCATCTGGGCGTTGGCGAAGATCCGGGGCGATTTGGCGAAGCGGCGGCGCTGGAGCTCCCGGGCACCCAGCACCATCTCCCGCAGTTCCGCGGAGTCCGCGCCGCCCGTCTCCGCGGACAGATCCTGGAAGCGCACCGCCGGCACCTGCACCTGGAGGTCCAGGCGGTCCAGCAGCGGCCCGGAGATGCGGGCGCGGTAGCGGGCGATGAGCGGCGGGGTGCAGGTGCAGGGCCGCCGGGCGTCGCCGTAGTAGCCACAGGGGCAGGGGTTCATGGCCGCCACCAGCATGAAGCGGGCGGGGTAGGTGGGCGAGCCCGCGGCCCGGGCCACCGTCACCCGGCCGTCCTCCAGCGGCTGGCGCAGCACCTCCAGGGTGGAGCGCTTGAATTCGGGCAGTTCGTCCAGGAAGAGCACGCCGTGTTGGGCCAGCGACACCACCCCGGGCCTGGGGATGCTGCCCCCGCCGATGAGCCCGGCGTCGGAGATGGTGTGGTGCGGGGCCCGGAAGGGCCGCCGGCTGACCAGGGCCTGCCCCGGCGGCAGCAGGCCCATGATGCTGTAAACCTTGGAGGTTTCCAGGGCCTCCTCGAAGCTCAAGGGCGGCAGGATGGCGGGGAGGCGCTGGGCCAACATGGTCTTGCCCGCGCCGGGCGGCCCCACCATGAGGACGTTGTGCCCCCCGGCCGCGGCCACCAGCAGGGCCCGCTTCACCGCCTCCTGGCCCCGCACCTCCCGGAAATCCAGATCCAGGTGCGGCGCCGGGTCGGCGCTGAAGGGCGGCTGGGGGGGCGCCGGGGTCAGCACCTCCCGCCCGGTCAGAAAATCCACCACTTGGGCCAGGCTCTCCACCGCGTAGACCTCCAGGCCCGCCACCACCCCGGCCTCCCGGGCGTGCTCCCGGGGGATGAGCAGCGCCAGCCCCAGCTCCCGGGTGGCCAGGGCCACGGACAGCACCCCCCGGGTGGGCTTGAGGCGGCCGTCCAGGGAAAGCTCGCCGAAGATCAGATACTTCTCCAGGGATTCGGGGGGCACCAGCCCCTGGGCGGCCAGGATGGCCACGGCCACCGGCAGGTCGAAGCCCGTCCCTTCCTTGCGCACGTCCGCGGGGGCGAGGTTGAGGGTGATGCGGCCGCCCGGAAAGGCGTAGCCCGAGTTCTTCACCGCGGCCCGCACCCGGTCCTTGGCCTCCTTGACCGCGGCCTCGGGCAGGCCCACGGTGGTGAAGGCCGGCAGACCGAAGGCCAGGTCCACCTCCACCTCCACCAGGAAGGCGTCCACGCCCTTGAGGGCGCCGCTTTTCACTTTGGCCAGCATGACGGCTTTTCTTGGGCTCTTCTCACCTGGTCAGGCATGGGTGAACATGACCGAACATCCTGCCAACAATGGCATAAGTTACAGAGGAGATACCGGTTAACTAAAGGAAATAATTGGTAATCCAACAACTAATTTTATGATGACCATCTTTCTTTTCCTTATCTCCTGGGGGAATTCTACCCGAAATACCGGGGGAAAGAACAGCGTTTTTCCGGGAGCCCGGTCAAGAGGCCGAGCCCAGCCCCCATCTTGACATATATATTATTTTTCCATACATTTAACCACTTGCACAGAAAAGGATGACCCATGGACCTTACCCTGTTTGAGGGCCTGGACGCCCCGGCCGTGCGGCGCTACCTGCAGTTTCTGCTCTGGCATTACCGGGTGGTGGACTCCTTCTGGTACATCTACCTGGCCGAGATGTTCGACGAAGACACCGCGGACCGGCTCAATGAAAAGGTCTGGGACCGGGTGGCGTCTTTGGGGGTCCGGGACCTGCTCCAGCGCTTCGACATTCAGGAGAAGGGGCTCCCGGGGTTTGTGCGGGCGCTGCGCTACTGGCCCTGGACCATCCTGGTGGGCTACCAGATCGAGGAGCGGCCGGAGGAAGTGATCATCACCGTGCCCTCCTGCCCCACCCAAGTGGCCCGGCTGAAAAGGGGGCTGCCCGAATACCGCTGCAAGGAGATGCACCGCCGGGAGTTCGACAGCTTCGCCCGGGCCATCGACCCCAAGATCGCCACCCAGTGCCTCTTTGCCCCGCCGGACCCGCACCCGCCGGACATTTTTTGTCGGTGGCGGTTTTACCTGGAATGAAGGGGGAGAGGTGACGGGGCCATGACGTCAGAAGAAGGGGCGACACCTCTCGGCCCCGAGGAGCGGGAGCGGCTGCTGGCCGCGGCCCGGGAGGCGGCCCGGGCGGCCTATGCCCCTTATTCGGGCTTCAAGGTGGGGGCTGCGCTGCTCACCAGGGGGGGCCGCCTCTACACCGGCTGCAACGTGGAGAACGCCTCTTACGGCCTCAGCCTCTGCGCCGAACGGGCGGCCCTGGCCGCGGCGGTGCGGGGAGAGGGCGGCGGGCGGCTTAAGGTCCGGGCCCTGGCTGTGGTGTCGGAGCCGGCGGGCCCCTGTCCGCCCTGCGGCGCCTGTCGCCAGGTGCTCATGGAATTGGCCCCCGAAGCCCTGATTCTCTTTCAAGACCGGGAGGGCCCGCGGGAAATCGGGGCAGCACAGCTTCTGCCGCACTCCTTCACGCTCGCACCACCATCACCCTTGCCGTAGCAGGGTGTTGAAAAAGGTCTGTCGGCGGAGGGACCAGGGGTTGCGTCTCCTTGCCCCGTCCTCCACACCCCCTCCCCCCACAAAATCTTTTCAATGTCATACGGGTGGGCCCAAGGCCCGTGCGCGACTGTTATGAAACGTGCATGGCCTGAACGGGGCCGACCCCGATGATGAAAACTTTTTCACCGAGGCTGGGCCTGAGCGCAGGCTTATACCATTTTCCGGTTCACGAGCAACAAACGGTAATGAAGGGACGGTTCGCGAACCGCCCCTGCGGAGATTGGCAGGGGAGTTTGAGGTGAAGACGGAGGGCACCCTGGCACCCCCACTCTTCCCTTAAGACTTTTGTTGCCGCAGTCTTAAATGAGCGAAAGCCGGTCCCCGGGGTTATGAGATGCCGGGCGGAGCCATCCCTGCCATTCTTTTTCCTGAAAGCTGAAAGCCGACCCCTGAAAGCTTTCATATAGAGCCTCTTGCAAAAGTCTCTTTGGGGTTGAGCCTCTTGCAAAAGTCATTTTTTAGGCTGATTTTCTGAAAAAATTAAGCCTCATCGGCGCGCCTGTGCTAAAGTATTTTTGATAGTAAAACAATAGCTTGGGGGAGCCGATGAAGCTTGGCGACAGAGTATCATGGATTCTGGGGACTTTGCAACGGTATCTCT
>Ga0194111_10003888_pt1 | contig 17533 bp, 12 predicted proteins | sample TA2KigC300mmetaG_FD_146194 | JGI IMG/M metagenome (GOLD analysis project Ga0194111, IMG submission 146194) | Freshwater microbial communities from Lake Tanganyika, Tanzania - TA2015033 Kigoma Deep Cast 300m | ecosystem: Environmental > Aquatic > Freshwater > Lake | place: Tanzania: Lake... | reverse complement strand
AGAGCTGCCCCAGGGTGAAAGGGTTGATTTCCGGGACCTTGATGGTGAGGTTGGGACGACCGGCCCGCATCAGGTTGAAGGCGGTGGCGGTATATTCCGTCTGGAGCAGCTCGTTAAAGCTGCGGCAACCCAGATAGCCCAGGTCGTCCTGGTCCCCCCACAGGGCCGGGATTTCCACCCGATGTTGAAAATTGGCCACTTCCACAAAGGTGATGAGTTTGTCAGGGGGACCTTCGATGTAAAGCTGCAACTGGGAGTGCTGGTCGGTGGTGCCCAGGGCCCGGACCGGCGTGGAGCCCGCATGCACCAACCGGCCCTCCAGATCATGGGCTTTTCCCAGGCTCTCGGCCCAGAGCTGGCAGAACCAGTCGCCCAGGGAGGCCAGGGACCTGGCGTAGGGCATAAAGACCAACATGGGACGGGACTTGGCCGTGGCGAAGAGGTAAAAGAGGGCGGCCAGACGGTAGGCCAGGTTTTCCTCGGGGACGGCGGTCTTGAGACGCACGTCCATGTAACGGGCCCCGGCCAGCAGTTCGTCCGCGTTGATGCCCGCCACCACCGCCGGCAGCAGCCCTACGGCGCTGAGCACCGAGTAGCGGCCCCCCACCTCCGGGGGCACCGGCAGGGTCTTGAAACCTTCCCGTTCCGCCAGCCGACGGAGCACGCCCTTTTCCGGATCGGTGGTGAGAATAAGGCGCTGCCGCAGCCGGTCTTCGCCGATCCGGCCTTTCAGAAGCTGGTAGAGAAACAGAAATTGGGCCAGGGTCTCGGCGGTGCCCCCCGACTTGCTGATGACGTTGACGGCCACCCGCCGGAGGTCCAGGCCGTCCAGGACGCCGTAGCAGTAATCCGGGTCAACGTTGTCCAGGATGTGCAGGCCGCACTTGTGTTGGCGCCGGGCCGGAGACAGGCGGTTGTGCTGCGGATGGCAGAGGGCCTGGTACAGAGCCTGGGTCCCCAGGGCCGAGCCGCCGATTCCCAGTACGACCAGGTCCCAGCACCACTCGAACAACGGCTTGGCCAGCTTTTGCACCTCCTCCAGGATTTCCGTCTGATAGGGGAGTTTGAAGAAACCCAGACGGCCGTCTTCCCGTCGGGCCGACAGGTCCTCATGGAGGGATGACAGGCGGGGATTCAGGGCCTGGAGTTCCTGGGACGTCAAGCCGACCCTGCCCACGAAGTCGGCCATGGCATAATTATAGTCCAGGCTGACGGCCATGCCGTCCGTCCAGGCCGGGTCCTGATAGCGTTTCATGCGCACCTCTCACGGATTCAGAACGTCGGAACTGAATTTTTGCCAAACCGCCGCCGCCCGCAGCGGGGGCGGTTTCTGCCATTGCCTCAGAATTTTATTACAAACTCAGGCACTTGGCCTGAATGTATCCTAGATCGGTCCGGGAGGCAAGGAAAGAAACGGCCGCAGGCGGGGGACGGCGGCCCTCAAATCCCGGGAGAGCCCGGTGCGAGGGGGGACCTCCGGACCCTTGATGTGGCCATCGGGAAGACGTCCCTGCTGCCCCTGTTCCCCTCCGGCAGGCGGCCCACCTCGCCGCGCCGGGGCGAACCCGGCCGGCTCTGTCTGTCTTGAAAGCCATTCCGTAGGGTGCGTCTCACGCACCATTGCCGGGCCGGCGGCGGGCAGGGACGCCCGCCCCGCCTACCTTTTCATATGTTGTGGGTGGGCCGCAGGCTCAGGCGCGACGGGCCTGGCCATGAGCGGTTCTGAAGTGCCCTCCAGGGAACAGACAGGCCTGCCGACCTCGCAAGGCGTTGGCGGGCTAAACCCCTTGACAGCGGGGCCGGGTCTGCGTATATAGAAAAACTACGCTGGGGGATCGTCCAACGGCAGGACAGCAGACTCTGGATCTGCCTATCTAGGTTCGAATCCTAGTCCCCCAGCCAGATTTATTAAGGCTGATCAACAGGTTAGGGGCGGCCCACCCCACCTTCAGGCTGTCCCCCGTTTGTCCCTGCCCCTCAAATTTTCCCTCGAAGATTTCCGTTTTTTCGTCACTTAATTCTTCCCTGAGCCGCGTTTGGGAAACCGTTGCCGGCCTCACCTTTTTGAGATCGCTTTTCCTTCCAAGCCGTCCAGGAGCTCTATCAGACGGCGTTTTCGGGCGTGCGCCTCCCTCAGGCTTTTCAGATATTGCGCCCATTTCGCCTGGTTGTTCGTTTCGGACATAACCTTTCCCGCCTTCCGAAGGTATTTTACCGCTTCCTGGTAGGCGCTGGGCTTGACCTGGGCGATCAATCGTTCCGCCTGGTTTTGCCAGATGGCCGCGGCCCGCTCCGGGGCGTGGGTTTTCACGGCGGTGGCGATGGCGTCTTCATTTATATCCAGCCATCCATAACGGCCTTGGGGACGCTGATCGTACCATTTCAGCACCTGGTCGGGCCTTTTCTCATGAATGGCGATGCCGATCAGTTCACCGAGCAGGGGAAAGGAAAGGGACCGCTCCGCCCCGGGCCGGTCCAGGCCGGAGGCCGGCAGGGGCCAGTCCTTCTGCTTCCAGGGCAGCTCACCCTTTTCCAGGTAGCGCAACAGGAATTCGCGCACCGGGGGCCAGACCTCGGCTTGTTCGCAGGCTCTCCGGCAGTCCCTGAAGGCCTGCGGCGAAGGGCTGCGCACGAATTCTTCCACCTGCAGGGCCGCCACCACCGGCCAGTTCTGTTCAAGCGTGCGCATCTCCCGCATTTTACCCCGTAGGCTGGCGCCGATACCGGGCCATTTTTCACCGATATCCCGCAGGCCTTCTGCTATCCATGTTTCGGCCTCCTGATAGCGCCCCGCCGCCACCAGCCGTGTGACCAGACGCTCATAGCTTTTCGTCCGTTTCGCCTCAGCCATGCACAGGGGAATAATCTCCTCCTCCCGGCCGGCCCGCTCCAGGGCATGGATGGCCCAATCGCTGAGCCGGTCGCGTTCGTAGTTGCGGCTGAAATCATCGGGGCCCTTGGTTCCTGTCAAGCCGTGCAAACGCGCCAGCAGCCGGTCGGCAAGAATGTTCCAGGCTGTTTGGGGATGCCCCCGGACAAGGTATTCCCCAAAGGCCTCGCATATCTCATAGGAATCCTCCAGCAAGGCGTCCAGGGCCCAGGTCAGCTTGTCGGCAGCATCCAGAGACGAACGGTCCAAGGCATTGACGACCACCGGCATGCATCCGGCAATTTCCTCAGCGGTTTCGCCCTCGTCGTGGGTCTCTTCCACCTGGCGAAGGCCGGTGGCCAGCAACTCCCGGCCCAAGGCCAGCACCTCGTCGGCGTGCCCCGCCGCGAGGAGTGTTTCCAGCTTTTTGCGAATCCCGGAATAGTCCGGCGTATAGCCCTCACCATTCCAATAGTTCTGCCAGCCGGGCTCCTTGCCGAGGTCCCTGATCTCCTTGCGCAGGCGCGTCACCAGTGATTCAATGTTGCCGGATATCAACCGGTGGCGGTCGGCCAGCTCCCTGGCCACTTCCGGGTATTGCCCGGCGAGATCATGGAGCAGAGCGATGAGCCGGGCTTTGCTTTGGGCCTTGAGAAAGACATCGATATCCTGTCGCATCTCCTCGGATATGACATTTTCATCATCAGCCGACGCCTCCTCCCCTATTGCCAGGCGTTCGTCATCCCGCTCTGCCTGGGGAACGCTCCGGTTATTGGCGACCCGGTCCCGGTATTCGAGCACCACCGCCACAGCATGCTTGCAGTGCAAGGCGTAGGGACAGGTGCAGGTCGAATCCGGCAGGCCGTCTTCGCCTATGGCCACCCTGGTAACATAGCGCGCCGACCCATGCACCCAGGCAATCAGGCCGCCGTCGTCCGTTACGGCCAGATCGGCCACACGTCCCTGCCGCTGATACTTTTTTCCCCGGGAAACAATGGTTTCGCCGGCCCAGGCTTCGATATCATCCCAGGTGAGACACGAAAACTGTTCCCGCGCAGTCCTCTTTTCCGGCATTGGTTTACCTTTCCGGCGCCCTCGTTTTAGGAAAATGGTCCTGACCGGAGAGCCTCTTGAAAAAGTCCATTGTTAGAGAGCTTCTTGAAAAATTTCCGCCGCAACGTCAGGGTTTCCGAAATATCGATATATCTTGACCCACTCTGCCACCAGGGCCGCATGGACCTTCTCCCCCAGCCCCGACCGGGCAAATTCCGCCAAGGCCCGAGAAAAAGTGGCCTCGGAAGGGATGTCGGCCCGTCTCACAAAACCGCAAATCCGCCGCAGGACCGGCGAAGCCCGCAAAGCCTCGAGGGTGGCCCGGGTGTGGGGGTGCTGATACACCGCCTTGGCCACAAAGGCCCGGGCCAGGGCTCGGCGCTCCCACGGCTTCCGGCCAAATCTCTGCGGTGGCCGACTGACAAATCTTTCGAGATAAAGCACTTCCAAGATGCTGGCTAATTGCTGCTCTTTCTCGGTTAAGGGGCGCTCACCACATTCTTCCAGGCGAGGGAAGAGATACCGTTGCAAAGTCCCCAGTATCCATGATACTCTTTCGCCAAGCTTCATCGGCTCCCCCAAGCTATTGTTTTACTATCAAAAATACTTTAGCACAGGCGCGCCGATGAGGCTTAATTTTTTCAGAAAATCAGCCTAAAAAATGACTTTTGCAAGAGGCTCGAATTTAAAAGACTTTTTGATGAAACAAATGAGATATTAACAAAATCTGAAAAAGTAAAAATAATTGCAGAGACTGGTGAATGGTTTAAGAAAAGATTGGAATTTGATTACAAAAAATACAGTAATATAATAGAATGCTGCATACTTATATCTGACTATACTGAACAAAGTGATGAAGAGGGAACGTTTCATTACAATAGAGCAATTACAGTGCATGAATATCTTAAGGAATATATTGATAAGAAAAATATGAAAAATAGTTATATTAAATTAATTCGTGACAACTATCATCACATGACAATAGGTAACGATAGAGCAATATATTTTTATAGATATGGCCGGTCAATATCAGTATGTCCATTGTTATTAACGCATAGTGACGACATTGATGCTTTAGAAAATTGTTATAACAATATTCTAATTAAGAATAGTAAATAAACGATTGGTTGAGCAATTAAAAACGAGATAAATTATCCTGTCCATGAACATTTCTCTTAAATACAAAATGGAGGCTGCCAACTCTGACGCTCCATTTTCGGTGGCGCCAGAAACGTAATCATATCCACGATTATTTTCTTTTTCCGCTAGGCATTAAGGTAATCGGAATGGTTCCGATGCTCGGGGACCAAAATCAGCCACAAATCCTGGATGGTGGGGTATTACTGCAGCTCCTTTTTCCCAGCAGCCTGCGGCAATGAGCAGGATCGTAAGAGTCCTCTCATATGGATATTCCTCTTAAACGGGAATTACATGGCAACCTCAGAATTGCAGTTTTTGGCCCAAAAGTACAATTCTTTCTCCGAGAATTATACCTGACTGCAATTCTGCGATACTCCCCGCAAAGTTTCTGGAAATACACACATACGGAAAAGATGCTTGACAATGATGCCGCATGAGGGTATCATTCTTTCCAGGAATTTCCGGAGATTATCAGTTTAAAAGGCAATCAATAGTTAAATTAGCTAGGTAAAAAAATTTGCCGACACTACGCGCTGGGGTCGAGCAGATTTTTCGGTTGCGGGGCTGGCATCTTAAGGGCGGCAAAGAGTTCCAGTTGAGCCGGGGTCGGCGTGATGAGGCCCTGGACGGTCTGGCCCTGGAGGCGGGCGGCCACGGTGCGTTGGAAAGACAGCTTTTCCAAGACTCGTTCCGGAGAGAGGTCGATTTTGGTAGTGCGCAACCGATGACGCATCAGCCGCTGAAGTTGCAGGGCCATGACGCACATGAAGATGTGGGCTTCAATGCGCCGGTCCACCCAGTGATACATGGGCCGGATATCCAGCGAGCTTTTCAGGGTGCGGAAGCAACGCTCGATATCCTGCAATTCTTTATATTGCCGGACGGTTTCCTGGGGACTGAGGGTGTGATTGGTGGTTTCCAGCAGGAGTTTGCCGTCGATGGCCAGTTCCCAGCGGCGGTTCTCTTCGTGGGGCAGGCATTCCACTGCACCCTGTTCATTGAGGCGCAGCCGGTAGTAGCGCAGCAGTTGCCGGTCCCGGAGGTAAGCGTGCAGATGGAGTAAGGTTTCCTGGTGGTTCAAAGCCCTGCCTTTCACCGGGATACTGCCGTTTTGTTGCATTGCGGTGCGGGCGAGGCGCTCGGTGATGTAGGAAGTGGCCTTGATGAGCTGGCGTTGGCGGGTCTTTTTAGTTCGTTGGGCGATGGCTTCCTTATGAGACGCCACGAAGCGGCGGCCCGTAAGCGTCACCTCAAAGAACCCCTGGCGCTCCTGAAGCGGCGTCTGCGCTTGTTGCCATTGCTTGATGCGGGCCCGGATTTGGGGAGCCAGGGCGGCCAGAACTTCTTGGGAGAGGCGGTTGCGCCTGAGGGGCCGGGAGACAATGAAATCCAGTCGAGCCGCGGCCAGGGCCTTGAGGTTGTCCTCGCTTAACAGCCCCCGGTCGCCCACCACGATGCAACGTTGCAGGGGAAAGCGGGCTTTGAGATCGTGCACCACTTGCTCCAAGGTGGCCTTATCCGGCGTCTCTCCCGGAAAGACGTGATGGCGCAAGGGGATGCCGTCTTTGGTCATGACCAGCCCCAGGACCACCTGGGGACAGCCGGAGCGGTCCCGGTCATACCCCCGGTTTCTCAGGGTGGACCGGGCTCCGGCAGGCCGGTTTTTGTCTTGCTGATCAATTTCGAAATAGCAGGAGGTGAGATCGTAGAAGACCAGATCCAGGGGGTTGTCAAACAAAGTCAAAATGGGGCGGGCCAGTTGGGGTTGCAGCTCTTCTTTATGGCTGATCAAAAAATCCAAGGTGCGCCACAGATGATTGTAATCCACCTGGTCCCGGTCCAGGCCGGGAAAATAAACCCCCTCCATCCAATCCAGGATATGGAGTTTGGCCAGGGGGTCCAATAGGCGGTTGGCCACCATCACCTTGAGATTGCCCACCACGTCGAAGTCATGCCGCCGTTTCTTCAGGTAGTGGTGGAACACGGAGGTCCAGCCCAGTTGTTCCCAAAGGCGGAAGATGGCATAAGTGGCGGCGAAATCCTGGCTGGCTTCCGGGGGCGCCACTTCAGGCGCCGGGTCCTCCAGTTGGAAGAACTTCTTCAGCCCCTGGATAATCTCTTCCACCTGGGCGGGGGTGAATTTATGGACGGCGCCGAAATTGACCAGGATTCGCTGGCGGACTTTGCCTTCCTTGGAGCGGTAAGACTCCACCAGATGCAGGGACTGGTAAACCTTATCTCCCCGGCGGCGAGTGGCGGAGCGGAAGAACATGCCGCCACTATGATATATTGATTTATTATGTCAATATAAAAAGTGATAAGGCGCTCAATTATTAATTGCCGCCACTACAGACTTTGGAGAAATTCAAGGCTATCTACCTGGAATCATTAGGCGCCAGCTCAAAAATTTCGGTAAAACTGATAATCTCCGGGTGTTAACGGCTACCAGAAATTATCAAACTGAAAGTGATATCATTGGCTTGTTTCTGAAGGATTGTACGGTATTGGAACCTGGATTGAAAGTATCAGCACAGAACTTAAGACAAGCTTTCACGAGATATATGGAAGAGCAAGGAAAAGGTGATGACGTGAAGAATAAGCTGGAGGAATTGAAATCAAGAATGGAGGATATGAACCTGAGTTATAAGAGAACCAGTAAAACCGGAGGATATGAATGGCATGGAATCCGTTTGGTGATGCACTGAAAGACTGAATTAACTGAAGCAGAAAACCATAAATTCCCTTTGGATTTTCCTTATATGATGGTTTATGGATTTTGCTTCAATTCCTTCAGTGATTCAGAGAGTTTTTCCATCCTCTCCTGCCTTGAGTTTTTTCATGAGACCATTTCATGATTCTCAGACATCAACATGTGAGACTTCGATAATTTCCAGCAATCAGAATTCCGACACAGAGATTACCTTGCATCACATATCTTGAGCTTTCTTTTCAGGATTAAACTGCAATTATCTTTTAACCCGAATTATGCAGCAAAAATCGCTGTAAATCAAGTTAACTATATGATATAAGGAGGTATATTTAGCAATTTGGGGGTCGCCAAGATGCTCGGATGTGGTGAAAGCCAAAAAGAGGTGATCCGGCCGGATTTTAACCGGGCCATCAGGATAGATTTCCAGGGGGCCAAGATCACCTCAGACGTTGGTTTTCTCCTGGTGCGAGAGATTGACGACCGTTTCAGGATCATTGACCCCATGAAGGATTGTTTGGAAGACTTGCGGTCACCTACTCATACGAGACACTCAATGGTCCAGATGGTGCGTCAGAGGGTCTATCAAATTGCCGCCGGCTATGAAGATTGCAATGACGCCGACTATCTGCGCATCGACCCGGCCCTCAGACTGGCCCTGGGTAAAGATCATCAGGCTGGAGCCAGCCAGTCCATGCTCTCCCGGCTGGAAAATGACGTCCTGGGGAATGCCGTGGGGTTGGAAGCATTGGACGCCGCCCTGACCAGGTCCACGGACACCCTGTTAAAGCGGAAGAACAAAAAGCGGCTCATCATCGACCTGGATTCCACCGAGGACCCGGCCCACGGCAAACAGGAGGGGGTGGCCTACAACGGTCATTTTGCCAAAAACTGCTTCCACCCGCTTTTTGCCTTTACCAGCGACGGCGACTGTCTGGGCGCCAAACTGAGACCGGGTAACGTCCATTCCGCCGATGGCGCTCTGGAGTTCATTAAGCCCATAGTGGAGCGCTACCGGGGCTGGTTCAAGCTTTTCTGGTTTCGGGGCGACGCCGCCTTTGCCAACCCGGAGACCTACGAATATTGCGAGGAACACCGTATCACTTAGAGCTTATCCGTAAATAACTCCAATTTTTCGCCAGCAGATTATTGCTGCTGCCAAATGATGCAGGGCAACATAACTGGAATGGGTTTTCTCATAGCGAACCAGGATCTTGCGAAACCTGTTAAACCATGAATTGGATACTTCAACGACCCATCGGCGTGCACGGTAGCCGGGAACGTTTTTTTTCTCGTCAATTTCCTCGCCGCGGCGCCGGACATGAGGGATATAGTCCCGGTCAACCATGCTTTGGAATGCCTTTTTACTGTCATAACCTTTATCAGCGCACAGGTGCTGAGGTTGCTCTACCGTAGGCTCTGGTCTTTCAATGACAATGCTATCCAAGACGATTTCCAGTTGAGTAACATCATGCCTATTCGCCCCGGTTACGACGAGGGACAGAGGGACGCCACGCTCTTCCACCAGCAAATGGCGTTTGCTTCCTTTTTTTTCCCCTATCCGTCGGGCTCGGACCAACTGCCTCCTGTGCCAAAGGGGCTTTGGTCATGGCGCTATCAATACTTTGCCAGGACCAGGATATGCTTTCCATTTCATCATATTCCGCCAGACCAGCTCGCCACAGTGCCAGGAATACCCCAGCCTCGTCCCATCGGCGGAAATAGGCATGGATGGAACTTGGACTGCCAAACCGCTCTTTGGGGAGAGCCTTCCATTGACAACCAGTACGGAGAACATAAACAATACCTTCAAATACTTTGCGATAGCCTAACGGCTTTCTACCGCCCCCTTTTTTTCGGATATAGGATTTGTTCGGGACCCTGGTCGGTTGCGGTAAAAGAGGCTCCACCCGCTTCCAAAAAGCATCGGAAACAACCCACGACGGCAACTTTGGCATGCGAACCTCCTTTAAGCCTTTTTCGGTTATACATGCCATATTATTTTATAAATGTCAAGTTATTTACGGATAAGCTCTTAAAGAAAACGGATGTGGAACTGTCCCGGGCCTGGCTCCAAGGCAAGCTCCTGGTGGCCTTTCTGATCGAAGCCTTGGTAGCCGCGGCGGAAAGGTTTTCCCCCTGGGGCTACCCGCTCTCGATCCACCAGGAACAGATGCCTGTGGAGAGAAACCTCTCTCATGCTTCACCTGTTTAGCCAAACGGTGAACCCCAAACTGGGTTTGTATGCGTGTTGGAAAAATTGGCATCAAATCTCTCTGGATTTAAGGGAGCCTCCACGCAAGAGGCTGTTACAAATAGATATTTTAAAGAAATTGTCAGTTGAACACTGATCCTTAAGTTAGCGCTTATGCCCCCCAACCCCCTCCCACCAGGGGAGGGGGGGGTTCCGGATGAGAAACAGGCAGCACCGGTGTCCTCACCGGTGCCATCGTCATGCTCCAGACGTATGGCGGGATGCGCTGCGCTTTCCCGCCCGGCCCTGGGCGAATCCTGGACCAGGACCATAGGGCGTGCCGTGCACGCCGGCGGCGGCCATGGGCCGCCCTATGATGAAACCCCAGAACCCAGCCCCTCACCCCTTTCCCCCATTGGCGCTAACTTAAGAAAAAACCAGTTTACATCATAACATACCGATTTTACTTAAAATCCCCCTAAATCCCCCTTTTCCAAAGGGGGACTTCGGGTCACCGACTGCTCATTCCCCCCTTTGGCAAAGGGGGGTAAGGGGGGATTTATCTTGACTGTTCAACAGGTTACCCTTGGCATACCCACTGCTTGCTTAAGTTAGCGCCAATGCCCCAACCCCCTCCCACCTTGGGGAGGGGGCTTAAAAACCGCGCTCATGCACAATCCTTACCGGACAGGCCTGCTGAAAAACCCCTTTAACCGCTTTCTCGCCGGCGCTCCAGGCGCCAGGCGGCCCAGGTGTAGCTCAACTCCGGGGGCAGCTCCGGGGCCCAGGCGTCCCGGAGGCGGCGGACAGCGCACTCCCAGCCCAGCGCCCGGTACGCGGCCCGCAGCCCCTCCTCCTGGGTGTCCCGGAACCCCGAGAGGATGAGGGCGCCCCGGGGGCCCGCCAGCCGGTGAAACTCCTCCGTCTTGTCCGCCTGCACCGCCGCGGGCAGATTGGCCACCACCAAGTCGAAAGGCCCTCTCAGACATTCGCTGGACCCTTGGGACACGAACATGCTCCGGGGGCAGCCGGCCCGGCGGCTGTTTTGCAAGGTGGTCAGAGCGGCCCGACGGGACAGGTCCACGGCCGCCACCACCGGCACGCCCAACAGGGCCGCGGCCAAGCCCAGCACGCCGGAACCGCAGCCCACATCCGCCAGCCGCTGCACCGGGCGCTGCGGTAACGCCTCGGCCAGCAGCTCCAGGCAGAGCCGGGTGGTGGGGTGTCCCGGCGGAAAGGCGCCCCCCGCCCGGAGCACCAGCACCCGTTCCCCGGGGGCCGGCCGATAGGGCCTCCAGCGGCTGCGCACCACCAGGCCGCCCGCCAACCGCAGGAACATGTGTGCCTCCTCTGCAAGATCTCGACTCCGGCGCCGCCTGTAGTCTAACCCAGGAAACCGCTGGAGAGAAACGACTTTGCGATTGATCAGAACTCAAACTGCCGTGCTCAGGGGGCAGGTCAAGCCCGGTTGGGACTCCTCCCCGGCAGCTTGCTAACCACCACGGCCGCGCAACACACGGCGAGGGAGCCACCGAGGATTTCACCCAGGGCATGTCCGGCAACCGCCTGCGCGCCGGATAACAGTCTGAAATATTGCAGAGTTTAGGAAAAATCATGGCTTTTCATGACAGTTCCTCATGGGCCTGAGGCCCACTCACAAAGCATGAAAAGTTTTCCCCCTCACCCCAGCCCTCTCCCCCATCGGGGGAGAGGGGGATAAGGAACTTTTCATAGCAGTTACTCATGAGCCTTGGGCTCACCCATAAATTATGAAAAGTTAAGCATCCTTACGGTGCGCAGTGCGCACCCTACAAAAAACTTTTCGAAGCAGTTGCTCATGAATCTGGGGCTCCCCCGCAAAACATGAAATGCTCATGGCCCCAACGGGGCCACCCCCGAGCATGAAAAACCTTTTATGGGGGCGGGTTTCAAACCCCCCTTAACAGAACCGGGATTTTCACGGGAAAAGTTCTCCCCCTCACCCCGGCCCTCTCCCCACTGGGGGAGAGGGGAATAAGGAACTTTTCCTCACAGACCCCAAGGGCCTTTTTCTGGTTCCCAAGCTCCCGCTTGGGAACCAACTTGCCCGCCAAGCTCTGCTTGGCCGGAGCACCGCTGCATAAGGCGCCCAAGCAGAGCTTGGGCGGAAATTGGCGTTCCCAAGCAGGAGCTTGGGAACGAGGGAGGAACTTTTCTTTTCACTGAAGGGGGAAGGCTGACCGCTATTTTTCACATAAAGTTCCATGTCTGACGGGTGAACCGCAGACTCATAAACAACCTGGAAAAATGGGGGACGGGGGCGGCCCGTATTGACCGGGAAAGCCTTTTCGGTTAAGAATAGGGCGGAAACTGGACATGATTTCTCAGGTTAGGCGAGATGTTGAGGACGCCTGCCGATCCCTTTTCCATGCCATGAAAAAAATCCTGCTGACCCGCTCCGGCTACGGCAAGCTCTTGCGGGAGCTGGCTATCCTGAACCATTGGGAGCGCCCGCGGGTGGTGCGGGAGATTTTGGAGTCCGCGGCTGACCGCGGCTGGGAGGCCGACGCCGACTTCCAGTCCACCCTGGCCCGGCAGCAAAAGGTTGAACGCCGCATCCGCCAGGTGCAGGAAATCCTGGCCAACGCCGAAGTGCTCATGGGAGGCAATCTGCTCCCCGACCGGGTGCGTTTCGGCTCCCGGGTGCGCCTCCTCAACCTTCTCACCGGCAAGGAACACCAATTTAAGCTGGTGGGGCCGGTGGAAGCCGACGCCTCCCAGGGGAACCTGTCCATCGCGTCCCCCCTGGGGCAGGCGTTGCTGGGCCGGGGTCCGGGGGAGCGGGTGGAGCTCAAAACCCCCGGTGGCCTGCGGACCTACCAGATAATGGAGATCTTTCTGGACGAGCCCTGAGCGGACCTCATCCGGCCCTTGGCCTGACCCCCTCGTCAGAGCCGCCGAGGCAGCCAGTCGTGTCTGCCTCACGCGGGACCAGAAGTCGATGCTGGCGCTTGGCGCCTGAGTCGTTGTCGTCACCATCCGGACCGAAGGGCCGATTGCCGCCATCTCCAGATCAGTTTCCGGCGCAGCCGGGGAGACGCGTCTCCTCTCTGGCTGTGGCTGCCGAACATCTCAGCCGCTTAGGAGGCCCCATGTCATCGTCCCTCTGGGAACTGCAACCGGAAAGTCTGCGCTCCGTCTGCCACCCTGATGAGCTGGGATTTGAAACCACCGCGGACCTTTCCCCCCTGAAGTTCAAGGTGGTGGCCCAGGACCGGGCGCAACGGGCCCTGGAATTCGGCCTGGCCGTCGACGATCCGGAGTTCAACATCTTTGTGGCCGGCCCTCCCCGCTCCCGCAAGACCGAGATCATCAAGGATTTCGTCTCAGAGCTGGCCGCCTCCGACCCCTCCCCCCCCGATTATGTTTACGTCCACAACTTCAAGGAGGCGGAGCGCCCCAAGGCCCTGAGCCTTCCCGCCGGCCGGGGACGGATCCTCAAAGCCGATATGGAGGAGCTCATCGCCAACCTGAGGGTTCACGTTCCGGAGGTCTTTGAGAGCGAGGACTACTCCAACCGCCGGGAGGGCCTGGTGCGCCAGTTCACCCAGGCCCGCAACGCCATCCTCCAGGAATTGGACGGCCGGGCCGGCGAAGAGGGGTTCATCCTGAATATCTCCCAGACAGGCCTGATGATCTTTCCGGGGAAAGACGGCAAGCCCCTGAGCGAAGAGGAGCTCAAGGCCCTCAACGAGGAGGAGCGGGAATCTCTGCGCCAGCGCTCCACCGCCCTGCACGAACAGATGAACGAGGCCATCCATAAAATCCGCCGGATGGAAAAGGAATTCCAGGAGGCGGAGAAGAAGCTGGACCAGGACATGGCCCTGTACGCGGTGGGAAGTTTCTTTGAAGAGCTGTTGGAAAAATATCGGGACCTGGACAAAGTCACCGATTATCTTCGGGAAGTGGAGGGGGACATCCTCAAGAACATTGAAGACCTGAAGAAAAAGCCCACCGTCACCGGTCCCTTTCCCTTCGCCATGCCCGAACCCAGCTTCAACCAATACCAGGTGAACGTCTTTGTGGACAACTCCGAAACCAAAGGCGCGCCCGTGGTTTTGGAACACAATCCCAATTATGCCAACCTCTTCGGGGGAGTGGAGCGCCGGGCCCAGTTCGGCGCCCTGGTCACCGACTTCACCCTCATCCGGGCCGGCTCCATTCACCGAGCCAACGGCGGTTATCTCATCCTGCACATCCTGGACCTGCTGCGCTGGTTTTTTTCCTATGAGGCGCTGAAACGCTGCCTCAAGGAGCGGGAGATCAAGATCGAAGACCTGGCCGAACAACTGGGCATCATCGCCGCCCGCACCCTGCAGCCCCAACCCATCCCATTGCAGATCAAGGTGATTCTCATCGGCGACCCTCACGTTTACCAGCTTCTCTATATCTACGACGAGGATTTCACCAAGCTGTTCAAGGTCAAAGCCCACTTCGACTGGCAAACCAAGAAGTCCGACGAGCACCTCCAGGAGTTCTGCGCCGTGGTGGCCACCTACTGCCAGGAGGAAAAGCTGTTACCCCTGCATAAGACGGCCATGGCCCGGCTCATTGAGCACGCGCAGGAGCTTACAGGCCACCAGGAAAAGCTGACCCTCCAACTCAAGGAGATTCTGGACGTGGTCAAAGAGGCCAACCACTGGGCCAAGACGGAGGGGCACCAGGTGATCCTGGTGAGCGACATCCAACGAGCCATCGAGGAGAAAACCTTCCGGGTGGACCTCCCCGAAGAGAAGCTCCAGGACTTTATCGAAGAGGGGATGCTCTTTATCGAGACGGACGGCGCGGTGGTGGGTCAGATCAACGGCCTGTCGGTCTATGTCCTGGGAGACCACGCCTTCGGACGGCCCAACCGCATCACCGCCAGCTACTCCCTGGGCAAGGAAGGCGTGGTGGCCATCGACCGGGAGTCCCAGCTCTCCGGCAACATCCACACCAAAGGCGTCATGATCCTGGCCGGGTTTCTTAAAAGCCGCTTTGCCCGGAATATGCCCTTGACCCTGTCGGCCAGCCTCACCTTTGAGCAGAGCTACGGCCTGGTGGAGGGGGACAGCGCCTCGGCGGCCGAATTGCTGGCCATCCTCTCGACCCTGGCCGAAGTCCCCCTGAAGCAGAACCTGGCCATCACCGGCTCCGTCAGTCAGAGGGGGGAGGTCCAACCTATCGGCGGCGTCAATTGGAAGATCGAAGGCTTCTATAAAGTCTGCAAAGCCCGGGGTCTGGACGGCAGCCACGGCGTGGTCATCCCCAAGGCCAACGTGCGGGAGCTGATGTTGAAGGAAGAGGTGGTGCAGGCCGTCCGGGAGGGAAAATTTCACATCTATGCGGTGGGGCAGATTGACGAGGCCTTGCAGATCTTCACCGGCCTGCCGGCGGGAGAGCGCCAGCCCGAGGGCTTCTTCCCGCCGGAGTCGGTGAACGGCAAAGCCGCCGCCACCCTGCGGCGCCTCATGGAGACGGCCCGGGAACTGATGAAGGAGGAAAAGGGGGAGAAGAAGGATTAGGGCCGCCCCGGGGGCTTAGTTAGTGTTCATCCGGAAAGTCGTTTTGTTCCCTCCCCCTTGATAGGGGAGGGTTAGGGTGGGGGTGAAATAAGTTAGCAATACAGATTAGTTGCCCTGTTGATCCCCCTCCCCCCAGCAAACTTTTACCGTGAAAATCCCGGTTCTGTAGGGGGGGCGAGTTTGAAACCCGCCCCCACAAAAGGTTTTTCATGCTCGGGGGTGGGCCCGTTGGGGCCATGAGCATTTCCAGACAGTTGCTCATGAGCCTTCGGCTCACCCCCAAAGCCTGAAAAGTTTTCCCCCTCACCCCAGCCCTCTCCCCCGCCGGGGGAGAGGGGGATGAGTACTTTTCATAGCAGTCATTCATGGGCCTCTGGCCCACCCGTAACACATGAAAATCCTTGCCGATCTTGCCGGCTTTGCGTGAATATAGTTTCTCGCAAAGGCGCAAAGGGCGCAAAGAGAAGCTGACTGACTTTTCAAGACAGTTACTCATGAGCCTTGGGCTCACCCGCAAAGCATGAAAAGTTCGGTAGGGAGGGCCTCTGTAACCAGCACAACCAATTGCTATTCCTCGATAAATTGCGCCATGCAAAAAAACTTTTCATAGCAGTCCCTCATAGGCCGCCGGCCCACCCGTAACACATGAAAAGATGTTTAGGATATTATGTAAACTAAGCATTAACCCTTATGTCGGGCAACATGTTGATATCATGCACAATTTATGATTGTCTCGCGAATTTTTACCGTGAGAATCCCTATCATAGGGGCGGTTTTGAAACCCGCCCCTACAGCATCCTTACGGTGCGCAGTGCGCACCTACAAAAAACTTTTCGAAGCAGCCTCATGTGCAAGGAGGGTTGGACCATGCCCCGGCTTTCACTGCCGATGCTGTTGGCCGTTTTGACCGTCCTGTGCCTCGGCGCTTTGTCCGCCGGAGCCGGCGGCGCCCAGGAGAGCAAACCGGTGCTCACCGTCACCGAAAAGGACTCGGGCAAGACCTTCACCCTGAAGGTGGGGGACGTCTTCAGGCTGGATCTGCGCCGTCCCGGCGCCACGGGCTATCTCCTGCTCGAGCCGGAGTTCGACCGCAGGGTGCTCAAGCTGCTGCGCCACCGGGAAGAGCCGCCGCCGTACGCCGCCGAAACCCGGGTGGGGCGGCCCATCCGGCACCTTTATGACTTTCAGGTGGCGGCCCAGGGAACCTCACACCTGGTGCTGAAGATTCAGCGTCCCTGGGAGAAAGACCAACCCGCCCGGGAGATTCTCAAGGTGACCATCATCTCCCAGGGGGGAAAGGGCTAGCGCGGCGCCGGGGCGACAGGGTCTGCGGCCCCCACTTACCCGGCCCATAAACAAGCGATACGGGATTGGGGGTGGGGGTGTGGGGGAGGGGCCAAGGGTCTATGACCCTTGGCCCCTCCCCCACCGAGAAACTTTTACCGTGAAAATCCCTACATAGGGCGGCCCGCGGCCGCCGACCCCGTGCTGTAGGGCCGGGTTTGAAACCCGCCCCTACGGCGGGGTTTTCATCATCGGGGGTGGGCCCGTTGGGGCCATGAGCATTTAAAGACAGTTGCTCATGAGCCGGGGCTCACCCGCAAAGCATGAACAGTTCTCCCCCTCACCCCAGCCCTCTCCCCCGCCGGGGGAGAGGGGGAAAGGAACTGTTACCGTGAAAAGCTCCGGAGATTAGACGCAAACTACTCCATCCATGCCTCTCCGAAATGGCAATGCATGATAATTCAAGGAGTTTTTCATCCACGGGGGTGACCAAGCCCGTGGTCATGAATATTTCATAGCAGTCCCTCATGAGCCGCCGGCCCACCCGTAACATATGAAAAATCCGGTGGGGCGGGCGTCCCTGCCCGCCATTTTTGTCTTTGGTGGCACATCCCGGCCTGGAGGCCGCAACCAAATGAAAAAATTGCCGGCGTTTTCCTCTTGTTGTAAGTTTCAGGTTCACGCAACCCAAACAACTTACCAGCAGAAAGGAAAACGCCTTGGAAACCTTTATACAGAAATAT
>Ga0194111_10003877_pt1 | contig 17563 bp, 15 predicted proteins | sample TA2KigC300mmetaG_FD_146194 | JGI IMG/M metagenome (GOLD analysis project Ga0194111, IMG submission 146194) | Freshwater microbial communities from Lake Tanganyika, Tanzania - TA2015033 Kigoma Deep Cast 300m | ecosystem: Environmental > Aquatic > Freshwater > Lake | place: Tanzania: Lake... | reverse complement strand
GAGACGGCGCACGATGCTGAAGGTGGCCCCGATGAGGGCTCCCAGGTGCAAACCGATGGTCAAAAGAACCGCGCCGCCTTCCTGCACCCCCAGGTTGCCCGGGATAAAAAAGGCCATGCTGCTGATCAGAGTAATGAGGGCATCCAGGCACAGAGCGGTGGGAAAGCTGATGGGCTGATCCAGCAGGTGGAAGATGATGTAGAGCTCCAGGCCGTGGATGAGCCATCCCACAAAAGAAAGTCCCACGGCGACCCAGAATTTCCAGATATGATGACGGTAGAAGGTGGACATCTGCTCATCCAGGCGGCAGAGGGCCTCTTCGTGTTTCTTGAGCCGCGGTGGCAGGAACTTACATTTTTCCAGAACCTCCATACTAAGCCGGCAGATGCCGTATCTCTGGATGACCACAAATCCCAGGGCTCCCAGGCCGAATGATACAGCTGCGGCCACGAGCACCAGCAGCCAGGCCGACGACAGAGTAAACAAAAAAGGGGCCATTGCCAGACCCAGGAAGATGTATAGGACCAGGGAGAGGACCAAAATGCCCTTACAGATTACCAGAGAGGCCGTGGCATCCGTCAGAGGCACACCTTCTTTACGGAGCATCATGGCCTTCACCGGTTCGCCCCCCAGACTGCCCACGGGAGTGAGAATATTGATAGCCTCCCCGGCCAGGCGGTTGAAAAAAAGATATCTGATGGAGATGCCAGCCGGGGGACGGTCGAAGGAATAATACCAGGCCAACGTATCAAACAGATTCACCAGGAAATAAGGCAAGAGAATCAGGGGCCAATGCCAGCCCAGTAAGGTGAGGTGATGCAGGATTTTGTCCCACCCCACGGCGTGGAGCATCCACACGAGAAACAGGGAGGCGATGACGAGCAGCAGGAATTTAATTCTGGCCATGCAATTTCCGGCGATAAAATATCAGGGCAAAGATGTTGGCCCCCGCCGCCGCAGCCAGGATCATCCAATCCAGCCGATCCAGGATCGCCAGGATTACAATGAGGTAAAAAAAATCCCGGCTGGACACTTCTTCCAGGAATTTTTCAGAACCGCTTAACTGGGAAGCGGCAGACAACCCGGTAGCGGCGGATGCGGTAGAGGGACTGGTTATCTGCCACCAGCATATCGTACATCCGATGGCCACACAAACCCCGGCTGCCAAATACAGGGGATTCTCGGAGGCCCGATAGCAGCCAAAAGCAATACTCAAAAGAACCAGCACGTTAATGACCGAGTCGCCATGGAGATCCAGCATGGCCCCCAGCCGCGTTTCCTGGAATTTAATTCTGGCCACGGTCCCATCCAGACAATCCAGCACCAGGATGACCGGCAGGAGGAAAGCCGCAGCCACCGAGAAGCCGTACGAACCCTGGGCAAAACCCCATACTGCCAGCAGACCCATTAGGAAAGACACCAGGGTGATCTGATTAGGGGTAATATCGCGGCGCAACACCCAGGGCAGGACCCACCCGGCTATTTTCCGATTCCAAGAATTTTCCAGAATGCCCTCTCCTACGGGAGAATTATTGTGGGCGGCGATCAGGCGATTTATGGCCTCAGACTGGTCCTGATCAGCCGACAGGGTAAAAACCCTGGGGCCGGGCACTACTACCCCCCTTACCTGGCCATTCTGGGCTTTTCGATTAATATAAGCATGCAAATCAGGAAGCAATGCATCTTTCGGGGTTAGATCTCCGCCAGGTTGCGCCTCTCTCTCCTCCAGCCATTCCCGCCAGGCCTGGGCCGAAAAAAGCGCCAGTCCCATGGCCCTCAGGCCGTTGGAGGCGATTTCCGGATTAAGGCCCCTTATTAGCCCATCTGCCAGGTTCACGCCGGGTGAGACGTCCCCGGCCTCGGTGGCAGAGGTCTTTGAGCACTGCAACGACGGCAGCGGCGGGAACACCACGGCCAGGGCCAGCGTCCAAGGCGGCGGCGGATTTTGGAGGAAAATTTTTATCGTCTCCGGGGCTGGCAGAGTTCTCCCCAGGAGGGATAAGACGCAACCCCCGTCTTGGAGCGGGGATTGGCCCGGCCAGGAATCAGGCTCGGGGGATATGAAACAAACCGCTGGAAGCGGCCGCCGCGGCCGGTCAAGCTCCCGCTGTATTATTTCATGCAGATTAACGGGCGCGAGAATGACCACGTCCGTTAGGCCTGCCCGCTGGAGGCCCAGAATCTGTCTCTGCAGAAAGGGAATGCCGGCCACCGGGCTGAAGAGATAGGATGCTGCTGCTTCACTGGTCTCCGGTATTACTATGACCGCCTGATTTTTCATAAGGAATAGCTCAAGGGGATGGTAATGCCTTCGGCTTGCAACACCGCTTTCAGGGCGTCCAAAAAATCCTTTATATCAGCCTCGCTGATGGCCCCGATAGTTGCCAGGCGAAAGGTGGCACTGTCCTGCAGCTTGCCGGGATAGATGGTAAATCCCTTTTCATAGAGGGCATTGTGCAATCGGTCAAAATTATAATTGGGGTCATCGGGCTCAAGAACCGTAGTTAACAGCGGCGATTGCCGCTCCAGGGGCAGGAGGATTCTAAATCCCAGATCCCGCAGGCCGTCCATCAGGATTTCCCAATTTCGGCGGTAGCGCCGGAATCGATTGTCAGCCCCTTCCTCCCAGAACTCCCGGATGGCTTGGGCCAGAGCGTAGACCACCTGCACCGGGGGGGTGAACTGCATCTGGCCGTTGGCTTCGAAATGGCGATACTGCTGGTAGAGGTTGAGGTAATAAGAGCGCCGGGGGATCTGACGGCTTTCCTCCAGGCCCTCCCGGCGACAGATCACCCAGGCCAGGCCGGGCATTCCCTGGAGGCATTTGTTCGAGGTGGACAGCAGGTAATCGATGGCATCGGTGTGTATATTAACCGGCACCCCGCCGAGGCTGGAAATGGCGTCTACAATGAGACTCACCCCGTGGTCCCGGGCCAGAGCGGCTATAGCGGGCAGGGGGTTCAACAGGCCGGTGCTGGTCTCGTGATGCACCACGGCCAGGTGGCTGATCCGGGGGTGGGCGTGCAGCGTTTCCCGGAGGAGGGATAATTCTGGCCACTGGCCCCAGGGGAAGGTCAATTCGTATAAGGGTAGCTGGTAACAGCGGGCAATCTCGGCCAGGCGCTGGCCATAGGCGCCGTTATTAATGACGACTACGCCCCCGTCGGGAGGCACCACGGAATTGAGGACCGCGTCCATGGCTGCGGTGCCGGACCCTGCCAATAAAACGCAGGTGTGGGTTTCCGGGTCGCCCCCGGCAATCCTGACCAGATCATCGCGGACCTGGTCCAGCAGGCGGACGAACTCCTGTTCCCGGGGGCAGATGTCGGCTACCACGAGGGCGGCCTTCACCCCCTCGGTGGTGGTGGCCGGACCGGGGTTAAGCAGAATCTTGCGGGGTACTGCAGGCACGAGTAACAGACCTCCGGTTTTTTTAGCGCAGGCGGGCAGCGATCAGCCTGCAGTTTCCCTCTGGATGGCCGGCCAGACAACCTCCCGGGCCCGGTGCAGGTCCTCCGGAAAGTCGATCTCCAGCCAGCTCAGGAGGCCGATATCCCGCACCCATAATCGTTCCCGGTCACACAGGGCCTGCGATAATTCTTCATGTTCGGCCATGGGGTTCTGGCGGATCAGCTCCGCCATTAATGCCACCGCCAGGGGAACATCGGGACCGGCGATCTTGACAATGCCCACGGCCTCCCCGGCTATCGGGTCGGTGGTGTTGAGGCTTTTCCCTATGGCCGTGGCCAGACCTCGGCGATGTGCCACCTTGACCTCTTCACCGCTGTCCTGGGCCAGGGAACCCACCAGCAGGCAGCTCTTGTCCTCTTCACGGTATAACCCATTAAATATATTAGGATTAAACAGCAAGTCAGCATCCATGAAGAGAAAAGGGCCCCGGAGATACTCCCGGGCCAGCCACAGAGAGTATAAACTCCCGGTCCGGGCATAGAGTTCGTTGGTCACCCAGTGCAGGGTCAGGCCGGTTATCCCCGCGGCCAGGGCCTCCCGCAGTTTGGCCTGTAAATGCCCTACCACCAGCACCGCCTGGCGCATTCCGGCCCGGTGCAGGGCCCGGAGGGTATGCCAGATGAGCGGACGGCCGTCTACCTCAATTAAGGCCTTGGGTATTGTTTCGGTGAGGGGCGCCAGACGCCGCCCCACCCCGGCGCTGAGAATGACCGCCAGCATATCAGGGCTTCCCGGCCTGCCAGAGAAAAGTCATGAACCTTTCTTTGATCTCCGGGGGGGTTAAGTGGGGCCGTTGCAGGTCGGCGGCGGCCCCCGGGGCCACCTTGGCCACGATGAAATGTGGTCCCGGCTGGGCCAGGGCCTGGCGGAGTTGACCGGCCAGTGCCTGGGGATCCCTAACCTCCTGCGAGGTGGAGTAACCGGCGGCCTGGGCTACGCTGGCCAGGGATATGCTGGCAGAGGTGGTGGCCTGGCCGCCGGTGGAATCATAGGCTTCGTTGTCCAGAACCACATGGATAAAATTGCGGGGCCGGTGGTGGCCGATGGTGGCCAGATTCCCCAGTTTCATGAGACAGGCGCCGTCGCCGTCCAGCACCACAACGGGGCGCTCGGGTTGAGCCAGGGCCAGACCCAGGCCGATGGCGCTGGCGCACCCCATGGAGCCCACCATGTAAAAATTCCCCTCCCGGTCCGAGGTAGTGTATAATTCCCGGGAAATCTTCCCCGTGGTGGAAACCACCGCCTCCCCCCCGGACAGGGCGCCAAGGATAATGCCGATGGCCTCCTGCCGGGCCAGACGCCGGGAGGGCGGCTTTTCTTTTCCGGCGGCAGCCGTCAGAGCACCCCGGGGGACGATCAAAGCCACCGGTGAGGTAAGATCCACCATCTGCCGGTGCAAACGGCCAATAACCTCCCGGTCCGTGGGCCAGTCGCCGGTGAGATATTCCGTGGGCGTCTCCAGCAGGGCCAGGAGGGCAGGGGTTTTCTGGCCCATGAGGCGATGCTGAGGCGCGTCCGGTCGCCCCGGCTCACCCCGCCAGGAGATTATCAGCAGACAGGGGAAGCGATAGATCAACTGCAGGGAGGTCAGGGGATTGACCGCGTTACCCAGACCCGAGTTCTGCATGAGAATCACCGGCTGGCGGCCGCTGAGGTTCCAGCCGGCGGCCACCCCCATGGCCTCTCCTTCGCTGGCCGCATTGACATAAATTCTGGACTTATCCTGTTCCAGAGAGCTGATGAGCGGGTTCAGGATGGAGCAGGGCACCCCGGCGTAGGGGCCTAACCCGAGGTCATCGAAAAGATTAAGCAGCTTAGTGGCATCAGTCATAACTTGTAGATATCCTTGCCCCTGCAATTATTGAGCGAGGCCACTATAGGGGTGGGTGTCAGATCGATGATCGGGTGCGAAGTGAGTTCCCGGCCGGGCTCGCCCAACAGGCTAACGGCCCGCTGGTAATCCCGCCAGTTTTGGATTTCCATCCAGCCCGAGTTCACTTCCAACAGATGCACCGGCACCCCTCGATCGATGATCTCCTGAAGCAGATCCGTGAAGGAGGCCTGCATGATGGCCGGGGCTTCGTGAAAAGCGCGGTTCTGATGGGTTCGCCGACATTCGTCATATACTGTTTGCAGGATAGAACCGCCCTGGGCGGAGAATTTGGCGATGCCGATAAACTCATAGTCCGCCGCGGCCTCGCCAATGCTCCGGTGACCGATGCGCACCGCCAGATTGATTGACTGTCCCAGCAGCCGCCGCTGGTTGCGCGGCGGTTTGTCTTTGGCCACTACCAGATCGAGATTTTTGTTGGGATTATATCCCTGTAAAAAGGAATTGTCCACCACCAGCACGATATCTCCGGGGCATTTGAGGAGTTTTTGGATGATGAAAGATTCGAACAGGATATCGGCATAAATAATAACCGTCTGCTGCCCGAAGGCGTCCCGGGCCTTCATAATCGAATGCAGGATATGACCCTGGGAGAACTCCGGGTTGAAGATGGTGCGGATGCCTTCCACCTGCACGGCCTCGGCCTGATAGCCGGTGATGGCGGTAATGCGATTAAGACCGAGCTGTCTCAGGGTCTCCACATTATGCTGTAAAAGAGGCTTGCCATTAAGGTCCAGCATGGCCACCGGCCGGTCCAGCAGTAGGGCATCCAGGGGATCATTGCTGCACGGTTGACCGGCGGCAGGGATAATCACCGCGTGGTCGTCATAGGGCCGGCGCAGATATTTTTTTTCTGCAGCCTGGAAGCGGCTCATTTCCTGGAGCTCAAAAATGGTCTGCAGGGGGGCGATCTCGGCTTCGATGGCAGAAAGGGTGCCCGTCTGGCGGAGCCGGCCCAGGACCTTCGCCATGGCCTTTACTGCGGCCCGCAAGCCGGCGTTGGCATAGATGACCATTTTTACACCCCAGGCTGACAATTGCTCGATGGTAACTTGTGGGTAACTGGTGGGCACCACGACCAGGGGGAGGGGCAGGGACCAGCCCTGGATAAAGGACTTAATTTCGTCAGGGGTTTTCGCCTTGGAGTGGATCAGAATGGCATCCGCCCCGGCCTCGGCATAGGCCTCGGCCCGGCGCCAGGCTTCCTCCAGGCCCCAGCCGGCTATCAGGGCCTCCACCCGGGCGATGACCATAAATTCCGGAGAGCGCTGGGCATCCTTGGCCGCCATGATTTTACCCACAAACTCCGCCAGGGGGGCCAGCTCCTGGCGACCCGGAATATAACTGTTCACCTTGGGAAAGCACTTGTCTTCGATGCAGATGGCCGCGATACCGGCGGCTTCGTATTTGTGCACCAGCCGGATGACGTTGCTGGAATTGCCATAGCCAGTATCGCAATCGGCAATGACCGGGATGGAAACCGCTTCGTTGATGGTGCTGGCCGCTTCCAGGTAATCCTTCATAGTCAGGATATTGGCATCTGGCACCGCGTAGGCCGCAGAAATCTCCAACCCGCTGGCCCAGATGGCATCAAAGCCCGCCTGCTCCACCAAGCGGGCGCTTAGACCATTGTGGGCTCCGGCCACCTGCAATATATCGGGCTGGGCCAGCAAGCGACGTAACAACTGAGCTTTCAGGTGCATCGGCAGGTCCTTTGGTGTGCAGGTTATCAGTTCGGGTTGTTTAGCACTCTATCAGAATGGTGAGAAAGGTATTATCAATTTATATCAAAAAACTAATAATGTTAACCTCAAAATTTAACTCAGGGTATACTTCCGTTAATGATTTCATCATGCTGGATTAATATGTTCCCCTAGCTGCATAAAAACAGGCCGACTCGTGAAAAATAGAGCAAACGCTTTTTTCCTGGAAACCAGCTTGCCATCGGGCCCGCTTCTGCGATACATTTATTTATGGCTATTAATTTCTTGAATCTGCGCCGAAAAATCCGCTACAGCTACTGGCGGTTACGCAGACATAAAGGCGATCCCCGTATCTTCGCCTGGGGTATGGCCGTGGGTGTCTTCATCGGGATCACCCCGACCATTCCCTTTCATATGGTCTCTGCTCTGGCCATCTCCAGCCTTTTTCGTATCTCCCGGGTGGCCGCCCTCATGGGGGTCTGGGTCTGCAACCCCCTCACCATCCCGCCGATTTATTATTTCAGTTTCAAGCTGGGCGCCTGGCTCCTCTATCCGGATCAATCTCTGGCGCTGCCTGAAAGCATCGACCTGCGGGAGATTATCGCCCTGGGCTGGCAGGTGAACCTGGCCCTGCAACTCGGCGGACTGATACTGGCCACCCCGCCAGCTGTGGCGGCCTATTTTATCACCCTGTGGGCGCTGCGCCGCTATCGCACCAGAAAGCCTTCCTCATCTCAACGTGCCTTTCGTTTCCCCCAAAATCCTCTGCCGCCGTCACGGGCTGACGCCTAAGAAATCTCTGGGGCAGAATTTTCTCCTGCATCCCGACCAGGCTCGCCGGCTGGTGGCTGCCCTGGAACTCGGCGAGCACGAGACCGTGGTGGAAATCGGCCCCGGATTGGGTGCCTTAACCTTATTCCTGGCCCAGGCAGCCCGGCGGGTGGTGGCCCTGGAGGTGGACAGCCGCCTCATCGCCATTTTACAGGACGAGATCCTGACTGACCTGCCTCAGGTGGAGATCATCTCCCAGGACGCTTTGTCCTTTAACTTCCTGGCTCTCAGTCGTATCGAAGGCCGCCCTTTGCCGGTTATCGGCAACCTCCCCTATCAGATCACCTCTCCCTTATTGTTTAAACTGCTCTCGGAAAAAGCCGCGGTGCGGGTCATGGTCCTGATGATGCAGCAGGAAGTGGGCCAACGCCTCCTGGCCCAGCCCGGGGGCAAAGACTACGGCATCCTGTCGGTCCTGCTGCAGTATCACTTCCGCCTGGAGAAACTCTTCTCCCTGGGCCCTGGGAATTTCTACCCCGCCCCTAAGGTCGATTCCGTGGTGCTGCGTTTCCGCCCCCTATTCAGGGAACCTCCCGGGGTGGATGAGGAACTTCTGCGGGAAGTGGTTAAGGCCGCCTTCGCCACCCGGCGCAAGACCCTGAAAAACAGCCTGTCCGCCCAGTCCTCCCGGCTGGGGCACTCTCCCGCCCACATCCTGGACACCTTGTCCGCCCTGAACATTGACCCCAACCGGCGTCCGGAAACCCTGTCAGTTCTGGATTTTGTCCGCCTGGCCCAGGCATTGGGGGAGAGGCCATCCCCCACTCCGAAGAACGCCCCGGCAGAGCCGGCGGATTAAAAAGGTTGACTTGCTTCGGGACAAAGAATATAAAAATAAGAATTTTTATCGATAGTTGCCCCGCGGTGCGCCAGTAATCCATGTCCTGGAAGAAAATCAAGGTTCTCCACCTCTTTGTCACCCTCCCGGTGGGCGGCGCCGAGGATCTGTTAGCCAGCATCGTCACCGGGTTGGACCCCACCAGGTTCGCCCCGGAGGTGGCCTGCATCGGTGCGGCCGGCCCCGTGGGGGAAGAATTGCGCCGCCAGGGGTATCCGGTGGCGGCACTGGGTCTTAATCCTAAACGCGATGCTTTTATCCGGCTGGTCCGGGAGGTGCGCAGGGCCATCAAAGAAGCGGCCCCCCACATTGTCCATACTCACCTCTATCATCCGAATCTCTACGGCCGCCTGGCCGGCCTGAGATTGGGCCTCAAGGGGGTCGTGGCCTCGGTGCATAATGCCTATACGAGGATTAAATGGCACCGCTGCGCCTGGAATTATCTCCTGGCCCGGGCAACTGACCGGATATTGGTGAGTTCCTCCCAGGTTTACCGGGACGTCCGGCGCTATGATCGGGTACCGGAAAAGAAAATCCTGCTGCTGCCCTACGGCATCCGACTGGAGGAGCTGGATATTCCCCTGAGCAAGGCCCAGGCTAAAGCAATCCTGGGGGTTTCAGGCCTCTGCCTCGGCACCATCGGGCGCCTGGAGGAGCAGAAAGGGCAGGAATTTTTATTGGCGGCTCTGCCTGAAATCAAAAAACATATCCCCGCTCTGAACCTGCTGGTCATCGGCGAGGGCAGATTAAGGTCCAGGCTGGAGCATCAGGCCCGTGAGCTGGGAATCAGTGATATCGTTCATTTTCTGGGCACCCGGCGTGATCTGCCCCTCCTGTACCGGGCCATGGATATCTTTGTCCTGCCTTCCTTATGGGAAGGCCTGCCCCTGGTGCTCCTCAAGGCCATGGCGGCGGGATTGCCGGTGATCGCCACCCGGGTCAGCGGGGCTGAAGATATCATCCAGGACGGGGACAATGGCCGCCTGGTACCCCCCCGCCAGCCGGCGGCCCTGGCCCAGGCCGTGCTGCAGCTCCAGGCCCAGCCGGAACTCTGGCCCCTCTGGGGCGGTCAGGCCCGGAAGACCATCCGGGAACACTACTCCCTCGAAGCGATGTTGACTCGCCTGCAAACCGTCTATGAAGAACTGGCGGCATGAATAACCGGGGCGGGATGGCGGCTGAAAAGACCTATACCCTCGTGCACACCGAGTCTTCCCTGGGCTGGGGCGGTCAGGAAAGGAGAATCTTTGCCGAAGCCGAGGTCATGCGGCAACGGGGACATGACATCATTCTAGCCGTTGACCCCCGGGGAGAATTGTATAACCGTTCCCGGCAGGCGGGTTTTGAAGTGGTCCCTTTCCTCTTCGGCGGCCGGCACTCGGTGTCGACCTGGACGGGATTGCGCCGGCTCCTGCGCCGCCGGGCCGTGGATATCCTCAATACCCACAGTTCCCTGGATAGCTGGGTGGGCCTCCTGGCGCTGCTGGGACAGAGGTCCAGAACCAGACTGGTGCGCACCCGGCACTTAAGCACACCCATCAAATCATCCTGGCCCACCCGGTGGCTGTACCGGAGCCCCGACGCTATCATCACCACCGGCCAGGCCATTAAGGGTCTTATTGTAGCCAGAACCGGGAGGCGGGATGAAACCATCTTTTCCATCCCCACCGGCGTCCCCTTGGAGCGCTTTTATCCCCGTCCGGTCCCCCAGGACAACCTGTTGCCGTCTCAGTTCCGCCACGGCTGTATCATCGGCTGCGTGGCGGTCCTGCGTTCCTGGAAAGGACACCTCTACCTGGTGGAGGCCCTGGAAAAACTTGTCAGGGCCGGGGAAAAGGCTTACCTGGTGCTGGTGGGTGACGGTCCCTATGGGGCCGTCATCCGGGAAAAAGTGTCCCGGTTGAACCTGGCCGAGCACATTTATTTCGCCGGCTACCAGGATGAAGTGCCGGACTGGCTGGCCCGGATGGATATCGTGGTCCTGGCCTCTTACGCCAACGAGGGGGTGCCCCAGTCCTTGTTGCAGGCCATGGCCCTGGCCAAGCCGGTCATCGGCACCATCTGCGGGGGGATACCGGAAATTGTGGAAATCGGGCGTAACGGCTGGCTGGTCCCGCCCCGGGACAGCGAGGCCCTGGCCGAAGCCCTGATGCGACTTCTCCGGAATCCGGAGGAGCGGGCGGCCTTCGGCGCCCGGGGCCTGGCTTTAGTGCAGGAAAAGTATTCCCTGGAGGGGATGGCGGCGGCAACCGAGGAAGTCTATGAAAGCATCGTCACACCTCAGCGCTCCTGACAGGCGGCCGAACTGAGCTTGGCTGAGAGCGCTGATCACTTTCGAGAATACAATGTGGGAACGAGTAAACTCTGCGCCCTCTGCGTCTCTGCGGTGAACAATATAACCGCCGAGATGCAGAGGATGCAGAGGATAAGATAATGCTTTTAACCTTGAACTTTGCCTTTGATGGTACGGATGCTTAGCAAGATATTAGCTCGCCTGTGGTACGCCCTGGACCGGCGGCACCGCCTGATTACCTTGCGGAATCTGGAATTCGCCTATGGGGAGGCCATGAGCCCGAAGGAACGGGAAAGGGTGGCCCGCCAGGTTTTCTTTAATTTTTTGACATTGTTTTTTGAGGCATTGGTAATGCTCCTGTTGCCTCTGCCCGCCCTGCAAAGAAAAGTCATTGTTATCGGGGCGGAAAATGCTGAGGAGGCCTGGAAGCTTCAGAAGGGGATGCTGGCCATAGTAGCCCATGCCGGGAACTGGGAACTCACCGGCATGGTCTACGGTATGTCCTATCACCCCCTGGCCATTGTGGCCCGGAGACATGACAATCCGGTTATAAACCGGATCATCCGCTTTCTCCGGGAGCGGGGGGGGAATCAGATGGTCCCCAAACAGGGGGGGTTAAAAGCTATTATCAGCCGTCTGAAAAAAAATCAGATCGTGGGCATGGCCATCGATCAGAACACCACCACCAAGGGGGGGGTTCTGGTGGATTTTTTCGGACGCCGGGCCCGGACCACGCCCATTGCCGCCATCCTGGCCCGCCGTTTCGGCACCCCTGTCCTGCCGGTTCTGTCCCGTCGGCTCCCCGATGGCAAACACCTCGTTTACATCCATCCTCCCCTGCCCATGGAGATTACCGCTGACCCGGAAGCCGATATCCGGCGCCATGTGCAGTTGCAAAGCGTGGCCATCGAAGCCTGGGTGCGGACCTGCCCGGAGCAGTGGTTGTGGCTGCACAAACGCTGGAAAAATCAATATCCTGAATTATATAAAAATCTCTCATGACACCCTGGGATGGAGGTGAGATATGAAAAAGGAAGCAATCTTAGAGGCCCTGCGCCAGCAGGTGGGGGAACAGCCTTTGGCTGCCAGCCTGGGGACAACCCTGGTGGACCTAGCCCCCGGCCAGGCGGTGGTGGAAATGGCCACCGGCCCACAGTGCACCAATATATTGGGCGGCATCCACGGCACAGCCATTTTCGCCCTCATCGACGAGGCTTTTCAGGCTGCCTGCAATGCCCACGGCACCGTGGCGGTGGCCTTGAACATGAACCTGACGTTTCACCAGGCTCCCGAGGTGGGAGCGGTTTTGACCGCCCGGGCCCAGGAACTGCACTGCGGGCGGCGCACCGGCACCTATCTGATTACCGTGACGGATGCCGCCAACCGGCGGATTGCCACCTGCCAGGCCCTGGCCTACCGGAAACGGGAACACCTCCCCTTTTTATCGACAGCCGAGGACTCACCGACCTGAGTCAGTCCGTCATCCTGGGAGCATCAGACAAAAAGGGCGGTTATGACCTAACCGCCCCTCAAGCTATCGCATCAACGCGCTTGCGCTCGGGTTATTCGTTAAATCCGCACCCGACAATGAGTCCGCTTTTGGTTTTCCGGGAATAGGTGCACTTGTTGGCGCCCCCCCAGACGTACCTGACGTAATCCCCCGCCGCGGTGCCTTTGGCAACTTCATCGAAGACCGGTCCGGCTTTTTCTTTCAGGCTTTCGCCCGTCAGGGTCGGATGCACCAGCAGTTTGCCCTCAGCTTCCATAATAAAGACATAAGGGTCTTTGTGGGCTGCATCAGCAAAATCTTCGGGTTTTTTGCCGGCATCAAGGGCCTCGACGATTTCATCCACCTGTTTTTTGACAACGTCTTTCATAAAACCTCCTCTTAAAGGTTTAAAAATAAAACGTCCATCTCCCTTGCCTCAACGCAACAACTATTGCCCACGGCCTGCTTTTTTGATCAATGCCTTTTGATCCACAATTTTTCCACTTATATCATATGTGACAATAAATTTAAAGGAAAAAAAACTTTTTTTCTTATTCCCCTGGCAAAATTTTCTCCAACCATTCAACTAAGTGGAAAAATTGATAATAAATACCCAATGAGGATGCATCACCCTCTGATGACACCCCACGGGGGTGCTGGACATCCACTCTCTTCGCTTTTATCCGGAAGCCGGGTCATCTCAAGCTCCTTATGGGCCAAGCCCCGGTCCTCAAGTTCCCCGTGGGTAGAGGAGGGAAATCAGGCAATCCAAACTGCCCTTGGTCACCAGAAGAAGATAATTTCGGTTATTTTTATCAGATGGCCATAAATTCCTTGACAAACAATTTCTCCTCGTACCAAGATAGACTGGATGGTATTATGTAGTTGCCCGGTCTCTAAGGTCCAAGGGCCGTAGGGCGGAAAGACGTGGCGCCTCCCGCCGATGGCGCTTGCTCCCGCAATATCTGCCTCCACAGGCTTGCAAGTCCGTGCCGCGGTGCTGGTGATATTTTACGGAAAGGCCGCTGGCCTGTGAGGCATGGGTATTACTTCGAGGCTGCGCCTTCTGGTGGGGAAAGACTGCTGGCGCAGCATGAGGGGCGCCGCAAGGGGGGGGATGATATGATGATCTATTGCCGGCTTCTTGTCTGGCTGGCGATTGTGTTCAGCAGCCTGGCGCTGCCGTCGCCGGCCAAGGCCCAGTCGCCCTATGATGATGTCCTGGTGGCCCAGGGGCTGCGTTACCTGCAGGCCGAAAATTATGATGAGGCCCTGGTCAGTTTCACCACCGCCTGGGAAAAGGGCGCCAAGACCCCGGAAAAGGCCTATTACCTGGGCATCGTCAACTTCCGTCTGACGAACTACCCCCAGGCCATGGATTTCATGGAGCGAGCCTTGCGTCTGGAGCCTCAATTTAATGAAGCCCGCCTGCAATTAGCCGCCATGTACCTGGCCCTGGACAACCCGACGGCGGCTTGGCCGCATCTGCAGGAACTGGAGGCAGCTGACTACAAGCCCAGCCTGACGGCCATGTATTCAGGCCAGGCGGCGGCCAAACAGAAGCAGTATTCCCTGGCAGTGCAGTATTTCCGCCAGGCGGAAGCAGACCCCCTCCTGGCTCAGGAAGCCAAAATCCAGGCCAGTCTGGCCCTGGCGGAACAGGACCGGTATAGAGATGCCCGCCAGGCCCTGGTGGAGGCCATTTCCCTGGCTCCGGACACCCGGCAGGCCGGTTTTGCCCAACGCTACCTGGACGCCGTGGAACGCCGCCTCAAAGAAACCAGGAACCTGCGCCTTCGTTTAGGCGCCAGCTTCGATTACGACACCAACGTCTCCCTGACCCCCGGGGATGTGGCCGCGGCCAACATCATCCCGGCCGGCAAGGGAGATACCGTTTTCACTCAGTTCGGCAACGTGGAATATGAATTCCTGCCCACCGGCCCCTATGGTCTGGCCGCGCATTATAATCTCTTTCAAACCTGGCACTCCCGGCTGACCTTGTATGACGTTATGAGCCACACCTTCGGCCTTACCCCGTCCCGCCGGATGTCCCAGGGAACCTTCTGGCTCACCTTCCGCTACAACTACACCGATCTGGATTCCAACAAATATTGGACCTCCTTCTCCCTCACCCCGACGTATCTCCACATGCTGAAGCCTAACCTGGGACTGGAAACAGGTCTGAAACTGGTCCGCAATTACTACTGGTGGCTGCAGCCCTTCCCCCAGGAGGACCGCAGTTCCAAGAACATCGGGGGAACCCTGGGGCTTTATTATTTCTTCAAACAAAATAAGGGTTTTCTGCAGGGCCGGGCCAGCTACGAATACTATGGCGCCTCGGGCAGCAACTGGGAAAGCTCCATCTACAGCCTGCTCTTTAACGTTCTCTATCCGGTAACCGATTCTTTGCGCCTCAACCCTTCCCTGGAACTGATTCACCAGCCCTTCCATAACCCGTGGTTTAACGGGGTAGATTTCCAGGCCAAGCGCCGGGACAACATCGCGGTGGCGGGTTTTCAAGTGTTATACAAAATCTACAAAGACTTCGAGTTAAATCTGCATTACTATTATATCCGGGATGATTCCAATACCGCCCTGTACGACTATGATCGCCAGATAATCGGGGCCATGCTAGAATACCGTTACTAAAACATCTTTCGGTGGTGCGGGGCTTCGGGCCTGCAACCACGCCAAAGGAGAGCGGCCTATGAAACGCCCGCATTGGATCGTGGCCCTTTTGTTGTTCAGTCTGGCGGTGGCCTCCCAGGCCTTTGCAGCCCAGGAGGTGGGGGGCATTGCCGAGGTGGTGGGCGGGGTGGATATTTTAAAGGGCGGCAAGCTGCCGGCCGAGCCCGCCAAGGTGGGGGATAAGATACATCAGGGTGACGTTATCCGGACCAAATCCACAGGCAAGACCCAGATTCAGTTCAGCGATGAATCCATCCTGACCATCGCCCCGGACAGCCGAGTGGTGATCAACGAATTTATCTATCAACCCGAGACGGGCCAGAGGCAGGCGTCGATAAAAATCTTTTACGGCCTCATGCACACCCTGGTCACCAAAATATTTAAGAAAGAAAAACCCGATTTTATCGTAGAAACCCAGACCGCGGTCATCGGCGTGCGCGGTACCGACTACTTCACCCTGGCCGCCCCCGTCACCTCCGACATCTATAACAATTCCGGCGCCACTGAGGTTAATAACATTTTTCCGGAAATACCCGGAAAGGTATCGCTGAAAGGCAAGGAATACACTCAGGTGGGGCTCAACCGTCCCCCCACCCTGCCTCTGCCCCTGACTCAGGATGATATCAACTGGATTAAAGGCCAGATGACCCCGAAAATGTTAGCCAAACCCTCCGGGGCCGTTTCCAACCAGGAACAGCTCTTGAGCAAGGTTGCCGAAAGCAGTCTGGAAACCCAAAAAGCGGGCAACGGCATGGTTAGGCCGGTGGAACAGAATATCATCCAAAACCTGCAGAGTGCCGTTTTCGTCCCGCCTCAGCCGGTTCCCCAGCCCGGCCCTGCTCCTCTGCCCACCCCTTATAATATCTATATTTTCTGGGGCAGCGGGGCCCAAGATTTGGACCTTTACCTCACCGGGCCCCTGGGACCCAATGGTGCTCCCCCCCCGGCCAGCGGAAATTCCACCTTCCAGGTTTACTACGGCAATAGCGGCAGCTTAACCAGTCAACCCTTCGCCTATTATCATTATGACTCAATGGTTCCCAATGGCGGCGAAGTGATAACCATAGGAAAATGGAACCAGGGGGACAATTACGTCGTCTCCGTCAATGACTGGACCAATCGGAATAACCCCCAAAGTACCGTGTTATCAAACAGTTCGGGAGTACAAATGAGGCTTATCCAAGGCGGCACGGTCTCCATCGTGCCCGTCAACGGGGCAGGATCGGCCGCCCGGGTGGAGGGGGGCACCGTGTTGCATACCGTGTCCCCGCCCGGTGGCAAGGAAGGCAATACCTGGACGGCGGTGTCCATTAATCCCAGCACCGGCGTAGTCACTCCCATCAACCGAATTAATGGCGGAGCTAATAACACCGGCAACAATGGGAGTTAACCCTGGAGGCGCTGGCAGAACTGCTCAGAATAATGATTTCTCCGTGAAAATCCCCTAAATCCCCCCTTTACAAAAGGGGGACTTTAAGAAGTCCCCCTCATTTTCCCCCTTTTCTCAAGCTCTGCCTTACCCTCAAGTTTATGCAAGGTGGCCGAGCACAGCTCAGCGGGATATCGCGTTCCCGAGGGCAACGTGGGAACCACCATGAGAGCTGCATGTTAGATCATTTTCTCATCCCCCCCTTGAGGGAAAGGGTCAGAGTGAGGGGATCCATTATTAATAATACCTCTGAGTTATCCCCAACTCAAGCCATCGCCCTGGAATTTGTGGGTAATGCTCAAGGCCCGGCATGAGGGGGGGCGATAACGGGACAAAAGCCTCAAGGTTTTAAATTTTGTTTCCTTCGTGCCGATACAGTGTTATATGACTTCGTTATTGATAGATCAGAAAAAACAAAGTAAACCTTGGCTGGGGATGAATCACTGGCGGGTTCTGCTGGTGTTGGCCGTTATGGCCGCCGGGGCTCTGGGCATCTGGGGGGCGGTGCGGCAGGCCGATGGGGAGATGCGCCAGGAACTTCTTATCCAGACGCGTCTGGTGGCCCAGGTGCTAAACCTGGACCACCTTAAGGGGCTTACCGGCACGGAGGACGACCTGGCCTTACCTGGTTACCAGAAGCTCAAGTCGCAGCTCGAACTCATCAAGCAGGCAAACGACAAGTGCCGCTTCGTCTACCTCATGGGCCGCCAGGCGGATGGCACCCTGTTTTTCCTGGTGGATAGCGAGCCCGCCGGCTCCAAGGACTACTCTCCCCCCGGCCAGGTTTATGATGAGGCCTCCGAGGAACTCAGGCACGTCTTTGACACGCGAGCGGGTTTTGTCGAAGGCCCTATCAGTGACCGCTGGGGCTTATGGGTTTCGGGGCTAGTGTAGTGTCTCGCAATTAGCTTTGATAACATTTTTGGCATA
>Ga0194111_10003869_pt1 | contig 17598 bp, 17 predicted proteins | sample TA2KigC300mmetaG_FD_146194 | JGI IMG/M metagenome (GOLD analysis project Ga0194111, IMG submission 146194) | Freshwater microbial communities from Lake Tanganyika, Tanzania - TA2015033 Kigoma Deep Cast 300m | ecosystem: Environmental > Aquatic > Freshwater > Lake | place: Tanzania: Lake... | reverse complement strand
GAACCCTTATCTTTTCTGCCATAATATGAAATTCGCCTCCGAATTCAAGTAACTAAACGCCAATACATGGCAACTAACTATCAAGCCGCTAAGAATTTTCCATGTAAATCTTGGTGATCTCCCCTATGGTCATGTACGCTTTCACTGCATCTATCGTGGGCGGCAATATATTTACACCGTTTTTACAGGCATCTCTGAGATTATTTGCGGCCTCTTCCCATCTCTTCACATCCCGCTCCTCTTTCACCTCGTTCAACCTCGCTAGCTGCTTCTCTGTGAACTCTTTATCTTCCCTCCATATCGGGAACGGGTATTTTATCTCCTCCACATATTTGTTTACACCGATTATCACCCTTTCCCCACTCTCCACCTCCCTTTGAAATCTATACGAGGCATCCGCTATCTCTCGACTCACCCATTGACGGACTTTCGGATCCCACCAATCGCCCATTGAATTAATCTTGTTTAGAATGCTTCGTGCTTCATCTTCAAGCTTATTTGTCAGCCACTCCACATAATAGGAACCGGCAAGCGGATCTATCATGTCTGCGGCTCCCGATTCTTCCAAAATTACCTGATGAGTTCTTAGAGATAGCTTTGCTGTCTCTTCAATAGGTATGGAGAGGCCCTCATCGGCAGAGTTTATATGTAATGACTGGCAACCGCCCAAAACCGCTGCCAGTCCATAGAGAGTGCCCCTGATGATATTCACTAAAGGTTGTTGATAAGTCATAGCATCGCCTGATGTCTGGCAGTGAAACCTCATCTGCCATGACCTGGGGTCTTTGGTACCTAGCTCCTCTCTCAAAACCTTGGCCCAGAGCCTTCTCATAGCCCGAAATTTGGCTATCTCTTCAAAGAAATCCCTGTGGGAGTTGAGGAAAAAGGAAATCCTAGGAGCTACCTCATCTACACCGATGCCTCTCTCCACACACCCTTTTATCACAGCCAGGGCAGGAGCGATGCCAAAGGCGATCTCCTGAACCGCAGTGCAGCCAGCTTCTCGGGTATTTCTCACCGCCACGCTAACAGAATTCCACCTGGGGAGATTTCGGGTACAGTACTCCACAATATCTATGCAAAACCTCTTAGAAAAGAAATTCGTGCCACCATATATATCAGAACAGCTCCCCATTGTATGCCCTATGACAGGGTAGTTTTGAAGAGTGCCGGAAAGATTTCTTAAATCTATGCATCTTTCCTGAGCGACGGCAACCACCATGGCAAGTATGGCAGGATGTACCGCAATTATATTAATGCCGCCCTTTTCCATATCCACGCCTTTTAGAAGGTCCCTCATGTCCTGAATAGTGTCGAGAGCCGTTCCTTCTCTGCCGACAAAGCCCTCGGCAACCTCTTCATCCGAATCCAAGCCCATATTAGTAGGATGGTCAAAAACAATACTGAAGCCTGTCTGCCCATGCTCTTCCATAAATTTAAATCTCTGGCTGCTCTCCACTCCGCCACCATAGCCAATTACCTGTCTCACCGTCCAGGGTCTCACTCTGTACATCGTGGAGTATACACCCCTGGTATATGGATATTTGCCGGGAAAACCTATGTCCCTTTCATAATCCAGCCCCTCAATATCACCTGGCGTATACAGAGGTTTTACCCTTATCCAGGAAAGATTCTCAAACCTCTCTTTTCTCTCAGGCCTTTTCCTTAATGAACTCTCGTACTCCCTTTCCCATTCCTGAGTCATTTCCCTCAGCCCGTCTTCGTTATTTTTATTAGCCATGTCAGCAACCCTCCTTCAAAATGCGCATTCGAAGAGTATCACTGGACAGATTAACAGTTATGCCTTGCTTCAAATGCTTACCTCGTACAATGATAATGTCCTTCCAACACCTTGTCAATACAGACTTTTTGTCATTGCCAGGAACATGGCCGGGTGAGAAGGCTCAGAATGACAATGGCGAATGGTTCACAGTGACTGATGAAGATAGCATGTAGCTGCGAGGCTTTAGCCTCGTCTCGCGCCGGTATATCTCTTCAAGTCTAAGATGGCGTCACAGCAAATACAAGGCACACAGGCAAAGAACCAGACACACAAACAGACAACCACCAAGAATAGCAATAAGCTCCTTGTTCATCACTTTGGAGGCTGTCCGAAAACTCTATGTGACAATTTTTCTCTCTACTTTGTGGGAGAAGTTATAGCTACATTGGTGATACACATTAAGCATGTAGACCCGAGGCTTTAGCCTCGGGAACCACGACCCTAAAGGGTCGGGACTACATTTTCAGACAGCCTGTTGACCCCTCAATCTAATAGAAGATGTAGCGGCGAGGTTTTAGCCTCGCCCCAGCGACCCTAAAGGGTCACTTCCGTCCCTCCCAAAGGCAAATCCTAAATCCGAATTTCTAAATTCCAAACAAATCCAAAACCTCAAAAATTAATGACCGAAACATCGGGACTTCGAATTTGAATAATTTGAATTTTGAGATTGTTTATGATTTAGGGTTTAGTATTTAGAATTTCTTATCGGAGTAGCCATACACAGGTGCTCAGGACCCGGTTTGTTAGAGTGACTGATAGACATCAATGCTGCCGATATCAAACCACAGCTCACTAAAGGTATAAACATGGACTTCATCTGTTTCTATCAGGTAAGCGATGAAGCTGCCTAGATTGTCCCTCTTGCCCTGAGCACAGCATTTAAGCAAGAGAGGGAATATCCGAGATGGGAAAATGTAGCAGGCGGTAGCGATGAGGCTCGATTTAGGCTGCGCCGGCTTCTCTTCAAATTCAGCTATCCTGCGCCCATCTAACTGGACAACACCATATCGGCTGGCTTTACTTTTGTCGCCGATATCATAAACAGCTACCAGGGTGTTTTTGCCATTGTAAGCGGCAATGAACTGGCACAGGTCAAACTCGAAGTAGTTGTCGCTGGCAATGACCAGTAAATCATCAGTTATGTTTTTGGCTCTAATCCAGTAATCCAGGGAGCCTACAGCACCAAATGCTTGCTCCTCAGTAAAGACTGGCTCGACACATAGGGTCACTGTCCTGCCTATGGTACCCTGCCAGCAACGAAAATCAGCTTCAAACCTTTTGTTGGAGTTAACCAGGATATCGATATCCTGCGGAATCTTATCCACAATATGACTTATTAATGCTTTGCCTTTGTAGTCGAGAAGACCTTTTGCCTTGGTGGTAGTCAGCGGATAGAGCCTTGTCCCGAAGCCGCTAGCCAGTATCAAACTTTTCATTTAGCTGAGCTTAAACGGTTAGCAGGGTTTACCTTGATTTCTACTTCACGCCTGACGTCTCGCCGTACAGTCGTTCCTTCCATCGGACACCTAGACCAACTACTTCCCGCCAACCACCATAAAGGCCGACTGCAAAAAGAAATGAGAACCCGAGCGGATGCAGGAAGGTTGAGATTAGCGACTGTCTAAAATGATTGTCTACCAGCCAGCGCATAAATATAATCATAGCCACTTGAAAAACAGCTATAAATCGCCAATCGGTAGGAGCCGCCGTTGATAAATACCCATTCCACAGCCAGTAGAACGGAGCTAAATAGAAGACGAAGCCAGCGGCTAGCAGTCCAACTAACGCTGCTGGGGATAACGCCGTCACTGAATATATAAACTTGACAAAACCCTCCCACATTGCCCCCACATTTCGGTACATACGACAATAGAACACTGCCGATAAATCAACAGCGATATGCCGACCACCATGTCGAACTGTTTCAACCCCCAGCCAGATATCCTCCAGTATCCTGTCTTTTACTGCCATATGTCCGCCAATACGCCAGTATTCTTCCCTGGGGAAGAGGAGAAATTGACCGATAGCCAGCGATGGTCTCGGCTCTTTGGAGCGCTGCAGCCACCACAATGGCAGCCAGCTCATAATAACAAAGTACATTAACGGCATGGCTATCTTCTCAGGAAGAGATTCAGCCATCTGGCGGGGAAATCCAGAGAGCAGGGAAGGCTTAAGCTCCAGAGCCAGAGCCAGCGTGCTGCGCAGCATATATGGGGCATGTGTGGTATCGGCATCAACAAATAGCAGCCAGGAACCTCTGGCCTTCTCAGCAAGCTGGCAGCAGGCAAAAGGCTTGCCTGCCCAGCCTTCAGGAAGCGGTTCACCCTTTATCAGCCTGATGCGCTCGTCCTTAGCTGCCATCCCCTCAACAAGCTCAGCCGTGCTGTCTGTGGAGTTATCGTCCAACACCAGAATCTCAAAGTTGAGGTAGTCCTGTTTCTGTAATGACTTTAAACAGGTTTCTATGTTTTCCTCTTCGTTCCTGGCTGGAATAAGTACCGAAATAAGAGGCGCCGGTTCGGCTATCTTACTATTACTATCCGGTCTCCTGAGCGATCTCAAATTAAGTATGAGATTAGCCGCAAAGACAACCAGCAAGACAGCAATTACCATTTGATACAGCATTCTCTCAACCCTTCCTATTGCCGACCTATGTTCGCCGTTTTTCTAGCTTGAAGCCAAGTGATAAGCTTTCCCCTAAATTTTGGCCTAATTTTCAGGTCATCAAAGTGTTTTACGGCCAGTATTGCTATCACACATAGCATGAACAGCGGCTCTAATGATACTCCTTTTGTAACCACCAGGTAAATCAATGTGGCCGTTGTGCCGAACATCACCCGCCAGGCATCGATGTCTATTAAGAGAAAACCCAAAAACATAAAGATAAGAACTGAAATGAATATCTCATGTTGCGGTAGCGCCAACAGGACGCCTCCCATGACTCCCAAGGCCTTGCCTCCATTGAACCGCAGTATCGGAGTGAAGGCGTGACCCAAAATGGCGCTCAGTCCCACTGCCATCACCATAGCCATAGGCAGTTCAAAATAATAATGTGCCAAGGCTACAAAAGGGACGCCTTTTCCTATATCCAGAAACATAGCAAAGACAAACGCCTTGCGGCCTCCGGCTCGCAGAACATTAAATGCCCCGGGATTGCCGTCTCCATAGTTTCTTACGTCCTTACCTAACAGCCACTTTCCAATCCATACCGAAAAAGGACAAGCACCAAGCCAAAAAGCCAGCACAACGAGCGATACAAAATAAAATATCTCCACTCTACAGATGCCCCCTAGCTAAATACGTGGATTTTACCTCGTATTACAAGGTGAAGCATAACCCATAGCCCCTTTTCTGTCAATAGGGATAATTCCAGATTCTGCACACAAAACTCGTTGTTACCGCCGGTTCTCGTTTTTAGTTTTGGGTGGTATCCTGGCTTCGCAAGGCACCTTTGTCTGACAAAGTCCGCAGCCCAGGTAGCGACCAATATAACCTTCTTCTCTTCCTAACTCCTTGAGTATTTCTTTTTGTTTGGTAAAAAGGAACTCCTGGCATTTGTTCTTGTCATGCCCCTGCTCACTGATGGCACTAGCAGGACACCGTTCAATGCAACTCCGACATGAGCCATCCCAATAGAAAAGACAGTTTGCCCGGTAATTCTCGTAGGTTCTGGGACTAGGTGGCAGTTTTACATCGGTTACCACGCTACCACAGCGCATGGCGATTCCTCTGGGAGTAATCAAACCATCGTTGAGACTGAAAGTCCCCAGGCCAGCAGCGTAAGCAATATGCCTCTGCGACCAGTTAGATGCCAGGCCATTGGGAAAGTCCTTCCAGCTAAAGAAATCAGCTAACTCAGGGGCTACCGCCTGGTGGCCCAAACCTTCCAGCAGAGACACTACATAGTGAGATAGTTCATTGATGAAGTCTTGACCGTGCCAGCGGGTGTGGTTCCACCTGGCAGATGCGATGGCAGTTTCACGGCGGTTGCTGACACGGGTCTTGTGAGTGGCCGGCAAGACAAATGATATTACACTCACATTTGCCGGATGCTCTTCCTTACACTTCTTCGACTTAAGGTGCTTTTCCAGAGCTTCCCGGGGCGTAAAATGAAAGTCGCCAATTATCGCTTTGTAATCCTGAAATATGGCGTCATCGCCATCGGCGAAGCCAACTAACGGCTCATCAAAAATGTGGTCGCCCCCAAAAGCCTGATGACGGTTGCCGGGATTTTGAGCCACATACTCCTTTATCGCCTTCTCCAGAAGGGCAGCAGGGTTTGCCTCAAATAGTTCTCGATTTAAGCTACTCGCCACTGAATAGCCTCCGCGGGTTCTCCACCATCATGGTATTTATCTTGTTATCATTGATTCCAGCCTCCTTGAGAGCCGGGATGATGTTTTTGAACACGTGTACATAGGACCAGTTGGCAAGAAGCGGCTTTGCAGCATCTGGAAACTCGAAGAAGCGGCCCAGCCAGTATGGCCCATGATCCTGAGAGAGCAGAATTCTATCGGCATAGCCGATACCAACCAGACCGATGAGGCAAGCTTTCCTGAGTCTGTCCGGAAAGAGAAGGTCAATGCCTAATCGATCGAAAGCTATGTACACGCCCTTATCGAGAACGGAGAGGTGGTATTGCAGGTTAGCATTGCCGCACATGTGCCCGATGGTTATGCGCTTGGGGTCTGCCCCTTCAGAGATGAGGAAGTCAGCCTGCTCTGGCCCCATGGTTCCGGCCTCGGTATGGGTGATTATGGGCACACCGGTCTCCTTCTGAGCTCTGGCCGCTGCCTTGAGCATTTTCTCCTCGTAAGCAGAAATCTTCCCGTGACCTGTTGCCGCCTTAATAACGCCGGCCTTAACCCCCGTATTCCCGATACCTTTAGTGATTTCCTTCACAAACGTTTCGCATACCTCGGCGGTGATGTCATACACCTGGCTGCGAAACTTAAGGTAGCCGGGCTTCCCATATCTCTCGGTGTACATGCCGGTGGCACAGATGATGTTTATACCCAGCCTCTCGGAGACAATCTTCTGCAGTTCTATATCCCTGCCGGCATCGCTGGCGGTAGCATCAACCAGCGTCTTCAGCCCATAAGCTTTGGCTTCCTTCAAAGCTTCAACACAAGTCTTGGCGGCTGCTTCCCGGTCATAGGGCGGAGCCAGTGCGTCGCAGTCCCAACCCAGATAACCAAAAGTCAGATGCTCGTGAATCAGAGTTTGACCCAGTTCATCTGCTGAAATCTGACCGAGTACAGTATTAACTTTGGCCATGATGCTCCTCCTTGCTCTTCAAGTCTCTTTGAGAACTAGGTTATTCCCCACAAAAATCAAAGTATCTACAAGAATTCTTCTACAGTCAAATTAGCTTGCCTAATGATAGCTCTAATGGTGCCCTTTGGGAGGTCCTTAGGATGAACAGGTATTGACAGCGGACGACGGAGTCCGGATTTATAGAGGATGATATGGCTACCTGTTTGTCTTTTGATTGAGAAGCCAACGCGTTCCAGTGCCTCAACTACCTCTCTCGGTTTTAGGGACGGTAGCTCCTGTTTCACGCCTATCTTCTAAAGAGCTGCTACTTGGATGGTCTCAAACTGTTCCGGAATTGGCACTCCCTCCTCTCGGGCTACTGCTAGCCATCCCTCCATAGCATCTTTTATCATTTCTATGGCTTCCTCGAAGGTTTTTCCGTAGGATATACAGCCGGGCAGTGATGGCACAGAAATAGTATAGCCACCCTCAGGTTCAGGCTGAAGTTCAAATACGATACCGCCCCGAATGACCTGAAAGGCTTTTACAGTATTCACTCCTTTTCTAGCCACCTTTTTGACTGCTCCTAAACGTGATTATACCCCCAAAGCACTATTCTTTCAAATTCACCTGCTAGCAGGAAAAAGAGCCTACCTCTGTCATTCTGAGCTCTTCGCCTCATGTCATTCTGAGGGAGCCCTTCGCTATTGTCATCCTGAGGAGTACTTCGCTATTGTCATCCTGAGGGGTACTTCGCTATTGTCATTCTGAGGAGCGAAGCGACGAAGAATCTCGTAGTGAAGAATCTCTTGCAGCTCAGGGTAAACTACACGACCGAAGAATCTCGCCCAAGGTAGGCTCCGGAAGAATCTTATCGGGGGCCCTTTCGAGGATTAGCTTCTTTCCAATAGTTTTTATTTCCAGCCCATGACCTGCTAGCTGATAGTGCCTCAGCTACATCAATGCCTATTCACCAAAAATGACTTCCCAAAACGGCACCTTCTTCGTTTGCATAACCGTTCTTTGCTTCTCTACCTGCACTGGCACTTCATATGGGACTTGTCTCACTTTGGTTATTTCCCTTTTCTCAATAATGTCGTCAGACCAAGTTAGCTCCACACTAGATGGTTTAATCTCAGGTTTGACACCAATAACCACGGCAAATTCCTTTATACCTTTTGCATCAAAAGTGATATAGTCGCCTATTGTCGCTTTCTCTACCAATAATTTGCCCAAAGTGCGTGCAGGATTTTCAATCAGGGGATTGAAGCCATCAACCCAACGTTTGATATACTCAACTTCTGCCACTCCAGGTGTAATACCACCCATCAGGCCACCCTGTAGGGTTGGTTGCTCAATTTGGCATCCTTCATCAATAATCGAATGTAAATATCCGAATAGTTCATCAGGGTATCGGATGCTTTGGTCATGACAAGCACCCGTAAGGTCAATAACATAAACTATTCCTTTATGCAGTTCGGGCTGCAAGGTGAAAGAAATCTGGACATGGCTATTTGAGTGTTCCTGTGTACCAATGCTGTATCCGTAATAACATGTAAAGGAGGCTTGGCTCCCAACTAGGTATACATAACTGGTTCTCCATTGCCTCTTAATACTAAGTAGTTCGGAGCCTTCAACGGTCTTTGCCACGACATCCTCTGTTGCAGTATAGCTCTCTGTCTTATACTCTGTCCTATACTCAGTTTCGTAATAGGTTTCTGTCACTGGCACTTCCTTACTTACACAGGAGACTGTGAAAACAAGGGAAGTTACCATAATCATGGCAAGCAATAAACTTAATTTCTTCACCTCTGCACCTCCTGTCGCATTTGTAAGCTGGCTACTTACCGAAAATGGCTTCCCAGATGGGTACCTTTTCTGTTTTCGTGACCGTCCTCTGTTTCTCTACTTGATAGGGGATCTGCCTTTCCTTGGTGATTTCATTGAACCACATTAGTTGAACCCTTTCAATAACGGGAGAGGCTGAGGTAGAACCCCAGGCAGAATGGGTGATTATCATTAATTCTTCCACTCCGGTGATATCCACTACAATATCTCGGCCGGTGTGCTGGTCTGAAGTAATCCCGTATAAGAGGTGCCTCGGGCTCGTTATGATAGCATTGAAGTTGGCGAGCCATTCCTGTTGTGCTGGGGTGCCGAGATACTTTGTCCCTTCCCAAGAGTCTGGGTCCCATAGAGCAGGGTCTGGGGGGTATTGAGGAATTTGGCCTACTCCGGTAAGGTCATAGATACCTGTAGCCCAGTGACCTGTGGTTGCTGAGCTTAGGATAAGCCTTACCTGGCTCTTCGGATACCCAGCTGTGTCGGTTTCGAAACCATCGTAGTAAATACCCATTACTACCTCTCCCCACAAAGCCTCGAAGTATATAGGGGCCCACCTACTAGTTTTAGGTGCAAGGAACTCCCGGTGCTCCTCCCCAATCTCGGTGTAGGTCTCTGTCCTGTATTCAGTTTCGTAATACGTCTCTGTTACTGGGACTTCCTTACTTACACAAGAGGCTGTGAAAATAAGGGAAATTGCCACAACCGCACTAACGAACAGGCTTAATTTTCTCATCCTTACACCTCCTCTTTAGTAGTACCTTTTCAATGCGGGCGACCTTAAAAGGTCGCGGCCACATAATAACTTCAAACTAGGTTTTTACTACCATCTTAAGCCGCTTCTCATTACGTATCACTACAGTAGGATTGGGATTGGCTTTAGGAATTGGCGTTCCCCTTTCTTTGAGAAGGGCAATATGCTCCTCCATCCCCCACTTTGCCTTATATAGGCAGTCCTCGATAGAATGCCCAACTCCGGTAAAGCCTTCCAAATCAGGGGAATAAAAGCCGAAAAAGGTGGGGTCTTCTGTTGCTTCAATGACTAAACAGTACTTCAGTTCTATCATGCTATTTTGCCCTTCTCTTCTTGTGTTCGGCCTAAAGTAGTTGCGAGGCTTTAGCCTCGCCAAACCCAACCCATGGGCGACCTTAAAAGGTCGCAGCTACATTCGCCAGGATAATGGCTGGCTTGCTTACCACTGGACAAACATAGGCATGACGACGTGGATGTAGTTGTCGACGCCCACGGGGCGGATAACACCGGGGCTGGAAGAAGTGGTGGTTTCCAGGGCAACTTGTTTTTGATGAAGGACAGACAGGACATCGGAGAGGTATTTGGCATTGAAAGCAATCTTGGCTGGCTCGCCATCAACTAAAGCATCGATCTCGCTGACGTTATCTCCAACTTCCTCAGCTCGGGCTGATATATTCACCTTGCCGGGAGTGAGCTCGACGCCGGGGCTGACGACCAGGCGGACGATGCCGCTGCCATCGCGGGCAAAAATGGAGGCCATTCTGATAGCTCGCAGGAACTCAGCCACATCAACAACAGCCCGGGTAACATAGCTCTGTGGGATGAGCTGCGAGTAGTTGGGGAAAGCGCCCTGGATAAGCTGGGACACCATTTCTATGGTCTTGAGCTTAAACAGTATCTGGCTCTTTTGCTGATTTACAGTAATCTCAACCGGTTCCTCCTGGTCGGTGAGGAAGCGGCTTAATTCGTTCAAGGCTCGCGCCGGCACGATTATGGCAGTTTTATTCTTAACTGGCTCCAGTAGAGAGGTATTATGGACAGCCAATCTAAAGCCATCAGCCGCCGCCAGAGCCAGCTTATCTCCATCAAATTCAAGCTGGTTCCCCGTAAGCACGGGGCGGGATTCTTCAGTAGCGGCAGCAAAGGTGACCTGGCTAATTCCTTCCCTCAAAGCTCCAACCTCAATTTTGGTAGCTATGCCATCACTGACTTGAGGAATCGGCGGGAAATCTTGAGCGTCAAGGCCATTGATTCGAGCTTCAAAACGGGCACACTTAAGTTGAAGGGTGCGCTGAGTGAGAGCAATATCGATACGGTCGTTGGGAAGAGAGCTGATGAATTCGGTAAGAAGGCGGGCAGGGATAGTAATAGCACCTTCCTCCTCTATTTTGGCACCGACCCAGCAGCTGATGGCTATTTCCAGGTTGGTGGCGGCTAGCTTAAGACGGGACTGGTCGGTGGCTATCAAGACATTCTGAGTGATAGGCAAGGTAGTTCTCGTGGCTACAGCTCTACTGACTATGCCTAAGCCCTTGTTAAGATTCTCTTGAAGGCAGGACAACTTCATGTGACACCCCCCAACAGTTGTAATGACAAGAGTATACCCCGCCCGCAGGGGTAAGTCAATCAGTTTTGGGAGGATTGTTTCTATTTTGTCACCCTCACCCAAGACCACAAGCAGATACCCGGGGTACCCGTTCTATCTTGAATTTTTGTATTTCGGTAATTGGAATTTGTTTAGGATTTCGGATTTAGTGCTTGGTATTTTACACGTATGAGATTCTTCGGTCGCTTCGCTCCCTCAGAATGACAAGTAAAGAGCTCAGAATGAGAGTGGGCGAAGAGCTCGTAATGACGGGGTGGGTTATTCTAACGAGATGGTGCCGCTTTTGCCACCGCTTTTCCTGGTGAGGCGGATGTTGTCCAGGCGCAGCGTTTGGTCTACGGTTTTGCACATATCGTAGATGGTCAGGCCACTTATGGCTACAGCAGTTAAAGCTTCCATCTCGAAGCCGGTCTTGCCGCTGCCTTTAACCGTAGCCGTGATTTCTACCGCTGAGGCTTTTTCATCTGTGGTGAATTCGATATTGACATCGTCAATGAGCAGCGGGTGACACAACGGGATGAGGCGATGGGTTTCTTTGGCCGCCATGATACCGGCGACACGGGCTGCAGCCAAAACATCTCCCTTAAGTAACTTGCCCTGTTTGAGCAGCTTCAAAGTTGCCGCCTGCATCAATACCCTGCCCCTGGCTACAGCTTGTCTGGCCGTAACCGGCTTTTCCCCGACATCTACCATCCGAATATCCGAGGATGAACTCATGTCTAACCTCCTACCTGGGACATGAGGCGTTTTTTGGAAGTATGCCCTTGGGCAAGCTGGTGCTCCTTGGGCTTTGTCTGAATAGCCTCTGTTATGACCTGCTTCAGTTTTTCAGGTGAAGCGCCACTGCGTAATGGCTGGCGGAGGTCAATCTCCTGGTCACTGAGCAGGCAGGGACGGAGCTTACCTTCAGCAGTAAGTCGAAGACGGTTGCAACTGAAGCAGAAATGCTGGCTAACCGGGGTGATAAAGCCGATGGTGCCACTAGCTTGAGGAAAACGAAAGTATTTGGCCGGGCCGTTGCCAGTGATGGGCAGGCAGGGCTTCAGCTCCCCCAGGCTGTTGAGCCGCTCCTTTATTTCATTAGCCGACATAAATTGAGGGTGGCTATTAGCCTTCCTACCGATTGAATGCCCCTCTGGCGGATTATCTGTAACAAAGGGCATCAGCTCGATAAAACGCACATGCCAGCCTTCGGTTATGGTAAATTTGGCAAAACCTAAAATCTCATCATCATTTATGCCGCGCATGACCACCATGTTGATTTTGACTGGATTCAGTCCACAAGCCTTAGCCGCCTCGATGCCCTGTAAGACATCGCTTAACTTGCGATGGCGCGTTATCCGCTCGAACTTATCTTGATTTAAGGAATCCAGGCTGACGTTGACTCGCTTCAAGCCAGCCTGCTTGAGCTCACTGGCGTACTCCTTGAGGAGAACGCCATTAGTAGTCAGGGAAATATCATCAATAGCGTCTATATCAGCCAGCATGGCTACCAGCTCCGTCAGTTTGGCTCTGACCAGTGGCTCACCGCCGGTGAGCCTGAGCTTATTGATGCCCAGTTCCGCAGCCAGCCTGACAATTGTGGCAATCTCTTCGTAGGTTAAGATTTCGCCATGAGGCAGCAGGTCAATGCCCTCGGCTGGCATGCAGTAGATGCAACGCAGGTTGCAGCGGTCGGTCACCGAGATGCGAAGATAGTTGATGGGACGGTTAAAGGGGTCAGAAAGTCCGGTCATGCTTTCGCCTTCTCCGCAAGTCGCTCAAGTATTCTATATGCCTTCCGGGCGGCTTTGCCACGATGGCTAACCTGGTTCTTTGCCTCCAAGGTGAGTTCAGCTATGGTTTTGCCGAATTCCGGGAGGTAAAAAACCGGGTCATAGCCAAACCCGTTCTCCCCTTTAGGTTGGAAAGCAATTAAGCCCTGGCACTCTCCATCACATAGCTCCGTTCTTCCTTCCGGGGTAGCTATGGCGATAACGCATCTGAAACGAGCAGTTCGCTTTTCCCAGGGAACTTCCTTCAGTCTGGCCAGAAGATGCTCAACCCTGTCTCTATCGCTGGCTTGTTCCCCGGCAAAGCGAGCTGAGATGATGCCAGGCCCGCCGCCCAAAGCGTCAACTTCAAGCCCGGAATCGTCGGCCAGTGTAACCAGACCACTCAACCTGGAATAGGTGGTAGCCTTTAACCGAGCATTTTCCTTGAAGGTCTTCTTCTTCTCATCCACAGTTATATCTATACCCTCATCGGCTGGGGTCACTATCTCAAAAGGCAACCCTTTAAGTAGATGGCAGTATTCACGGAGTTTGCCCTGGTTGGTGGTAGCTAAGAGTAACCTAGGCATTTCCCCTTTTTGATGTAGTCGCGACCCTTTAGGATCGCCTATCACCAACTCACATGTAGCCTCGACCCTTTAGGGTCGAGCCAGCGGGGCTAAAGCCCCGCGGCTACATGAATAGACATCTGTGACTAAATGCTTTTGAACCTTCCCTCAAGCTTTTTCATCACCTCCGGCATGGTGGTGTATTCCATCTCTTCCAGTGGCAAACGATGAGGTTCGAAAGGTCCGAGACGGCGTAGCATGTCAGCGATATCGTTGGCCTGTTGACGGGCATTGTTGAAAGCTGGGTCATCGAACATGTCCTGAGGGCCAACTAGCTTACCTCCTGAAAGCTGAAAACCGGCGGCAATCACCCTTGGTGGGCCATCGAAACGAGATGGATTGCTTTCCCTAACGGCTACAGGCATCAGCGGACCGTGGTGTGAGCCCCTCATCCAACCCTCCACGATGTTGGGAGAAGCAAAAGGTTCAAGAACCTCGCCTACAGCCGGGAAGTGACCCTGAGAGCGGACAATACACACCGGGTCATCTTTGCCAACATACCTGCCAGCCATCAAAGACAAGCGCTGAGTGGACGAGACCGCCGCTATTTCTCCGCTCTCCCGATGGTACACCGCTTTAACGGCAAAGCGGCCGGGTGCGCCTATGAAAACCAGCATATCATAGATTTCCTCAGGGGCATTGAAGACTATCTTCTTGTGCTCTTTTACATCATGAACCTCGAAGGAAAAGCCGCCATGCATATTGCCAGCTATGACCAGGCCGATGGTGTTGAAAGGGTCGGCAAAGATTTTGTACAAGGGCAGGTTCCAGGCACCCGAGGCGGTTTTATCCGCCATAAAGATGATAATGGTCTCGGCTTCGCGTTCCTCGAATTCCATCTCGGCAACCCCGGGCCCCATGCCCTTGACGTTGCCTGAAAAGGCATCAGCCAGCATGTCCTGACCGGCACCATGCAGCTTCAGTTTCTTGGCTATTTTGGTGCAGTCGACGAAGGTATCCCAGGCCAGCTTGTGGATTTTCTCGTCCTCCTCTCCATGCTGGTGAGTCATTATCAGCTGGAGGTCATCACCGCATCTGGTAACATGATAGTCGATTAGCAGCCCGGCCTTTTTAGCCGCTGCTATACACTTTTCGGCTTTATCCAGCACCTCTGGATGTGAGCTGGAATGGCCAACATAGCCGCCGATGTCAGCCTTGATGACGCTCAAGCTTATTTTCATCTTGTTCCTCCTTTTTTATTCGCTTGATATGTTGCGCCTCTGAAGACTCTTCACTAGGTCAAAATTTAAAAATCAAACGTTAAAAGTCAAAATGACAGGTGAAAATGCAAAATTTATTTTTGTTCTTTAGAAGCGAACAGACCTGAATATGTGTCTCTACTTTTGAATTTTGATTTGTCATTTTGCATTTTGATTTTTGATTTTTACATTATACCAGTGCTGGCAACCGGTATTCCCCAAAAACCCTGCGTAGCACGCCGCAGACTTCACCCAGAGTTGCATAGGCGCTTACCGCCTCCAGAATATAAGGCATCAGATTTTCATTGCCTTGAGCAGCCTGGCGCAATGCCTCAAGCTTTATCGAGACCCGCTCATTATCCCTTTCCCGGCGCAGTCGGCTGAGCTGCTCGAATTGTCGCCTCTCGCCTTCTTTATCCATTTCCAGAATGGGGATCATAATCGGCTCATCCATAACATATTCGTTGACGCCGACAACGATGCGCTTCTTGCTATCTATCTCCTGCTGGTAGCGATAAGCCGAGTCGGCGATTTCCCGGTGGAAGAAGCCAGCCTCCATAGCCGGTATAACGCCACCCAAGGCATCGATCTTGGCAAAATACTCGTACACAGCCTTCTCTGCCTTGCTGGTGAGGTGCTCAACGAAATAACTGCCGCCCAGAGGGTCAATGGTGTTAGCCACTCCGCTTTCGTGGGCGATAATTTGCTGAGTGCGCAAAGCAATGGTCACCGCCTTTTCCGAGGGCAGAGCCAGGGCTTCGTCCATGGAATTGGTGTGCAATGATTGTGTGCCGCCGAGGGCAGCAGCCAGAGCCTGAATGGTGGTACGAACAATGTTGTTCTCAGGCTGCTGGGCAGCCAGCGAGCAACCGGCTGTCTGGGTATGGAAGCGGAGCCATTGAGAGCGCTCGCTACCGTTGAACCGCTCTTTCATCTCCCGTGCCCAGATACGGCGGGCAGCACGGAACTTGGCGATCTCCTCAAAGAAATCGTTGTGGCAATTGAAGAAAAAACTGAGCCTGGGAGCGAAATCGTCCACCTTCAGCCCGCGGTCAATGCCTGCCTGAACATAGGCAAGACCGTCAGCTAAGGTGAAGGCCAGCTCCTGAACGGCGGTGGCACCGGCTTCGCGGATGTGGTAACCGCTGATGCTGATGGTGTTCCAGCGTGGTACCCGCTTCATGCCGAATTCAAAGGTGTCAACGATAAGGCGCATAGACGGCTTTGGCGGAAAGATAAAAGCATTTTGCGCCATATATTCTTTCAGTATATCGTTCTGTATGGTGCCACCCAATTTATCCAGTGGGATACCCCGCTTCTGAGCATTAGCCAGATACATAGCCCAAATAACTGCGGCTGGCCCGTTTATGGTCATGGAGGTAGTTATCTCATCAACAGGAATGCCAGCGAACAATATCTCCATGTCAGCCAGGGAAGAAACAGCCACACCACACTTGCCGAACTCCCCCCTAGCTTCAGGGGCATCGGTATCGTAACCATTTAGAGTCGGGAAGTCGAAGGCAACGCTCAGCCCGGTTTCCCCATGCTCCAGAAGATACTTGTAGCGGGCGTTGGTCTCCTCGGCACAGCCGAAGCCAGCAAACATGCGCATCGTCCACAGCTTGCCTCTATAGACGGTGTAGTGAACACCGCGGGTATATGGATACTCACCAGGGAAACCCAGGTCTCGAAGATAGTCTAAATCAGCAATGTCGAGAGGTGTATACAGGCGTTCAATAGGAACGCCTGAGGCGGTGATAAAGGAATCTTGCCTTTCCTCAAAACATTGGGCCTGGGCATGCCACTGGCTAGCCTTTTTCTCCAGTTCTTCTTTCTTTCGTCGCCCTAACACTTTATCCTCCCAATTCAGGTTTCAGCGCATTCAGCGATCCCTGCTGTCATTGCGAGCGAAGCGTGGCAATCTCACGTCTACCCACCCCCTCTAAGATTGCTTCGGGGACTTTGCCCCTCGCAATGACAGTAAACACTTCTTAGTAATCGATACCCTTGCGGGATAGTATCCCTTTATCGAACGGATGCTTTACCTTGACCATATCGGTGACTAAATCAGCCAGCTCGATTAGCCTCGGGTCAGCGTAGCGGCCGGTAAGGATAAGCTCTATATTTTTCGGCTTGTCATGTATGAGCTTTATCACCGCATCAAGGTCAATCAGCTTCCAGGCAATAGCCACGTTTACTTCGTCGAGGATGACTACATCGTATTCCAGGCTGAGCACAGCTTTTCGGGCAGCTGCTAGGGCTTTTCGAGCTTCTTCTTTCTCCTCTGGTTTAACATTGTCTGGATCAACAAAATCCTGAAACCCAAACCTATCAAAGGTGACATTGGATAACTCGGATAGGATTTTCTGCTCTCCATAGGGAAAGTCGCCCTTCATGAAGTAAACGATATGGACGCGGAGACCCTGTCCCAGGGCACGGAGAGCCACCCCCAAAGCTGCTGATGTTTTGCCTTTGCCCTCGCCGGTAAAAATCTCGACCAAGCCCTTGGTTGAAGTCTCAGCAGGTAAGGTCTCGGCTGATTCCTTCGCCACCTTAATAGCAGTTTAACAAAATACAGATATAGTGTCAAACGATGACCACATCAAAATTTAAATGCCAGAAATCAAAATGACGAATGAAAATGCAAGTAACGTGTTGCGTCAAAATAAACTGTTACCAAACTGGGCATGGTTGCGTCATAAATTGTGTTACCGAAGCCTGATTAGTTTTGCCCTTCTTTTGTTGATTAGTGGGACGCTCTGCCAAATCCCATAGACA
>Ga0194111_10003868_pt1 | contig 17600 bp, 15 predicted proteins | sample TA2KigC300mmetaG_FD_146194 | JGI IMG/M metagenome (GOLD analysis project Ga0194111, IMG submission 146194) | Freshwater microbial communities from Lake Tanganyika, Tanzania - TA2015033 Kigoma Deep Cast 300m | ecosystem: Environmental > Aquatic > Freshwater > Lake | place: Tanzania: Lake... | reverse complement strand
TCCGGCGGCGAGCCGGAGGGCTACAAGGCCCCGCAGGCCGCGCGCGTCAAGGGCTTCCCGTGGTTCCACGCCAAGGCGTTCTTAGCGCACCCATTCAGCTGCATGAGGTACTTCTGCGGCGACATTACGCACGTTCAGGCCTTCTGCAACCGGCCCGGCTTCCGCAAGCGCGCCGAGGAGCTGCTCGTCTCCACGCTGAGCATCCACGTGCGCTTCGAGAACGACTGCGTGGGCTACCTCATCAGCCAGCGCGGCGACGCGGCGTACGGCCTGGGCGGCTGGTGGAGCCTGGAACTCGCGGGCACCAAGGGCACCTTCTGCATCGAGAACTGCATCGAGAAGCTGACCTACTGGCGCGCACCGAGCGCCCCGCCGCGCCCCGAGAAGCTCGACACGGGCAAGGTCGAGGGCCCGGAGATCATGGACACCGGCATCGCCGACTTCGGCGCGACCTTCCCGCGCCGCATCCACGCCTTCCTCGAAGACGTGACCAACGGCGTGCCGAAGGAGCAGCTGCGCGGCTCGGGCCGCGATGCCCTCGCGACACTGGAGTACACATGGGCTGTGATCGACAGCTACCAGAACGGCGGCGAGATCGTCCGCCCGAACCCGATCCCGATCCTGAAGGGCGACCCGCTGACGCAGAACGACTAGCCCTCGCCCCCCTCCCCTCTCCCGTTGGGAGAGGGGCGACTAGCCCTCACCCCCTTCCCCTCTCCCAATGGGAGAGGGGCGAAGAGGTGAGGGGATGAGGAGCCACATCATGAAGCTCGGAGCGAACTCAGTGTTGTTTGGCGGTCACTCGATGGAAACCGCCTTCAAGTGCATCGCGATGGCTGGCTACGACGGCATCGAGCTGTCGGCCATCGACGGGATGAGCGAGCACCTCGTGCTGGACCGATGGGAGGAACTCGCGCCGGAGATCAAGCGGCTGTCGCAGGAGTACGGCCTGGAACTCCTGGCGATGGAGCAGCCGTCGCAGGACCCTGAACGCATGGACTTGGCCTTCCAGGCCGCCGTCGAGATCGGCATCCCGATCGTGAACTGCGGCCCGGGCGGCAAGAGCGACGACGAGGAGGCCTGGCCGCAGGTCATCGACTCCCTCGGCAACCTCGCGACGCTCGCCGAGAAGTACGGCGTCACGCTCTGCGTGAAGGCGCACGTCGGCGGGAGCATCTACAACACGCCGACCACGCTGCGCGCCATGCTGGAGATCACCTCACCCGCCTTCGGCATCGACATGGACCCCTCACACATCCATCGCGCGGGCGAGAATCCGGTCGAGGCCATCGCGGCGGTCATCTCCCGCGTGAAGCACGTCCACATTCGTGACTGCAAGGGCCGCCAGCAGGGGCCGGGCAGGCCCGAGGACCAGGCAAACGGTCGCGGGGACATCGACCTCGTCGGCTACATCCGCGTGCTGCATGAGAACGGCTACACGGGCCCGGTGGACCTGGAGGTCATCGGCGCGAAGGACTACGACGTGACCCAATGCGCCGTCATCGCCGCCGAAACACGTGGCCACATGCAGGCCTGCCTACAGGCCTGCGGCGCACGGTAGAACCCGGGGGGAGGGAGACGATGGCTCGAACGCTCGTCTGTGCTCACCGAGGCGTTTCGGCGTACTTCCCGGAGAACACGCTCGTTGCCATTGAGGAGGCCTCAAGGATCGGCGCGGCGATGACCGAGATCGACGTGCGACGCACCGCCGACGGCCACATCGTGCTGATGCACGACGAGACGGTTGACCGCACGACGAACGGCTCCGGCGCCGTCTCGGCGCTGACGCTGGAGGACCTCTGCTGCCTGGACGCCGGCGCGTGGAAGGGCGATCAGTTCGCCGGCGAGACCGTTCCGACGCTGGCGGATATACTGGACCTGTGCCGCGACCGCGGGATGTGCCTGTGCATCGAGATCAAGCAGCACGACATCGCGCCCGACGTCGCGGCCCTGATCGAGGGGGCGGGGATGGTCCACGGAACGGTGGTGATCTCGTTCGACTTCGACTGCGTCTGTCAGATGCGCAAGGCGAACCCGCGGATCAGCACGGGTTGGCTCACCGCCAAGATCGACCCGGCGGAACTCGACGACATGCTCGATCGGGTTCTGGCCGAGGGCATACCCGTCATCTCGGCGCTCTGCACCCAGCTCACGCCGGAGGTGGTGGACCGCTGCCGGTTGCGGGGGATTACCCTCTACGCGTGGACCATCGACGACGAAACCGAGGCACGTCGGTACGCCGACATGGGAGTGGATGTCATCGCCTCCAACCGGCCCGCCGAGATGATGGCAGCGCTCGCTGGTACGTAGGGGAATCGCGGGACACGATCCCGATTCGCAACGACGCGAATCGGGTCATGTCCCCGGATTCCTACCGCTTCGCTTCCTCCATCGCGATCCTGCACCACTCGTCGAACCGCCACGGCTGGTGGTTGCAGGTGTGCGTGTCCTTGATGATCATCTCCAACACGCAGCCGTGCTCCCGCGCGATGTCCACGGTCTCCCGGATGTCCTGCCTCACCCATTCCGCGTCGAACTCGACGCCCGCGAGGGCCGCCGGGTTGGGCTTCCAGGAGAAGACCACGTCTCCCCCGAGCTTCTCGGCGCTGATGCGCTTGTCCGCCCAGGGGCTGATCGAGATGCGCCTCATGCGCGGGACCTTGGCCTTCAGGATGTCGAGCTTCAGGTGCAGCGGCTCGCAGCAGCCGTAGCAGTTTAGCCCGAACCGCTCCAGGATCGGGACCTGGTAGGTTAGCACGAACTCGTCGTGCATTGCCGGCGAGACCTCGCACATCGTCTGCGCCTCGCAGAACCCCCACATGTCCTTCAGCCGCACGGTGCCGGCGAAGTCATCCTGCGGCAGTTGGTTGGTATAGCCGAAGCCGCCCGAGCCGACGTAGTTGTTCTCGTTGTTGAGCGACAGTACGCCGAGCCTCTCAAGCTGGTCAAGCCACGCGAGCTTGCCCTCCATCAGCCGCTGCATCCCCGCGCGCAGGAGGTCGGGGTTGTCGGTCATGTCCCAGTACGTCTGCTCGATCCCGCGCAGGAAGGTCCACTCGTCGATCAGCCCCAGCGCCCACCAGTAACCACCATGGAGCCTCACCTCCAGGATGTCGCCGAATAGGTCCTGATAGAAGGCCAGGTTCCGCTGTGACGCCTCCTCATCGTGGGTAGCCTCGGGCCTGGTGATCTTCTCGACGTCCTGGGCCGTCTTCACCGGCGGATCCCAGACATACGCGCCGCGCGCCTCGGCCGGCCGCACGTACTCCGGCCCGACGCCCCAGGCCGTGTTGTGCACCGCATACGGGACGCGGAACACGTTGTCGCACACCTGGTCATCATCGAAGTGCTCCGCCGCGTAGATGCGCTGCCGGAAGCCACGCTCCAGGCCCCGCGCATCCCCGTCCTCGCAGACCAGCGTCTCCTCCGGGATCAGCTCGATCCACGATCCCTCCGGCGAGCAGTAGACGAGCGGTCGCTGCCTCTCCAGCCCGTTCTGCGCCCGCCAGCGCTCCGGTCGGCTCTGCTGCTCGTCAGTCGCGGCGATCTCGGCGATCCGGCGGGCGAGGTCACGGAGGATGGTCCTGTCATCTTGGGTCATGGCGATGGTCTCATCTCCGATCATTGAGGGTCAGACGCCCATCAGCGGCCCCGCTTCGCGGCCACAGCTTCCTTGTAGGCCCGCTCGATGGCCTCGGCGCGCCCGCTGCGTGCGAAGCGGCGAGCCACGAGTTCGCGGCCCGCGGCACCCATGCGGGCGCGGAGGTCCGAGTCGCCGAGTAGCTGCCCCAGCCGTTCGGCCAGCGCACCCGCGTCGCCCGGCGCGACGGTGAAGCCTGTCTCTCCGTCAATGACCACCTCCGGCACTCCCGCCAGGCCGGTTGCCACGATCGGGCGAGAGCGCGCCCCCGCCTCCAGCAGCGAGAGCGGCAGCCCTTCACCGACCAGCGACGGAAGCGCCACCACATCGGACGCGGCCATGATCTCCTTCGCATCGCTTCGGTATCCGGCGAACTGCGCGACATCCGTCAGGCCTAGCCGTTCGGCCAAAGCCTCGAGGGTCCTCCGCTCGCTGCCCTCCCCCATCATCACGCATCGCACCTGCGGATGGCGCGCGCGCAGGATGCTCAGCGCCTCCAGCAGTACCGCATGACCCTTCTTCCGCGAGAGGTGCGCCGCCACCGCCACCAGCAGGCAGTCGGGCGGGAGCCCCAGCGCCGAGCGGACGGCGGGCGCATCCGCCTCGGCAAGGTTGTCCGTCTCGACCGCGTTGTACACGACCGAGATTCGATCGGCGGGGCGGCCTTGCCTGATCAGATGCTCCTTCACCGCCTCCGCGCACGCGATGATGCGAGTCGCCGACAACAGCCAGATCGACGTGTTGATCGCGTGGACGTGGGCCACGCACGGCACGCCGGTGAGCCACGCGCCGTAGGAGCCCCAGAGCGACGCCGTCGAGTGGTGGGTATGCACGACCTCAGCGCTGGTCTTCCGGATCAGCCGCGCGACCGTCAGGGGGACGAAGGGGTTGAACTTGTTGCCAACCGCCGCGACGGTGTACGGAATCCCGTGCCCAGCCAGCGCGGCCTCTACCGGCGCGCAACGCTTAGTCGCGACGTGGACCTCGTGCCCGCGGGCAGCCAGTTCCTCGCAGATCTGCACGCACGTGAGCTCGGCGCCGGAGAATCGCTTTGGCGTAACTATGTGGAGGACGCGCACTCGTGCACCGATGGTCCTAGAAGTCGACGACCGCGTTGCCCTGGATCAGGTCGATGTCCGCCAGCTCCTTGTCCGACCGACCGGCGCCGCTCACATCGATCGGCACGATCCCCAGTCCCGGCGCCGGCGAGCCATCGCCGAACCCGAGCTTCCCCTCCTCGAGTCCCGTAAGCAAGGGATCGCCCGGGACCATCCCGAGGGGTTCGCCCTCGATGGCGCCCGTCTGAATGAGGTTGCTGGACCCCTGGGTGATCGCCACGGGGTTCGAGAACGTGACCTTCCCGGGCGCAACGATCACGTTCTTCTCGAACGTGAAGCCCTCGCACTTCGGGAAGGTGAGCACGGCGTTCTCCTCGCACACGAAGACGTTGTTCCGAATCGTGTTGTTCTTCGCCATGTGGTTGTGCGAGGGGCGCGGCACGCGCAAGGACAGGTTCCCCTCGACTACACAGTCCTCAGCCTGCTCGTCGAGGTAGTACGCGGACGAGCCGTACCCGCCGACCTCCGCGATGTCGCGGATGAAGTTCCCGCGCAACGTGATCCGTTTGCAGAACGTGATGTAGATGCCTGCCCCGTCCTTCAGCTCCTGCATCGCGTGGTGGATAAGGTTGCTCTCGATCAGGTGGTCCTCGCCCTCGCAGCAGATGGCCGTGTACGGGCAGTCGTGAATCGTGTTGTGGCGGATGACGTTGCCCTTCGCGCCGCCCCAGACGGCGATGGCGCTCGGATACGTGACGCCGATGTTGTGGACCACGTTCTGCTCGACCACCGCCCCCTCGCTACGGGCCATGATACCGCACGCGCCCGTGTCGTAGACCTCGCAGTTGCGCACGGTGAGGCCCTTCGACTGATCGGCCCTGATCGCCTGGCCACCCACGTTGTGGATCGTCAGGCCCTCGATACCGCAGCCCTCTGTCTGCGAGGCGTGAACCGCGCCATCGAAGGAGCTAGCGCCGAAGCCCCCAGCCTTCAGCGGCGTGTTGGTCACGGAGAGGGCGAGGTTGGCGATTCGGATGTTCCGCGCCGGGTTCTCCTTCGTGCCCGCGATCCTGATGACGGAGAACGCCTTCGGCGCGATGGCCCTCGCCTGCGTCATGTTCTCGCCGGGTAGCGGCCAGTAGACCACCTTGCCTGCGGTCCGGTCGAGGTACCACTGCCCCGGTTCCGTCATCCCCTCCCGCACGTTCCACACCACGTAGTTGTGCACACCGAACGCGCCCGGCGGATGGCCGGCGGGGTTCGCGAAGCGGATGATCTGCGTCGCGGGGTCAAGCGACTTCACGCCGACCACCGACTCATCCCACATGTGGTAGACGGTGATCTCGGCGTTCTTCAGGTCGAGCCATGGCCCCAGGTCCTCGGGCCGGTACTGCATCGTGGTCAGCTCGTCTTCGGTCGGCTTGCGCTGCCAACCGCCGCCGGTCGTGCTCATCCACGGCACCTGGAAGTCGGTCAGGTGCGCCAAGTACCCCTGCGCGGGCAGCCGCGCCCGCTTGCAGAACCGCCCGTTCACGACCAGCATCCGGAAGTCCCATGTCCCCGCGGCGACCTCCGGCAGCTCGGCCGACCAGAACCTGTCTCCGTCGGGCTTCCAGCCAGTCACGAGGCGGCCGCCGTAGAGGGTGACCGGTTCGGGAGAACCGGCGATCTTGCGCCCGCCGGAGACCCAGTCCAGACTGAACGCCTCGATGGTCAGGTTCGAGTCCTCCGGCCCGAGCGTCAGTGGCTCGTCGAGGTAGTACTCGCCCTCGCGGATCACGATGCGCTTCGGTTGGTCCGGGCCGAGCTTGCGGGCGGCGTCCCGGGCTGCAGCCAACGTCGCGAGCGGGCCATCGGTGCCGTCGGCATTGGGATCGGGGAGCTTGCCCGACCACGCGTCCTTGCCTGCCGTTGAGACGTAGAAGGTCGGCACGTCAGCAGCCATCGCGTTGCCCCCTAGCACGGAAAGCACAAGCACCACCTGCGCGATCATTGTCGCCCCTCCGGTTGACTTCAGGGCTATGGACACCTACGATATGGGCATGTTCCGCTGCGCCGCCGTTGCCCTTCTCGCTCTGTGGGTCCCGCACCTCGCTTCGGCGGAGCCATTCGCCATCGGCAAGCTGAAGTACGGGGGCGGCGGCGACTGGTACTCGAATCCCTCGTCTCTGCGGAACCTGCTGGCCGAGGTGAACAAGCGCACGAGCATCAAGGCTGAGCCGGAGGAGCGGATTGTCACGCTGATGGATGACGGCCTGGCCGACATTCCCTTCCTGTTCATCACGGGCCACGGGAACATCCGGTTCACCGATGAGGAGGCGCGCCGGCTGCGGGAGTATCTACTGAATGGGGGCTTCCTGCTAGTGGACGACAACTTCGGGATCGACCCCTCCTTCCGCCGCGAGGTGAAGAGGGTCTTCCCTAACCGGCCGCTCGAGGAGCTGCCGTTCAGCCACCCCATCTACCACTGCTTCTATGAGTTCCCGAAGGGCTTGCCGAAGATCCACGAGCACGCGGGCGGCCCGCCGCACGGCTACGGCATCCGCGACGATGCCGGCCGCGTGGTGCTCTTCTACAGCTTCAACACCGACCTGTCCGACGGTTGGGAAAGCCCGGAGGTCCACAAGGACCCCCCGGAAGCCCGCGAGGCCGCCCTGAAGATGGGGACCAACATCGTGGTGTACGCGTTGACCCACTGACTTCCGGGTTACTCCGTCTCGATCAAGAGCACCTGGCCCGGCCGGATCAGCGAGCCGTCAAGGCCGTTCGTCTCGCGCATCTCTCGCACGACCTGCCGGAGGTCCGCATTCGGCGGGCCGTACTCCTTCGCCAGATCCCACAGTGTATCGCCCGGTCCCACGACCACCCGCGCCGGAGCCGGAGAGCCTGCCGGGCTTCCCATGCTCAGCGCAAACAGCGGCGACACTAGCAGGACCAGCGCCACCAGCACCAGTAGCAGCACCCTCTTGCGGCGTCGCCTCAGAGCGTCCCTTGACTGTTGAGTCATCGCCCGACCCCTCTACCGCTCCCGCCGCCCCCGCGCGGTCGCGTTCGCTTCCTCCCTGTAAGCTGAAGACCCCTGGCGCGGGCCATCGGTTCCCGTGATCTGGGTCACCCGGGATCAGGAGGGGACGCAACCCGGAGCAGGGAACGGTTCGCGACCCCATGCCCAGAGGAGGACATCGCAGTGGGACACTCTCGTTGGCTTCGGCTCGGCGTCCTCGCGGCGGCCCTCGCAGCCGCGACGCATCTTGTGTTGGCCCAGCCGCCCGGCGGCGGACCGGGCGGAGGTCGTGGACGGGGCGGACGACCGTTCGAGGTGGGCAAGGTGCAGACGGTCTCGGAGGATGGGAAGACCATCACACTCACCTCCGAAGTCAATGCAGATGCGGTCGTGACGGTCACGGCTGACGACCAGACGCTGTACTACGCCGTGTGGGACGTGGAGTTGGCCGATGTCGCCGTTGGCGACGTGCTGGTCCTGCGGGGCACACCCGTGAAGATCCAGGTCGATCAAGTGCAGGTTGGCGGCGACCTGCGCGAGCTGCTGGGCTTCGGCGGGCCGGGTCCGAACCCGCCGGCCGGCGACGCCGCGGGCGCAGCGCCCCCACCGCCTCAGCCGATGGCGTTCGGCATGGTCAACGGCACGGTCGTCCAGACCAATCCGCTGACGGTCGATGTCAACGGGCTGCAGGTCGAAGTCCAGTTGGCCGAGGGGGCGACGCTGACCGCGATCGCGCGCATGGAAGAGCCGGACATAGCGGCGGGTGATCGCGTGTTCGTCGGCGGGAGCCGCCCCGAGGGCGCGGATGCCACGACGCCGCTGCAGGCCCGCGTCATCGTGGCCGACAGCACGGCCAACGGTGTCCAGCTCATGCGGGGACGCGGCGGACCCGGTGGCCCGGGCGCGCCCGGCGGCGGACGAGGCAACTGACGCTTGCGATGACCATGCGACTCCCTCTGCCTGCGGACCTGGTCCACATCCCCGGCCCGAATCCCATCCTCACGCCGGGGGCTCCGGGCGACTGGGACGACGGCGTCATCGAGTCCTGTGACGTCATCAAGGACCACGACACCTACTACCTGTACTACCACGGTACGTCGGCCAAGACGGGGTACCAGGTCGGCGCTGCGACGGCGCCGCACCCACTCGGCCCGTGGACGAAGCACGGTTCTTGTCCTGTCCTCCCTGTCGGTCCGCCGGGCTCGTGGGATGACCGCCACGTCGCGTGTGCGTGCATCGTGAAGGAGGGCGTGGGCTCCTACAGCATGGTCTACTCGGGCCATGCCGACCGCGACGGCGGCACGTGGGATGTTGGGCTTGCGACGGCCGACAGTCCACTCGGCCCCTGGCGAAAGCACGACGCGAACCCGGTCCTCCCGCACTTCGGCTATGTGGGCGGCGTGGTCCGGATGCCCGATCACTGGAGGCTCTACACCGAGCACCCGATCGGCTCGACGGGCGATGATTACGGGCCGATTGCGCTCGCGACGGCGCCGACTCTCGCCGGCCCGTGGACGCCCTACGAGGGCAACCCCGTTCTCGCGCCCGGCGGGTGGGGTGACTGGGATGACGGCGGCTTCTCGGAGGCGAAGGTCCTGCGCCGCGGGGACCTCTTCCACATCTTCTACGGCGGCGCCAAGCTACACCCTCGGCGCATTCTGAGCCAGGAGAGCATCGGCTACGCGTGGAGCGAGGACGGGCTCCAGTTCGCCAAGCACCCGCTCAACCCCGTCGCGCCGCGCGAGGCGAACCCCGACGCGGCCGCCTTCGCCGAGGTGCACGCGTACTTCGAGCGGCCGTTCGTCTACCTGTACCACACGCTGCGCTACAACTCGCGCCCGGGCGCGGAGGACAGCGGCGTCCAGGTCCTCGCCACCTCCAGGCCATTCCGCCTCTCCATGCCCGTGCTGCAGGTTAGCGTTTTGCCCGCCCGCGGCATTACGGAGCTGGAGGACTGCCGTCCGATCAGCCTGGCGAGGGTGACGGCCTGCGCCCTGAGCGTGGAGTGTGCCTACGAAGCGGCGGCACAGGCAGGCCTTCGGGTGCACGTGCGAGGCAGTGTCGACGGGCTGCGCTACGATACCGAGAACTTGCGCACCTTCGACCTGCCTTGCACGCCGGGCCAGACGGTACGCGCGACACTCGACTTCGAGCCTCGGGTGATGTTCGCGAAGGTGGTGGTCGAGAACCTCGACGGCTCGCAACCCGCGCGCGGTCTGCGGGTGGACGCGACGCTGGGCGGCTAGCCCAGGCTCCGTCTGACGCCTGCCACGATATCCGCAACCTGCGGGATGACCCGCAGCTCCATCGGCTCGGAGTAGGGGATCGGTACGAACGGGGCGGCAACGCGCACCGGCGGCCGCTTGAGGCTGTCAAGCGCCCGCTCCGCCACCTGTGCCACGATCTCTCCGCCCAGGCCGCCGAACTGTACCGCCTCGTGGGCCACCACCAGGTGGCGCGTCTTCCCGATGGAGGCCAGGATCGCCTCGATGTCCAGCGGCTGGAGCGTGCGCGGATCGATGACCTCCGTGTCGATGCCCTCCGCCGCCAGCGTCTCCGCCGCCTCCAGCGCGAAGGTCAGCGTCTTCGACCACGAGACCACCGTGACGTCGTTGCCCGCGCGCTTCACCTCCGCGACGCCGAGAGGGATGACCTCCTCCTCGACGGGCACTTCGCCCTTGAACGTGTAGTGCGCCTTGTGTTCCAGGAAGACCACCGGGTTGTCGTCGCGGATAGCGGCCTTTAGCAGGCCGCGTGCATCCCGAGGCAGGCTGGGCGCCACAACCTTCAGGCCGGGGATGTGCGCGAACCAGGCTTCGAGGCTCTGCGAATGCTGCGCCGCGTAGCCCGCTCCCCCACCGCCTGGCGAGCGGAACACGATGGGCAGCGCGAACTGCCCGCCGCTCATGTAGCGCCACTTCGCGGCGTTGTTGACGATCGCATCCGAGGCGTGCGCCAGAAAGTCGCAGTACATGATCTCCGCCACCGGCCGGTAGCCCGCGAGGGCCGCGCCGACCGCGACGCCCCCGATCGCCATCTCCGAGATCGGCGTATCGCGCACGCGGTCTTCGCCGAACTCCTTCTGCAGGCCCACGGTCGCGCCGTACACGCCGCCGTAATACCCCACATCCTCGCCGAAGAGGATCACGCGCTCATCGCGCTTCATCTCCGCGCGGAGCGCGGTGCGGATCGCCTGGGCGAAGGTGATGTTGCGGAGCTTCTCGGCCATGCTACTCACCCCCCTCCGCGTACGCGCCGGCCAGCGCCTCGTCAGCTTCCGGCCAGGGCTCCTGCAGGGCCTGCTCGAAGGCCTCGTCGATCTCCGCGCGGATGCGGTCCCGATACTCGATGGTCAGCGGGATCGGCACGGTGTGATCGTCGATCATCTCGAACTCCAGGATGTGGATCGGATCGCGCTTGCGGAACTCCTCCAGGGCCTCGTCGCGGGTGCGATACGTCTGCTTATCTGACGTGTGATGCCCCTCGAAGCGGTACGTATCGAACACAAGGTATGAGGGGACGGACCGCTCGCGGGTCTCCTGCGCCACGCGGCTGACAGCCTCATACACCTCCATGACCCGCATCCCATTCACCCGCTGCCCCTGGATTCCATAGGCCTCGGCGCGACGTTCCAGGTCCTGCAGGGCGCTCGACCTCTCCAGGGGCACGCTGATCGCGTACAGGTTGTCCTCGCAGAGGAACAGCACCGGTAGCTGCCAGAGCGCCGCGAGGTTCGCCGCCTCGTGGAAGGCCCCCGTGTTCAGGGCTCCCTCGCCGAAGAACGCCGCGACGAGCCGGTCGCTGCCCTCGAGCTTCGCGGCGAGCGCCAGGCCCGCCGCCATCGGCGTGTTCGAGCCGACGACCGGGTTCTCGCCGACGAAGCCCAGGCCGGCGTCCGACAGGTGCATCGAGCCGCCCTTGCCTCGGCAACAGCCCGTCTTCCGGCCCATCACCTCGGCGAACATGCTCCTGGGGTCCAGGCCCTTGGCCATGGCGTGCCCATGGCCGCGATGGGTACTCACGACCAGGTCGTCCTCGCGCAGTGCATGAATCGCGCCCACGGCCACTGCCTCCTGGCCGATCGCCAGGTGCGAGCTACCCCGGAAGAGCTTCCCGGGCAGCAGCACATCTCGCACCTTCTCCTCGAAGAAGCGAATCCGCAGCATGTCCTCGTAGAAGTGGAGCAACTGCTCCCGATCCTTAGCCGCCATTCCGCTCACCCGTTCCGATGGTGGTTCGTCAACACGCCCCTTCCCCTCCTACTGAGTCTCGTGTAGGTAGGGAAACTCGTGGGGCGGGCATTCTTGCCCGCCACGGGCCATTGGCGGGCAAGAATGCCCGCCCCACGGATTCGCTCCTTGTTCCCCAAGATACACGAGACTCAGTAACGCCCCCTTTCGCGCGGGCGTTCACGAAACCTGCCTGGCGAAGGCCTTCGGCTACCGATGGCGAACCAGCCGTTCACTTGGTCCGGCGCACCGGGCTCTGAGGTGATCCTACATGAAACGCGTCGTTCTGGGCGGCCAGCGCGCCTGGCTGGAAGACGTTCCCGACCCTACGCCCGAGGGCGAGTGGGTCGTCGTCAAGATGCACTCGTCGCCGATCTGCGGTAGCGACATGCATGGCTATCACGCCGACGGTGACCACCACGGCGGGGGCCATGAGGGCGTAGGCGAAGTGGCGGCGGTGGACACGGCGCATCGACTGAAGGTCGGCGACCGCGTGCTCGTGAACCCGGCCAGCGGTTGCGGCGAGTGCTGGCGCTGTCGCAGCGGGAACTACATCCACTGCCGCAGCATGCCTCCCGGCAGCGGTGGCCACTTCGCCCAGTACGTCCGCAAGCAGGAGTGGCTCTGCCCGAAGCTCCCCGACGACATCGGCTACGACCTCGCCTCGCTGATGGGCTGCGGCCTCTCGCCGGCCTACCAGGCGCTCACCCGCATGGGCGTCTCCGCCTTCCACTCGCTGCTCGTCACGGGCCTCGGACCGGTGGGCCTTGGCGCGGTCGCTCTCGCGAAGTTCCTCGGCGCGGAGGTCATCGCCGTTGACCCTGAGCCGTGGCGCCGCGAGCGCGCCTTGCTGATCGGCGCTGAGGAGGCCCTCGACCCCACCGAGGTCGATGTGCTGCAGTTCGTGCGCGACCGCACCGGGGGCGAGGGCGTTCACCGTGCGCTGGATGCCTCGGGCAAGCCGGATGCGGAGCGGCTCTGCATCGACGCGGTGAGGGCCCTGGGCAAGGTGGGCTTCATCGGCGAGAACCCGAACACCATCGAGTATGGCCCGAGCAATGACGGCATCCGGCGAGGCATCGAGATCATCGCCGCCTGGCACCAGAACCTCACCTCGGTCGATGACCTCATCACCTTCCTACGCCGCTTCCCCCGCGCGGCGAAGCTCATCAGCCACACCTTCGGCTTCTCGCAGGTGAACGAAGCCTTCGCGACTTTCGCAGGGCGCCAGTCAGCGAAGGTCGTGCTCCGTCCGTGGGGAAATTAGGGACAGGCACCAATTTCCGACGGACGTCATGTCGGAAATTGGTGCCTGTCCCTAATTTCCCCAGGGGAGGGATTGCCATGATGACGCTTGGCCTCGCAACGATCGGCGTACTCGCGTGCGGCGCCGCCGTGGCTGACGTGACCCTGCGCACGGACTACGTCGATCTCGTCATCGACGACGCGGGACGCTGGAAGTCCTTCTTCGACCGAACGGACAAGCAGGAACTCCTCGGCGAGGGCGCACAGCAACCCATCATGTGGGTCCGGCTGCCCACCGGCGAGGTCGGCGCGACTGCCGCGACGCTGGCGGGCGATCGCCTGACCGTGCAGTTCGCCGGCCGCGCCGAGGCGGTGCTGCAGGTCACGAAGCACCCGCACTACGTCGCCTTCGAACTCGTGTCGCTCAGGCCCGAGGGTGCCGACCAAGTGCAACTCGCCGGTCTTCTGCTCCAGCCCACGGCCGAGGCTGCCGGCGCGATCAACACGATCTACGACGACCGGCGCGCCGCGGGCCTGCTTGCGCTCAACCTGCCGGTGAACTGCCAGCTGCGCAGCTACAACCCGGCGAGCGGGACGCTGGAGGGAGTCACCCAGAGCTTCCGACTCGTCGAGGGCGATGCCCCGGTGGGCAAGGCGTTCGGGGAGTACACGGCCACGAGCACGCGCCCCACGGGCGACGGCTGGGCGTACCGCCCGAAGCGCCTACGCTCACCCCTGGACCTCAGCGCTTTCGCGGGCCTGGGCGTCTGGGTGCGCGGCGACGGCAGCCGCGAGCTGCTCAAGGTGCAGCTCCACGATGAGATCGGCGAGGGCATCAAGGCCTACAAGGACCACTACATCACGATCGACTTCACCGGATGGAAGTACGTTGAGTTACCGCGCAAGTCCGAGGACACGATCGACTACTCGCACGTGATGAGCGTGAATCTGTACTACAACGGGATCCCGGCGAACACGACCGCGACCTGCGGGATCGACGACCTGCGCGCGATCCGGGCGCTGACCGGCAAGCCTCCCACCGACCCGGCGGACGTCGTGCTCGAGGACTTCGAGAGCGCGTCGTGCGAGTACCTCGACCGCCGGGGCATCGAGCTGTCCGCCACCTGCTATGCGAAGTACGGGACGGTCGGCTCGCGGTTCGCCATCTTCGGCTGTCCGCGCGCGAAGCTCGCGACGGTCATGCAGGAAATCGAGAAGACCGAAGGCCTTCCCTGTCCGCAGCTCAGCGGCAAGTGGGGTCGGCTGTCGCCGGACATCAAGCGCTCGTACATCATGTTCCACGACCTCAGCGAGGCGAATGTCGATCGCGCCATCGAGTATGCGAAGCTCGCGAATGCCGGCATGATCGTGCTGCTCGAATCGTGCTGGGCGACCTCGACGGGGCACTTCCCGATCAACGAGAGGAACTACTCCGACGGGATCGCGAGCCTCAAGCGCACGGTACAGAAGATCAACGCGGCGGGCCTGCGCGCCGGCCTGCACTTCCTGGCCTGCGGCATCACCCAGAACGACGCCTACATCACGCCCGTCCCCGACCCGCGTCTACTGAAGGATGCGGCAGTCACCCTCGCCGCGGACATCGACGAGAAGGCCACGACCGTCCCTTGCGCCGAGGCGCCGAACGCGCTGTTCCCGCGCGAGGACCAGGGCTACGAGGGCGATGGCGTGGATGTGCAGATCGACGATGAGATCATCCGGTACGGCGCGATCGAGGGCTCCCAGTTGGTTCTCTGCACGCGCGGCGCCTACGGCACGACCGCCGCGCCGCACAAGGCTGGCGCGAAGGTCAGCCACCTCCGCCGCCACTACGGCATGTTCCTGCGCGACGTGGACAGCTCGATCAACGACGAGGTCGCCGACCGCATTGCCTACATCGTGAACGAGTGCGGCTTCGGCATGACCTACTGGGACGGCTCCGAGCGCCTGCAGGGGGATCACTGGTACTACAACCCGAAGATGCAGTACGCCTACTGGAAGCGCTACAGGAACCGCGACACGATGCTGATGCAGGGCAGCAGCTACGCGCACCTGAGCTGGCACCTGCATTCGCGGATGGCCTCGGCGGACGGCTATCGCGACATCAAGCGCCTGCTCGACGAGCGGAGTCCGGGCTTCGAGACCGGGTACAAGCGGAACTTCATCCCACTGGACATCGGCTGGTATGGTCTCGGGCAGGAGCGGCTGACCTTCGACGACATCGAGTACGTCTCCTGCCGGTCCATCGGCTACGACTCGTCCATCGGCTGGTCCACACCGGTGTCCGCGCTGGACAACTACCCGCGCTCGCGCGAGCTGCTGGAGATGTGCGGTCGCTACGAGAAGCTCCGCCTGGAGGGCGCCTTCGACGAAGCCACCCAGGCCCGCCTCCGCGAGCCCGGCAAGGACTACCGGCTGGTTCAGCACGGCGACCGCTGGGTCTTCGTGGACGCCCGGTACGACCCTCCTGTCGAGATCACGGACACTGACGGCAAGGCCAATGTGTGGTCCGTCCCGCCGTCCCCCCTTCTGAAGGAAGGGGGGCAGGGGGGTAGGGCCGAGGTCGAGATCAGAGTCGGCGACTCCATTCGTCCGGGCGCGAACTGGGACCGCGAGGACAACCTCGTGCTGGAGGACTTCACGACACTGGCCCCTTATGCGAAGGAGGGCAACGACTACGAGAAGTTCGTCATCGGGCCGGGCAAGATGGGGGCGGTGAAGGAAGGCGTGACGCAGCGGTTCGAGCTGACGGCGGACAACAGCCGCACCGGCCAACCGGTCGCGAAGTATGAGGCGGTCAGCGCGCTCGGCGACAAGAGCGGCTGGTCCGCCATCGGCAAGCGCTTCCCCGAGCCGATCGACATCTCATGGATGGCGGGGATCGGCCTGTGGGTCCACGGCGACGGCAAGGGCGCGAGCTTCAAGGTCCAACTGCGCGACACCGCCGGCGGCTGGAATGACCACTACATCCGCATGACCTACACCGGCTGGCGCTACCACGAACTCGTCACGCCCCAGAGCGGCGAGTTGGATCGCCAGCACCTCGCCTACCTGCTGTTCTACTTCAACGGCCTCCCCGGCAACGAGACGAGCACCGTGCACATCGACACGGTTAAGGCCCTCCGCGAACTCTCGCCCCCCATCCGCGACATCAGCCTGACCCTCGGCGATGCGAAGGTCACCTTCCCCGGCGAGTTCGAGACAGGCCAGACGATCCTCTATCGCGGCATCGAGAACTGCGAACTCCTCACCTGGGGGAAGGGCCGCCAACCCATCAAGGCCGAGGGCCAGGAACCCACGCTGGCCGCGGGAGAGAACCAGGCGCGCGTCGAGGTCAACGGCATCCTCACGCGGGCGCTGACGGTCAGGACGGCGAGGGTGGGTCGGTAGCCTATCACCACACCATCGGCCTGGCACCGAGGGCCTCGGGGTCGTCGTACAACCCCTCGTCCTCAGGGCCGTACTCCGCGAGCAACTCCCGCAGGTCGCTCTCCTCCCAGATGGCCTCCTCCGCGTCGGGATCGACCTGCGCTGCGAGGTCGTCCCGCATCCCCTGGAGGACGTCGTCCGGTGGCCTTGTCATCCCCATGGTCCGCCTTCCTCAGTCCCGCAGCAACGCGAGCCTCTCCCCCACATCCTTGCTCCAGTCCCGCGCGCCGCGAGCGTGCTCGTACAGCGCGGCCAGTTCCGTCGCGGCATCCCGGTACTGGCGCAGCGTCTTCTCCAAGGCATTGGCAACGTCCCGGATCGCCTCGGCGTGCGCGACCGTTCGTTCGGTATCGCCCTCCCGGCCAGCCTCGCGAACTCCCTGCGCCGCAGCCTCGGGGCCATCACAGTCCGGCCCGGTGATGGCCTGCAGCCGTTCGGCGACCTCGGCGACACGCCCCGCGAACTCCCGGTACGCCGCCCAGCGCCGCTGCATCCGGCCGCACATGTGCAGCGCGTGCTTCAGGAGCGCCTCGAGACGTCCCGGGTCGTCCGTTGCGCCGGAGGGACTCTCCTTGAGCCAGGCCTCGATCTCGTCGATCGTGCCGCAGACATCCACATGCTTCGTGCAGCCTTCCGGCGCGCCGGCCGTATCCTCGGAGTACAGGTCCCACGAGCCCAGGCGTGCCTTGTGCAGCTCGATGACGCCGCCGTCCTCGTACACGAGGAGCGGCGGCTTGGCGTGGCCTTGTTCCTCGATGTGCGCGCGACCCTTGGCCAAGCGCTCCAGGACCGCCTCCTTGTGTGGCGACGGCGGCATCCAGGGGCTCTCGGCCCAATCGTCAGCTTTCGGCATGGTGGCTACCCTTGCACGTCGAACTCCGCCGTCAGCGTCGTGTCCGCGTTGACGTCAAGCTCGACCGTCGCGTCCTTGGACGAGACCGGCCCGCTCCACTCGCGGAAGTGGAACTTCTTCCCCTCGCTGGGCTTGGTCGGCTGCG
>Ga0194111_10003867_pt1 | contig 17602 bp, 19 predicted proteins | sample TA2KigC300mmetaG_FD_146194 | JGI IMG/M metagenome (GOLD analysis project Ga0194111, IMG submission 146194) | Freshwater microbial communities from Lake Tanganyika, Tanzania - TA2015033 Kigoma Deep Cast 300m | ecosystem: Environmental > Aquatic > Freshwater > Lake | place: Tanzania: Lake... | reverse complement strand
TGTTCCTCCCAGGGCGCGGCAGGCGTTAATCCGGCCGTAACCGAAATAGTTGTCTTTTCCCGGTGTGCCTAAATCGTCGGCCGTTGAGGTGAGCGTGGATCTTACTTGGGCGGCAGTGAGGGAGGGAGTCTTGGCCAAAATCAGGGCAGCCAGGCCGGCCACGTGAGGACAGGCCATCGAGGTGCCGCTCATCGGATAGTAAATTGGATATTGGCCGACACCGACAGTGGAAAGGATAGATACGCCAGGAGCGCCCACTTCGATCTTGTTGCCAAAATTTGAGAAAGCGGCGAGCTGGTCGCTTTGGTCGGTGGCGGAAACAGAAATGACCTGGTCGTAACCGGCGGGGTAACTGGGTTGCGAAGTGTGATCGTTGCCGGCGGCGGCTACCAGCACGATATTTTTAGCGGAAGCATAATTTAATGCCTCTTGGAGAATGGCGCTAGGGTAATATGTACCGAGGCTCATACTGATGACTCTGGCGCCATTGTCCGCAGCATACTTAATTCCTTGGGCGATGGCGGCAGACGAACCGGCGCCTGTCGAATCCATCACTTTGATGGATAAAATCTTAACTTTCCAGTTAACTCCCGCTACTCCCTTATTATTATTGCCAACAGCACCGATAGTGCCAGAAACGTGAGTGCCGTGGCCGGCGTCATCCAGAGGGTCGTTAGTTCCATAAGCGTAGTTTGGACCCTTAATGATTAGGCTTGAGTCAAGATCCTCATGATTGTAGTTGATGCCGGTGTCAATTACCGCGACAATTATCGAGTCCGAACCGGTCGAAACGTCCCAGGCGCCGGGGGCGTATATCTTTGCCATTCCCCACAATTGCGAGTAATTAGTATCATTGGGAGTAGCGAAAATATGGAGAATATAATTAGGCTCGGCAAACTGCACGGCCGGGCTTTTAGAGAACTCGGAGGCTGCCTTAGCGATATCAGCGTTTGGATCTGTCGTTAAGAGACTGTAATTCTGGAACGCATCGGGGGGGCTTGAAACGCCGAGTACTTTTTTGTCATTACCGGTAAAGATTTTTTCCCTGTCTTGAATGGCAAACTGCTGTTCGAGGTTTTGCAAGGTTCTTAGGTTCTCCTCTGTTGTTCCTTGCCCCCCAAGGCGATCGCCTAGGTCGCGACCAAAGTTTTTAAAAGCACCAAAAAGGTTTCGCCCGTTTTTTTGCTTTTCGAAAATTTTAGCCTTTAACTCTTCAGGAGAACGACCGGGCTTGTATTTTACAATAATTTCTCCGGGAATATATTCGGCGGAGGTATTTGGCAAGGGAGCAGAGCAAATGGGCCGCGGGAAAATTAACCAAACCCCTAGGATTAAACCGAAGATGGCAACCCATAATTTCATGCTTTTATTTTGGCAAAGAAGGGGAAAAAAAGCAAGTAGCCTAACGGATTTCGTAGGAGAGCGTAACGCTGACCCGGACTTCAGTTTCACCTGGCTGAATTTGCGTTGGTTCCCCTCCCCCGCCGGCAGCCGGAACTGCTTTTTCGTAATTGTAGTAAGAAGGCTCCCAAGGAGTGTAGAGATTTTCACTAATATTGATGATTTTTCCTAGGCTCATTCCCGAAGCGCGAGCAAGCTCGATGGCTTTAGTCTTTGCTTCTTTGATGGCCCCTTCTCGTGCCTCTTTCGCCAGCGTCTTTCTTCTTTCCTCATCAAGGGTCAAATTAAGTTCATAGAGCTCGTTAGCTCCACCCTCGGTCGCCGTATCAATAATCTCGTTAACCTTATCGAGATTTTTCGTGGTTACTTCTATTCTGAGGGAAATAGTGTAGCCAGTAATTCTTTGTTTGCCTTGAGACCAGTCATAGTTAGGCGAAAGATTATAACTGGTCGTTTTGATATATTTTTCTTCGGTACCCAGTTTCCTAAGGTCAGTTATTACCTTATTGGTGATTGTGTTAACCTCATTTTGGAGAGAGTTGATTGAAGGGCCGGCTTTTGTCACTCCGATACTAATCTGCGCCGTATCCGGTTTAGCCATTACCTTACCTTCGCCAGTAACCTGAAAAGTGTCCATTTTTTGCGTTACTGTGGAAGTCAAAGAAAGAGGAAAACTGGCAAAGCGGGAAAAAACGAAAAGGATAACAAGAACCGAAGCCGCGAAGGCCGGAAAAATCCACCAAAGACCGCCGCACTTACAATCGCAACCGCTACCACCGCAATTACACTCTTTAGTATCGTTCATGTTACCGCGTATCTATGCTCCAGTTTTTCGACTCTTTCTTCTATTCCTCTTCGTTGATATGCTCTAATCTTCATTTCATCTTCTAATTTGCGAAGCTCACCTAGAACTTTTTCTAGTGTTCCCATCAAATTATCCTTTGTGAATTTCTCTAAACTTTCAAATCTCTTAGTTAAATCTCGTTGCTCCTGCTTGATAATAGTGATTTCGTCCTTAAGAAGGCGAAGAAGAATTTCTTGTCCACGAACAGAACTTTTAAACTCAGTAAGCTCCGCCTTAATTAAAGAAAGTTGATCGGCGATCTTGCTTTCAGAAACCATTTTCATTAAACAAATAATAACGGAATTTTTTCTTCTCTGTCAATGGCCAATCTTACCCTTCTCTACTCCATTACGGTAGAGAAATAGAGTAAGAAATGGAAAAAATAGCTCCCGACAGGATACTTTAATTAAATGAACTATTAGATTTGTTGATTTAATAGGATAAAGTGGCGATTAAAGACAGGTGGCGGCGGCCACAGAGTCGGTACTTTCTTTACTAAACCTCATTAAGATTACGCCTTGTGTCGCTCGACCAAGACGAGGGATATTTTTCAATGGCAGTTTAATTACTTGGGCCAGTTTTGAGGTGAGTACCACGTGTTCGATTTCTTGATTAACAAGCTGGAAGCAAACAATCTTGCCTGTTTTATCAACAATTTGGGCAATCTTTACTCCCTGCCCGCCCCTCCCTTGGAGGGGGAATTCTTCAATCTTGGTTCTTTTCCCAAGACCCCTTTCCATTACTACGAGAATATCACGGAAAAACTTTCTTCTTTTGTCTGCCGGCGGTTCAAGATGGGGAGGGAATACTTCCATGCCAACAACGTAATCCCCTGCCCCTAGCCTGATTCCGCGTACGCCCATGGTGGATCGCCCTGTCGGCCGAATGTCTTTTTCGGAAAATCTGATTGACTTGCCATCATGGGAGGCAAGAAGAATGTGATCTTCTCCCGAAGTTTCTTTGACCCAGCAAAGCTCATCCTGCAATGAAAGCTTAATGGCGATTAACCCCGAGGTACGGATGTTAGTGAAGTCCGCAATCTTAGTTTTTTTGACAATGCCTTTCTTGGTAACCATGAGCAAAAAGGCGGCCTTTTTGCTTTGCCCATTTTCTTTGCTGATAGTTAAGGTCGCCTGAATATTTTCTCCTTGTTCAATATTGATAAGGTTGGTGAGCGCTTGTCCCTTGGCCTGTCTTTGCCCTTCAACCAACTCGAAAACACGGATACGAAAGACTCGGCCACGGTCGGTAAAGAAAAGAATTTGGTCGTGGGTATTGGCGGCAATAATGGACTTAATTTCATCGGTTTCCTTGGTGGTCATCCCCGAGACTCCCTTCCCTCCCCGACTTTGGCTTCTAAAGCTTACCGGCGGGATCCTTTTGATGTAACCCCCGCGGGTGATAACGACGACTGTTTCCTCCTGCGGAACAAGATCCTCTTCGGAAAACTCGGCAATCTTTTGGCGATAAACCCTTGTTCTTCTCTGGTCGCCGTATTTCTCCCTAAGCTTGATCAGTTCTTCCTTAATCACGTTAAAGATCTTGGCGGGATGGGCCAAAAGATCAATAAGATAGGCAATCAATTCCTGGACCAATTTGTATTCATCTTCGATTTTCTGTCTCTCCAGGGCCGCCAGTCGCCTTAATTGCATATCTAAGATGGCAGTTGCCTGGATATCCGTAAGCGAGAATTTTTCCATTAAGTTCTTTTTTGCCTCATCGGCGTCTTTTGATTTCTTAATGGTTTCAATAACGGCATCTAGATTGTCCAGGGCAATTTTCAATCCCTCGAGAATATGCGCGCGGGCTTTTGCCTCTCTTAGTTCGAAGAGAGAGCGCTTCTGGATAGTTAGATAGCGGTGTTTGAGATACTCAACGAGAATTTCCTTGAGCGTTAAGGTTCTGGGGGTGCCATCAACCAAAACAACAGAGTTGGCAGGAAAAGTTGTTTGCAGAGAAGTTTTTTGGTAAAGGTTATTTAAGACCGCCTTTGGTTTGGCATCGCGTTTAAGCTCGACCACTACTCTCACGCCCTCGCGGTCCGATTCGTCTCTAAGATCGCTAATACCTGGGATTTTTTTATCTCGGGCAAGCTCGGCAATCCTTTTGACAAGTTCGGCCTTATTGACCTGATAGGGAATTTCCGAAATGATAATTTGGGATCGGCCACTTGCCTCTTCTATTTCGGCTTTGCCGCGGATTAAAATCCTGCCCCTGCCGGTCGCATAAACCGGAAGAATTTCTTGATAGTCGTAGATCGCGCCGCCGGTAGGAAAATCTGGCCCCTTAATAAAATTGAGCAGCTCTTCGGTATCAACATTAAATTCAAAACTGATATCTTCTAGTCCATCGCCAATCTCTGTCTCTGTCTCTGTCTCTGTCTCTGTCTCTATGTCTTTTTCTAAGTCAATTTTTCTTATTTGCCAACTTTCATTTTTAGCCTCTTTTGGTTGTTCTTCCGGCTTCCTCCTTTCAATCATGAATATAAGCGCATCCACTACTTCAGAAAGATTGTGGGGCGGAATCTTGGTCGCCATGCCGACGGCGATTCCTTCAGAACCCATAAGGAGCAGATTTGGCAGTTTGGCGGGAAGATAAAGCGGGTCTTTAAGCGTGCCGTCAAAGTTGGGAATAAAATCAGCGGTTTCCTTTTCAATATCCTGTAGTAACTCGGTGGCAATGGCAGAAAGCTTGGCTTCGGTGTAACGCATAGCAGCGGGCGGGTCGCCGTCCATCGAGCCAAAATTGCCCTGACCGTGGACTAAGGGATAGCGCATGGAAAAATCTTGGGCCATTCTTACAAGCGCATCATAGATGGGTAAATCGCCATGGGGGTGATACTTGCCCATCGTTTCTCCCACGATCTTGGCTGATTTGGTGAATCTCCCTCCCGGGGCTAATCCCATCTCGTGCATGGCGAAAAGGATGCGGCGATGAACCGGTTTTAAGCCGTCACGCACATCAGGCAGGGCGCGGGCCACAATCACGCTCATCGCGTAATCCAAGTAAGACCGCTGCATCTCTTCCGTTATTTCCGCTGGTTGAATTTTGCCAATATCCATAAAAAGAGGGCTTGACTAAACATCTAAGGTCGCCGATTTTGCGTGCGTTTGAATGAAATGCTTCCGCGGCGGGACCTCGTCCCCCATGAGCATGGAAAAGACCTGATCTGCTTTTTCGGCATCGGCAATGGTCAATTGTTTTAAAGTGCGGTACTCGGGGTTCATGGTAGTTTCCCAGAGTTGGTCGGGATTCATCTCGCCCAAACCCTTGTATCTTTGGATGATGATATTTCCCTCCTTGGGCAGTCTCGCCAGAATTTCGGCTTTTTCTGGCTCATCGTAGGCCCAAAGTACGGTTTTCCCCTGGTTAATTTTATATAGCGGGGGGTGGGCGCGATAAAGATAACCTTTTTCGATTAATCCGGGTAAGTAACGAAAGAAAAAGGTTAAAAGGAGCGCCTCGATATGTTTGCCGTCAACATCGGCGTCGCTCATGATAATGATCCGGTGATAGCGAAGCTTGTCAAGATTAAGGGTTTCGCCAATCCCCGCTCCCAGGGCGATGATGAGGTTTTTTAAATCCTCAAACTCGATGATTTTATCTAAGGCTACCCGTTCGGTGTTAAGGATCTTTCCACCAACGGGCAGGATTGCCTGGAAAGCCCGGTCTCTTGCCTGCTTAGCGCTTCCCACCGCCGAGTCTCCTTCGGCAATGAATAATTCGGAAAAAGCGGGATTACGCTCTTGACAGTCAGCTAATTTACCCGGCAGAGTCATGCCTTCAAGGGCACCCTTACGGAGAACCGCGTCTTTAGCCGCCCGGGCGGCGAGTCTCGCCTTGGCCGCGAGAAGTAATTTCTCAATGATTCTTCTGCCGTCATGGGGATTTTCCTCAAAATAGGTATCTAGTCCCGCCTTGACACAAGTTGTTACCAGGCTTTGAATTTCCGGATTATTCAGTTTGGCTTTTGTCTGTGATTCGAAGAGTATCTTATCCTGCGGCATTCTGACGAAGATAACCGCAGTTAAGCCTTCGCGCATATCTTCGCCGATAAGCGTATCGCCATCGCCTTTTACGGCACCAATTTTTTGGGCATAGTCATTGATCGCCCGTGTCAGGGCGGCGCGGAACCCAGTAACGTGAGTTCCGCCGTCAACGGTGTTAATGACATTGACAAAGGAGTGGATATTTTCCGAAAAACCATCATTATATTGAAGGGCCACTTCGGCCGTGTCGTTGCCCTCAGTTCTTGTCATGTAAATGGGGGCGGTAAGGGCTTTTTTACTGCGGTTCAAATGGCTAGTTAAGGAACGAATGCCGCCCTCAAAATAAAAAGTTTTCTTGGCGTTAGTCCTTTCGTCCAAAAGATAGAAAGTGATTCCGCCGATAAGATAGGCTCTTTCCCTAATAGTCTGCTCGACTGTTTTATAGTCAAAAGAAAGATTCCCAAAAACTTTTTTATCCGGAAAAAAAATGGTCAAGGTGCCATTGCCTTCGGCGGTGCCGATTTGCTTGACTTCGGCGAGCGGTTCGCCTTTTTTGTATTCCTGGCAGAAAACCTTGCCGCCTCTTGTTACTTCGACACGAAGATGCTCCGAGAGGGCATTGACGACGGAAACACCGACTCCATGCAGCCCCCCGGAAACTTTGTAGGCGCGGCCGTCAAACTTGGCGCCGGCATGAAGCTTGGTCATGACAATTTCCAAGGCGGATTTTTTAAACTGCGGCATGATATCAATCGGAATTCCCCGTCCATCATCCCGAACCGAGGCCTTGCCGTCGCCATGAAGAGTGACCCAAATATTTTTAGCAAAACCGGCGAGAGCCTCGTCAACGGAGTTGTCCATAACTTCAGCTAGAAGACGGTGAAAGCCTAAAGTGTCGGTTGAGCCGATATACATCCCCGGTCTTTTTTTTACCGGGTCAAGTCCCTCTAGGACCTGGATGTGATCAGCGGTATATTCTGAAGCGCCTGCTTGGTCTTTAATATTCTTTACCATGCATTTAAATTTTAGCTACTTCGAGGCTTATTTGCAAGCCTCACTTTGCCTTAAGTTTTTTCTATTGAAGATAGAAGGGTGTAGGCGGATTATTATTTTGGCTTTATTGGAGAACCGCCGCCTCTAAATGAGAGATTCTTTTTTCGTGAGTCTCCAATTTACCCTGAAAACGCCCTCGTCAAAACCTGAAGCGAAAATTCTTCCCTTAAATCTTTAATCAGTTTGGCCAAGCCATCGATATGATTCATCATTACATTAAATTTCTCCTCTAATTTCTTTTCTAAGCTGTTAATTCTTTCTCCCTGAAATTCAAATTTGGTCTCTAACCCATCAAATCTCCCCTCCAAACCATCAAATCTGGCTTCTAGCTTCTTTAAGTCTCCCTTGGTTGCCGGCAACTCATCGGGAACTTTCTTCTTCATGCTTTTACAATACCCGCTCCTCCCCTCTCTGTCAACCGGATCTTACACTATCAACAATGATACTAAAGCTGGAATTCGTCGGCCGCAAAATTCCGCGACAGCAGGATTTTGCGCCCAGGAAGTTGTGACGTATCAAGCTTAAAAACACCTGAAAATTTATAAAAGACTCAAAGTGTTAAAAATTCTTCTCTAGTTATCCCCATTTGATTAATGATACTGCGCAAGGTTCCGGTTTGAATCTCTTTATGATGAGGAACAACGGCTGTTTTTCGCTTTTCCTCATTCCACCAGATTTCGTGAGTGCCGCCAGTGCTTCGGCGGAAAACAAAACCGGCCTTTCTTAGCTTTTTGATCACAACCCGATACGGCAGTGGGGTTAATTTGCTCATGCGGTAACGAAGACAGGCATCTTGATTATCTCCCCAATCTTTGGCACAGATTCTGCTAGGCTCAAGGGAATTCTTATCTCTTCTTCCTGGTAGATTTCAATTAGGGTTTGGGCGACTAAGTTGATTTCGGAAAGAGCTTCCTCCACTGTATCTCCTTGAGCGTAACAGTCACTCCATTTTGGGCAAAAGGCAAAATAACCGCCGTCTTGCGGCTCAATTTTAACCGGAAGCTCGTATTCCAAAACCTTTTCCGTTTTTTTAATAGTTTTTCTTTTCATCTTGGGTATGAGTATATGATAGTGAAAATAAATGAAGCTGTCAAGAACGGCCGCCAAATTCCGCGACAGCAAGATTTTGCGCCCCAGAAAATTTTCGGCTCGAATCGAGGGATTTAGTGAAAACGAAGTAAAAATGATGGGTTAAAAAAACTAGGTCTAATTGGCGGGAAAGGTTGAGGCGACGAATTCATTTTCTTCTAAACTTGCTGCGCCGGCGCGATAAGGCCGAGATTCTGTCATGGCATCATAAATATCAACCATGGCAACTATTGCAATTAACTCTCGTGTACTTTCGTCTAGCCCTATTAACTGCCTGAAGTCCTCCGTATTAACCCCATGGTGCCATCTGGCTACTAAGCGTATCTCTTCTGGCAGTCCCATTTCTGCGAGTATTTCTTGGCCGTATTTTGCGTGTCCCTCTCTCATCGCGAGACGCTCTGCTTCGGTAAAAACAGCCGAAGAATTAAAAGAAGGCAGTTGGTCTTTTCTTGTTTTTCCTATATCATGAAAAAGGGTAGCTGGCCATTAAAGATATGGGGCCAGAAGGACGTTTCCTGTTGGTGCCGGTAAGTAATAAGCATTTCGAGAATCAGGCTTATTATTTTGCCTTTTTGCCTCGGGAGATTAGACGCGCTGCTGACTCAGGAAGACATTCAGATTTAGAAGCTCACCTAGGAGAAGCTGCGGCCGCGACGGCTGGGGTAGAGCTTTTTATGCAAGTCTTATCAAAAGTTACAGGAAGAAACGAGACGGGAGTATTGGGGTTTTTAAAATGTTTTCCTGTAACAAAAAATTATGGCAGTAGCAAAACTTAGGGAAAGGAGAGAATGAGGTTTTCGAGGACGAGGCGGGGGTCGACGTTGGCTTCTAGATAGCGACGGCTTTGGGAAAGGTTTTTCAGGATGGCTAAAATTACGTCGGTTGGGATCCTAGAAATCTTATGCGGATTTTCTTTTACGCCCAGATTAATTAAGAGAATTTCTCTCCAAGTAAGTTCTTGAGTCCCCAACCAATTTTTGGCCAATTCTCGATCCTTGTTTATCCCTAGATCTTCTAGAATTTTAAACCTCTCTCCTATTTTGCCAGAAAGTAGAGAAAAAGAAACGTTTAGGTTTTGCGAGAGTTCTTCGACGGAAGAGCTGGTTGTCGCCTGTCCAAGATCAATTAAGTGACACCGAGAGATAATTGTGGGAAGAAGCAAATCGGCCCTGGGGGAAGACAAAATGATAAGCGAATTAGGTGGCGGCTCTTCTAAGGTTTTCAAAAAGGCGTTTTGCGCCTCAATGGTTAAGTTTTCCGCCCGGCCGATAACGGCAATTTTAAGACCGCCACCGTATGACTTGAGAGAGAGCCAGCGGCTTAAATGGCGAATTTCGGCTATGCCAATTGTGGCTTCAAAATCCAGTGCCAGGGTGTCGAAAACAGCCGCTTTCTCTTTTTTCTCGGCAATAATCGCTTTGGCTTTTTCGCCGCGAGTCTTTATTGATCCACCAGCGATTAATAAGGAAACCATATATTGACATCTTAACATAATCACCTCATAATTTTAATTGGGAAGCCTGATATACTGCCCATGAACGAAAAGACCCTGGCACAAATCTTATTTGAGCAAAAGCTCATCGATAAAAAGGCCCTCGAGAGTATTCATCTTGAAGTCGTTTCTCAAGGCAAAACTGAGGAAGAAATCATCCAAAAGCTGGGCACCATTTCTGACGAAGACCTAACGGCGGCCAAGAGCATTCTTTATAATATCCCCCTGGTCAATTTAAAAGAAATCGGAATTTCTAGCGAGGCCCTCGCTCTTATCCCCAAGCCGGTTGCCGAAAAACATATCCTCGTCCCCTTTGCCTATGATAAGAAAAAAAATACCATTTCAGTGGCGATGGCCGACCCCCTGGACTTAGAGGCAATCGAATTTATGGAGAGAAAGTCTCAAGCTAGAATTTTCCCCTTTTTTGCGGAAAAAGAAGTAATTGACAAAGCAATTGCCGAGCGTTATGCCCAGGGCTTAACTGCCGAGGTGACCGCTGCCCTGAAAGAGACAGAGACAGTTGCCACGGTCCAAACCGTTGATGCCACTAAGCTGGGAGAAATCATTAGGGAGGCGCCTATCGCTAAAATAGTAAGCACCCTTTTGGAATTTGCCATAAAAAGCCGAGCCTCGGACATTCATGTTGAACCACAAGAGGGGAAGACAAGAGTTCGTTACCGAATTGACGGGATCCTGCACGAAAAGCTCGTTCTTCCGCAAGCTGTACATGAGTCCTTAATTTCTCGGATTAAAATTCTCGCGGGCATGAAAATTGACGAGAAAAGAATCCCCCAAGATGGCCGTTTTAATTTTCGTTCCGATGGCGAAGAAATTGATTTGCGGATTTCCAGTTTACCGACGGTTCATGGTGAAAAAATAGTAATGAGATTGTTAAAAAAAACAGGCGGGGTGCCAACGCTGGCAGAATTAGGGCTAGGCGGGCGTGCACTCAAAAACCTCGATGACGCTGTTCTCCGACCGCACGGAATCATTTTAATTTGCGGCCCGACGGGTTCAGGCAAAACCACTACTCTTTATTCGATTCTTTCTAAGATTTCTTCTATCAGGGTAAACGTGGTTAGCATTGAAGACCCAGTCGAATACCAGATTCCCGGTGTCAATCAAGTCCAGGTAAACCCCACTGCGGGACTGACTTTTGCTTCCGCCTTGCGCAGCTTTTTGAGACAAGACCCCAATATTATCATGGTCGGCGAGATTAGGGACAAGGAAACAACAGAGTTGGCAATTCAAGCCTCCCTTACTGGCCACCTCGTTTTTTCTACCCTTCATACCAATTCGGCTGCTAGCGCCCCTCCCCGACTCCTGGACATGGGTGCAGAACCTTTTTTGCTCGTTTCTTCTCTAACCTGCGTGGTCAGCCAGAGAGTCTTAAGAAAGATTTGTCTGTCTTGCCGCGAGGCCTATGCGCCCGATCCGCTAGTCGCTGGCGACCTCAAAGATGTCTTGGGAAAGCTATTCCCCGAAAAGATGGCCGCGCTCCGCTTATACAAAGGAAAAGGCTGCGAGGAGTGTAATAATACCGGCTATCTTGGACGGGTTGGCATCTTTGAGGTAATTGCGGTAAGCGAAAAAATTGGGCGCTTCGTTTTGGAGCGGGCGCCAGCGGTTGATATCGAAAAGCAGGCCATCGCCGAGGGAATGATCACCTTAAAACAGGACGGGTATCTCAAGGTTTTGGCGGGAATTACTACCATGGAAGAGGTTCTAAGGGTTGCCCAAGATTAGAAAATCTATGAATATCCAAGATCTTTTACGGCTAGTCATCGAAAGGAAGGCGTCAGATTTACACCTAGTTGCTGGCTTGTCGCCAGTGATCAGGTGCGACGGAGAACTGGTTTTTTTAAGCGATCTGCCTATTTTGTCCGCCCAGGCAATTGAGCAGATGATTTTCGCTATTTGTTCTTTGGACCAGAAGGAAATAATTCTTACCAATAAAGAACTGGATTTATCTCTTCCATTTGGGGCGGAGGGAAGATTTCGCCTTAATGTCTACTACCAGCGAGGGACGCTCGCCGCAGAGTTTCGCTTCATTCCTCCTAACCCAAAAACGATTGATGAGCTCAATTTGCCAGCGATTTGCCATCAATTCAGCGCTCTCCGCCAAGGCTTTGTTTTGGTTACCGGCCCAACCGGCCACGGTAAATCTACTGCCCTTGCCGCCATCATAAACGAGATTAATAGTAGCCGGCAGTGTCATATTATTACGATCGAAGACCCGATTGAGTTTGTTTTTCCGCAAAAAAAGGGTTTAGTCTCCCAGCGAGAAATTCGTTCTGACACCCATTCGTGGGAAATGGCTCTTCGGTCGGCTCTCCGCGAAGACCCGGATGTCGTTTTTATTGGAGAAATGAGAGACCTAGAGACTATCAGCGCCGGCTTAACCATCGCGGAGACGGGACATCTTGTTTTTTCGACCTTGCACACTAATTCGGCTGCCCAGACAATTGACCGTATCATTGACGTCTTTCCTGAACATTCAAAATCGCAGATTAGGGTTCAGCTGGCCTCAACCCTGGCGGCGGTCTTCTCCATAAGATTAGTGCCGGCACTCCCGTCCGGAAGGTTGCCAGCCTACGAGGTAATGCTTACCAGTCCCGCAGTCAAGACCGCCATTCGTGAGGGCAAGACCCACATGATAGATAATATTATTCAAACTTCAGGCGAATTGGGAATGGTTACCCTAGAGTCCTCTTTAGCTACCCTGGTTAAAAAAGGGAGAATCGCCTTGCAGACGGCTCAAGAATTTGCCTTGAGGCCGGAAGAGCTAATGAGGCAGGTAAGGGGCAAATAGAAACAAAAAGGTGAGCACAAGATTTAACTATAAAGCGAAAAATAAAGAGGGGAAAACCGTCAAGGGACTAGTCGAAGCTAGGGGGCAGAAAGAGGCTGTCGCTATTCTTCGAAGCCGTAATCTTATAGTATTCTCACTTAAGAAAGTCCAAGGAGGGATTTTAGCGAAATTTTCTGTACGTTTCTTGCAGAGAGTCATGTTTTCTGACCTGGCCGCCTTTACGCGCCAGTTATCAACGATGATTACGGCCGGCTTAGCCTTGCCGGACTCCCTAGTTCTTCTTCGCGATCAAGCCAAGCCGGCTTTTGCCCGCATTATTGACGATGTCTTGAAAACCGTAGAAGGAGGAGGCGCTTTGAGCCTGGCCCTGGGAAATCATAAGGATGTCTTCGGCCAGGTCTATATCTCTTCCGTCAAAGCAGGCGAGACCGGCGGCGTTTTAGACGAAGTTCTCAAAAGACTGGCGGATAATCTGGAGAAACAGCAGGAATTTCAGGCAAAAGTTAAGGGTGCTCTTATTTACCCGGTAATCATTGTCGTTGGCATGGTTGGGGTGGGAGCGGTGATGATGATTTTCGTTGTTCCTAAGCTTTTAAGCCTTTATGCCGAATTCGGAACGACACTGCCCGCTCCGACGCGTGCCCTCATGGCCGTAAGCGCTTTTATGTCTAAATTCTGGTGGCTAGTTTTGCTCATTATGCTTTGCCTCGGCTGGGGCTTTAGGCTGGTGCAGAAAACCCACGAGGGAAAAAGAAAGATCGATGAAATTAAATTTAAAATCCCTATTTTTGGCGTTTTGGCCAAGCAGGTTGCGCTGACCGAAATGACCAGGACGCTGGCGCTTTTGGTGAAAACAGGCATTCCCATAGTTGATGCTCTTCAGGTAATTGCCCAAGGAATGGGGAATTTAGTGTTTTCCGAAGGATTAATCGAGGCATCCAGAAAAGTCGAGAAGGGATTTCCTATTGCCACTTCTTTGGCAGAGGATCCGGCTTTTCCGCCCATTCTTACCCAGATGTTGGCCGTTGGCGAAGAAACCGGCCAACTCGACGAGGTTTTATTAAAGATGTCTAACTATTTTGAGTCAGAATCGGAAATGGCCGTTAAGGCCTTGACAACGGCGATAGAGCCAATAATAATGGTGGTATTAGGGGTGGGCGTGGGTTTCCTGATAATCTCTATTATTATGCCGATGTATAATTTGACAAACCAGTTTTAAGATAAACCAATTGTTTTTGGTTTTTGGTATTTAATTTTTAATTTATTTAAGAGAAAGGGGGTGAGAAAAAATGAAAAATCGCGGGTTCACGCTAGTCGAGTTGCTGGTGGTGGTAGCGATTATTGGGGTTCTTTCAGCGGCGCTTTTGGTGGGCATCAATCCGCTGGAGCAGACCAGAAAAGCAAAAGACTCTGGTAAGTTAAAAGCGTGTAAGGAGGCGATTGGGGCAGCGGAGCGGTACTATGGTTTTTTTAATGCCAATCCTGCTTATGGTGGTACAGGACAACCAGCGACTCTTTGCGATGCTCTAATAAGCGCAGAGGAATTAAAGTCTGGCTCTTGCACTAGTATTACTGTAGCTGGCTCTGGCACTTATACTTGTACCTTTGTCCCAGACTCAACAACATTTAAAAAGAAGTGCAATGTGTCTGGTAACGATACTACTTGCACGGTACCTACCGAATTCTAATAGAAATTGGGTAGAAGACGGATTTACTCTCTCGGAGTTATTGTGAGTGGTGGCGGTAGTAGTACTTTTGGCGGCGGCGGCTTTAGTTGGTCTTAGTCCGGTAGGGCAATTGCGGAAAAGCTGTGGTGTGGGCAAGTTAAGCCGGGCCAAAGAGGTATCCACAGCCATAGTGGTGCCTTAGAAACGGGGTCCTGTGGCTGTGTTATTCTAATTTTAATGTTTTTGTTTGTTTTTGTACTGGGCATTTGCGTTGGCAGCTTTCTGAACGTCCTGATTTATCGACTGCCGCAAGGGCTCCCCCTCACGGGCCGGTCTTTTTGTCCGCGCTGCCGGCATGAGCTGGCGTGGCGGGATAATATTCCCCTGCTCTCTTTTGCTTTTTTTGGGGGGAAGTGTCGTTATTGCCAAAAGCCGATTTCCTGGCAGTATCCGGCGGTGGAAATAGCGACAGCGATAGTATTTTGTATTGGGTATTTAGTATTTAGTATGCGGGAGGATTGGGGGATTTGGGGTTTTTTGTATTATTCCTTTATTAGCTCCGCCCTAATTGTCATTTTTGTCTCTGACCTAAAATACCAGATTATCCCCGACCAGATTATTATTTTTTCCGTTTTCTCAACTTGTGTTTATTTTTTATATTTATACCCTATACTCTATACCATATACCATATACTCGTAGGCCTGGGAACTTCTGGCTTTTTCTTATCAATTTACTTGCTCACTAAGGGTAAGGGAATGGGCCTAGGTGATGTAAAATTAGCTTTATTAATGGGACTGCTTCTGGGGTGGCCAAAAATTCTCATCGCCCTCTATTTTGCCTTCTTGACGGGGGCCTTTGTTGGTGTCATACTGATTTTGTTGGGAAAGAAAAAATTTGGGCAGCATATTCCGTTTGGACCATTTTTGGTGGGAGGGACTTTTCTGGGTTACTTAAGTCACTTATGAAAAAAAATGGTTTTACTCTCGTTGAGCTAATAGTAGTGATTGCCATTATCGGGGTTTTGGTGAGTCTAGGATACACAAATTACCAAACGAGCCTGGCCCGGGCTCGGGATGGAAAAAGAAAGGGCGACCTGGAGCAAATACGCAGTGCTTTAGAAATGTATCGGACGGATAAAGGATATTATCCAAAATGTAGCAACTGGAGTTATCTGTCAGTGCCTGGATATGATTGCGGTTCAGGAATTGGCCAACCGGTTCCATGGGGTCACAATGCTGGATTAGGGTGCTCTTGTTTACCCCAAAATTTGGCTGGTTACTCGGGAGGAACACAATACATGAAATCCTTACCCATTGATCCGAGTCAGTATGACTGCGCTTGTTCTCAAAATAGGGCATATTTTTATGAAGGGATTAGCGATGGGATGAGCTACACCTTGTATACAAAATTAGAGAACTCGAGTGATTCTTCTATAAATTGTAGTGGCTGTGGGCCAGCCGGCTTTGCCAATTATAAGGTCACTAACCCATGAAAAATGGCTTGACCCTGATTGAATTAATAGTGGTAATGGCGATTATTGCCCTGCTTTCCGGCGGCGGTTTAGCGGCCTACACCAGTTTTAATCAGAGCCAAACTCTAAAAGCGGCGGCAGAAAATGTAAAAAATAATTTAAGATTAGTTCAAAGCCGGGCGCTCTCCCAAGAAAAGCCGGCCACGGGGTGTGCGGTTTTGGATGGCTTTCGGGTCGATATCAGCGTCGGCACGGCCAATTATTCCCACCTCGCTCTCTGTAACGGCGATATCCCTTTAGAGACAAGTCGCCAATCCCTTTCCCCTCTTCCCGCCGGCGTGACTTTCGCCTCGGCTAACCCCAATCAGGTTATCTTCCGTCTTTTAGGCAGCGGCGCCACCGCCGCCGCTATTGCCGTGGCTGGTTTTGGCAAGGCACCAATTACCATTAATGTTTCTCAAGGCGGTGAAATCCATTAAAAACGGCCAATCTTTAGTGGAGGTAGTGGTGGTTTTGGCGGTCACCGGTTTGGTTCTTTTGGTCATTATCGCGGGCGTGACGGCGGCCATTCGCAATGCCACTTTTGCCAAAAACCAGACTTTAGCGACTAAGTTTGCCCAGGAAGGGATGGAGTGGCTAAGAAGCCAACGGGATAAAAACTGGGCAGACTTTAGCACGCGGAGCGGGATTTTCTGTCTTAACGAACTTTCCTCTTGGAGAGCAGGGCCCTGCGGTTCTTTTTCTTTGGGAAATATATTCAAGAGGGAGGCAGTTTTGTCAGGAGGTGACACGCGGATTGAAGTTGAAGTAACAGTTTCCTGGCAGGATGCGGCCGGAACTCATAAATCGGAATTAACCAGTTATTTTACCAAGTGGCAATAAGAAGAGATACAAAGATGCAAAGATACAAAGATACAGAGATACAAAGATACAGAGACGCAAAGAGAGAAAATAAATCTTTGGGCCTCTGGATCTCTGGATCTTGGCATCTCGGTTTTACTCTCATCGAGCTTTTGGTGGTCGTGGTGGTGATGGCCGTCATCGGCACGACCGTCGCCGGTTTGTTTTTCCAGACCCTGAAAGGCTCAACTAAGGCCACCGTTATTAAGGAGGTAAGGCAAAACGGTGATTACGCGCTTTCGGTAATGGAAAAGATGGTCAGAAACGCCAGGGAGGTTGTTTCCGACTGCAATGGCGCACCGGCTGCCTCTCTGACCATAAAAAATCAGGATAATAACCAGACGACTTTTGCCTGCGAGGCGGTTAAAATTGCCTCCAATAGCGCCGCCAATAGCGCCGCTCTGACGAGTGCCAAAGTCAGGGTCTCCTCTGATTGCGCCAATTTTTTTACCTGCACGAAAGACGGCTCCTCTCCGCCCTTGGTAGAGATTAAATTTTCCCTTTCCCAGGCCGGCTCCCCTACTCGACCGGAAGAGCAGGCCTCCGTCGACTTTAGGACCACCGTTTCGCTCCGTACGTATTAACTCCTTGACAATTATTCGCCGAAATGGTTTATAATTTACCCTAAGAAGGAAATTCTGCCCAAATGGATTTTTTCGGTCTTGATATTGGTTCTTATTCTCTAAAGGCCGCCCAAGTTCGGAGAGATAAGTCTGGCCCTCTTCGGCTAGTGGCCTTAGGGCGGGCGCCAACACCAATAAAGAACATGGCCTCAGAAGCTGATTCCGATTTAGCAGAAGTTGCTTCCGGGATCAAGAAGCTGTTGCAGGAGTCCAAGATTTCTTCTGATAAGGTAGTCTTTGCCCTACCTGAGTCAGAAGTT
>Ga0194111_10003850_pt1 | contig 17640 bp, 12 predicted proteins | sample TA2KigC300mmetaG_FD_146194 | JGI IMG/M metagenome (GOLD analysis project Ga0194111, IMG submission 146194) | Freshwater microbial communities from Lake Tanganyika, Tanzania - TA2015033 Kigoma Deep Cast 300m | ecosystem: Environmental > Aquatic > Freshwater > Lake | place: Tanzania: Lake... | reverse complement strand
TTCAGGAATCGGTAGCTGCCTTCCACCCCTTGGTCGCTCCACTCCACATCTTTCTCAGGCGAGGCTACGAACAATAGGAATACTCTTGCCGTGTCTATCCCATACTTTTCTGCTATCTCATCCTGTGTCACGACGTTGCCTCTGCTCTTGCTCATGACAAAACCATTTTTGTGCAGCATGCCCTGGTTGAAAAGCCTGGTGAACGGCTCGTCGAAGTTCACTAGCTTTAAGTCTTTCAGGGCCTTTATGAAAAACCTCGAGTATAATAGGTGCATCACAGCATGCTCTACGCCGCCGATGTACTGGTCTACTGCCATCCAGTATCTTATCTTCTCTGCATCGAATGGTTTCTTGTTTTCTTTCGGGCTGCAATATCTTAAGAAGTACCAGCTCGAATCCACGAAAGTGTCCATCGTGTCAGTCTCTCTTCTAGCATCAGATTTGCATTTTGGGCATTTCACGTTGACGAACTTATCCACTTTGGCTAACGGGTTGCCCTCACCTGTGAACCTGACATTTTCAGGCAGCTCAACTGGCAAGTCTTCTTCTGGAACAGGAACCATGCCGCATTTGTCGCAATAGATTATCGGTATGGGCGTGCCCCAGTACCTCTGCCTTGATATTAGCCAATCCCTCAGCTTGTACTGGACAGTACCTTCCCCCCAACCGTTTTTTTTCAGGTGTTTTGTTATCTCGCTTATCGCTTCCCTGTTGTTCATTCCGTCGAACTCGTCCGAATTGACTAATACTCCGTCTTCTATGTAAGCTCGGGACATCTTCTCAGCAGATAGCTCATAAGATTCTGACTGTATCACGACCTTAATCGGTATCTGGTATTTTTTGGCGAATTCGAAGTCTCGCTGGTCATGGGCCGGGACTGCCATTATCGCTCCGGTGCCGTATTCTAAGAGCACGAAATTAGCTATGTATATAGGTATCTCATCGCCAGTTAAAGGGTTTATCGCGTATCTTCCGATGAACATCCCTTCCTTCTCTTGGTCTTCAGCTGTTCTTGAGAATTTTTCCTGCAGAACAACTTTTGATACGAATTCTTTGACTTTGTGCTCGTAGGGTGTGCCCTTGACTAGCTCGATTACTTTCGGATGCTCTGGGGCGTATACCATGAAAGTTACGCCGTAAAGAGTGTCCGGCCTTGTCGTGAATATCGGGATTATTTCTTCTGAATCTTTCATCCTGAAGTGGACTAGTGTGCCTTCGCTTCTTCCGATCCAGTTCTGCTGCATGGTCTTGACCCTTTCAGGCCAGCCTTCCAGCTTGTCCAAGTCTTCTAATAGCTTGTCTGCGTAGGCTGTTATTTTGAAGAACCACTGCTCTAAAGGCTTGACAGCTACTTCGTTATGGCATCGCCAGCATTTGCCGTCGACTACCTGCTCGTTGGCCAGTACTGTGCCGCAAGATTCGCACCAGTTCACCGGAGCTTTTTTCTTGTAAGCCAAGCCTCTTTCGAAGAGCTTGATGAAGAACCATTGGTTCCACCTGTAGTATTCCGGGTAACAGGTCGCGATCATCCTGTCCCAGTCATAGCTCAGGCCCAATTCTTTTTGCTGTCTGCTGAAAATCTTTATCGAGTCTTCAGTGAACTTTTTAGGATGTGCGTTTGCTTTAATCGCAGCGTTTTCAGCCGGCAGGCCAAAAGCATCATATCCCATGGGGTATAAAACACTGAACCCTTGCATCCGCTTGAACCTTGCATAGACATCCCCTATTGCATAATTCCTAGCATGACCCATGTGCAAAGAAGAACTACTAGGATAGGGAAACATGGCTAAAGCATAACACTTTTTTTTATTAGCATCTTCCTTGGCTTTGAATACTTTGCCCTTTTCCCAACGTGCTTGCCAGTTCTTTGATATCTTATTAAAATCTACCATGCTTATAAGAATTGGATTCCTCATTTTTTAAAGGTTTTGAAAAGGTTTTTAAACAGCTAAAGAGCTTGAATTATATCAAGGGCTTGTAACTCAGCTTGGATAGAGTGCCAGATAAAACGAATTTAGGCAATCCTTCTATCCAATGGGAGAGAGCTGGAAGTCGCCGGTTCAAATCCGGCCAGGCCCGTTTTTTGTTTATTTTTTGTTCATGAGTTATGTTCTCTTAAAAGTGCTATCAGTGTTAAAATGGCTTTAAACGAAAAGCTTATAAATATGTTGCTACTCGATAGTGGATAATATATAGGAGGTTTTGAAAATGCTCGACGATTACCTAAAAGTACGGACAGGACAAGACCTGATAGACTTAGGCGTTGTCCCAAAAACATCTTCTGAATACCTATCATTGGTTATGCACAAAAGGCTAATCGCGTTAAGAGATCAAATCCTGGCACAAATCAGCGATGAAGCCCTAGGCACATGGGTGCCGGCCATAAGCCAAAAGACAAAACAGGTCAAGCCTGAAATCACCGACCTTGACGAGATACGGCAATACGCCAAGCCAGGCATGAAGATAAGGAACTCCACAACCAAGCTTGAAGGGAAAATATTAGAAGCGCGGAGGGACGGCACAGCAAGTATTGACTGGGGCAAGTCCAAAGGGACAGAGCACTGCTACCTAAACAGCCCAAACCTAACACTGCTCATACCGGAAAGAGAAGTCGTGACTGGATACAAGCTGAGGGACGGAGTCGTTGCTGACAAGCGCTTAGGCCACATCGTACGCTTTAACGAGCAGCACACAGCAAGGGTCTCCAACGGTTACGACACCACAAAGCTAGAGATACCTGCAGGCACTACAGCCGTGCTAGTTGAGTACACCCCAAAGTCCGAGAAAGTCACGCTCAGAATCGACGAGAACATACCCAACAAGGGCAAGAAGAACAATTTCGAGCTTAGCCTCAGCGACGTCTACAGCAAGCTGGAAGTGTCAAGCCTTGGCGGCAGAGCACCGCTAGAGAAAGAAGCGGAGGTGAAAAATCAGACGCTGATAGACTGCTTCCCTAAAACAGTCTTGGATCCGAAAAGCGCCGAGGCGGTAATCCTAGGCATGATGATAGAGGGGAACATGATATTCTACGGCCCGCCAGGCAGCGGCAAAAGCAACCTCGCCAAGGACATCATCGACATCGCTGCGCAGCAGAAAGTCATATTCACCGTCGAAGGCTGCAGGGTGCAGTGCAACCCATTCAGCCTGTTCGATGAGGACTTTGCAAAAATAGTCCCGCCCTGCCCGGAGTGCATGATAAAATACAACAAAGATTTCAAGAATACAGGCAGGTTCAAAAGGCCAAGACCGAGAGACGTTCGAGTATCGGTCGCGGACTACACAGAAGGCCACGGCATCGGCTTCGTAGAAGGCACCATAGCCTTGAAGCGCATGCACCTCGCAGGCTTCAAGATCCCGAAGCTGGACGGCTCGACCACAACTGACAGGGAGAACGAATACGACCCTGAAGGGTTCCAGCCTGGAGCCCTTCCACGGACAAACAACGGAATACTTCACTTGGACGAGATGGACAAGCTCCTGCCACAGACTTTAGACGGCATCTTAGAGGCGCTGAACAGCAGCAGGATGAAGCCTGACGAGCTCAGGTACTCTTACCCTGCGAACAGCATAATAATAGGCACAGCCAATGACAACACAGTATTCTCAGATGCGCTTAACGACAGGATGCTACTCCTTGCAGTATACTATCCCGACAACCCAGATGTGAACTACGAAATAACCAAGAAAGGATACCATGGCAAAACCGTGCCTGTGAGCGAAACCCCTCTAGACGACGTTCACAAAGAAAGAGACATAGAAATCCGCTCAGTCCCCGCGCCCGTAATCATAGAAAAGGCTGTAGAGATGATGTACATGAAGATACGGGACGAGTATAAAGGCCCGGGGAAGAGAGAAGTCTTCGGAAGCAACCGTTCCAAATTCGACGCTTTAGACACCGCCAGGGCGAAGCTAATCCTAGACCAGTTGTTCTTCAAGAGCACACCCTCGATTGTCAATACTGAGTACGCGCTGAAAGGGATAAAATACGCGATATACGCCAGGGTTCAAGAGAAGAGCAAAGAGGAAGAGCTGAGAGATGAAGAAAGCTTCAACTCATGGGCTGAAAAAGAGTTCCCTAGCATCGTGAAAAGCGAAGAGGACACGTGGTGGTGCGAAGCGTACAAGCACGTAGCGCTCGCCAAGATACAAATCCCAGAAATCGAGGGAAATTTCATCCAAGAGTTCGCAGACTACAAGGAAGACCCAACAAGGGCGTTGCAAAACTACGCTAAGGTGAAAAAAGCCTACGACTCCCCTAAGAACGAGAACGCGCAACTAGCGAGGATCGCTTACCCTTTCATGGATTACCTGTTCAAAGAGCAGCCAGACATGGCCAAAGTCAACGAAGACCAGCTCATCGGCTTAGTAAAGTATTTTGTCGAGAGCAGCAAGAACAGCGTCTGCAAGATATGGCCGAGCGAAGATTCTAGCAAAGAATGAAAATCGAAGACTACAAGAAAGCTGACTGTAGTCTGTTAAGGCTGCCGCCTATAGACGCTTCTTCTGTAATGAAAGCCATAGAACTAGAGCTTGCCAAGGCTTGGGAGAACGGCTCCTCGGCAAACGGTGTAATCGACTCCATACTGCGTAACGACGCTGTGTTGAACCAGGTTAAAGACCAGATTTCTGACAGCTTAGAGTTCCAGAGGGCGACAGCGATGGATAGCATAAACGAAGAAAAAGAGAGCAACATCCAGCATTACAAGAATGAAAAAGAAGCGAAGCTGCAGCAGGTTGAAGAATCACTAGGCAGCGTCGTGTCTGAAAAAGAGGATAAGCTTAAAGAAATGAATGAGAGACTATCAAGCAAGCACTCAGGCTACAGTGCCAGCCAGAAAAGATTGGAAGAGATGCGCTCCAGGATACAAGAAAGGCTGAAAGAGATAGGCGGCAAGGAAGGTTTCGAAACCCTACTGTCGATTCAGGACATGGTGAAAGATAAGAATGAAACGAGAAATGCCAAAAGCTATGATGCAAAAAAAGAATCTGAAGCAGAAGAGCTATCTTGTTCAAAAGAGCCGATATATGAGCTAAGAAAAGTTATAAGCGCAGTAGATTCAAAGGAAAAAATCGACCCTTTAGCAGGAAAAAACCTAGAAGAAGTTGTTAAAGCCGCAGAAGAAAGCAACAAGAAACATGGCAGAGTATACCATTTTTTCAAAAAAGTCTGGGAGGTGCTGAACTATGAGATCTAACAAAGATGACGAAAAAAGCACCCTCGAGAGAATAGCAGAAGAAAATGAAGAGCAGGGCTACGAAGAGGTACTGCCGTTAGAACAGCACATTACCAATTTTGCTGAGCGTTACAAAAATGAGAAGCAGTTCAAAGAGATAGTCCATAATTATTTGAAGCTAAGCAAACTTAACAAAGCGCTCTTATCCGTAGGTAAGAAGATTGTGCCATCATGGTACAACAAGAAAACTGATATCTTAGTGCAGGAGTATGCTAAGAGGATACGGCAAGACTTAATCAAGGCAATGGAGGTCAAGAAGGAATTGCTGGCGCTGAAAAAAGCCGCGTACGAACTTGAGAGCCAAGCAACAGGGATAAACAACACTCAAGCCTTGCAAGAAGCAACACAGCAACAGCGTAGGGAAGCGATTGCTAACAAGGACAACATGCTGAAACAAGTGGAGACAGAAGCTTACGACAAAATAAGGAAAGAAGAAGAAAAAAGCGTGAAGGAAAGCGAAGAAGTGAAAAGGCTGACAGACGCTGAAAGCTTGGCTAAAAAAAAGGTTCAAGACCTCATAGCTAATTCTCCTTTGGTAAAAGCTGATGAGAACGGAGCGTTGAAGTTTGACGAGCAGAAGATATGCGAAAAGCTGGAAGACATCTTCCTTACGGAAATAATCGAGGGCATAGAAAAAGAGGACGGCAACAGCGGATTCATAGCAAAGGTGAAAGCAAGCTACACCGGACTGATCAGCCATTATGACGATATAGAAGACTTGAGCGAGCTGCCTGACGCGGACTGGATAGAGTCATCTGTAGTTTCGAGGACTAAGGGTTTCAGGGTGCCTGTCTTCCCGTATTTAGTCACAGGCAAGTATGAGAAGAGGACCAAAGGCAAGGCTTCGATAGACGCCGCGATAGCGTTGGACAGCAGCGACAGCATGAAAGAGAACAATCGGTGGACTATAGCAAAGAAGACCTCTTTGGCGACGGTCGCTCTGATGAGGAGGCTTAGCCCGAAAAATCATACTTACTTGTCACATTTCAACGGAAAAGTTTATCCTGTCACCAGCTCAGATCTCATAAAGTCTGTGAGGCCTTATAACGGGACTGAGACGCAGCTCGCCTTGGACTGGCTCCTGAATGTATTGTCTGACTCTGGGCCCAGCATCGCTTACCTGATAACCGACGGTGACCCTAACCATTTAGAGGAGACTGTTGCGTCTGCCAAGAAGTTCACTAATCATCCTAATGTGATGCTGAGGATTTTTTTGATAGACGGGAATAAAGAAACTGAGGGAAAGATACGCAAGATAGGTCGCGCGGCAGGCCCGCCCACTAAAGTTATTCCAGTCAAGAATTATCAGCTGTCAGGTGGTGTGATAAGGGATGTCGCAAAGGCGATAAGCGAGATGTACAGCATAGACCAGTTTTAAAAACGAAAAGCTTAAATAGTAAATATAATGACTGCACGGTAGTAAAAATAGTGGTAATATTCAATGAACGGAAGGTGGAACAAAATGGATGAAAACACAAAACAAAACAAGCTAGAAATACTAGCCGAAAAATACGGATACCAAACAAAAACGCCTAACCCAAAGGCGCAAGTATACAAAACATTCGATAAGGCTTACGAAAACGATAAAAGCACACTAAAAAGGATAAGCCAAACGCCAACAACTGGAACCCATCAAGGCACGATAGGGGATATTCACGCAGAGATGGCAGGAATACAATTAGACCTGACAGAGCTCACAGACGAGTACGGCTCACTGAACCTAAGGTTCAAAACGCTGGTAGGCAAAGACAAAATCTACAACATCGGCGACGCTGCAAAACTCACGCTCTACGGCCTAATCGGAAACAAGAAAGCATCCTCAAAAGTCAAGCTAGAGGCCGTCAAGAGGAGAGGCGACGCAATAGAATACCTCGTCAACCGCATGGGAGAAGTGCTTCAAGACCAGTACCAAAAAGCAATCGACGCTAAAAAACGCGGAGAAGACCTGCAAGTAGGAAACACAGCGCACATGAGACAATTGGACAGGAAGCTTATAGAATCATTGAAGAGCGGGTATTACACTGCCACAGACCACACAGCAGCGCAGAAAGAAATCGACAAGCTGAACGCCGAAATCGCAGAAATAGACGACACGCTAAAAGCCTACGAAAAAGAAGTCAACCTGGCCAAAGCAGAGAACAACCTCGAAATGATAGTCAAGCTGACAGACGAGATGAGCCAAGTGTTAGACATCAAGCATGGAGTTCTCGACGGAAGATTATCCGCAGAAGGAGTCGTGCTGGAAATCAGAAGGCAGATACTCGACTCAGCAGAAGGTGTCCAATCAGCCAAAGGCGCTATCGCAGCATCAAAAGTGAACTACCAAGCGTTATCAGCGCTGATAGACTCGATGACAGAGCTAGAGATCAAGTACAAGCACGCGCTAGAAGACATGATACCTGTATTCAGGATACAAGGCGCAATATCAGGCCTAGGCACGCAAGCGCTCGGCATGAAAAAAGCCCTGACAAAGACAGCAGAGATATCGCAGCACTTGATGGAAGCGAATGTCAAGCTGATAACATGCCTCGCGGCAGAAACGTTCGAACTGCTAAAGAACCCGCTTTACAGCTTAGAAACAGCAAAGGCGGCGGAAGAGCGCATCAGCACTTACAGGGCGCAGCTCAACGACCTTAAGATGCAGTGGGCTCAGGCGCAGCAAGACATAGATGAAGTGTCAAAAGTGCTGTCAGGATTCGAGGTAGAGGCGCACCGCACTACTCCAACCTGAACTTTTTTTATTTTTTATCACCTCTTAATCATTCAAGGGAGCACGGCAGAATGAGCGAAAGCAGTTACACAATCCAGAGCAAAGAGAAAGAGGAGTATTTGCGCCAACTAGACAGTTACTTCGGAATCTTAGCCAAAGGATTAGCAGTGGAAAAAGACGCTGTCAATACCGATGCAGTACGCAGCTTCGGCGAAGCGCACAAATGGGACTGGTCCAGGATCCCTAAGAAGCCAAATACTTACAAGAGCTTATCGCAGCTCGTCCAAAGGGTCAGGCAAGAGCACTGGTGGTTGGACTGGAAAATATTCAGCAAAGACCCGTCGAAGAACTTCGGGTATTTCGAACAGCTCAGCATAAGCTCCGAATCCGGCCTGCCATGGGTGTTCGACTTCGTAGAGCTGCACAGGCTGAAGAAAGAATCCCAAAAGATGCTCGAGAATACCATCTCTTATGACGACGCTGCAAAAAGGCTCAGCTCCCTAATGCTTGAAGATGAGGTAAGCGTAGAAGAGCTTAGCCGCGAGACCAAGAAGCTGCACGAGACAGCCATGAAGAGAAGCTTTTTTGAAAAGCTGCAAAACGCAGAGCTGCTAGGATGGGAATCAACAGGGTACAGCCTGCCCCCAGTCGTGACCAAGATAATGCCTCTCGGCGGGGAAGACTTATGGAATATAAAACTCATCAGGTACTCACCGTCCAAAAACTTGTTCCACGCTTACGTGATAGACTTATGGCAGGACAACATAGAGCCGCAAATAATAGAAGAAGGGGCACAAGTAATCATTTCCAAAGAGCTGACTGACTTGTTAAAGTTCAGCGAGGACAACTCTGCCTGGTATATGATAAAAACCATAGATGAGAAGTTCAGAAGCATACATCCGGTCCATGTTTCCAGGGCGCTAATCGGCCCTTTCGAAAACAGATACTTAACGAAGCATACGAATTTTAAGCCGTTGCAAGCGTCCGAGGAATTATTAGCCCAGGACAAGAGCAAAGGCGTGTTAAGGCTGAGCGTGCAATACTCATTCGCCCCAAACCATGAAAGCGGAGACTGCCTAAGGCAAGTCATCTACAGGGAGGACTGGCGCGACGAGTTCATAGTCTGCCCCGCAGGATGCTCTTCCAAGATAAGCAGCTCAGTCCTCGGCGCAAAGGTAAGAATCATGGAGGCATGATGAAAGATGGCAGAAAACAAAGAATTAACAGCAAGCCTTGACGAGCAGGTATTGCTCGAAACTGATGATGTAGCAAGAATAATCAAATCAACCGGGATTGATACCGCTAGCAAAGCTAATGTGAAACGGGCTCCGATTAAGAATTTTTACAGCATAATATTCGAAGACCTAGCCCATAACACGGTGAACACTACAGCACAGCATGACTATGTCCAAGCCTTCACAGATACTGTAGCAGTGTTCAGGACCGCCGCCTTGGAAATACGCAAATGCATGGATGTCCTCACGCTAGAGCAAAAACTGGGAAGCATGATAGAAGAAAAGAAAGAAGCTGAAGAGCAGGATAATCCAAGCCATGAAGCAGAAGCGCTAAAAAAACAGATTGCAGACGCGATTTTCTTCTCAAACCGTTACGCTTTGTATTTCGCAGGCCACGTAGGGCTCGCCTTGCTAGGCTCAGACAAAGCAGATGTCAAGACATCATTCACCTTCGGGACGAAAAACGACGCCAGCAAAGACCGTGACGGCCTGACAGCAGACCTGGCCAGAGTAGCGACAAAAGACATCCTCACCATATTATCCGACAAGAAATCGAAGCATGAGCCAGTAAGCGACGATGACCTGAAATACATGCTGGAAGCGACGTTCACATCATGGATTAACCAGTTCAACTGGCGGACATTCGAAGATACCGCCCAGAAATACTGCCTTGATAAAACGAGATTAAAGTTCAAAGAATACTCTATGATATCCGGCGAGTTCAAGAAGAAATACAGCATGATAAAGCTGGACGACAGGTTCATGAAAGTCAGCAAAGAAGACGTGGTAGGCAGCGGAGAATTCGGAACTACGCTATGGAACAACCTGGTCAAGCTTGGAGCTTATGACTTTGAAAGGAAAGAAAACCTCTATTCGCCTGCAAGCGTGATTTTCGTCTTCGGAGAGCCTGGAGGCGGAAAGACTTACACCTGCCATGCATACATACGATCATTCGCGGAGCTGTGCAAGCAGAAAGGGATACCGTTATGGGCGTTGACCCACAGCACTACAGACTACGCTTCGCATTACCAGAACAAAACAGCCAACGAGCTCGCCGCACTCGCCAAAGAGATAAACGACTACCAGGGCATAGTAATAATGTACGTCGCTGACGCTGATAACATATTCCAGTCCAGGAAAGACCCCAGGCTGACCGCAGAGCAGCAGCAGACTCTAGGGGTTTATTTCAAAATGTTTGACGGCACCCTCATCAAAAAAGACGGGAGGTTCATGGCGATAATGGACGCCAACTATATAGAGGGCATAGACGAAGCCACTAAGAGCAGGCTGTTTGACGAGATAATAGAGCTGAAAAGATTCGACAAGGCAGATCATTTCGCAGAATTGGCCAAACGCTCGTTAACCAAAGGGACAAGCCTGGTCGTAACCGACCCAGAATGGCTGGAAATAGGGCAGTACCTGCTTAAAAGCCCGCTAAGCAACAGGGAGATAGGCCACGTCGTCAAAAAGCTGAGGAGAGAGTTTGAGAATCTGCCTGAAAGCATGCTTGGAAAGCCTTACGAAGAGCACTTGAAATACAGGAACGAACAGCTCAAAAATCTCACAAAAGAAAGAATAGTTGACGGCTTTGAGAAGTATATCACGACAAGGATGGAAATCGAGAGAGCGTCATACGAGGCGCTTAGAAGAGATGATACTACAAGGTTTTTGCAATACCTGGAATCAAGGCCTCAAGACCCGAACACCGGAGCAAAATGACCAAGCTTGAAGACCTGCTAGAGCTTGACAGGCTCAGGAGGATAGTTGAGAAAAACAGCGGGAGGATGGACACCCCCCAGTTGGAAAAAGAGTTCCTAGAATTCTCAGCCTATTCGCCAAAGAGGGCCCTCACAGTAAGGCTGCCGAAGCTCTACACGCTGCGGGAAGGGCATGCTAAAAGAGTCGCTGACGCGCTAGCATCAGTCAACACCCCTGCAGACAGGATACCTGGCGCTATTGACATCTCGGGCTGCTTCAGCTATGATTCCACGACAGAAGCGGTAGTTTTCCTTTCGCTCCAACAGGTAGAAGCTGACCATTACTCGAGCAGCAGGTCCTGCCTCAACCCATTGATAGAAAAGATTTACATGGATGGCTGCTCATTAATCCGTGATTTCTCAATCCACGAAGCCTTGGTAGGGAAAGTCGTGTGCAAAAGGGGGGACCTTGACTTAAGGGAAGTTGGTTTGTTCCCAAACAAGTTCATAACCGGGCCTTACAGCCTAGTAGCGGACTTAGACACTCCCGCCAAGACTGTCAAAAAGTTCTCAGATCTGCACAAAGACTTAGCAAAGATGAAATCCTCTCCAAAAGAGTGTCTTTTAAACCCTATAAAAGTACAGGAAACATCATCGAAAGCTGCCGAGCTAAGGAACATGCTAGGCGCTTTGTCAAGATATGAGAGCCCTGAATCACAAGCCTTCAAAGCAGCGACTAACTCTTGCGTCATAAGGACAAAAAGTAACACGTTATTCTATTTATACTCTCTGAACCATAATAGGAACATAATGGTCTATTTCGGAGACGCACCTTTCAAGCCAGGAAATGAGCCAAAAGAATTATTAGTGCTGATGGGAAAAGACCACCAGCATACCCTCCCGATGCTGTTAGAGCTTGGCGTGTTCGACACTAGCGAAACAATCCTAGCCCAGAGGATAAAAGATTTCACCGAAGCTTATGAGAATGCTACGAGAGGCAGCGGAAAAAACCTCAGCGAGGGATACCCTAATTTCGAGCATCTCATGGAGGGTTTGAAGAATGTTGATGCTTACTTCAAAGAGGTCGTAAATCCTGAAGTACGAAGGAAGTACGTAGCAACTATAGACCCTGAGATTCTAGAGTTCGCTGTCTGTCCCGCAAGCAACGAGCCAGTCGTGCACGAGCTGCTACCACGACTCTCCTGGAACAAGACCTTGAGGAACTATAGCAATACAGGCAAGTTCATATTCTTATACAACCAAGCTGACGATTCAAAAAGGAAAGAGATGCTGACAAGTATTGCATCTAACATAATATTCAGCAACCAGCAGAATAATGACGTGAACGTCTGGCTATATAATAACCATCGGCAGTTCTGCACCGATTCAGGTATAGAGTTTTGCATAGAAAAACAGCAGTGATTCATAAGTTGAAGAACTCTTTAGCGTTTTTGTAAAAGACTTTTTCATGAAATCCTTCAGGGACTATTCTTTTGATCATCCCGTAATACTGCTTTAATGATATCAGCGGATAATCAGAGCCGTACATCACCTTATCGCTGGTTTTAGGGTTGTTTAAAATGCTGTCAAGCGATGCCTTAGTGTCTTCTAAGCGTGTCTCGGCTTCGCCGTTGCATACGTCTTCGTAGGTCATAAGCCCTGAAAGGTCTGTGAATGCGTTGTCAAAGGCCGTAACGACTTCTTCTAAGTCTTTTACTAAGGGGTAGCCGAAATGGCATAGTACAAACTTTTGTTTTGCGTACCGTTCTAACACGCTAATCACTTCTTTCGGTGACACGTTTTTTCCGGACTTGTAGCATTCTCCTGTGTGCAGCAGCACCGGCTTCTGGAATTCTGACGCGAGTTCGTAATATGGCTTTAGCCTTTCGTCGTCAGCTTTCGGCACTGAGTAGCCTAAGTATATTTTGATGCCCTCAACCAAATTTTTTTCCAAGAACATTCTTGCTTGGTTCAGGTTTCCGCCGTCGGTCAGGCTTGCCGCTATTATCCTTTTCAGGAAAGGGTGCTGTCCCTGCTCTTCAACAAGGCTCCCTGTGCTTGCCGTGGTCGTGTCGTCGAAAAAATTTCTTATCATGCCGTCTTTTTTGCCGATGGAGAAAGCGTATTCTATACTTAAGCTTTTTATGTCTTCCAAGAATTTTTCTTTAGTAAGGTCTAAGTCTTTGAAAGAGCCGTGTATGCTCAGAAGCCTTTCTAAGGTGAATTCTGTGTGCACGTGGATGTCAATCATTTTCATGTTTTTCTTCCTCTTTGTAAGTCATCAAGGTAGTTTATATACCATTCTACATGCGAGAAGTACTTGTATGACGCTTCGTTGTCTTCTTTGAAGCCTTCCTTGAACGGCTCTAGGCAAGTGTTCTTTATGTAGCAGTTGTCGCAGTTGGAGCTGTTTTCTAAGGAGCTTTTCATGTCTTGGCAGACCGGGCATGCGCTGTACTTGTAGCTTATGAATCCTCTTTTTTCGTAGCAGTCCAGCTTTGCCTTAAGGCCTTTCAGCAACGTCTCTTTTTCTTTTTCGGTCAGCCTTTGCAGCTCTTCGCTTATCTCCGGCCGAAGCGTTATGTCTGATATTATTTTCTTTTTGAAAGTTTTCAGGAGCTTCTCGTATTCCGGGCTTATCTTCTTATAAGCGGTTAATGCCTTGTTCTCCTCTTCGCTTAAGGTTTTAGGGTTGTGCTTGTAGGGCTTGAACGCTTGTTTTTTGAGGAATTTTCCCATCTCAAAGTTTTCGCCTGGTGAGTCTCCGTCAGGGTATATGTAAGTCTTCAGGAACATCATGAGGTAGTATTTTTCTTTCTTCTTTATCAGCTCTGAATGGTGTCTCATCGCTTCCTGCTCTAATAGGCTCATGAAGTGTGAGCCTGTGCCTTTCCCTCGGAATTTTTTCAGTATCGTGAAATCCCTTATCCTTAAGTCGTACTTGTTGTATTCGATGACGCATCTGGCGACGGGTTCGTCTTTTAGCGATAGGATGAAAGTTTTCTCTTTCGGGCTAAGCTTTAGTGATTTTTCGTAGACTTCTTCGAAGTAAGTGCCAAATATTGATTTATAATGCTCGAGCTTTGCTTCCCTGAAAGCGGTTGGCATGAAGTTTGCGTCGTAGATTCTTAAGACCAAGTTTTCTGGTTTCATTTTTCTCTTAACCCCTGGCTTAGTATCAGGTTTTTGGCTTCGTCTAAGTCTTTGCCTAATGCTAGGACTCCGTGGTTCTTGAGTGCTATGTAGTAGGATTTCGATTCTTTTAATGTCTTCAGCGCTTCTTCTGCCGCTTCTAAGCATCCGCAAGGGTAATCCTTCATTGTTGTCGGCGTCCTGCCTGGCTTTTCTACGATTAGTTCGTCGTGGGCGTGTATTATCGCGTTTACTTCTGGGAAGTTCTTGTATATCATCTCGTGCGTGAGCGTGTCTGATGACGGCTTCTTGCATCCTTTCACTATTTTTCTCTTTTTTGCGTGGTCTACCTTGATGACTTCTACTATGTCTTCTGTTGTTATGTATGACTTGTCGCTTTTTCTTGATGTTATCACGAATCCTTCTCCTGCTCTTACGCTGATGTTGCCGAAGCTTGAATGGCCGTATTTCGGGAGCAATCCTTGGTCGTAAAGCTCTTTGCCGGTCGTTGAGAATCTTTGGAAGTGTTCTTCGGCTTTTTCGCTTCTGCCTGTCATCTCTGTATGGTAGAACGTCGCTGTCTCTCTTCTGCCTATCTCTTCTGCTAAAACTTTTGCTATGTCTTCTTTGTTGTCCACTTGCGTGAACCCTTTTTCTGGCGTTATCACGTAGGCTTTGTGTATGCCTTGTTTTATGCTTGTGAGGTCGTTGGCTACGACGAGGTCGCAGTTGTTTTTCAGTAAAGATTCGAAGCCTATGCTTTTCAGGTCTTCAGGGCTTTTCGCGTATTCCAGCTTGAAGCCTACCTTGAACAGCCTTTTTCCTAGGGTGTCGGCTTCTTTTATTATCTTGGGCGTCGGCTTGAGCTTGACTGTCATGCCGTTTTTAGAGCTTGTTTTCTCGTCTACGTATCCTTCCGGCTCGAAGTCCAGGACTGCTGCTGCGAAGATCACTATTCCGTACCCGTTTTCTTTTATCTCTTTCATAGTTTCTTCCATCATCTCTGCTGCAGTCTTGACGTCTGTCCTGCTTATGTAGTTCGGGATTGCCGTTTTTCCTGGCCCGTATATCATTTTCACTTCTGCGCCTCTGAAGTATAGGTCTTTTGCTATTTCCATTCCGAGCTTTCCTGAGGAGTGGTTTGATACGTATCTTACCGCGTCTATCTTCCCTATGGTCGGGCCTGCTGTTATCAGGATCTTCTTGCCTTTCAACGGGTCTTTTGACAGCTCTCTCGCAGTTTCTGCGACGATATAATCTATTCTTGCTAATTTGTATTTTCCTTCTTCGTCCCTCGGCCCTATGATCTTGACGTCGTGTTTCATGAGCTTGGATATGTTCTCTACCAGTAATGGGTTGTCTCCTAGGGATTTGTGGAACGCGGGCGCTAGGTATACCGGCTTTTTCTGGCCTATCGCGCTTGCTATGAGTGTTGTCACTATGTTGTCTGATATCCCGTTGGTGATCTTGCTTATCGTGTTGGCCGTTGCAGGCGCTACCAGTACGAGGTCTTCTAGGCAGATATGCTCTGCTTTTCCTGTCAGTTTCGTTGCTACTTCGTTTTCTGTCGCCCATTCTAGCGCTGCCGCCCCTATGAATTTCTGCGCTTCTTCTGTCATGTAGGCTTTGACGTTTGCCCCGTGTCTTCTAAGCTCTCTTGCGAGCTTTGGCGTTTCTATCGCGGCTATGCCTCCTGTCACGCATAATGCTATCGTCTTGCCTTCGAGGTGGTTCGTTTTCTGGTGGGTTTTCGTGTCTGGGTTTTTCATTTTCATCCTCCACATATTGTTGTGCCTGAGAGTTTATTTAAACATTTTCGATAAATGTTTAAACATGTTTAAATTTTTAGAAAGTTTTAAAAACTCGATAATATCAAGAGGGTTTATGGAGAAGAAGGTACGAAGGCTTCACAAGATCTCAGGGTCGTTGTTAATATCGCTCCCTAAGCAGTGGACAGACCAGTACAAGCTCGGCAAAGGCTCTAGCGTAGAGATAGGCTTCAAGGAGGACGGGACTCTTATGGTAGCACCTGTGATTGACGACAAGAAAAAGAGGACTGAAGCCAATATAGTGTATGACAAGTTTTTCGTCAGGAGGTTCTTCAAGGAGTACTTCTCAGGGACCGACATCATCAAAGTCATCTTCAATGATAAGCCTGCTGGCGAAGGGAAGAGGAAAGTCTACGAGTTCGTACAGGACAGCCTTATGAACGTCCACGTCACTGAAGAGAGCCAGCAAGGAATGGTATTGCAGAATTTCAGGATGGAAGGCATCTCAGTGAAGTCTTGCTTCCAAAGGATGGGGCATATCGTCTCCAGCATGTTCGAAAGCGTACTAGATGATGAGGCTGAGGGCATGGAAGACAAGGAGAGGAACCTTACAAAATTTTACTACATGACAATAAGGCTTATACGGCAGTACCTCCAGGAAGGGGGATATGTCTATGCCCAGGATGTTTCGCTCATCGAGGCCATGGATTACAGGCTCGCCTCTGAGAAGCTCGAAAGGACCGCTGACGAGCTGAAATCCTTGTCTGCCAACATGCAAAACGATGGTGTCAAGGATTTCTGCAAAAAAGTGCATTATGATTATTCTTCTGTCCTAAGCTCTTTTATCAACCAGGATTTTGATAGGGCAATACAGATGTGGGATTCTTACAGGAAACGCTTGAAAGAGGCGGAATCTGTAAAAGGCAGGCTGTTGCGTGCGAAGGACTTTAAGAGCATGGAATGCCTGATGTCCTGTTTGAGGATTCTAGATTACGCCAAAGACATCTCCAACCTCGTAAGGGGCAAAGGCGAAAAAGAAAAACTTTTAAAACATGAGGAATAAGATTCTTATAAGAGTTTATGCGCACGTCGCCAAGCGGCTAAGGCAAGAGGCTGCAAAGGGCGTTGGGATTATGAGCTTAACGCGATGAACTACAGATCCCTCTTATCACAGGTTCGAGTCCTGTCGTGCGCTTCATACTACTTGTTCTAGTCCCGCTACGCTGTTGTAGGATACTTTGTCCTACAAAGTTTATAAGGAAGAAACGCTGTTTATAGGAGTAAAAGCCGAAAAATGGGGAAAATCTGCATACACAACTTCGAAAAAAAGAGGTGCCATCCTTCATGAGTGACTGCGGAATAACCAACCTGGCAGACTGCATACCCGAGAAGATGGCAGAATACCTGCTCAACCTGATAAACGCGCCACTCAAACCATTACTAAACCTGACCAAAGGCTTGCTAACCGAGCCAGTCAACGTAGAAATCTTCAAGCACTTATGATGATAATGGTATACATCATCTCAATATTCTACAGATTATACTTCTTAATCGCAGGATTCAACTTCTTAATCGCAGGGTTTGACGTAGGAAAGAAAGAAACTGCCAAGCAATGGCTAAAAAACACCTTACTAATGATTTTCTTCGTGCAGGCGTCTTACTTTTTTTACAAGCTCATCCTGGAAGTCGCTTCTTTGCTCAGCGCAGGAGTGATCAACATGATACCAGAAGACTTCTTCCTAATCACGATAGACAACCTAGTGAACCTTGGCTTAGAGATGAGCTTCGGACTAGTCTACCTTTCCGTGTTATTAACAACTGATGTCTTATTAGGCTTGAGGTACCTTATCGTATCAGCCGGGG
>Ga0194111_10003848_pt1 | contig 17645 bp, 9 predicted proteins | sample TA2KigC300mmetaG_FD_146194 | JGI IMG/M metagenome (GOLD analysis project Ga0194111, IMG submission 146194) | Freshwater microbial communities from Lake Tanganyika, Tanzania - TA2015033 Kigoma Deep Cast 300m | ecosystem: Environmental > Aquatic > Freshwater > Lake | place: Tanzania: Lake... | reverse complement strand
CGGACCCACCGGCCGGTTGTCGCGTTGTCGTCAGGGACCGACAGCGACCAACCTGCGTCCGCTTCGACTTCGTCCACGAAGAAGCTGCCGACGCGGATCTCGAAGCTGGTCTGCGTCGTGTAGCCGCTGCCCGCGGTGATCGAAAGCGTCATCGCAAGGTCCTCGCCGTCGACGGCCAGCGCCGAGACGGCGACGCGGTAGCCCGGCGCGAGGACTCCCTGGCCGCCGGAGGGGATCAGCGCCGCCGTGGCGCTCTCATCGATGATCGTCAAGCGCCCGCTGGTCGTGGACATCAAAGCGACGACGCTCGCGGCCTCCTGCCCGCCGGTGTTTGCCAGTGTCACCGGCAGGACAAGAACCTCGCCGGGATCGGCAACGCCATTGCCGTTCCCATGAGTCGCGTCATCCACGACATGCGAGCGGTATGCGAGGAAAGGCGCCGCCACCTGGAGCGAGAAGGTCAGAGGATGGTCGCCCGTCTGGTCGGTCATCGTCAGGGTGAAGTCGAGGTCCTCCCCATCCGGCGCATCCCCCGCGACCTGGAAGCGGAACTGAGTCAGATTCTGGCCCTGGCCGCTCGGCGGAATGTCGTTCCAGGCCGAGACGGTGTCGATCGCGGCCGCGTAGGAGCTGGCCGGATGGAGGACGCCGCTCACCCCCGTCGCCGCGGAGAGCCCGAGATTCCGCACCGTCGTGGTGAGCTGGATCGTCTCGCCCGGGTTCGGGATGCCGTCGCCGTTGCCGCTCGAGCCGCCCAGATTGTCGTCATCCACGACGACGCTTCCCATCGCCAGGAACGGCCCCGCGGGAGCGAACGGAACGGCCGTCATCGCGACCGCCGCGAGGTTCGCCCGCGCGCAGTAGGTGCAGTAGTCCTGCGGGTAGCGCTCAATCCGATCGTTGCACGTGTGATACCAGGGGCAGAAGTCGCTTCCCCACGCCTCGTCCTCGATCGAGCAGATCGCGCGGTATCCCTTGGACCAGAAGGAGGCGTGATCGCTCCCGCTGAGGGCCTCCACGTGGACGATCGGCTCGAGCGCGTTGGGGACGTACATGCTGATCGCGTTGGTCATCGTCGTGGCGAGCGCCTGCGATGCGGTGTTGGTATAGATCACGAGGTCCGGCAGCCCCGTGTCGGTGCCCCGGTAGGCGATCATGTCGCAATTGAACGCCGCGATGACGTTCTCGCCGGCGTTCGAGATGTCATTGCAATAGGCGGCCGAGCCCAGGAGCCCTTGCTCCTCGCCGTTGAACGCAGCGAACTTGATGGTGTACTGGAACTGGTACTGGCTCATGATCCGCGCCGCCTCGAGGACGGCGACCGTGCCGCTCGCGTTGTCGTCCGCGCCGGGGGCGCAGACCGTCGGCGTGTCGCTGATCGAGTCCATGTGGCCGCAGATGTAGACGACCTGCGTCGAGTCGACGTACCCGGGCAGCGTCGCGATGACGTTCCTCCTCTGGCCGCTCTGCTGGTAGTAGTGGAACTCGGCCCTCAGCCCATAGGACCGGAACTGGTCGAGGATCCACTGCGTGGCGAGTTCGCTCTGGGGCGCCAAGGTGTAGCGCGTCTCGAAGTCGTCGAGCGGCTGCCAGGAAGCGACGAAGCTCGTCTGGGTAAGCTCGTTCACCATCTGCTGGATCAGCGGGTCGTTCAGCTTCTGCGCAGGCGGCGCATCCACGCGCCTCGCGAGCGGGCGCGGCTCGTCAGGTATCCGGACGGGCTGCTTCAGTCCCTGGAGGGCAGACCGAGACGAAGCCGTCAGCATCGGCGTGGCGCCGTCGGTCGCCAGAAAGACCTCATGACCGGACCGGTGGAGCACGCGGGCGGGCGGCTCGAACTCGGCGATGCGCCCATCCTCGACCAGGTAGACCCAGCAGGTCTCCCCGGGGGCCAGGGCGATCGGAACGGCTCCAAGATCCTCGACGGCTGAGACCTTGGCGGCATCGATGTCGACAAGGAATCCCGAGAGCCCCTCGAAGCGGATTCCGCCAAAGTCCGCGGCCCGCTCCACACCCACGTCCGCGGGAACCAGGTAGGGCGCCGCCCCCGTCTGGCCCACGGCGACCCCGAGGGCGAAGAGGACCAGGATCAGAGCGACACCACAGAGATGGGCGGGCGCGAAGGACCTCGAGGACATCGTTTCCTCCTTCGTTGCGAGGGGATTGCGCAGGCCTGGCCGGAGCCGATTCCGGTATGACACGTCTGTCTATCATTATAGCAGTTCATGAGGTTGCGAACCAGCGTCTGGTGCCGCCACCCCCCGGGACGCTACTCTCACCAAAGGAGGGCGCGCGACGATGAACATGCTTCAGGCCTTGACCCTGGCCGCGATCGCGGCGGGCGCGGCGGATGTCGGCTCACTGCTTCGGAGCCTCGATCCGCCTGATGGCTTCGTGATGGACGGCGAGGTGGCCGTCTATCCCGCCGACCGGCTGTGGGACTACATCAACGGCGGCGCGGACGCCTATCTGCGCAACGGCGTCCTCGAGACGGCCGCCCTCTCCATCCGTCGCCCGTCGGAAAGTCTGCCGTCGATCACCATCGATCTTCACAGGATGAGCGCCTCGAACGGAGCCGAGGCGATCTTCGGGGAAGAGAAGAGCCCGACGGCGGAGAGCCTGAAGCTCGGCTCCGGTGGGGCCTGGCAAAGCGGCCTTCTCTCCTTCTGGGACGGACCCTACTATGCCCGGATCGTCACGCAGACGACGCGCGACTCCACGCTCGCGTGCGCGGAGGCGCTCGCGCGGCTGCTGCCGACCAGGCTCGAGCCGATGCCGATCTTCAGGCTCTTCCCTCACGGAGAACGGGTCTCGGACAGCGAGACGCGCAGCGTGAAGCCGTATCTCGGCATCCACGGGATGACCGATGTCTACTCGATGCGCTTCCGAGACTCGGCGGGCGAATACGAGCTTTTTCTGCGCAAGAACCGCCCGCCGCTCACGGAGAAGAACGTCGAGAAGCTGGGGAAGATCGCCTCGATGCCGACCCGCGACAGTCCGATCCAGAAGATCGATCTCGAGGACGGCCGTGTCCTCCTCCTCTTCTATATCAAGATGTGCCCCTATATGGCGGGTTACCTGGGACCGAAGCCCGATCAGAGCCGCATCGCCCTCCTCGGCCAGTGGGTCGAGGGCCTTCCCAAGCGCGAATAGGAACCGGCCGAGTTCGCTCCGATGGGAGAGACGATCGGGGAACCCGGCGTCCATCCGCCCGACTCCAAAGGGGGCATGTCGAGGCGACGCCTGCCTGCGTTGTTTCCGGCCGGCAACCGAGTCGCTCTCTTGCCGCTGGTCGGCCTGATCCCATCGTTTCTTCTCGCAACCTACGCCCTCACCCTTCCCTGGGCGTGCGGCCGGGCATTCATCGTATGGAGGATCTCGCGCAGTCCGGGGGCCGCGCTCTTGCTCTCGATCTCCCTCGCCGGGATGGTCGCGGCGAGCCTTGCGGTCGCCATCCGCGGGAGGAGGCGACGGCTCGCCGGCGCCGTCCACCTGGCCATGGGGGTCCTCATGTGCGGGGTTGCCTACGCGGCCTTCGCGATGGTCCGCGATGCCGGCATGAAACTCCTGTTTGTGCCGGTGGTGTCGATCAGGCCCGGCGCCGGACTCCGCCTCTTCCTGCTCGCCGCCCTGCTCGTCCTCGCGCTCGGCGCGCTGGAGCTTCTCATCCCCGCCCTTGAACGGCGCCGCTCCCGGCGGGATAATCGCCGGCGGTTCATGGAGGAAGGAACGCCATGCTTAGAGGACCGGAGATCCCCGACTACGTCCGCGGAATGATGGTCTACGTCCCGGGCAAGCCGATCGAGGAGGTCCGCCGGGAGCTGGGGATCAAGGACGAGATCATCAAGCTCGCATCGAACGAGAATCCCCTGGGGCCCTCGCCCCTGGCTCTGGAGGCGATGCGCCGGGCGCTGCCCGAGCTGCATCGATACCCGGACGGCGGCGGCTTCTACCTGAGGAAGGCGATCGCGGAGCGGTTCAAGCTCGGCATGGAGCGGGTGATTCTCGGAAACGGATCGACCGACATCATCGAGATGATCGCCCGCGCCCATCTGGCCGACGGAGACGAGGCGGTCTTCTCGCAGCAATCGTTCGTGATGTACCCGATCGCCGTCGCCTCGGTCAACGGCCGGGGCGTCGCGGTGCCCGCCACGGCCGACCGCCGGCACGATCTCGACGCCATGGCCGCGGCGATCGGGCCGAAGACGAAGCTCGTCTACATCGCGAATCCGTCCAATCCGACCGGCACCTATGTCACCAGGACCGAGATGGATCGCTTCCTCGATCGAATCCCCGAGAACGTCCTCGTCGCGGTCGACGAGGCCTATCACGAGTATGTCGAGCCGGGCGACTATCCGGATTGCCTCGATGACGTGCGCGCGGGGCGCAACGTGATCGTGCTGCGGACCTTCTCGAAGATCTACGGCCTTGCCGGGATCCGCGCGGGGTACGCCTTCGCGAGCGAGGAGACCATCGCGAATCTCAACCAGATCCGCTCCCCCTTCAACATCTCTCATCTCGCCCAGGTCGCGGGGCTCGCCGCGCTCGAGGACGAGCCCTGGGCGGCCCGATGCCGCGCTCAAAATATCGCCGAGCTCGCGTTTCTTCACGCGGAGCTGGGACGGAGGAAGATCGCGCACACACCGTCGGTGGCGAACTTCATCCTGATCGAGCCCGGCCGAGACATCCAGCCACTCTTCCTCGATCTCCAGAAGAGGGGGGTGATCATCCGCCCGATGGGCGGCCCCGGTCTCGCCAACTGCGCGCGCGTCACGGTCGGCACGCGCGCCGAGAACATCCGCCTCCTCCAGGCGCTCGACGATCTGCTCGCGGCGGACAGGAAGTGACCCACCCGTGAGAGCCGCGGGGCGTCTCGGCTCCATCGTCCCGCGGGACGGAGGATCCCCGTCGTGCGCCTAGAACGCGCGGACCGCGCCCGCCTCGCAGCCGGTTTGGCCTCCCTCTGCGTCGGCGCGATCCTCATGGCGGCCAAGTTCGCGGCCTTCAAGATGACCGGCTCCTCCGCCATCTTCTCGGACGCGCTGGAGAGCATCGTGAATGTCCTGGCCGCGGCCTTCGCCGTCGGGAGCATCCTCTTCGCCGGCCGGCCGGCCGACCGCGGCCACCCCTACGGCCACGGCAAGATCGAGTTCTTCTCGGCCGCCTTCGAGGGGGGACTGATCGCCTTCGCGGCCGTCCTGATCGCGTACAAGGCTACGGAGAGCCTGATTCACAGCGCCCCCGTGCAGAAGGTCGACCTCGGCATCCTCATCACGGTCGCGGCCGGCGTCGCGAACATGTTCCTCGGCCTCTTCCTGATTCGCGCCGGCAGGAAGACGAACTCGCTGATCCTGACGGCGGACGGGCAGCACGTGCTCTCGGACTTCTACACGACGATCGGAGTGGTGATCGGTCTTGTTCTGGTGCGTTTGACCGGGATCGCCTGGCTCGATCCGCTCGTGGCCTACGCGATCGCGATCCACCTCGCCCGCACGGGCTTCCTCATGGTCCGCCACTCCGCCCGCGCCCTTCTGGACGAGGAGGATTCGGGTCTGCTCGGCCGCATCCTCGAGGCGGGCGAGGCGGTCCGCGCGCCGGGGATCATTCGCCTGCACCACCTGCGGGCGATCCGCGCGGGACGATTCACGCACGTCGATGCTCACATCGTCGTTCCCGAGTTCTGGTCGGTGGAGGAGGCCCACGAGCGCACCGACGCCTTCGAGCGGCGGCTCCTCGATGAGTGTCGGATCGAGGGCGAGGTCGCCTTCCACACCGATCCTTGCAGGCGGCTTTTCTGCAAGGTCTGCGATCTGTCCGACTGCCCGATCAGGGCCGCGGCATTCGAGCGCCGGCCGATCCTGACGCTGGAGGAGGCGACGCAGCCGGACCTGGCGCCCGGACAGCCGCCGCCTGTGCTCGCGTAGGGGGATCCGCTCGCGTCCTCATCTTGATCTTCCACTCGACCAGGCGTGGCGCCTCGCGGATCCCGTAGCGTCCACGCGCTCTCGCCAAGGACGCCCGCTCGGCGAAGCTGTCCGCGAACTTCAGTACGACCTCATCCCCGGCGGAGGTGACGCAGTGGATCCGCACGCCATGATAGAGCGCGAAGTTCGTGTACCGCTCCCTTCCGACTTCGAACACGATCCGGTCGAAGACAAGATCCTGACCGAAGCCTTCTGAAAACCTCGTCCGAGATTGACGTCCTAGAGAGCTCCCCGCTTAATGGGGCGTGCCCCTGTTGCTCTCGTGCGGATCGACCAAGGGGGGCATTCTCATGAAGCGTTCGTCGTAGAGCGGCGTTCTCCAAGGCAAGGGACGCCCGAGGCAAGAACGCGGCCCGAAGGACGCAGAGCAGGGTGGACGGGAGTGTTCCCATGAGACCGCCGACTGCGGGCGATCCAGGTCTAGCTACCGCATGCACTCCAGGACGTCGGTCGCGGTGATCACTCGGTACGAGCGACGCCCCGCGGCGCGACCAGGCGGGGCCTGCAATTCCGGCACGAACACGGCGTTAACAATGCGCTTGTCGCGGGCCCAGGGCCCGTCAGGCAGACCCTTGGCCAGGAGAGCCCGACCGATTCGGTCGACCTCGGACTCGGAGACTGGCTTTTCCGACCATTTCACTTCGCCGATGAGCAGGGCGTCATCGCCGGGCGATGACGCCACGATATCCCACTCGGGCCCGTCGCCACGCCAGAAGCGGCGTGCGGGTCCCCATGGTCCGTCCTCCCCCAGCGTCGTCCGGGTCAGCCGAGGGACCGAAGCGCGGCACAGATCTTCCCAGGCCTCAGACACGAGCCGTACGCGGTGCCGCTGCCAGATCGCAGCCCGCGCGGCTCGCCCACCCACCGCGAGCGCTGCACGCTGCGGCGCCACCACCCGGAACCACATTCGGATGAACGGATCCCCGATCTGGTACAACGATCGCTTCCCCCCGCGGTCCGGAGCGCCAAACGGCTGCTCGCGCGTCAGAAGGCCGAGTTCCTGCAACCTGCCCAATGGGCGGGTAAGCGAGGTGGCGGGCACCCCGATCCGACCCGCGATCTCTGAGAGACGATGGGCACCACCTCCGACAACGTCGAGGATTGGTCGCAGACCGGTAGCCGGGGGAAGTTCTTCCACTAGCAGGCGATCCGGTTCCGCGTGAAGCGTGCCGTTCGGGTCCAGAACGAGGGTGTCGATCGCCGCGTCCGTGTCCATCCGGAACGGCTCCGCCAGCTCCCAGTAGCGCGGAATCCCGCCCCAGGCCGCCCACGCTGAAATTGAACGCGTCGGACGGTCCATCCCTAGCGCCTTCCCAATATACCCGGCCCGCAGGGGGTGAAGCTCGAAGGCCTCGCTAGCGCGGCCGAAGAGCGGAGAAGTTCGATCGAGCTGGAACCCCTGCATCATGTGCTGAGAAGACCCCGCAAGGGCGACGCAGAGCCGGGCCGAGCGGGCCTCATGATCGATGAACCCTTGCAGGACGCTGGGCAACTCTGGGCTCGCGGCCACAAGGTAGGGAAGTTCGTCGATGACGAGGGGACCCCGCCACCCGGCATGCCCCGCTTGACGGGCAAGCGCTCGCAAGAGCGTGCGCCAGTCCGGGTACTCCGACTCGGCGAAACCGTCCAGCACCGAGGAGAGGGATTCGGCGAAGTATCGCCTCTGCACAGACCCCGCCGACTGGTCGGCCAGCGTATAGAGACCGCCCGCGAGTCGCACCCACTCGAGCATGAGCCGCGTCTTGCCGACCCGCCGGCGCCCCCAGAGGACGACCAACCCGCCGCCCTCGCGGGCCGACAGGTTGAGCAGGCGCCGCATCTCTTCTTCGCGGTCGAGGAACTTCATAGGGCCTTATTATGCCAACGATCATAATGCTGTCAAGCATAATTAGCCCGCCAACCGACGGGGCGTACTCCGCGATTGCTCCACGTGGGCCGTACACCGCGAAAACACCGCCCTCCACGCCCGCAGCGAAGCTGCTGGGAAGGCCCTCCGCCGTTCGGAGGACTCCCAGCAGCTCGTCGCCCGCCACCGGTCCGCGGTGGCCCTCCACGAATCCCTTCGGGGGCTACTTCAGCAGCACGATCGCGCGCGAGCCGGTCTCGCCCCCGCTGCGCAGCCGCATGTAGTATCGTCCCGAAGCGACCTGCGCGCCGTTCTCCCCGCATCCGTCCCAGAGGACAAGCCCCGAACCGCGGGTAGGGACGATGGTGAGCCGGCGGATGATCCGGCCCTGAACGTCGAGAATCTCCGCGGCGACCGGGCGCGATCCCGTCCCCTCGAGAGCCACCGTCACATGTCCGGTTGTCGGGTTCGGCGAGGGCGGAGATAATCTCAGTCGTTCGGATCCGAGATCCGCCGCGGCGTGGGGACCGTCATCGACTGAGGAGGGCTCGCGCACCGTGATCAGGATTCTCGGGCTCATCGGCACCGGGCTCTCCGCCGCTCGGAACAAACCGCGGCCGATCCCTCCGTTGATCGTCTCGGTCTGGTGGCGCACCACCAGCCCGTAGTCCGGCATGCCGCTGGCCCACGCCTGAACCAGCGATGTCACGTCCCACTCGAGGATCCCGATGTCCCCTTCCCGGCCCACGGTCTCCACATCGACGACTTGAGAGACATGCGCCGCCTGGTTCATCCATGTGATCTCGAACTCCTCCCATGGCTCGACGACCCGGTGCACGCTGCACGGCGAACCCTCCTGTCCAGGGCCTGTTTCGTGCTGGTCCAGCCATAGGAGGGCGCTGGCGATCTGTCTGCCCGCGATCGCCTCGAGATCGAACTTCGCGTATGTGCGAAAGAAGCCGGGCCCCCACTCGTCCGTGCTTCCGGCGCCGAGGTCCGGGAGTCCCCCGAAGTTCGCCTCGGGCATGAAGCTCGTCGTGTAGACATCCTCGACGGCCGTAAAGACGACGGCCCCGGGCGTCAGATCATGCATGTTCCGGACGGTGAGCTGGAGCCAGGCGTAGTCCGTGGGATCGGAGTAGGACTCGGTCATGGGCGAGTTGATGCAGAGATCAAGCGTGCCCGCGCCGATCTCCTTCGATACGAGCATAGGCACGCCGCTGCTGTTGCGAGCGGCGATTATCATATCCGGGTCCGTCAGCCGGGTCTGGTAGCACGTGGCCGACCAGTCCTGGAAGTCGAAGATCCAATTGTGGCTGCGCGCGAGGTAGCTGGTCAACTCCTCCATGCGCACGTGCGGTGCCGCGGCGAGCTCCGTCCACTGGTGGTTGTTGGTGTCGTTCTCGAGCAGGTAGGCGTTCAGCCCCTGCGCGTAGGCGGGGTAGTCGCTGCCCCCATAGAAGTGCAGGTGCCCTCCCTGGGCCGCGTAGTCGGCGACGTGCTGCAGGCTGGCTTGCTCGATGGAACCCCCGTGAATGGCCACGTATACGTGCGCATAGGGGGAGAGATCGAGGCCCGTCCAGTCCTCGCCGTAGAACTCGTGGAAGGGGATGCCGAGCGTGACGAGGGCCTGGCGCACCGCCGTCTCGTGAATCCCGATGAGCATCACGTCGGCCGGGATCGGATCGGAACAGCCGACGGGCCATGCGCCGATCAGGCCGCAATCGGGATTGTGTTGGCCGGCGCAGGGGGAAGAGTCATGCAGCGTGTAGGGCTCGGCGGGATTGTCGTCCAAACAGAAGAGCGGGTCCTCGCAGATGTTGCCGTTCTGGCCGAGCTGATCCGCGATGTGACCCACCCAGTCTCCGCCCTCGTTGCCGTAGATGTCGGTGCAATCGATTTGCACCGATCCGCCGCCTTGCCCGCCGATGGCGGCGCCCGAGTAGCCGAAGGCGAAGATGTTGCTCGAGAGGGTCACCAGGCCATCCCCGAGGCGGTGGAGCCCGCTTCCTCCTTCCGCGGAGGCGTTGTGGTAGAAGGTGGAGTGCGACAGCGTCGTGAGGTTGCCGGAGCTATCCCACCTGAAGATCGCGCCCCCTTCTCCGGTGGCTGTGTTGTCCGAGAAGGTGCACCAAGAGACGGCGAGATTCTCGCACCAAGCGTCGATGGCGCCACCCCGGTCGGCGCTGTTTCCAATGAAGCGACACCGATCCGCCGTGGTTGCGTCGGCTTCCGTGAAGATGGCGCCGCCGCTTCCGAACTCATTGCTCGCACTGTTCCCATAGAAGACGCATCCGGTGACAGTGCACAGCGTGAAACCATCGAGGCTAAGCGCGCCGCCTTCGAAGCGACAGGAGTTGCCGGAAAAGACGCAGTCGGTGAAGCTCACCGAGCCCATCTCGACAAGCACGGCGCCGCCATGCCAGGACGCGTCGTTCTGGAGGAAGCTGCACCCGCTGACATCGGACTCGCCGAAGGTGAACTTGATTGCGGCCCCGCGTTCCCCGCAGCGGTTTGCCGTGAATCTGCAGTCCGTGATACGCGGACTGCCGGACAGACTGGCGATGGCGCCGCCGTCTCTTGCCTGGTTGGAGTCGAAGGAGCAACCCTCGATGGTCGGCGCCGAGCCCGACCCCGATATGACCACGGCCCCTCCCGACTCGTTGGGCGCCAGGTTGTTCCGGAAGCTGCAGCCGCGGAAGACAGGCGTGCATGACGAACTGATTCGGACGGCCCCTCCGGATCCGATGTCGGAACCTGCGTAACCGTTACGCATCTCGATGTTCTCGATCACGCACCAGTCCATGTTCATCTGTTCGAAGACGAAGGCGCGGTGCTGGGTCTCCGGACTTCCCTGACAGTCGATCACGCATAGGGCGGGGTTGCCGCTCGCCGAGCGCAGCGTGACGGGCCGGTTGGGGAAGAGGATGTCGCGGTTGCCGTTTCCCGTGTAGGTCCCGTTCTCGAGCTCGACGATCGATCCGTACCATGCGCCGTCCAAGGCCGCCTGGATCGTCGGGAAGTCCCCGCTGCCGTCGGGGCGCAGCGTGTACACATGCGGGCCGCAGGCGACCGGGAAGGCGCCGATGAGATCGCAGTCGTGGTTGGGAAATGAGAAGGGGGCGCAGGGGGAGTTCGCGCACAGGTAGTAGGGATGGCTCGGGTCCCGGCAGAGGAGCGGATCGAGCGAGATGTTGCCGTTCTGCCCTTCCTGGCCCGCCAGACATCCGGTCCAGTCACCCCCGGCATTGCCGAAGACATCGCAGCAGCTCAGCGTCGCCGAGGAACCAACCACGCAGCGCACCGCCGCGTGGTCGCCGAAGACGATCATCGTATGCGCCAGCGCCGCCGTCGACCCGGAGTCGAGGTAGATGGCCCGGCCATAGGTCTCGTGCAGGGTGCAGCTCGTCAAGGTCAGGTCGCTGAACGAGCAGTAGACATCCCCGCCTCCGAGGCTCGCGGAGCGGTTGCGATGGAAGAGGCAACCCGTGGCGTTCGCCGTCGTGCCATCCTCCAGATAGATCGCTCCGCCGCCCATACCCGACTGGTCGGCGCGGTTCAGGATGAAGGTGCAGCCGGTGATCTGCAGGTCGCAGCCTGTGGGGGCGTAGATCGCCCCGCCACCCATGTCGGCGTAATTGTCGTAGAAGATGCACTGGTCGATCGTCAGCGAGGTCTCGTAGAGATCCAAAGCCCCGCCCGGGTCCAGGACATAGGCGTGCTGGATGGTGATGCCTTCCAGCAGGCTTCCTGCCCCCTGGTCATCGATGGAGAAACCGCGGTGACGGTCCGAGATGCTTCCCTGACAGTCGATGATGCACGATCCCCCGGGGCCGTTTTGGGCTCGGATCGTAAGCCGCTTGTCCAGTTGGATGTCACGATTGCCGGCGCCGGTGAACCAGCCGTCGGTGAGCTCGATCGTGTCGCCGTCGACAGCGGCATCGATCGCCGCCTGAATGGTCGCGAAGTCCCCGCCGCCGTCGGGGCGTACGACATGAGTCGCTGCGATTGCCGCTGCCGGCAGGAAGAGGCTGGCCGCCAAGCAGAAGAAAGCCGCCGGGCGGATGCTCGCCGCCGGGCGGGGACGCCGCGCCAGGCGGGATCTCGGCGCCAGACTCAATAGAGGAAAGAGCCCCATACCTGAACTCCATGACCTGGATCCCATTCCCGAATCCCCCTTCATGTGTCTGCTCATCACCAGGGCATCCTGCCCGCCAACTCCACTCCGTCGCCCATAGAAACGCGGGAGCGAGACGGAAATCACAGGGCGCACCGCCCGGAGTGGTGACGGCCGATCGCAAACCGTCATGGGCGTCGCGGTCCTGCGGGTTCCCGGCAGGACCTCGCGGGGCGGACACTCCACTGAAGGGTGTTTCCGGGCTCCGAGGCTGGTACAATCGCCCCGTTCCTGCTGTGATGACAGGGGGGTAGCCGGCGTTACATGTCACAGAAGCGACCTGTGTCCGAGCCTTCGGACCAAGAGCTGGTCCGGTTGGCCAAGGCTGATCCGGAAGGCGAGGCGTCTCGGCGTGCGGCCTGCATGCTCCTCTCGCGACATCGCGACCGGGTCTACGCTTGGTGCTATCGGCGGCTGGGGAACGCCGATGAGGCCCTCGACGCGGCGCAGGAGGTTCTGCTGAGCGCGTATCGCCACCTGTCGACCTACGAGCCCCGCGGGGAATTCGGGACTTGGCTCTACACGATCGCGCGCAATCGATGTGTCAGTCAGCAACGCCGGCCGAGCCTGATACATGATGCCGATGTCGATCCGGACCTGATCCCCGATCCCGCGAACGACCCGGCGCAGATCCTCGTGGACAGGATGTCGGAGGAGGCCCTGCTCGATCTGATCCGATCGCATCTCGATCCGCTTGAGCAGGAGGCGCTCTGGCTCCGCTGCTTCGAACAGATGCCCGTCGAGCGGATCACGGCCGTGCTGGGCATCCGTCAGTCATCCGGTGCGCGTGGGATTCTGCAGCGTGCGCGCAGGAGAATGCGCGAGGCTCTGGCGCGGACTCAGGCAACAGGGGAGGCTTTGGGGGATGAAACCTAGCTGCTACTCCCTGGAGGAACTCGTAGTGGCGGCGGAGCAGCCGCGCGGCGAGCCGCGGCGCGAGCATCTCGAGACTTGTCCTCGCTGCAGGGCCGCGCTCACAGCCTACAGGGACTTCATGGACGAACGGGATCGACTGCCCGCCGAAGCGCGTGCGGCGGAGTGCAGCGGGCGCCTCCAGGAGATTCTCGAGGCGCAGATCTTGGGAGAGCCAGTCACCCGCTCGGCGCCGGACGCCCGCCGGGCGGGTGGATTGAGAGCGGGAGATGGCCGTCGAGCGAGGCAATGGCTCGCGCGCCTGTTCGTGCAGGCGTGGCGTCCGGCATGGATTGTCGCCGCGGCATCCCTCGTCCTGGCGATCATCTTCATCCCCCGGGCGTTGCACCGCGAGGGCGAGCGGGGGCCCTCCATGCGGGGCCCCGACATGCGGGATCCGGCGTCCCCCGGCCAAGTCATGTTGGTCTCTGAGGCCCGGGTTCTCGCGGGAGGAGACCTGGAGTTCGCATGGGCTCCCACGGAAGGCGTGGATCGCTTCGATGTGCGGTTCTTCGACAAGGGCATGGACGAGGTGGCGCGGCGCGACGCTGGCCGCGCAACTTCTCTGCGCCTGAGCGCGGCCGAAAGGACGGAGATCCGCGGCGCCCATCTCTGGCAGGTGGTGGGGCTTCGCGGCGAAGAGGAGGCTGCGCGCACGCCGCTGCGGGAGATCCCCGGCCCAGGCTCGCCGGATTAGGGCGCAGGACGGATGCGCCAGGGGAGCGTCTCAGATGCGGACAGTCCGCCCTAGCTGACGGCAGGTCGCTTCGAAGTCATGTGCGAGCGTGAACAGACGCCGGGGGCTTGAATGAGGAGCAGGTGGAGCAAACGGGACTGTCGCCGGGCCATGCGGGTCGCGCGGATGACGATCCTCTCGGCTGCGCTTCTCGCGGTCGCGCCTTCCTCCGGCTCCGCCCAGTCGCTTCCCGAGGCCGCGCCCCCCGACTGGCAGGCGATCGCGAAGTCCCTCCTCCACGAGCGGCGGCTCGGACCCGCCGAGGAACTGATCCGCAGGCTGCTCGCGCAGGCGGAGCGGGAGCACGGCCGAGATGCGGCAGAGACCGCGGCGGTGCTCGATCTTCTCGTGGAGTGTCTGTGGAGGAAGGGGAGCATCGACGACGAGAAGGCGCTGGCTCTGGCGCGCAGGGCGGTCGAACTCAAGAAGACGCTGTATGGACAGGGGCACCTCGAGGTGTCGAGCAGCCTCTTCAACCTCGGGGTCATCCTCGCCAAGGCGGGAGACCTCCAGGCGGCGGACTCGGTCTTCACGTCAGTGCTGGCGACTCGTCGGGCGCGGCTTCCACGGGGGCACCCCGAAATCCTCAGCGCAGTGAACGCCCTTGCCAACGCGAAGACGATCTCGGCCGACTACATGGGCGTGGTCGATCTCTGCCGGACTGCGCTTCGGGAAGCTGAGGTTGCGGGGACACACCTCTCTTCGCCCGCGGTGACCATCAAGGGCGCGTTGGCCGGAGCGCTCTGGCAGGTGGGTCAGGTCCGGGAGGCGCGATCTCTGCGCGAGGCACTGGTGGCGCACTACGATTCCACGGGTCACCCCAGTCTGTCCGGCGCGCTGAATGACCTTGCGAACACCGAGGTCGGTTCGGGCGACTACGCGCGGGCCGCGCAGCTCTATCGCCGGGCGCTTGAGTTGGAGGAATCGCGCGCGGGTCCCACGACGCCCTGGGCTTTCAACATTCGCAGCAATCTCGCGACCACCCTCATCCGGATGGGGGAGTACGCGGCCGCTCGGCGACTGCTGGAACATGAGGCTCTGCACCTAGCGGCCGATGGACCTTGGGCGGAGCAGCGCGTGAGAGCATGCGCCCGTAGGGCTCATCTTGCCGCCGAGTTGGGCGACCGCGAGGAAGAGCTTGAGCTCCGCCGCCAAGCCCTGCGGCAGGCGGAGGAGTCCTTCCCCCCCGACCACGACCTGGTTGCCGAGGCGCTTTTCAATCTAGGCGCCACTCTTGGAACCCTGGGAAGGGTCGACGAGCAGGAGCCTCTGGTCCGGCGCGCGCAGGAGACTTGGGCCGCCCGCCTCGGGCCCGGGCATCGATTCCTGGCAGACTGCCATCTCGCACTTGGCGCCATCGCGCGCAAGCGAGGCGACCTGAATGAGGCGCGCCGGCAAATCGCGGAAGCCTTGCGGGTGGCGGTGGAACAGTCTGGGGAGGGCTCCATCGGCGTCGCGGCGACTCTGGCTGATCAGGCGGCCGTGGCCCGGGAAGAGGGTCTCCTCGACGAGGCGCGACACTGCCTCAGACATGCGCAGCAAGTACTCTCTCCGAAAGTCGGCACAGATCATCCTCTGATGGCGGAGCATGAAGCGGATCTCGCGATCGTCGAGTTGGCCGCCGGACGCCGCGCCGCCGCCATCGAGCACGCCTTCAGCGCGGAGCGCGTCGTTACCCCCCACCTCCGGCTAACGGTCCGCGCTCTTCCGGAGCGACAGGCGTTGCTGGTCGCGGGACAGAGCGCCACGCTGACGGACATTCTCCTGTCTCTCCTCGATGAGGGCGATCCTGACCCGACCCTGATATCGCAGGTCTGGGACGCGATCATTCGGACTCGGGCGCTGGCGTTCGATGAGCTTGCCGCGCGCGTTCGTCGTGATCGCTCGCCGGCGGACTCCACGCGGAAGACCGACGGCCCTTTCGAGGACCATCAGCGCGCCTCAGCCCGTCTGGCCAATCTCATCGTGCGCGGCCCGCAGAGCGCAGATCCGGAGGTCTACAGGGATCTGGTGGCCGACGCGCGTCGCGATCTGGAGGAAGCCGAGCGAGCGCTGGCAGATGCTGGAGAGCTGGAGGGAGCGGGGAGTGAGACGACCGGGCTTTCCGCCGTGACGGACGCTCTTCCCGATGGAGTCGCGCTTGTGGCCTATGCGCGGTACAGGAGGGTAGGAAGCAGAGGCCTCGATCCTTCAGGGGAACGCTATCGCGCCTTCGTCCTTCCCGAGGGCGGGGGAGCGCCCGTGTCGGTCGACATCGGCAACGCGGTCGGGGTCGATGCCTTGATCGCCGACTGGAGAGCGGAGATCTCGTTGGCAGTCCAGGGAAGCGCCAAGCATGGCGCGGCGCCGGGCAGCGTCAGTTCCGCCGACGGAACGGAGACGGGGCGCATACTCCGCGAGGCGATCTGGGATCCAGTCCTTCCGAGTCTTGGCGCGGCCGAACTCGTGCTCATCGTGCCCGACGGAGCGATCCACCTGGTGAACATCGCCGCGCTCCCTGATGAAGCACGAGGATTCCTCATCGAGGCCCCCGTGATGCTGCACCATCTCACGGCCGAACGCGAGGTCGCGGGTTTCCTGCACGAGCCCGCGAGCGGGCATGGCGCCCTCATTGTGGGCGGCCCTGACTTCGACCGTCGTTCAAGCGGACCTCGCCCCCCCGCTCCCGAGTGGGGCGAGGGGAGAGTCCTCACGGCCCTCGATCCCTTCCGCGAGGTCCGACCGGATTGCCTGGATCTTGGCGCGACGCGATTCCCCAGCCTGACGGCTTCAAAGAGGGAGGCGCGCGAAGTGGCAGATCTGTGGAGGAAGTTGTCCCTGGGGACTTCATCCGAGGAGGAGGCGTCCCGGGGGACCTCGTCGCGGGGGTCTTCGTCCCAGGGGTCTTCGTCCCGGCCGGCCCTGCCCGGGGAGAGTGGCGACTCCCGGAGTCGGGAAACCATCCTCCTTATGGGGCGGGAGGCGACGGAGGAAGCAGTGAAGCGATCGGCCTCGGGGCGGCGGCTGCTTCATCTGGCGACACACGGATACGTGCTTGATCCGGCGTGCTCGGTGGATCCGGTCTCGCCCTCGCGCGCCGCGGGACAGGATGCGCTCGCGTCCGCCGGTGTGGGCGCGAACCCGCTGCTTCTGTCGGGTCTGGCGTTGGCCGGAGCAAACCGGCGCGAGGAGGCCGCGCCCAATGACGACGATGGAATCCTGACGGCGCAGGAAGTCGCCGCGATCGACCTGCAGGGAGTGGAGTGGGCTGTGCTCTCTGCCTGCCACTCGCGGGGCAGCCGCATCCTGCGCGGCGAGGGAGTGTTCGGTCTGCAGCGCGCCTTTCAGCTGGCCGGGGCGCGCCGAGTCGTCGCGACGCTCTGGCCGGTCGGGGACGAAGCCGCGCGCGCCTGGATGCGCGCCTTCTACGAAGCGATTCTCGAGAAGGGACTCGGCACGGCCGCGGCCGTCCGCGACGCCGACCTGACATTGCTGCGCGACCAACGCAGGCGCGGAGAAGACCCGCAGCCTTTCTACTGGGGGGGATTCGTCGCGTCGGGAGACTGGCGGTGATCTCCCGGGAACGACTGCCCGACTCGCCTACTCATCGATCGATGGCTGCCTGCCGCTCTTCTCGTCCACCAGGTACTTTCGCCCCCGCACGACCGTCGTCTCGAGATCCGGATGCCGCGAAGTCACGAAGGCATACAGGACGATGGAGCAGGCGATGTTGACATTGAGGCAGGGGACAAGACCGAACTGCGGCACGGCGACCTTGTGCTTCGCCGCGGAGAGAAGGGACTCGTTTAGGCCGTAGTGCTCGCTCCCCAAGAGAAAGAGCGGTCTCTCCGGAAAGACGAAACGATCGAGGCGCTCGGCCTCCGGGTGGATCTCCACGGCGACCGTCTCATATCCCGAGTCGGGCAGCCAGTCGAGGAACTCCTGGCGAGTCGGCAGATGGCGAATCCGCTCGAAGCGCTCGATCCCGTGACTTCCGGCTCCCTGGTACCA
>Ga0194111_10003844_pt1 | contig 17657 bp, 15 predicted proteins | sample TA2KigC300mmetaG_FD_146194 | JGI IMG/M metagenome (GOLD analysis project Ga0194111, IMG submission 146194) | Freshwater microbial communities from Lake Tanganyika, Tanzania - TA2015033 Kigoma Deep Cast 300m | ecosystem: Environmental > Aquatic > Freshwater > Lake | place: Tanzania: Lake... | reverse complement strand
TAATTATTTGCTGTATTGCAAGTTCCTGACCTCCAATTCGGTCTCCACCAACAGCAATAGCCATTCCCACTTTATACCTCAAAAAATCGTAGTTTTCTGCCCCCATAGCCCGGGTTCTGTCCATAAAAGCCTTTAGCTGGGCACTCACGCCTCCATTATATATGGGGGTAGCCATTATTATTCCTTCAGCGTCTTTGATAAGGGGGTAAACCTCATACATATCGTCTTTTACTACACACTCTTTGTTTTTAAGGCAGTAATCACAATGACGACATGGACTGATATTTTTACCCCTAACAGTGAAAAATTCTGTTTCAAAGCCAGCATCTTCCAACATAATTAGGGTTTCTCTTAGAACATAATCAGTTGCTTGTTTTCTAGGACTTCCACAAATTCCCACTATCATATTATTCCTCCCAATCCAATGTTATGGTTTGTAGTGATATAAGATTTCTCGAACCATGAAGAATTGATTCTAATATTTATTTATCTAGTTTGATTAATTATGTTGTTGGAAGAATAAAGTTTTTAAAAACTTAAATATACATCTAATCTAATTTAAAAAAAATATTAAATTTGTTATTTATCATAAAAAATAAAAAAAACATTTTTAGAACATGAAAATTCATTTCATGCTCTATTGTAAAACTGTTTAAATCGCTTCATCTTCATCAAGTGCAAGTCTCATGGTATCTGGGTCTGGAGGCAGGTATTCCAGGAAATCTTCAGCTGCACGTCTTACATCTCTTGATCCTATGATGTACCTTCCTACAACGATAATATCTGCACCACTTTTTAGTGCCTTCTCCACCTTTGTAGGTGTTATTCCACCGGCAACTGCTACAAGTTTTCTTGGGCCTAAGATTTCCTCTTTTATTTGTTTTATGTTACCCCATTCGTTGGCTTCTCCGATTTCTTCTCCTCTTTCAGCTCTTAGTGTTTCTAGATCAACGTTCCTATGCAGTAGGACAATATCAGGTTGAAATTCCAACTCTGATAATTTCTCCACAAAGTTATTCACATTCATCATATCGAGTATTGAGTATATTCCCTGTTTCATTGCCTCGTGAACTGCTTTTTCAATGGATTCCACTGTTCCAAGTCCTGAAATGGCAACAGCATCTGCAGTAGCATCTGCAGCCATTTTAACTTCTATTCTTCCCACATCCAGGGTTTTAAGATCTGCGATTATGAAGGCGTCCTCTCTAAGTTTCCTGATTTCTGCAACTATTCCAACACCGAATTTTTTGACAAGTGGAGTTCCTGCCTCAAGCAATATTCTTTCTCTGTTAGGCAGATTGTTAACCACCCGCTTCATCTCATCAATCTTGTCCAGATCAAGAGCTACCTGCAGATATGGGGGGTTCCACAATCTTATAACTCTGAAACCCATTATAGGGTGCATGCCACGATCTTTTTCAGCTAAAATTTTATCAATTGTTGGATAACCATCCATGGCTCTTCTTATAGCCAATTTTGTCGCCCCATAGTTGTATTGATATATCTTACGGTAATCTTCTGCTTCAGGGTGTATAAAGACGCTTGCAATTATTACAAGGTCATCAGCTTTATCTTTGGGAATAATTCCCTCCTGAACTGCATCAGCTACTGCCCTTCCAACTGCAGTTTGGGCCGGACCAAAGATCTTCTCAGCATCTGCCAGATCCCCCACAGTAACTTTTGGTACAATCACCGTCGCAGGTTTGGTAATTAGATTTGGTCTTATAACCGAAAGAAGCGGGGTGTGACCAATTGAAAGCTGTGTTAAAGTATTTACAAAGGTTGCTCCGACATGCCCGTCTTTATCTCCAATTACCAAATCAACATGGGCTATTTCATCTCCATTTCCTACCAAGGCTTCCCCTATCCAGTACATAATATTTCCTCCAATATAAGTTGCAATAATAGTTAGATCAATTCAATATAAATAAATAGCCCTCCCACATTCCAATAAACGGCTTTAATTTAAAATATACTTAAACCTCTACCTTAAAAAGATGGAAATATCCGGGTTAAATAACTCATAAAACCTTTTATTTTTATTTTTTTGACGAAGTCTTGATTTTAAACTGGGAAATTGGTATTAAAAAACTTTATACTGTATTTAAGCTGTTAAGGGGCGTGATTACGAAATATACTATGAAAAAATTTATAAAAAATTTTTAACAACGAAAAAAAGCAAATGAAATAAATAATAGAATAATAAAAAAATAAAAAAATTTTTTTATAGATTAAACATAAGTTTTTGAAATTTTAAACCTTTCTTTCACTGAATTTCTCTTGATGTCGGTTTATATAGTTGAGTTTTTTTGGCAGCGATTAGGTTTAAGTTTGTGTACTGGAATTATTACCGCCAGTAGTATGGTTTGTCTTGTTTGTAGTGTTCTTTTTGACAGTTGGATTCCTATGTGTACTTCCTGTATCATTTGGTGAATCATTGTTGTAGACGGTTCCATTAGATGAACTATTATCTGCAAAACTTAATTGGGAGGTCCGGTTCTGTTCTGAAGACATATACATGCCAAGAACTATACCTCCTAATAAAATCGCTACAAAACTCAATGACAGTAATAAAGCAGATCCTTTATCCATTTTTTTCACCTTTTATAAATTTATGGGGTAGCGTTTATAATCGCCACTTATTAATGTTTGTTATGGGTAATTGATATTTATATATTTATAGATATCTTATTCTAAAAAAGATTCAACTTTTTATTTTTGTAAAATGGTCTAGAAATTGTTTTGTCCCTTATTTAATTTCGTTAAAACACTTTATTGTATGTATGGGGAATTTTTTATTTGGCATTTCGGTATATGTTTAGGGAATACTATTTAATGAAAGTAATATGGATTCTAAATTCTCCCAAAAATAAAAAAAGAGGTGATTAATCCTCTAGAGTTCCTTCAAGGTAGTCGTTGTATCCTTGAAGATCCAGAAGTCCATGCCCTGAAAAATTAATCACTATTGTTTTCTCTTCATTGTTCCGCTTACATTCTAAAGCTTCGTCTATTACAACTTTAATGGCATGAGAAGTTTCTGGAGCTGGAATTACACCTTCTACATTTGCAAATATGGTTCCACACTTGAATACATCTGTCTGTGAAACTGCACGTCCTTCAATAATTCCTTCATGCACTAAGAGCGAAATCAGGGGAGCCATTCCATGGTACCTTAAACCTCCGGCATGTAGTGATGGAGGAATGAAATCATGACCCAATGTGTACATTTTATCCAGGGGAGTTAATCCTGCTGTGTCACCAAAATCATACCTGTACTCTCCTTGGGTTAGTGAGGGGCATGAGCTGGGCTCTGCTGCAATGAACTTGCAGTCTATATCTCCGTCGATATGGTCCTTTATGAATGGAAGCACTGCTCCACCAAAGTTGCTTCCACCACCAACACATCCAACCATCACATCAGGGGTTTTGTCGATTTTCTCAAGCTGTTTTTTGGTTTCAAGTCCAATAACGGTTTGATGCAGAAGCACGGGACTTAGAACGCTCCCCAGCGAATAATAAACCTTTTCATCATTTAAAGCATCTTCAATAGCCTCAGATATGGCTATTCCCAGAGATCCAGGATGATTAAGATCTTTTTTGAGCATCTCCCTTCCGAATTCTGTTCTATCACTTGGTGAGGGTATAACTTCGGAATTGTAGATTTGCATTATGGTCTTACGGTATGGCTTCTGTTGGAAAGACACTCTAACCATATAAACTCTGCAGTCCAAACCTACTAGGGAACAGGCTAATGCTAGGGCTGAACCCCACTGTCCTGCGCCGGTCTCTGTAGTGAGCATTTCAGCACCATCCTTTTTGGCTAAGTAAGCCTGTGCTATAGCTGTGTTAAGTTTGTGACTTCCAGTGGGGGAAAAATCCTCACGTTTGTAAAATATCTTTGCTGGAGTGTCCAAGTAGTTTTCTAGGCCTTTAGCCCGGAATAGTGGGCTGGGCCGCCCTATCTTATCATAAACTTCTCTTACTTCCTTTGGAATTCCTATCCATCTCTCCTGTGACATCGCCTGTTCTAAGAATCCAGTAGAGAATATTTTAGGTAAATTCGCCAACTGCTGACCTTCTTCTGTTTGAGTGGTCATAGGAAGCTCCATTGGTAAATCTGGAACTATGTTGTACCATTTTTTCGGTATATCCTTTGAAGGTAGGGTAACTTTGTACATAAAATCACCAATAATCCTTTATATTTCAGGGATACGGATGTTTTAGAGCCTAAAACCATATAAACATCCTCATCCTTTCGTATGTGTTTGCCAAAATAATAATTTGACATTAATCATATACAATATAGTCTATTTAAATCTTTGTCGTACATATATGTACATTAAGCTCGAGATTAAGAGATTATTAAGATTAATACTCATAGATTATTGTTCATTAATCTATCTCTTTATTAATAACATGAAGTCAAAAAAGTCTATCATGAAGATTTTGGCAGTTGACGTAGGTGTTGGTACACAGGACATAATGCTCTTCGATTCAGACCAATCAGTGGAAAATTCGACCAAGTTTGTCGTACCTTCGCCAACTAGGATGTTTGCAAATCAAATAAGAAAATCTAAGGATAATTTGTTTATAAAAGGTGAAACCATGGGTGGAGGTCCTATAAATAGGGCTATTAAAAATCATCTTCAAGAAGGATATAAAGTGGTAATGACCGAGCATTCTGCCAGAACAATAAGGGATGATTTAAATTTTGTAAAATCCTTAGGTATCAAAATTGTTTCTGATGATGAAAAAGATGAAAATTATCAAAATTTCACAGAAATTGAGCTGAAAGATGTGGATTTAAATGCTATAGAAAATGTTTTATCTAATTTCGATTTAAAACCCGAATTTGATTTTATAGGAGCTGCAGTTCAAGATCATGGGTTCGAGGAGAAAATAGGAGATAGAAACTTTAGATTCATGAAAATAAAGGAAATACTGAATATTCCCAGAAAACCTGAAGAATTTGCATACTTCAATAAGGCTCCAAATTATTTTACAAGGATGAACGGGGTATTAAGAACACTTAAAAATTATAGAACTACGGTTATGGATTCAAAGTTTGCTGCAATCTGTGGAACAACCTGTGATGATGAAACAAATAACTTTGAAAGATTTATAGCTATAGATGTTGGAAATGGGCATACTCTTGCAGCAGCTTTTGATAATGGAAAAATATTTGGTTTGTTCGAACACCACACTCATAGTTTGACACCAGATAAAATATATTTATTCATAAAAAAACTAGTAGATGGAACTTTGACCCATGAAGAGATACATGAGGATGGAGGGCATGGGGCATGGGTTCTAGAACCCATTGATGAGTTCGAATCTGTAGTTGCAACCGGTCCAAGAAGAAAAATTCTCCAAAAAACAGATTTAAATGTACATTACGCTGCTCCAGCAGGCGATGTGATGATGACCGGGCCGGTTGGTCTTATAAAGGCCATTAAATCAAATATGGATAAAAATAGATAAAGAGTATCATGATGAACTAAAAAAGATGATAAAATGATAATAGACCCTCATATACACAGTATATATTCAGGAGATGCAACTGGAACTCCTAGAGGCATAATTAAAAGATCAAGGAAGATTGGTTTAGATGCCATTGCTATAGCAGATCATAACACCACCAAGGGATTGACAGTTGCCCTAAAGGAGTCAAAAGGATTTAATGATTTTATAATAATTCCTGCAATTGAGATAAGCACCAAAAAGGGGCATTTGGTTGTTCTGGGAGTAACTGAAGACATAAAACCTGGTTTATCTCCAGAAGAGACGATTGAAATTATTAGAAATCAGGGAGGAATAGCCATTGCTCCTCATCCGTTTGTAAGATACCGGGAAGGCTTGTGTGATAATGTTTTAACTCTGGATGTGGATGCTATCGAGACTTTAAATTCCAGATACATTTTCGGTTACTCAAACTGGCGAGCAAAAAAGCTTGCAGCCAAAAGAAACCTTCCAGAAATTGGGTGTAGTGATGCACATTTTATAGGGGCTATTGGGAGCTGTGTTACAAAAGTTGAAGCAGATTTTTCAGTTGAGAGTATTCTGGAAGGTATATTGAAAGGTGAAACTAATGTTTTTGGTGATAGAACTCCTCTTCCATTAATATTGAAGGAAGTTATTAATAAAAAGATTAAAAGGGCTTTTGATTAAAATAAGGTTTTATTTTGATATGGATTTTGTATATATTTTCGATAGCTAAAATTACGTCTTTTTTTTAAAATAATCTTTATAAAATGAGGTCATCCCAAAAGTATATTGGGCGGGGTAATATTTGAATTTATGTAATTTAAAGAGGTTGATGATGAGCTTTAGAGAGTTTTGGGATGACTTCAATGTATAAAATGTTTTAGTATAAATTTATAGACTTAGAAACCTCAAAATAAGGTCAATATTTGAGTCATTATTTGATATAACAAAAAGTATTAGATATGATATTATATGAAAATTACTGGATATGAAGATTATTCTTTAAGTTTAAGAGATTTTATAAATATCTTGACAATAAATATGAACCATGATCAATGAATTCATAGAGGAAAACTTCTTCTACCTGCACCCTGGCTATACCCTGCTTAATACTATCGTGTTCGGGATAATACTGGGAATTTCTGTTATCATAATCTTAAAAATGTTTAGATTTATCAAAAAAGATCCAGAAGATCTATTAATCCCGATAATCCCCTTTATTTTCTTTGGATCAAGTGCAAGAGCCCTTGTTGATAATGGAATTTATCCCTTGACCCACATCTTCGTCACCCCAGGAATCTATATTTTGACGGGCTTTATAACAATTGTAACTCTTCTTTCATCGGTTTATATCGAAAAAAAGGTTGAATGGGATTATAAGTATATTTTAACTGTAGTTGGTAGTATATTGTGCATACCAAACCTTTTGAACATAAATCATCTGAATTTGATTGTCTTTTTCCAAGTTATTGGAATTTGGATATTAATATCTTCGATTTTCATAGTTTTAAGGAATAAGTGGAGTATTTTAAAGAATAAATTCAATTTAAGTGTGCTTATGGCTCATTTATTAGATGCATCATCTACTTTCGTAGCAGTTGATTTTTATGGCTACGGAGAACAACATGTTCTTCCAAATGCACTTACAAATTTCCTAAACACGGCGTTTGTCATGTTTCCTCTAAAAATTGTGGTTATTCTTTCGGTCCTTTATATAATAGACACATACATTGAGGATAGCACCATAAAAAATACTTTAAAGCTAGCTATTTTCATTTTGGGACTTGCACCGGCGTTGCGTAACTTACTAAGCCTAAGCATGGGCATTTGATTTAGGTGCTTATTTATCAATATTTTTTTATGGATGTTTTTATTAAAATTTAAACCACAGCCAAACCAAAAAGACGAGGTTTTTCAATGTATATAGAAAAAATAAAAGAGTCTATAAATCTACCTGAAACTGTGATAATATTTGATACAACTCTAAGAGACGGTGAACAGACACCCGGAGTTGCAATAACAGTAGATGAGAAGATAAGAATTGCCAAAAGACTTGATGAACTTGGTGTAGATACAATAGAAGTTGGATTCCCGGCTGCATCTGGAGGAGAGATGGAAGCGGCCCGAAAAATCTCAGAAATTGGGCTGAAAGCCCAGATATGTGGTTTGGCCAGGGTCATAAAAGCCGATATAGATGCAGCAGTGAAATGTGATGTTGATTACATCCATACCTTTGTTGGAACTTCTCCACTGCATCGGAAATTCAAGCTCAAAATGGGTAAAGAAGAGATTTTAAATAAGGCAGTGGAAGCAGTGGAATATATTAAAGATCATGGTATTGTGGCAGAATTTTCTGCAGAAGATGCCACTAGAACCGAATTTGATTATTTAAAGGAGATTTATATAGCTGTTGAAGATGCAGGAGCAGATTGCATAAATGTTCCAGATACAGTGGGAGTTATGATACCCACTTCAATGAAGTGGCTGGTGCGTGAACTTAAAAAACATTTAAACATTCCCATAAGTGTTCACTGCCATGACGATTTTGGTTTGGCAGTTGCAAACTCCCTTGCTTCTGTTGAGGCTGGCGCTGAACAAATTCACGCCACTATCAATGGATTAGGTGAAAGAGCAGGAAACGCGTCATTAGAAGAAGTTGTAATGGCATTAATCACCAGTTATGGTATTAAAATGAATATAAATACAGTACTTCTTTTCAATATATCAGAATTCGTCTCCAGAATCACAGGAATTAAAATGCCCCCAAACAAAGCTATTGTGGGTGAGAATGCCTTTGCACATGAGGCAGGGATACATGTACACGGAGTTCTTGAGAAAGCGGAAACTTATGAGCCTATAACTCCAGAAATGGTGGGCCACACCAGAAGAATCGTTTTAGGTAAACATACGGGTGCTAAGGCTATTAAATCCAAGCTTAATGAATATGGAATAGAAACGAATGAAGAACAGTTTGGCGAGATATTCCATCAAATAAAAAATCTTGGTGATAAAGGAAAAAAAGTTACAGGCGCTGATTTGAAGGCTATAGCCGAAAGTGTACTTGGAAAAGCAAAAAAAGAGATAGTAAAGCTTGAAGAATTCTCGGTGATGACTGGAAATCACGTAATGCCCACGGCTACAGTAAAACTTAACATAGACGGCGTGATAAAAACAGCCTCAAAAACGGGAGTCGGACCAGTAGATGCTGCTATAAATGCAATACAGAGTGCGGTAGGTGTAACAGCAGATATAGAACTTAAAGAATATCATATAGAGGCTATAACTGGAGGTACTAATGCTCTTGCCGAGGTTTTTGTGATAATGGGTGATAAAAATGGAAATCGGGCAACAGGGAGGTCTACAAGGGAAGATATTGTCATGGCAAGTGTAGAAGCTGTTTTAGATGCTATAAACAAGATATTAATTTTGAGATAATGTCTAAAATATGCATTTAATAAAAAATTTGATAAATTTCGATGGAAAGTTAAAGTAAGGCTTTTTAATTAATTGTTCATAATTCAACAGGTCTTAGGATCTTAGAAATTTTATTGAGATTCACAATAGTCGATGTTTAAAGAAAAAGAAGTTATCAGAAATTATAAAGTGATGTAAGATAAGAACTCATAAAAAACATCAAAAGATTAAAAAGCGTTTAGTCAACTTTAAAAGATATAATATTCTTTATAAACATTAAAAAGGCCCATAAGGGTTGGAATTGCTAATATTATGTTGTTTATACCAATATTCCATAATTTACCAAACATATATAATGAAGCTATGAAAAAAATAAACTATCTAAATATCTTCATTTATCAAAATCTTCATAAAAACTTAAGTGGTGTTATTATGTCGGTTGATTTTAGGGGTCAAAAAGAAAAAAATCTAATTGCTTTATTGTTAGTTCTAGGTTTTTCTTGTTTTTTAACCTATTGTTTCCAGTTTATACCTGAAAAAAGCACTTTTTTAGCTAATCAATTTTTTGGACCGATTATTTTAGTTTCTCTTTGGCATAGAAGGAGAATATGGTTAGCTCCTTTTTTTTTAGCAGCTATATTTGTTTTCATCGAAATATTCTCTCAAAGATTTGGTTATTTGTTGCCTGAGGATTATTTTAGATTAATCATGTTCATTTTTATAGTAATAGTAGTTGCTTTTTTAGGAGAAAGAATTGAAAAAGTGAGAATGCTCAATGATTTGAATGAAAAACTAAAAAAACAGACTGAAAGACTTGAAGATGCCAACAATGAGCTTGAAGCATTTGCATATTCAGTGTCTCATGATCTTAGAGTTCCACTTCGAGCAATTGACGGATTTTCCCGGATTTTATTAGAAGATTACGGAGATAAACTCGACGATGAAGGTAAGAGGCTAATCGATATTGTTCGTGATAATACAATGAAGATGGGGCAACTTATTGATGATATTCTTCTCCTATCACGCGCAGGACGCCAGGAGATGAAAATATCTGAAATTGATGTTGAAGCTCTCGCAAACAGCGTATTTGAGGAACTAAAGCATTCAATGGAGGATCGGAATGTGCAATTGGAAATTAAGCCGCTTCCCACCGCTTATGGTGATCGAACACTGCTTCAGCAGGTTTTTAGCAATTTACTTTCCAATTCTGTTAAATTCACAAGAACTAAGGAAAATGCAATAATTGAAGTTGGTGCAGACGGAGTAAAAAATGAGAATGTTTATTATGTTAAAGATAATGGAGTAGGTTTTGATATGAAGTATGTAAATAAGCTTTTTGGATTGTTCCAAAGGCTTCATACCCCAGACGAGTTTGAAGGTACTGGTGTTGGACTTTCTATTGTTCAACGGATAATTAGAAGACATGGTGGAAATGTATGGGGTGAAGGTAAGGTCGATGAAGGCGCAACCATTTATTTTACCTTACCCGGTAAAAAAGAAGATTTAAAGAATCATCTTAGTTAGTTTCATTTATAACATTTATAATATTGTTAGATTAATATGATAAACTGAAGGGGTGATTTAAAATGAGTTTGGATGAAGTTGAAATTCTTCTTGTGGAAGATAATCCAACTGATGCTGAACTTACTATAAGAGCTTTAAGGAAGAATAACTTAGCCAATAAATTAGTGTGGGTTAAAGATGGAGCTGAAGCTTTGGATTTTCTTTTTGCAACTGGGGCTTATTCAGAACGAAACATGGAAGGTCTTCCAAGACTGATACTCCTTGATTTAAGAATGCCCAAAGTAGATGGTTTAGAAGTTCTTCAAAGAATTAAAGCCGACGAACGAACAATGAAGATTCCCGTAGTTGTTCTAACTTCTTCAAAGGAGGATAGGGACATCGTTGAAAGTTACAAGCTAGGAGTGAATAGTTATGTTAGCAAGCCTGTAGAGTTTGATGAGTTCACTGAAGCGGTTTCAACATTGGGTCTTTACTGGATACTTCTTAATAAACCACCTGAGTGAGAGGAACGGTGATATGAACGAAAAAACTAAAATACTGATACTTGAAGATGTTCCATTAGACGCAGAATTGATGGAACATGAACTGTATCGTGAAAAGCTTCAATTTGAGTCTTTACGTGTAGAAACAAGGGAAGATTTCATAAATGAACTTGAAAATTTTAAACCTGACTTGATCCTAGCTGATCACTCCCTTCCCAAGTTTGATGGTCTTTCAGCCTTAAAAATTGTAGAGAAAAAATGTCCCCAAATCCCTTTTATCTTTGTAAGCGGAAAAATCGGAGAAGAATTTGCAGTTGAGGTGCTCAGGGAGGGGGCAACAGATTATGTACTTAAAAATAACCTTTCAAAACTGGTACCTGCAGTGGAAAGGGCATTAAAAGAGGCTAATGAACAAATTGAGCTTAAAATGGCTGAAGAAGCTCTCCGTAATAGAGAAGAGCAACTTCGTATGATCACCGATAACATGTTGGATGTGGTTGCACAGATTGATGGTGATGGCACTTTACAATATGTTAGCCCCTCAGTCAAAACAAATTTGGGATACGAACCTGAATACATTTTAGGCAAGTCTATTTCTGAGTTATTGAATCTAATAAATTCTGATGATTTGGAAAAAGTTAAATCAACTTTCAGAGCAGTGGACAGATCTTCACCCAATAAATTGGAATTTCGCTGTCAACATGCTGATGGACATAATATGTGGTTAGAGTCAATAGGTAATCCCCTATTAGATGATGAGGGCAAAATTATCGGAGCAATATTTGCTATTCGTGACATAACTGAACGAAAGAAAGCTGAAAAAGAATTAAAAAAATACCATGAACAGCTTGAAAAAATGGTAGAGGCACGTACAGCCGAACTTGAAGCCATAAATAAAGAGCTTGAATCTTTTAGTTTTTCTGTATCACATGATTTAAGGGCACCTCTAAGACGTATAGATGGCTTCTCTCAGGCACTTCTTGAAGATCATGAAGATAAATTAGATCCTCAAGGCAAAGACTATTTAAATAGGGTACGTTTATCAGCTCAACGTATGGCGGAACTTATCGACGACATGTTAAAACTTTCACGTCTGACACGTAGCGAAATGCACCGTGAAAAAGTGGATTTAAGTGAAATGGCAGATACAATAGCCAAAGAACTTCAAAATACACAACCAGAACGTCAAGTAGAATTTTTAATTGAAGACGGGGCAATTGTTAATGGTGATGCCAGACTTTTGAGGGCGACCCTAGAAAATCTTTTTAACAACGCCTGGAAATTCACCAGCAAACATCCAAGTGCTCGGATAGAGTTTGGTATTACCGAGTACAATGGCAAACCAGTGTATTTTGTAAAGGATGATGGGTCTGGATTTGACATGAAGGATGTGGATAAACTTTTTAAACCCTTTCAAAGGCTCCATACTTCCGATGAATTTGCGGGAAGCGGTATAGGTTTAGCTACAGTTCAACGTATCATTCACCGCCACGGTGGATTAGTTTGGGCCGAAGGCGAGCTGGAAAAAGGAGCTACATTTTACTTTACCATTTAGCTGAAAAATAAGAAAAATATTAATATGTTTATCTGTTAATTTCAATAAAGGGGGAATTAGAATGAACAAGGGAGTTATCTTGTTGGTGGAAGACGATCCAGATGACGCGGATTTAACCATCCGTGCATTAAATAAAAGCAATATCAAAAATGAAATAGTTTTGGCTCAAGATGGAGTTGAAGCATTGGATTATGTTTTTGGCAGCGGGATATATGCAGAACGTGATACCACCGTCATACCGGCAGTAATTTTACTTGATTTGAAGTTACCAAAAATTGATGGTATTGAAGTGTTAAGACGTATACGCAAGGACGATAGGACTAGGAACACCACTGTGGTCGTTCTTTCATCCTCTAAAGAGGAAAAAGATGTGTTAGAGTGCTACAAACTTTGTGCTAACAGTTATATTCAAAAACCTGTGAATTTTAACCAATTTATGGATACTGTGTGGCAGTTAGGACAGTACTGGTTAATGCTCAATGAACCAGCACCTGCAGGGAGGATAAGTTATTGAGTAATTCAATACGTTTATTAGTTGTCGAAGATTCAAAAGACGACACTAAGTTGTTGTTGCGTGAAATGCGGCGTAATGGTTATGAACCAGAATTTATGCGGGTTGAAACTTCCACAGATATGATTGATGCACTTGATAAGTACCAATGGGATATTGTGATTTCAGATTATGTGTTGCCCAATTTTAGTGGATTAGGTGCACTAAAAATTGCAAAAGAGAAAAAACCCGATCTACCTTTTATTATATTATCTGGTAGTATAGGTGAGGATCTGGCAGTTGAGGCTATGAAAGCCGGTGCACATGACTATATTATGAAAGATAATCTTTCTAGACTTGTTCCAGCTATTAATCGAGAAATTTATGAGTCAAAAATTAGAAAAAAGCGAAAAGAGGCAGAAAAAGCGCTAAAAACATCAGAAAACTTGTATAGAACAATTTTTGAGAATACAGGAAATGCAACCATGATCTTAGAAGAGGACATCACTATATCTTTAGTAAATACCGAATTTGAAAAATTTTCCGGTTATTCTAAAGAAGAAATAGAAGGTAAAAAGAGCTGGATGGACTTTGTAGCAGAAGGTTATTTGGAGAAAATGAAAGAATATCATCTTTTAAGAATAATCGAACCAGGATCTGTTCCTCGAAATTATGAATCTCAACTCATTGATAGGGAAGGCGATGTTAAATGTGTATGTATAACTGCAGCAATGATTCCAGGAACAAAAAGATCGGTTATATCTCTTTTAGATATTACAAAGCATAAAAAGGCAGATAAAATTATACAGGAGAGAGAAGAACATCTTCGCATCTTAACAGATAACATGCTTGACATGATTACTCAGACTGATAAGAAAGGAAAGTTTCAATATGTCAGCCCGTCAGTTAAAAATTCATTAGGTTATGAACCTGAAGATATGTTAGGTAAATCAGCATTTGAATTATTACATCCTGATGATCTAGAGACGGTTAAAGCTGCTTTCATGAGAAGTATTTCAACTAATTCTCCTGAGAGAGTAGAACATCGTTATATTCACGCCGATGGCCATTATATTTGGTTAGAAACCGTGGGTAATATTTTATCCGATGAAAACAAGCAGATTAACGGAGCAGTATTTGGTATTCGTGATATTACAGATCGTAAACGTGCAGAAAATAAACTAAAATCATCATTAGAAGAAAAGGAAGTCCTCCTTCGAGAGATTCATCATCGGGTAAAAAACAACCTTCAAGTTATATCTAGCCTCCTTAGCCTGCAATCAAGATATATAAAAGATGATGAGACACTTGAACTTTTCAAAGAAAGCCAAAACAGGGTAAAATCAATGACACTTGTACACGAAAAGCTCTATCAATCTGAAGATTTAGCAAGGATAGATTTTGAAAGCTATATAAAAAAACTCACAGAACATTTGTTTCATTCATATGGAGTGGATATAAATAATGTATTTTTAGAAATAAATGTAGATCAGCTTTCATTAGATGTTAATACAGCAATACCTTGTGGACTGATCATCAATGAATTAGTTACAAATTCCATGAAACATGCATTTCCAGAAGGTAAAAATGGTAAAATCGGTGTAAATCTCCATTTAGATGGTGATAAACTCTTATTAACAGTTTACGACGATGGAATAGGCTTTCCTGAAAATTTAGATTTTAGAAAAACGAAATCGTTGGGATTAAGACTAGTAAGCACATTAACAGAACAATTAGGTGGAAATATCGAACTTTATAGAGAAAAAGGAACTAGATTTAATATAATTTTCCCATATAATATGAATGGATACTAAAAGAACTAAATGGAGATAAAAAAAATGGCTAAAGTAAAGATCATAGTAGTTGAGGATGAGAGAATTGCAGCTGAAGATATAAAAGATGGACTAGAAAGTTTAGGATATACAGTTACGGCAGTGGTTTCATCAGGTAAGGACGCTATTAAAACGGCAGAAGAACTTCAACCGGATTTGATAATTATGGATATTAGATTAGAAGGAGATATGGATGGCATAGAAGCTGCAGAAAAAATCAGGGCTCGTTTCGGCATCCCGGTGATATATCTTACAGCATATTCAGATGAAAACACTGTACAAAGAGCAAAAATAACCGAACCTTCCGGATTTATTCTTAAAGGACCTCTTGGATTTATTCAAAAACCATTTGAAGAAAGTGAATTACACAGTGCCATTGAAATAACCCTTTATAAGCATAGGATGGAAAAAAGATTAAGAGATCATGAAAAATGGCTGGCTACAATTCTTGAGAATATAAATGACGCAGTTATTGCCACGGATTCTATGGGATTAATCAAGTTTATGAACCCGGTGGCAGAAGATCTGACTGGTTGGATACAGTTAGATGCTATAGGCAAAGATCTCTCCGAAATTTTCATTATTTTAAGCGATGAATCATCTCATACAGGTGAAACTGATCTGAATAGTCTATTTCAGGATAGATTTATTTCTACACGTCATTTAAGACATGCAGTATTGATTTCTAAGGACAAAACTGAAATACATATCCATGGTGCCATCACACCCATCATAGACGAAAAAGGAAATGTAAATGGTCTTGTATTGGTGTTCCATAACGTCGATGACTGGGAATAACCAATTTCACAATAATCAGTGATTCATCCAAATTTATTATAAAATTTATTATAAAATTTTTTTCTTTTTTGTTTAATTAACGAAGGTTATGCCCTTTGTTTTAATATTTATTCATTTTTTTCAGGTTTTTTAAGAAAAATTCATAATGAAATATTTATGTCATATTAATCAAACTAGATATATGGAACCCCAAAGAACTTGCAAGCTTTTTGGAGCTGTTAGGGCAGTTTTAGGAATAAAAGATGCCCTTCCATTGATTCATGGTCCTTTAGGCTGCTCATACCATATAAGGTACCTTTTAAGTGTTAGAAGCAATAAACCAGTTAAGATTTTAACCACTGGAATGAATCAAACTGATGTTGTTTTTGGGGCTGAGGACAAATTAGAAAATGCAATTTTTAGAGTGGATAAAGAATATTCTCCTAATCTAATCGTAGTTCTGACTTCGTGTGCAAGTAGCATAATTGGAGAAGACATTGGTAGAGTGATTAAAAAAATTAGAAACAATATAAAACCTGAAATTATAAATATTAATGCTGGTGGTTTTGAGGGAACACAGATAGATGGTTATGAGGAGTCTTTATGTGCACTAATCGATTTGATGTATAAATCAGAATTTAAGAAGGATGCTGTGAACCTTGTGAGCCAATTTAGAGGTGGTCCTGATTTAGGAAATCTGAAAGACGATTTTGGTAAGCTGAAAATTGATATAAATTGTGTTTTAACTTCTAATTCAACTTTGGAAATGATAAAAAATGCTGGTCAGGCTTCTTTAAACGTTTCCATGTGTGAAGCATCTGGAATTTTGCCCTGTAAAGTTATGCAGGATAAATTGGATATTCCTTTCCTAAATGAAATAGCACCTATCGGAGTTTCATCTTCATCGTCTTTTTTTCGCAAAATCTGTGATTTTTTTAATGTAAAATATAAATTAAAGGATGATGAGGTGAATGCCCGGTCCAAAATTGAGAAATATTCAGAATATTTAAAGGGTAAAAAAGTGGCCATTGTTGCAGGATCAACAAGAGCCATAGCTTTAACTGATTTTGTATCTGAACTGGGCATGAAACCATTATTAGTTAGTTTAGATTTTGAAGGGAGAAATACCATAAATACTTTGGAAGAAATAATCAAAAAAAATGGTATTAATCCAGTTATATTAAAAGAACCAGAATATTATGATATTTATAAGTATATTAAGGAATTAATGCCAGATTTGATTTTAGGTGGGCTGGGAGAAATAGGTATCTCTAGGGAGATGAATATCCCTTTATTTGATGTTATGCATGCCCAGGAAATTACAATGGGATTTAGGGGGGCTGTGGAGCTAATCAAAAATATAAAAAAGATTTTAGCTGATCAATGATTAATGATATATGTTAAAATTTTAAAAATGCTATTAAGACCACTTCCTGTGCTGTTTTAATTTTATAAAGAACAATCATGTAGACATAAACTATATAAATATGTACGAGTAAAAAAAAGATTAGTTATTTTTCGGAGGTTAAAGTGATGTCAGAGGAAAATGTGGTATACATTGGAAACAAGCCGGTAATGAACTATGTTTTAGCTGTTGTAACTCAAATGAATGGTGGAACTACAGAAGTTGTTTTAAAGGCAAGGGGAAGAGCTATAAGTAGAGCGGTAGATGTTGCCGAGATCGTGAGGAACCGATTCATACCGGATGTAGGTGTTGGTGATATACAAATATCTACAGAAGAGATTGTAGGCAACGAAGGAACAGCAACAAACGTTTCAGCCATTGAAATACAGATATGTAAAGAATAAATCAGCGATATATAGCAGAAACCTTTTGGTTTCATTTTTTATTATTTATGGATTTTTGACTACTTAGTATTTGAAGTTCCATAAATTATTGACTTGGAAAAAAATAGTTGGTAGATCATTTTCCGAAATTGTGAATGATCTACATTTTGCATTGTTATACTAGTGTTGTGACAATTTAATTTTGTTACATTTATATATTTGAACTTCTATATTGTATTATATGAAAAGTTTAGAAATTCGACTTGGAGAGGAAGAGGTTCAGTTTTTAAACGAGTTCGTGAAGAAAGGTT
>Ga0194111_10003835_pt1 | contig 17690 bp, 20 predicted proteins | sample TA2KigC300mmetaG_FD_146194 | JGI IMG/M metagenome (GOLD analysis project Ga0194111, IMG submission 146194) | Freshwater microbial communities from Lake Tanganyika, Tanzania - TA2015033 Kigoma Deep Cast 300m | ecosystem: Environmental > Aquatic > Freshwater > Lake | place: Tanzania: Lake... | reverse complement strand
CATAGCCTATACCGATTAATTGGGTCGCCTCATCGGTAGAATAGAGCTCGTCTGTATCAATGATTAACCGCGGCATGGCAGAATGTGATAGTGTATTGTATCATAGGGGGCTAGGGTCTGTCAAGACTGGTACCGTGTATCACCCCTCCCGAAAAAAATTGTCGGTTTTTCGGAGGATGGGGGGAAATGGTACACCTGGGTGGCTTTAGGTGGTTTCTTGGCGATTCTGGGGATTGTGAAGCCGAAAAGGAGAACGTCGAGTCGAGTGTGTAGCTCTCTTGGCAGGCGTAAAATAAGTGCTATTCAATGGTGGACTCTGGTGTGCTGGCCCGGCGGAGCTCCTCCACCATGCTTATTAGCAGCCTCTTAGCCTTGAGAGAGAGAGTGTTGTCACCCTTAATCGCCGATATGACGTCTGTAATGACGCAGTCATCCCCGGCAATGAGATAATCGGTAGTTACACCCAACTCCCGGGCCAAACTAGGAAGAAGAGCCAGGGAAGGCGCTGCTTTCTCCTGCTCAATAAGGGAGATGTGCTGCGGAGTCACACCGAGGGCTTGAGCTAGCTGTTGTTGTGTAACGTTTAAGGATAGCCTTCTTTGCCTGATTCTTTTACCTAAACTCACTCTGCGTCCGCCAAACATTAGTACTGCTACTGAAGCACCGTCTATATTTTGGCATTGAGACTAGCAACTTGCGTGTTAATTGAGCAAACACACAAGTGCTACTTGACTTTCTCCTATAATGTCGTTTAAAATCTGGGTGCTAGGCGTAGAAAAAGACCTAGGGGGTAGGTCTTTTAATGAACAGCAAGCACGCTAAACGCAAAGTTTACAGGAAAGCCGGAACTAAGTCAACGGATGATCTTGGTGATCGCCTGGCTGAAGTTGATACTTTTAGCCCTTGTAGCTTAGGTCGGATTGCCTGTATTTCCAGGGGCAATATTAGTGGTGAAAGTTAGGCGGGGGGAGAAGCTGTCTTACAGGCTTTCTGGAGCAGCTAGAGCTCTAGATGTTGAACACGCTGTCATCCTCAAGGTTGAAGATATCACCCTTTCATTCGGGAGAATAAAAGCTGTAGATGGGGCTAGTTTTGAGGCACGGGATGGCGAGATTTTAGCTATCATAGGCCCGAATGGTGCTGGCAAGACCTCGCTATTAAACTGCATAAACGGGTTCTACAAACCTCAGCAGGGACACGTATATTTCCAGGGCAAAGACATCTCCCGCCTTTCTCCGCACAAGCGGGCCGAGCTAGGTCTTGGTAGAACCTTCCAGGGGCTTCAGGTCTACGAGGGTATGTCAGTGCTGGACACAATCATGTCAGGCCGACATATTCACATGAAGTTGAACCCTGCTCAAGCGTTCTTCTATTGGCCGTGGGTGCACAAAGAAGAACTGGAGCACCGACTCGTGGTTGAGGAAATCATTGACTTTCTGGAGATAGAACACATTCGCAAGCGGCCCATTGGTATGCTGAGCTACGGGCTTCGTAAGCGGGTAGACCTGGCTAGGGCCCTGGCTTTGGAACCTAAGATTCTTCTTTTGGACGAGCCGATGGCGGGCATGAACTTGGAGGAGAAGGAAGATCTGGCTCGCTTCATTTTAGATATTCACGAAGGCCTAGGCACACCCATAGTCATAGTAGAACATGATATGGAAGTGGTGATGGATATTGCTCATAACATAGTAGTTATTGATTGGGGTCAGGTTATCGCTCAGGGTACGCCTGCTGAGATAAGGATTAACCCGAAGGTTATTGAGGCTTATTTAGGGGTAAGCGTAACATGAGCCGCAGAGAAGTAGTGGAAATCAAAGTAGGGATTACCTCTGAACATATTGTAGCGGACACCTTACCTAAATTACTTTTGCGTAACCGTGAGAATTGGGGTGATAGAGTTGCCTTTCGGCAGAAAGACCTGGGTATATGGCAGGAGTGGACGTGGGAAGACGTTTACAGTGAAGCTAAGTATTTTGGCCTCGGTCTGATCAGCTTGGGCCTGAAGAGGGGTGAGACTGTAGGAATAATAGGTGAAAATGAACCAGAGAATTTCTTGTCACACTATGCTGCTCAGGCTGCTGGAGCAAAAGTAGTGTGCCTTTACCCCGATGTGACGCCTCCCGAAGCCCAATATTTATGGGACAACTCCGAATCGGTGTTCATCATTTGTGAGGACCAGGAGCAGGTAGACAAAGCTCTTGAGGTAAAAGACCAGCTACCGAGGGTGAAGAAAATTATTTACTGGGATCCTAGGGGCATGTGGAAATATACTGACCCCATTCTTATGCGTTTTAGCGAGGTGCAGGAGCTTGGGCGCAAGTACGACACAGAGCACCCTGGAGTCTTTGAGGAAGGCATAGCTCAAGGCAAGCCCGGGGATATCGCTGTTCTCAGTTACACTTCGGGCACCACCGGCGCCCGTCCCAAGGGTGTGATCATGAGTCACGGTGGTCTGCTGGACAGCGCCTGCAGAGTGGAACGACGTGTCATCATGAAACCCTTTCTGCAATATCTGTCTTATATTTCTCCAGCCTGGGCTACGGAGCAGATGTTTGGTCTGACAATGGGCTTACATATGCCTTTTATCCTCAACTTCCCAGAGGAGCCAGAGACTGTTCTGGAGAATATTCGTGAGGTTGGAGCAGAGATGTTGGTGTTTAGTCCGCGCCAATGGGAAAGCTTGTCATCCACAGTGCAAGCCAAGATGCTGGACGGAAACTTTATTCAGCGCTCTATGTATAAGCGGGCGATGGCTATAGGTACAGAGGTAGCCCAAGGACGTTTAGCAGGGAGGCCGGCTGGTATCGTAGCTAGGGTTATTTATCCTCTCATATATCTTCTGGTTTTGCGGCCGCTGCGAGACAAGTTGGGGTTGCTCAAGACCATTTCTCCTGTCGGCGGTGGTTCTGCCATGGCTCCAGAAATCTTCTACTTCTTTCAGGCTATGGGTGTAAAGCTTAGAAATATGTATGGCATGACTGAGATAGGTTTGCTGACAGTGCACTCAGGTGAGCATTACAGCTTGGAGACTGTGGGACATTTTATGCAGGTTGATCCGGCTTTCGGCACACCGTTGGAGTGGAGGGTGGAGGAAACTGGTGAGCTTCTGGTGAGGGGTGGTTGGGGCTTCGATGGCTATTATAGAAATGCTGAGGCCACGGCTGAGAGGATAAAGGGCGACTGGTTCTGCACTGGTGATGCTTTAGCACTAAGGGAAGATGGCGAGATGGTCTATTTGGAGAGAGTCGGTGATATGCGACAGCTGTCCACCGGCGTTCGCTTTCCACCCCAGTTTATTGAGATACGCCTCCGATTTAGCCCCTTCATCAAGGACGTCATTAGCCTGGGCGATGAGACAAAACCTTTCGTGTCTGCACTGATTAACATTGACTCTGAGACCGTTGGACGGTGGGCGGAGAAGAGAGGCATTGCCTACTCCACTTTTCCTGACCTTTCTCAAAGGGAGCAAGTGCGGAATCTGATCAAGGGGGAGATAGATAAAGTGAACCAGTCGTTACCCTCTGAATCTCGGGTGCTGCGGTTTACTAATTTACCTAAGGAGTTGGACCCTGACGAAGCCGAGCTGACGCGGACTCGTAAATTGAGGCGGTCGTTCTTGGAAGAGCGTTTTGGAAACCTTATTAACTCTATTTACGAAGGTAAAGCGACATTCCCGACCGAGGTGCCGGTAAAGTACAGGGATGGCCGGACCGGGCAAGTAAAGACTGATGTTGGGATAACGGACACCGAGGCTGGTAAGGAGGTGATGAAATGATCGGGTTCCTCCAATGGACATTTAGCGGCGTTCTTATCGGCTTGCTCTACGCTTTGATTGCTCTCGGTCTTGTAGTTGTTTGGCGGTCTGGCCGTATAGTCAACCTGGCACAAGGTGAAATCGTGGTTTTCGGTGGTTTCGTTATCGGCACGTTTACGCTTCTTTTTTCACAGGTATGGTGGGTTGGCCTTCTCATCAGTTTCGGACTTCTGGCCCTTGTGGGGGTATTGGTGGAGCGTGGCATATTTCGCCCCATCGTGGGTCAACCGCTGCTTTCCTTATTTATGGTGACTATAGCCCTCATTTTGGTTTTCCGTGGCGTAACCCTGGTTACTTGGGGAGCTGAGCCAAGGAGTTTTCCCACTATCTTTCCAGCAGAGATGGTCAATTTAGGACCGTTCGGTTTTGATTCAGCCCTTTTTTGGGGTGGCATTGTTTCGCTGCTTTTGGTTGTTGCCCTCACCCTATTCTTCGAGCGCACAAAGTGGGGACTGAGGCTGTCAGCTGTAGCTGAAGACCATCAGGTGGCTGAAGCGTTGGGCATTTCGGTGACGACGGCCATTATGCTTGCCTGGATTATTGCAGCATTGTTAGGCGGGTTTGCCTCCATCGTTTTTCTTAACGGGAAGACCCTGACGCTTATGGCTTCGATGATTGGCTTTCGTGGGGTAGCAGTGGCTATTCTCGCCGGGCTTGAATCGGTAAGAGGCGTTCTGCTGGCGGGCATTATCGTGGGCATTTGCGAGTCGTGGGCCAGGGGCTATATTGACCCGTACACTGGTGGTGGAATGTCGGAGATTCTTCCCTTCCTTATAATGGTCGGCGTGATCATATGGAGGCCTCAAGGCTTATTTGGTTGGAAAATAATAGAAAGGGTATAAGTGATGTTACCTTGCGGCACGTATCCGCGAACCTACAATGAGGATAAGGCAATAGTACGCACTAGGCTCCAATGGTTGCTTTTGTTACTATTTTTGATTTTGCTGTTTACGGCTCCGCTATTCCTGCCTACGCGCTATATAGGCATCATTATAATGATGGCTATAATATGCCTGGCTGTAATCGGACTGCAGATTACGACCGGTTATGCCGGACAAATAAACATCGGACAGGCGGCGTTTATGGGTACTGGAGCCTATGTTACTGCCTATTTAGCACACCATTTCGAATTGCCTTTCTGGCTTACTGTCCCGGCAGGAGGTGCCGCTACTGCTCTGGTCAGTGTCATTTTCGGCTTTCCAGCAGCAAGAGTTAAGGGTCTCTATCTGGCTCTGACCAGCTTAGCATTCATGTTCATTTTCCCCTTTATTTTTTTGCGATTACCGGGTTTCGGTGGTACTGAAGGGCTTTCCATAAAACCAGCTGCTTTAGGCCCTGTTACATTTGTCGGTACTACCAGTCTATACTACTTGATTATGGTAGTTTCTGTGTTAATGGTGTTTTTTGCTTATTCGATTGTCCGTAGCCGAATAGGGCGGGCTTTCACAGCGGTAAGGGATGCCGATAATGCTGCTGAGATTCTGGGCATCAACGTCTTTTACTACAAGACCATGGCTTTTGTTATCGGCACCTTCTTTGCAGGTATCGCTGGTGGCTTGTGGGCTTATTACTTTCGCTTTGTAAATACGGAGCAGTTTACTCTTTTCCATTCCATATGGTTTCTGGGGATGATCATAGTAGGTGGTATGGGCAGCATCCTAGGAGCCATTATCGGGACAGTTGGGCTTCGCGGCTTGGAGGAGCTTATCACTTATCTGGGGCCTATACTGGCTGAGACTTTGCCTTTCATCGGTGGCAAAGTCTGGTTTGCTGGAATGAACATACTACTCGGGGCTGTGATTATTCTGTTCATCATATTTGAACCAAGGGGAATAGTTCATAGATGGAACATTCTTAAAGCTACCTACAGGTTGTGGCCCTTCCCATATTAGCCAGAGGTATTTGGGGGGTGATAAAAATGGGCTGACAAAAGAGATACTTGAAATCACAGCAAAGGAGAACAGATGAAAAGGAGGAAGATAATGAAGATTGCGAAGTTTAGCTATTTGTTGTGTGCTTTGCTTATAGCGGCGTTGGTAATCCCAGCCTGTGCGCCAAAAGCGAAGCCGCCTGCAGAACTCCGGGAATTCAAGATTCCTCTTTCAGGCGATTATTCTGGACCGTATGCTGACATCATGAAGTATATAGATGCTGGCAACAAGGCTGTGTTCGCCTGGTGGAACGAGGAATATGGAAAGAAACTGGGCATAAAACTCACCGCAAAGGTGTACGACACCCGCTATGACCCTGCTGTTGTAGCAAGCATTTATCCCGGGGCGGTCGCTGAGTTTAGGCCTCTTGCCTGGCTCGGACTTGGAGGTCCCTGTGTAGCCGCTCTAAAAGAGAAAGTGCCCTATGACAAAATACCTCTGGTAATGTCAACAGGCACGTATGGTTATGACTGGAAGGCGATTAACTGGATTATACAACCTCGGCCAACATATCCCCACGAATTTGCTGGTTGGGTGGATTGGGCATTAAAGAACAAGTGGAAAGAGTCCCGCCCAATGCGGATTGCCGCAGTCTCCAATGATAAACCAGCAGCATATGTGGATGGAGAGAAAGGCGCCAAAAAATTCCTTACCGAAGTCTATGCCGGCAAGGTGGAGTACTTAGGGTGCGCTTGGGTTGACCTGGTACCGGTTGATGTCACCGATGCTATAAGACCATTTGTACAAAAGGGCGTAGATTACTTCTGGATTATGACTAATATACCTCACGTTGTGGCTACAACTAAAGCGTGCGATGCCCTGGGTATACATGTTCCAGTCATTACATCTACTCACAACGACATGACCACTGTAGCTAAGGTGCTAGGCTTGGAAAAAATGGAGAGCTTTTATGATACTGGAAATGTTGCCAGTGCTCTTCATCACGAGATACCAGCCTATAAAGAAATCTGGCTGAAGTATCTTCCTGCCGGCGTGGATCCAGTAAAGGATTGGACTCTTACCACAGTGCAGTTTAGTCTTTCAAGCTTGATTGTGTGCAGGGCGATTGAAAAGGCAGCGGCTAGAGTAGGTGTTGAGAACCTTAGTGGCGAAGCTGTTTATGAAAGCTTCTTTGAGTCCTGGAAGAAAGAGGACGCGATGGGGCTAAGCCCAGGATTGGGCTGGACGAAGGATGCACCTTTCCCCAAGGAAGAGCTTTTGGGCGTTATGATGTCTACAGTCAAGGACGGCAAGCATGTTTTGGCTGTGGATAAGTTCCAGCCGACGCCTAAGATACCCAAGTGGTAGTGTATTAATATAAATGAAGACCTCCGTGTTAGCCGCGGAGGTCTTCAACGTTGTGTTCGAGAGAAAGCTATGCTCACAATAAGCAACGTCGAAGTCAGGTACCTTGACGTAATTCTGGTATTGAAGGGTGTAAGTCTGGAGGTACCTGATGGAGGAGTAGTGGCACTTCTCGGTGGTAACGGCGCGGGAAAGACCACCACCCTGAAGGCTGTCTCTGGGCTGCTTCATGTCGAAGAAGGCGAGGTTACAGAAGGTTCCATAGAATTTGAAGGGCACCGTCTTGATAAGATGAGGGCAGCCGAAATCTACAAGCTGGGTATTGTCCAGGTAATGGAAGGGCGGCGGACGCTAGAGCATCTCACCGTGGAGCAAAATCTGATGGCGGGAGCCCACCTGCGCACAGACAGCGCTGGGGTTAAGCGGGACTTGCGAATGGTTTATAATTACTTTCCACCGCTGCTTAAATTGAGACACGACACTGCTGGCTGGCTTTCTGGTGGTGAGCAGCAGATGCTAGTCGTTGGCCGGGCGTTAATGGCACGGCCTAAGCTTATGATGCTTGATGAGCCATCCCTCGGACTTGGACCCTTGATAGTTCGCGAGATCTTTGATGTGTTCAGACGTCTCAATCAGGAAGAGAGGGTGACTATTCTACTGGTGGAGCAGAATGTCCGAATCGCACTGTCCATTGCGGGGTATGGCTACATTATGGAGAACGGCCGCATCATGCTGAAGGGAACTAGTTCTGAATTACTAGGTAATGAGGATGTAGCTGAATTTTACCTCGGGCTTACCCTTTCGGGAAAGCGACGGAGCTATCACGACGTAAAACATTACAAACGCCGCAAGCGCTGGCTTGGCTAGTACAGCGTCCATTCCAGCCCAACTTGACTCGCTAGTCCGAAGCAGGAGTATAAGTAAAACGCACTCTTTGTTTTTCGGAGTGACGCGGTACAAGAAAAGCTGCTATGCTCTGTTGCTCTTGAACGTCTTTGCCAGTCTAGAGGAACATGTATTCTGGCAGCTTATATACTTCGAAGATTCAGATTGCTTAACTGGCCAAACCATCCACCGAAATGGCGGTCTTTTGGCTCATCATTTAAGAAGGAGGTTCGCTCATGCTTTACCAGACTATCATTTATGAGAAAGAAGAAAACATAGCTTTAATCACTCTTAATAGGCCTGACAGTCTTAATGCCCTCAATTTAAAGTTGGCTCAGGAATTGGAACAGGTTGCGGATGAGATCGCCGCCGATGAATCAGTCAGGGTAGTGATTATAACTGGAGCTGGTCGGGCCTTTTCGGCCGGTGCCGACATAAAGGAAATGATGTCTCCAGAAACAGCCTCTTTGGGTACGCAGTTAGCCAAAGGTAAACCGCTAACGTTTTTTAGTAAGATTGAAAATTTGGATAAGCCAGTGATTGGGGCTATCAATGGCCTGGCAATAGGCGGAGGCTGCGAATTAGCTCTGGTATGTGACATGAGAATTGCCTCAACTGCCGCCAGATTTGGATTTGGAGAAATAAAGATAGGCGTTATCCCAGCCGGTGGCGGCACAGTCAGGTCACCTCGACTTATCGGTATAGCTAAAGCGAAGGAGATGCTTTTCTTCGGTGACCCCATTGATGCTGAGGAGGCCTATCGCCTTGGATTGGTTAATAAAGTGGTGCCGCCGGAGTCGCTTCTTGATGAAGCCAAGAAGTGGGCTAATACTTTGTCTCAGCGGCCACCTCTAGCTTTGAAAGCGGCAAAATCATGTGTTAATGTGGGTATGCAGATGCCTCTTTCAGCGGCTATAGATTTTGAAGCTAGGGAGGCAGCTATCCTGTTCAAAACTGAGGATAGAGAAGAGGGAATGAGCGCCTTCTTGGAGAAAAGGCAGCCCGCATTTAGAGGCAAATAAAGGAAAAGGATTGTAAACACGATGGCTAACAGAATTCCAATTAGAGAAGGTGCCTTTACAGAGAGTCCGGATGGTGGGATATTATTAGCAAATAGATGCAGGTCTTGCGGACAAATTTTCTTTCCTAAAGCTGTTTTTTGCTTAATTTGCCTTGGTAAAGATATAGAGGAGATAAAGCTGAGTCGAAAGGGGAAACTATATTCCTACACTACTGGGCACATGCCTTCGATGTATTTTCAGCCTCCCTATACCATAGGTTATGTAGATATGCCTGAGGGTGTGAAAATATTCGCTCCACTTAAGATGGTGGAGGGCAAGCCTTTCAAGATAGGCATGGATATGGAGGTGGTCATCGAGAAACTGTGGCAGGAGGGTGACAATGAAATCATCGGCTATAAATTCAAACCTCTTTAGCCACTTTGAATCGATTACAAGTTTTGAGGAAGGGGTATGAGCTATGAGAGAGGTTGCTGTAATCGGAGTAGGGCAAAGCACGTTTGGCAAGTTTCCCCAAAAGACCGTGGTTGAACTTGGGCGAGAAGCCGTTTTGGCAGCACTTCAGGATGCGGGTGTTAGTCCCAAAGATATCCAGGTTGCATGTACTTCCAAAATATATCACGAAATGGTTACAGGGCAGAGCATACTAAAGGAAGTTGGCATAAGGGGCATAGAGATGATAAATGTGGAGAATGCCTGTGCTGGTGGAGCTACTGCTTTTAGGGGGGTGTGGAAAGAGATAGCAACTGGCCAGTATGATATCGGGATAGCTATTGGAGTGGAATCAATGACCACCAGCCCAATAGCTGGCAAGCTCATTCCACCAACAAAGGAGGACTTGGAAGGTCAATTGGGATTGACTATGCCCGGCTTGTTCGCTTTACTTGCCCGGAGGCAGATGCATGAGTATGGGACCACATTAGAGGATTTTGCCATGGTATCGGTTAAGAATCACCACCACGGCTGCTTAAATCCCTTTGCCCAGTATCGGAAAGAATTCACCGTAGAGGAAATATTGAATTCCCGGATGATATGTGACCCAATTACCTTACTTCAGTGTTGTCCCAACACCGATGGGGCAGCGGCTGCAGTTTTGTGCTCAATAAAGGTAGCTAAGAGATATACCATAAAACCAATAAAGGTAATTGGTTCAGCGCTCCTATCAGGTGAGTATAGATATCTTCAAGAAAATATGACCATTTCTCCCCTAGGTAGCAAGACGGTTAAGATGGCTTATGAGATGGCAGGGGTCGGGCCTGAGGACATAGATGTCGTTGAGCTTCATGATGCTTTTGCCAATGAGGAGATGTTACGCTACGAAGAGCTCGGGTTGTGCAAAGTCGGTGAAGGAACACGTCTAATTAGGGAGAAGGCAACCTGGGTAGGAGGTAGGCTACCGGTTAATCCCAGTGGTGGCCTACTTGCTTTAGGACATCCTTTGAGCGCATCTGGCATTCGCAACATAACCGAGATAGTCTGGCATTTAAGGGGTCAAGCGGGAGAGAGACAGACTCCCGATGCCAAAATTGGATTAGCTCACATGCTGGGGGGTGTGGTTGCTGGCATTGAAGCAGGTGCCTGTGGCATCCATATACTGGCCAGATGAACTGCTGTTTCAGCTTGATGTTGTGACAGAAGGAGGCAAATCATGGATTTTGAGCCAACCGAGGAACAGAAATTGTTGAAGGCAAATGTTCGGGAGTTCATGGACAGGGAAATAATACCATTCGTGAATGATTATGAGCGTAAATACAGGCCATTGCCTAATGATATGGCCATAGATATGATAAAGAAACTGGCTCCATTAGGCTATACGGGTGGCATGGTGTCTCCGGAATGGGGTGGTGAGGGTATGAAATTTATTTCCTATGGCGTGCTGATGGAGGAGCTAGGCCGTGCTTGGGGTAGTTTGGCTATCATGATTGTAGTCCATCATGGGGGAGCGCTTGACTTATCTAGAACAGGTAATGATGAGCAGAAGAAGAAATATCTACCACTGTTGATATCGGGGGAGGTAATAGCGAGCGGTGCCATAACTGAACCCAATGCCGGGTCTTCTAACAGAGAGATGGAAACCACAATTTTGGCTGACGGAGACTATTATATTGTGAATGGGACTAAAACATGGATCACCAATGGAGGAGTTTCCGATTTTTGTGCCGTAGTAGGCTATACCGACAAAAGCAAAGGGACTGAAGGGATATCACGGATCATAGTGGATGGGAGAGAATCTCCGTTTGAGTCGAGGGAACTACCCAAACTTGGCTTTCGTTGTTGTCCCACTGCTGAGTTGATATTCGGTGATTGTCGAGTCCCCAAGAAAAACCTCGTTGGACGGGAAGGCACCGGTTATGAAGCCACCATGGTAGTGTTTCTTTTTCCTCGGACTATGATAGGCATGTTATCAACTGGCTTGGCTCAGGCAGCTATAGATGAGGCTGTGAAATATGCCCAAGAAAGGAGGCAGTTCGGCAGACCTATTGCTAAGTTTCAGCTTGTTCAGCAAATGCTGGCTGAGATGGTGGTAGAAACAGAAGCAATACGTTTGTTAGCCTATAAGGCTTGTCATCTTCTGGACAAAGGCCGGATATGTTTTATGGAGGGCTCTGCCATAAAATTCTTTGGCTCAGAGACAGCGGTTAGAGTTTGTTCGAAAGCTATGGAAATTCTTGGTGCTTATGGAATTTCAGAAGAATACCCATTGGAGCGCTACTTCAGAGATGCCAGAACATTATTGCCCCCTGATGGTACTAACCAGATCCAAAGACTTATTGTTGGGCGAGAAGTTCTTGGTATGCCTGCGTTTGTTTAACCAGGGGGTGAACTTGGCCAGAATTAAAAGGTTACCATGCTAGAGACACGAGTCACCAGGAAGCTAAAGACAGGTTTAACCTCGGCCACTCTTCTCGACTGGTGTTAATCCATTCACCTATGCTTGGTGTCTGTTGTTATATTTCTTCAAAGACGAACTCGCAGTAGGGGTCACCTGCAGTCATCAGCTTGGTTGGTCGGGCTTTAATCTTTGGGTTTAAAATCTGGCAAGCCGTTTGTTCAAAGGCGCCCATGGCTCTGCATAAGCTCGGTGGAATATCTAACTCAGGAAACCAGAGGCAAGGAGGATAAAGTTGATACCTGACTAACTGGGGCGATTCCTTTATTAGCCGTGCCTTATAACCAATTATATCTCCGGTAGATAATTTGAAGTAGCTTGCTAATGCCCAAGCGTCATTCCCCTCAATTCCAAAGCCTTTCATGCCTTGTTTAACGTATCTATTCGCATTATCTGTCATGAAGGAAGTTAGTATTTGGCAAGTTTTTTCCTCCCCAAGCTCTCTGAAGATTACTTTTACCAGATATCCAAAATATTCCCAACCCGTATTCTTCGAAGCTTTAATCTTTCTTATCTCCGGCCATTTGTCTTCTGCCAGTTTTGGTTGCTCAACCACGTTTAGCCTCCTTTCCTATTTGTAGTATCCGTATTTATTAGCAGCTTCCATGAAATAGTTGATGTTGTTCTTGCACGAGGTAAGCGGAATCTCACAGCCAGAACACAGAATATACTTACTTCCCTTAGCTGCAGTGTCTATGCATTGCTTTACTGCTGCTTCCATTTCCCTCTTTGTCCCCTCAGCAAACAATGCAGTAGCAACGTTGCCCATGATTACTGCTTTGCCCTGGGATAGTTCCACCAATTTATCTAATGAGGAAGGGCTATCAATGCTTATCATACTGACACCCGTGCTGAGAACATCTTCCATAATCGGGTCAATATAGCCGCATATATGGAGACTGATGTAAAGCTTTCTTTCCTTAAAGTAGTTAAAAATCTCCTCATGGTACGGTTTGATAAATGTTCTATACACTTTTGGCGAAATCACGCTACAAGAGGCTGATGCTTCCCCCATGCCTATGCCTATCCCGGTGTCGCGAACTGTGGCTACCCATACCTTTATCCACGCAGTAGTGAACCTCATTAACTGGTGGACAAAATCCGGGTCGTCCACAGTATCTAAAATCAACCTCTCTAATCCTCTCAAATTTCCGGCCAAGGTCCACGGTCCGGCACACGCGCCAGACATCGGGACATCTTTAATCTCAGATTTACTGCGCTCACAAGCTTCCAGGTACCAGCAAAGACGATTAATCTTCTTTGGGTCAGGAATATTTAGCTTTCCCAGGTCGGCTTTATTCTCAAGTACGGAGGTCTTCAGGTGGGGAGAGGAGTCTTCCGGAAATTCAACTTTAGCACCAAATGCTTCGGCTTCGAGAAAAACATCCCCAGCGATGGTAATGGTGTCAGGTTGGAAAGTTTCGCAAGCTAGGGCATGGGCCCTTGCATGTTTTTTGGCATCTGTAAAGAACTGTGGCAAAGTAAAACCTGCAAGCTTTGAAGCATAAACTCCAAACATGACTGTAGCGGGAACTCTATCTGCGTATTGTCCCTTTAACGCAGCAACAATGCGGTCTTTGCTAGCATAAGCATTCATTTCTGGTCTCCTTTCAACCCCAGCAACTTTTTAGCTCTATTCGCAGCTTCAGCAGCATTTGCGCCATAACCATCAGCACCAATGCTTTCTGCATAATCTTGGGTGACTACTGCCCCACCAATGATTATCTTTACTTGTTTTCTAAGTCCTGCAGTATCAAGCGCTTCAATGGTTGTTTTCATCATCGACATACTTGTGGTAAGCAGTGCTGACATCCCAACTATGTCTATTCCACCTGCTCTAACAGTATCAATGAATTTTTCTGGTGGTACATCCACCCCCAAGTCAATAATCTCAAAACCAGCTCCCTTGAGCATAATCCCTACTAAATCCTTCCCTATATTGTGAATATCGCCTTTTACCGTACCCAAGGCAACCTTACCTATCGGTTTTATGCCGGAGCCAACTAATAATGGCTCCAGCAGCTTCATACTAGCTTGCATAGCTCTAGCTGAAAGTAGAAGCTCGGGGACAAAGGCTTCCTTCCGGCCAAACAGCTCACCAATAGTTTCCATTCCAGCAATTAGCCCATCGTCTAATATTTTAGCTATGCCAACTCCATCAGCTATGGCTCTTTTGGTCAGCTCCTCCACTTTCTTATCATCACCTTCAACTACACTTTCTGCAATTGACTTTAGGTTAGACACGTGCTTTACCTCCAAACTTTTGCTGGTTTATTGCACCCTACAAATAAATGCACCGAAGGTACAACTAACGCTGGTCACCAAACAGACCATTAGGCTTCGGACAGTGAAAAAGACGGGTATTAGTTATTCCGTTGCCCACGGCAACACTATCCCTTAAACATTCAGGTGTTTTCACCTTCAGCAACAGCAACATCATTCTGATTTCTTACAATCCATTTGTAGCTGCATATCCAATCACCGCTTTTAGTTTGCTTTTTGGAAAGCACCTCTGTCTCTACCCTGATAGTGTCATAGGGATATACTGGGGAATTGAATTTGACCTTGTCGGTGCCCAGAAAGGCTTTAACGTCACTGATAAATCCTGATTGTATGAGGAGCCCTACTGCTATAGAGAAGGTCAATAATCCCGGTACTAACTGTGTCTTCCAGCCTGCGTCCTTCGCCTGTTCCTCACTGAGAAACATAGGGTGAGTATCGCCAGTGCTTATGGCGTAGAGCTCTAAATCTGTCTTGGTGATCACTCGGGACTTGGTTATGAACCTGTCACCTGCCTCCATATTCTGAATATGCTGTTGCATCTCAGACTCATTCAATAGCCGGGCCATGGTCACCTCCTTCGTTTGTATTTCGTGTGTAGACAGGGTTTATGGTTTTTGCCTTCTGGAATCAGTCGGGTAGGTCTCACAAAATGGCGTGAAACTTAACCTGATTGATAGCTTCCATATTTTTGTGCGGCACAATACCTACACTTTGATGCGCTACGTTTATTGCAGATGAAGTTTAGGTCTCTACATTTTAAAAGTCAAATCCATAAGAGGCTGAGAATGTTTAGCAACATTGTAGGCCGTCGGGTAGGCGAGAGCAGATGCTCCAATCTACCCAGTAACATAAGCAGAGTTAATAAACACTCTCTAAGAGACTTGATGAAATACTGCAGTCAAAGCTAAGGCAAATAGACGATGTCGGCAAAATGTCGGCAAAAAGTTGAAATTATAAACGCACTTTGCTAAAGGGGCAATCGATTGCGACCTATGTCTCTAACCACTCTTCTTTGGTCACACCAGCTCGTCTTAATATTCGAGAAAGAAGGGCAACTCCGATCTCTTTACGATGAGGGTTAGGAATGGTTAACACCAGGTCACCCTTTATCATGTATGGATGTTTTCCACCTTGATAGGGTCCATCAAAGCCGAGTTTGTGGAGTCGCCTCACCAAGTTTGTCCACGAAGCAGGCGAGAATTCAGCCACTAAACTTCCAGCCTCTTAAGTTCCTCTACTCTGTGTTCTCCTATAGGAGGGATTGGTAGGCCTCTTTTAAGTCTTACTACCAGCCAGCCATCAATAACCTCAGCTAAATTGTGGCGGCACTCCTCAAGCGTCTTACCATTAGCCCATACCCCTTCGAGTTCTGGGATCTCTCCATAGTACGGCTCTTCGTCCTCAATAATTTCATATTTCGCCCTACCCAAAGCAGCTTCAATATACTCCGTAATCAATTTCACACCTCGAAAATTTTTTGTTTTCGCGCGCCAGGTGAGTAACCTCTTCAGGGTCAAGCATCTAAAATTTCCTTATCCCAAAAATCATTGTCCTGTTCATAAAACAATTCTTTCGCCTTTTTATACTCAATGGCAAAGTATTTGCACCGCATTCTACTCTGACAAAAATTGAACACAGGGGTGTGCACAAAACAGTGAAAAGCCTGTCCCAGATCCCCGTACCAATCCTTCAGTGTCGTCCATTCACTTCCTTCGTTAAATTCAACGTCCACTCTTTCTTTAAGCCTTATTTTGAATTTGGGTAGTGAGATGGCAGGGACAAGACCACACAAAAATTCAACAATCCTATCAATTACGAATACCCACCAAGAACGCTCTTCTAAATGAATACTTGCCTTCTCATAAATTGGATTTATGCCATAGCTCCAGCTTTTCATCTCTTATTCGAATTATAACATGCTTCAGATGCCCTGAACAACGATGGAATGTGTAATCTAGCACCAGTGCTTAAACGGAAGAGTTTGGGAGATATCAGGTCAGAAAGGGGTCAAATAAACTTTATTGCCCTCTTTTTGCCTCTTGACCAACTCACAGTGTCTGAGGACGGCTATTTGATTCTCCAGTTCTTGAGGGGAAAGATGAAACTTACTGTGAAGCTCTTCCCCTGTGACTTTGCCTCTGGATTTAATGAATTCAAAGATCGCCCTTTGAAGCTCAGTTAAACCTTCTGTTGCTTCAAGTCCGGATGTCTTTCGAAATTGTCTAGCCGAGCGCACTGCAAGGGGATCGCAAGTTTGGACTCGGTGGGTCGCCTTGATATAGCAATCTTCGCAAAGAATCTGATTCCCACGTGTGAGGTTATCGTCTCTAGAAACCTTCCGACCGCACTTTTGGCATTTAACCATTTCGATTTGATCCACTATCCTACCCCATTTCGATCTCAAGATGAGCCTGCCAAATGGCTTATGACTATCGCGAATATACCGAATAGCATACTTAAAGGAATTGTATCACATCACTTGGTAAGATATCTCACCAGAGGAACTCAGAGGACAAGCTAACTAGTCCGTGACAATCTTCACATGAGAACCGGGTGTACTGAACGAAATGGCTAAATGTGTAACTTAAGCTCTCACATCCACTTGTTTATCCCGATGAATACGTTATTTTAGTAGGAGTAATTTTCCTTATGCACGAACATACATAGCAAAATTGCTGTAGTTCGTAGAGCAGAGAATTCAACAAGGCATGACCGCACACTTCAATTAACTACCGACCACCTACTCCTATAACAATTCTTCTGGGGCTAACTTAAGAAGTGGCTTGTAGTTCAGTCCCCGTAAAACACTGGCTTTACTTGTTTTGTTAATAACATGACCTGTGGGTTTCCAAACTTACTTCTATAAGCAGTAATTATTTTATTGATGGCATCATCATCAGCTTTTGAATTCTTGTGTACTAGCACCACCACTTTTGTTTTCTGTTTGACGATTTCGCCATTGCTATGCTGCATCTGACCATAGGCATCATAGACGGTCATGCCGGCAGGAAATGCTGGGGTCACTTGGTATAAGAGGAACTCAGCGAACTGTTGCTCCGATACCTCTCCCAGGGCAGAAATATTTCTCCCAAAATAAATCTCGGTAGAAAACCACTGATTGGATTTTGCTTCATATTCTGTAGATTCTTTTTTCATTTCAATAGTACTCCTTTTTCATAAAACTACCGATAATCCTGAATTGAGCGTGGTATCACTGAAATGATCCACCCATTGCTGATTATGACCTTACTCCTGTTTACAAGTACTGACCTACCCCAAGCAATTATACCACTTACTAAATTTATTCACTCGGGTAATGACTACCTGGAGTGAACCCCTGAGGCTGGACACTTCAGGTTAGGAGAATTAGAAAGGTCTGGCAGGGTCAGAGTACAATTGAAAGGAGAAAGGACTCTGCTATGAGGAACAAGAGAATATTCGGCTTAGAATTTAAACGCCAGGTAGTAGAAGAACTGTTAAGCGGTGAAAGCAGTGCCGCCCAGATCTGCCGTAAATACAATATCTGTGCCAGTCTGCTTTACCACTGGAAGGAAATGTATGTT
>Ga0194111_10003822_pt1 | contig 17719 bp, 19 predicted proteins | sample TA2KigC300mmetaG_FD_146194 | JGI IMG/M metagenome (GOLD analysis project Ga0194111, IMG submission 146194) | Freshwater microbial communities from Lake Tanganyika, Tanzania - TA2015033 Kigoma Deep Cast 300m | ecosystem: Environmental > Aquatic > Freshwater > Lake | place: Tanzania: Lake... | reverse complement strand
GCCCTGCCCGCGCAGGCGAGCCAGGCCCTGGGACGCCGGGAGTTCGACGGCCGGATGCTCGATGGGTATGAGGTCCGCCAGGACGACGCCACGACGACGGTCTGGATTGACCCCAAGAGGGGCGAGCTGGTCCGGGCGGAGGTGCGCTTCGCCCACGCGCCGGGCATGAATGTGATTCTGAGCGATTTCCAGTTTGATGTCCCGTTGGATGAGGCGTTCTTCAGCATCACGCCGCCGGCGGACTACACACCGGTGCAGGTATCCGCCGATGTCTCCCAAGTCACCGAGCGGGACTTCGTCGAGTTGCTGCGCTTCTGGTCGAAGTGGACGGTCGATGCCACCTTCCCGCCGACGGTGAGCGGGCCGGATATCGCCAGGATCACGGTGCAGATGGCGCGGGAAGGCAAGTTCGTCAGCCCCTGTCCGCCGGGATATGAGCCCGACCAGCAGAAGGATATCATGTACCGCGGCCTGGTCTTCATGAGCCGGCTGCCCGCCGGCACCTGGCGCTACGCCGGCCAGAACGTCGCCTTCGGCGACCCCGCCGTGCCGATCTTCTGGTACCAGCCCGCCGGCTCGCCGACCTACCGCGTCATCTACGCCGACCTGAGCGTCAAGAAGATCACCGCGGAGGACCTGCCGAAGTAAACCAGATTCCTCCGCAGAACAATGACAAGAAACCGGGTTATCCAGACTCGGCTTTTCTATGCGCCCAGCCCAAGCGCCTTGATTCGACGCTGGAATCGTGTTATCATGTCAGTCATGAGCGGTGAGGCCCGGATCTTGGTCAGAAGGTGCTTGTGCTGGCGAAAGCGGCAGAGACCTCATTGGGATATGGGAGAGCTTGACGTTGTCGGCTATCGAGAGAATACGCCAGAAGATTCGGAACCGGGATTACTACTTGTCAGCGCATGCTGAAGATGAGTATGAAATGCGAATACTGTGGTGGTGAGACAGTACAGAGGAAGGTCAGGAAACAGCATTGGCTCAAAGGCAGGTTGTACATTGTCGAGAACGTCGACGCCGAGGTGTGCACAGAGTGCGGCGAAAGGTATTTTCACGCGACCGTGCTTGACAAGATCGACAAGATGATCGCCGACGATCATCCGGTCAAAGAAGTACTGTCGGTTGAGGTGCTCTCCGCGTAATCCGGTCGCGCAACCAGAGCATCGTATGGGAGACGCCCATGTCGAGAGTAAGCGAGATTAGGGCAGCCATTGAGGCTCTTGGCGAAGATGAATATGCCCAATTGAGACAGTGGTTCTCCGAGCGGGATTGGCAGAGATGGGACGAGGAGATTGAAGCGGACTCAGCCTCGGGGAAACAGATCCAGAGCCATATCCGTTTAGCCGAACGCAAGCTGGGATACTGGCTCAATTTCGGTGAGGCGTTGATGAAGGACGGGATCACTCGTGCCGTGAATGGTCTCGAAGAATGATCCTCTGCGCCTCCGCGTCTCCGCGCGAGAACAAGAGGATACTGTATTCCCTCGCCCCAATATCCTCGGCGTCGTGGCGCGATGGGTGGACCATGAATACGAAAGTGCATGAAGCGCCTGGATTACCGATTCATCCGCCGGTGGTGTACTTGATCGCACTGCTGATCGGGGTCGGACTGGATTATCTATGGCCGATCTCGCTCCCGGCGGGGCGGTGGGGCGGTGTCCTGGGGGTGGTCCTGATCGTTCTGGGCGTGGCGCTCATGCCGCCGGTATTGCGGCGGTTTCGCCGGGCCGGCACGCCGTTCAACGCGCACAAGCCCACGTCCGCCCTGATTACCGACGGTCCCTATCGGTTCTCCCGCAATCCGGCGTACGTCGCGTTGACGCTCTGGTACCTCGGGATTGGACTGCTTCTTCGCAACGCCTGGGTTTTGCTCCTGGCGCTCCCTGTACTGCTGTTCATGGACCACTGGGTCATCCGGCGGGAGGAACACCATCTGCAAGCGCAATTCGGCGACGCATACGCCCGCTACCAGGCCGCCGTCCGCCGGTGGCTGTAAGCCCTTTAGCTTCACCTTGCGCTTCAAGATGACCAAGGGTGTCAGTACTGTTGTGATGAACCTGGCGACACGTCCTGTTGCCTATCCTCAATCTAAGTGTCTGTTGGCAATCGAGTTATGTATGACTGTAGATGCCGATCATGTGGGGGTGGTTTCAGACCGATATTCTGACAAGTTAGTTTTTTCGGCATGGAAGTGTACCGACGTCATATTTCGGATATAATGCAGTCTTGGTCAACGATGCCGCTGAACGAAGGAGTGAATGCGTGGGAGACAATGATGCTTGGGCAAGGGGTATATACGGTGACGGAGGTGTCGAGGCTGACTGACTTGCATCCAAGCCGGGTCAGGTCGTGGTTCAAGCAGAGAGCGGATGGATCCGGCGGCGGTCCGGTGTTCACGTCCGACTACGAGTCTGTGGATGGGGACTATGCCGTCAGTTTCTTTGACCTGATAGACGTTCTGGTAGTTGGCACGTTCCGCGACCAATTCAACGTGCCAATGCGTGTCGTACGTCGCGCCCACAGCCTGCTTCAAGCCCGGCTGGGGACAAAACACCCGTTCTGTCACAATGACCTATATACGGTCGGCAAGAACATATTTCTGTGTGCCGCCAACGAGCTCAACGAGGAAATACTCAGCGAAGTAGTCTCGCGGCAGCAGTTCTTTCTCCACATCAAGGAGAAACGCCATCACATCGACTACAATGAGATGAGTCGACTTGCACGAAGGTGGAGGATTACCGAAGGTGTGCTGATAGACCCATCCGTGTGCATGGGGAAACCTACCGTGGCGAAGACAGGGATAGCCACATACGTGGTTGCCAATCAGTATTACGCAAATCGCAAGAATCAGAGTCTGGTTGCCGATCTGTACGGCATCAGTGAGAAGGATGTCGTTAACGCCGTGACGTTCGAAGACAGGTATAGACGCCGAGACGCCGCGTGATATTCTTCTTTGATGAAAACATCATTGAACACGTCGCACGCATGCTTGCCGCCTTTGACCGTGAGCACGAGATGCGGCATGCTCTGGACCATTTCGAGCGGGGCACTCCAGACACCGAATGGATACGGGTCGTTGCATCATGGAATGGTGACCCGGTTGCGGTGTGCGCCGATGGGCGGATTCTCAAGAACAAGGTCGAGAGATAAGCACTGAAAGAAGCCGGACTCATGTTTGTTTACCTGGCCTCTGGATGGACGAACACGCCATGGCCGGACTACGCGTGGAAGATCGTGAGGGTCTGGCCTCAGATTGTGAGGAATGTCAGTCAGGTACGTTACCCGATGGTCCTTGAGGTCTCTGTTGGTCTGAAAGTCCAGCAGATCGCGCGCATTGACCGGCTGTGAGGAAGCTCTGCAGGACTCCGAGTATGCAAGGGCCTACGACAGTCTTGAGTCTGTTCTCGCGGATGGCGCTCGAGATGGCGTGCAACCACAGACTGCGACCACAGGGTGTCAAGCACAGTCCTCTCGCTTCTTCACACTGAGCGCCGGGTAACGCCACGGAGCGGTACTCCTGGAGGAATTGGGAGTAGAGCCTACCTGTGCGGCGCGCGACGTGCCGCCTTTTTCCGATTTTCTGTCGCAAAACGCTTCGGGGGTGCACTATATAGCGACAACGGTGATCCTGGGAGGGGTCCCAGGTGGCACAGCCGCCCTCGGCTGTGGGATTGAGAAGACCACCCCCGAGGGCGGGGGGCCACAGAGTTGGGGCCCGGTTCGCTAAGGTGTCTCTGATGGAAAATGACAAGTTCTACGTGGAACGATGTCTGGACGGCCATCCGGACGACTATCGTTTCCTGGTGCGGCGGTACCAGCCGGTCCTGCTGGCCCATTTGGCCGGCAAATTGGGCCATCGGGACCGGGCTGAGGAGGCCGCCCAGGAAGCCCTGGTGCGGGCGTACTTCGGCATGGACAAGCTCCAGAAGCCCGAGTCGTTCTGTGCCTGGCTGCTCGGCATCGCCGATCTCGTGGCGAAGGAGCAGCAGCGAAAGGAGTCGATCCGCCGCCGGCACGAGTCCGCCAACCCCGACGCGCCGCGGCGCTGCGGGGCCCAGGCCGAAGAGGCACCCGAGCCGGAACTCTCCCAGGATTTCTCACTCGAGGCGGCGGTCGCGGCCCTGCCCGAGGCGTATCGAACGGTGATTCTGCTGCGCTACTACGGCGGACGGTCGTGCCGCGGGATCGCCGGGCAGCTCGATATGCCTCTGGGCACGGTCACCAAAACGCTCTCGCGGGCCTATGCCTTGCTGCGGGAAGCCCTGCAGCGGCAGACAGCGAATGAGGTGCAGCAATGAATTGTGCAGAATGCCGGGAACGGTTGGTGGCGGGTCTCGAAGGGCTGCTGAAGGAGCCCGAGAGGCAGAGCCTTGTGGATCATCTGAAAGTGTGCCAGACCTGTCGGGCGGAGTTCAAGGGCTTGCAGACCCTGCGGCAACGCCTGGTCGGCGACGGCAAAACGCTGGCCCAGAGCAGTGTCGAAGACGAAGTCATGGACCGAATCCTTCGAGAAAAGAACGTCAGGCTCAAGTCGGCCGTGCAGGCCGGGACGGGCCTTGGCATAAGGAGACTGATTATGAAAAGCACAGTGGTAAAAGTGGCGGTGGCGGCGGCAGTGGTGCTGGCGTGTGGAGCGGCCAGGTTCCTCTGGAGCGGCACCGACTCGGGCGTGGCCCTGGCCGATGTGCTCGCGAAGGTGGGCCAGATTCGCGCACTGACGTACCAAATGGATAGTCGTACGAAAGTCACGGTGCCGGGGATGGCGTCCATGGAGATGGACATGAAGATGACCTGGCTGATCGCCGACGACTACGGAATGCGCCTGGACGGGACCACGGCCGACGCGAAGACCGGCCAGGTCGTAGCGGAGCACCGCGTGTACCTGCTGCCGGGGCAGAAGACCATGCTGATGCTGGAGCCCGCGAAGAAACAGTACGCGCGGATGGTGCTCGACGAGACGCTGTTCCAGGAGAAGAGAAAGGAAACCAACGATCCCCGGATGATGATTCAACAGCTTCTGGGATGCCGGTACGAGGATCTGGGCCGGAAGACGCTCGACGGGATCGAGGTCCAGGGGTTCCAGAGCACCGATCCGGCTCTCGTGGGCGGCAAGGGAGACGCGGATGTCAAGGTCTGGGTCGATACGAAGACCCGTCTGCCGGTCCGCGTGGACGCGAAGATGCGCATGGAGGGCCAGATGGAGATGGAGTACACCATCCATGACTTCCAGTGGGATGTCGCGGTCCGGGCGGACGAGTTCGCCCCCGTCATCCCGCCGGACTACAAGCCCAGCCTGGCCGATGGCGCCAAGGCAGTGGCGCCGACGGAGCGGGGCGCCATCGAGGGTCTGCGGTTCTGTGTCGAGTTCACCGGCGAGTATCCGCAAGCCCTCGACCTGAGCGGCGTCATGAGCATCATGCAGGACTTCATGAAGAGTGAGACACCCGTTGCGAAGAAGTACCAGCAGGAAGTGGCGCAGATGAAGTCCCAGGAAGAGCAACTGGCGAAGTCCATGGAGATCTCGCAGCCCATCCAGTCGCTGACCATGTTCTACATGACACTCTCGCAGCAGCATAAGGAGCCCGTCTACCACGGCAAGGTCGTCCAGCCCGGTGACGTGGCCCAGGTCCTGCTGCGGTGGAAGACCGGCGCGAACGAGTACCGCGTGATCTTCGCCGACCTGCACGCCGAGACGGTCAACGCCGACACCCTCGCCAAGCTGGAGGCCGCCCTGCCCCAGTAACCCGGGGCCAGAGAGACTCGATTCATCCTAGTACCGCATTTCACAAGTACCGCGACTATGGTGGTAGATTGCCGCGCTCGGCGAGCCTCGCTCGCAATGACATAGAGCGCCCAAGTATGTCATTGCGAGGAGCTTCAGCGACGAAGCAATCTCTACCGCAGCGCGGCCTTCGCCCGCAACCAAAAAGATCTCCGAATATGTGGTAGAAGTTGCTGACAAAGACTCTATAGTCTCAGGACTTGCGAAATGCGGTACTAGGCCGGGCTGTGGAGCCCGGCCTTTTTCATGCGCGGAGAGTTCTTCCCGTCGGTAGAATGCAAAATCCGGATTTCTCAGTAATGCGCGCTCCACGCGGCCCTCTATAGCTACAGAGAGCTCCGCGGTGGCAGCCGAGCCTTGGATCCGAGGAATCGTTGCGAATAGGGCGGTTCGGACTTGTCTGATGCTGGATTCGAAGAACTGGTGAATGCCCACGGCCGGCACGTGCTGAACGTGGCCCTGCGGACCGTGCGCGACGCCGAGATGGCCAAAGACGTCTATCAGGAGGTCTTTCTGGCCCTCTGGCGGCGTTGGCCTCAGTATACCGGCCCGGTGCACTGGGGGCGGTACCTCTACCGGATGACCGTCCGCAAAGCGCTGGAGTTGGCCCGCGGGCGACGGCCGGCGACGGACGTGGACGATTGCGAGCCCGAAAGCCCCGGCCCGGACCCGGATGCGACCCTGCGGCTCGAAGAGTTGCAGGGCAAGCTGACGGCGGCGCTGGCGAAGCTGCCGCCGCACCAGGCCGAAGTGTTCGTCCTGTCCCGGATCGAGGGTCTGGACCACGCGGAAATAGCGGAGATTCTCGCCTGCACGACCAACAACGTGCGCGTGTCTCTGCACCGGGCGGTGAAACAGTTGGCCGAGGAAATGCGTGATTATCTGGATTGAACGGCGGTGAGATATGGCCGGCCATGAACAATGGGAAGATCGACTCGTGCGTCTCGTGCTCGGAGACTTGTCCGAGTCCGAGAGGTCCGAGGTGCAGGCACACGCCGGGAACTGCGACTCCTGTCGCACCGAGCTGCGGCGCCTGGAGCGGCTGCTCGCCTGTGCCGGCGGGCGCCGGGGGCTCTCGGCAGAGGAGACGCTGCATATCTCGGCCCGGCAAGGCCTGCTGGCCGCCGTGCATGGTGAAGCAGAACCGAAAACGAGTGCTCGCCCGGTGCTCCGGCGGGCTTGGATAGGGAGACGGATTATGACAAGTTCCATCATGAAAATGGCCGTGGCGGCGGGGATTGTGGTCGCTGTCGGTCTGTTCGGTCTATCGAAGTTGCCGACGAGCGGTGATACGCCTCTCCGGCCGCTGGACCTTCTTTCCTCCGCTTGTGCGGCCGAGGAGGCCCTTTTCACCGGGACCAGGATCGTTCACATTCAAAATGAGATCGTCGTACAGGCCACGGGGACACCGGATTCCGCCGGGGAATTGCATGAGGTCTGGCTACCGATGTGCACGCTGAAACCCGACGGGCAATTGCGGTTCCATCAGCTCAAGCTCCCGGCGGCAACGGAATCCTACGTCGTGACGGACCACTCGTGGTATGACCCTGTAACGGGGTGCTTCACCCGGATCCTGAAGATGGGTGACGCCGTCGTCTTCGGCAATGCCTACGACGGCCGCTTCATCTATGATGCGACCGTGGGGCCCGGCCCCGCCGTACAGATCGCCGGCCAGGCCCTGGCCGGCAGCTTCAAACCGCCGCAGAGTCCGGCCGAGTACCTGGGAATTGCCCCGGGTCTCAAGACGGCTCTGGATCAGGACTCCTCGGCGGTACAGAGCGTGGAACCCGGCACCCTCGCGGACGGCACGCCCATCCACAGTTTCAAACTCGGCCTGTCCGGCCCGGAGGGGCAGCCGAGTCAAAGCTGGTGGCTGTTCAAGGTGCGCGACGACGATGCCACGATCGCGGAGAAAGAGTATGTCCTGCTGGGACGACCCCGGCTGCTCATCCGTCGCGTCCGGACCGAGTCCGTGGATGTGCCCGGCGTTTCCTGGACCCTCCGCGAGCTTGCCGGGACCGCCACGCCGGCGACCCAGCAGGTCTCTGTGACGCCTGACATGGTGCTCCCCAAGGTCTCGGTCCGGCACATGGTCGAGCGTGCCAAGTTCGAGACCTATGTCTTCTCGGTCCAGCCCGCGTGGACCGGCGCGGTCGAAATCACGGACGCCCTCAACCCGGCCAATCAGGAACGAATGTTCCTCCTGACCGCGCGGGCCGACGACCATCGGCACGTGGTCCTGGTCCAGGATGCGATGTACAACGCTCTGCTCGGCGGCGTCGTGAAACAGGGCACCGTCGTGTACACCGCCCCGAACGGTTTCAAGGTCTGGGGCGGCGGGCCGCAGAAGTGGTTCGCGCAGATCCTCCTGCAAAGCGCCCAGGCCTTCATCCAGGACCCGCCGGCCGAGGACCGCATCGGTTACGTGCTGGAATCGCCCGCCGGGACCTTCCCGGCCCTGGCCATCAACGGCCCGGTTACCGACGAGGAGCTCCACAAGCTGATCGACAGCCTGACACCCGCCCGGGAGTACCTGAGCGGCCAGGCAGACCATTCCGGCACGAAGTAGGCGCACATCGTGCGAAGAACGCCATTACGCAAAGGGAGATAGAATGAACGTGGAGAAAGTAAACAACGGTCGTTTTCTTGGGGCCTTGGGGTTTCTCGGGTTCCTGGGTTTCCTGGCCTTCACCGGCACCCGTCACGGCGAGTGGACGCGCTTCGCCTGGTTGTCCCTTCCTTCTCTACTGTCCCTCGGGGTGTTTCTCCCGTGGGATAAGGCCAAGGTCAAGGTCGCGGTGAATCCCTGCCGCAAGGGATATCTCGGCGCCCTGGGCTTTCTCGGTTTCTTGGGCTTTCTTGGCAGCACCAACCCGGACATGGCCACACTGGCGGTATTGGCGATACTCGCGGGGATCAGCACCCAGGCGGATGGCACACCACAGAAGACGCGGCCGCCCCGGAGAGAACCTTCGCGTAGCGCGCTCTGAAGACCAGAGCCATCTCACCTCGATCCGACTCCAGGCCGGGCCGCGCAGCCCGGCCTTTCCTCTTCTGGGGGCAAGAGACAAGGAGCCGCGAGAAGCGAGATAGGACAGAGAAGCCGATCCGGCCCTGTAGCACAGCCGCCCTCGGCTGTGTCCTGCGAGTCTTCCCAGCCGAGGGCGGCTGGGCTACAGGGTCAGGCGCGGCAATCTCTTCGCCGGGAGGGGAGAAAAAGTAGCGTCGCTTATACGGGAGCGGCAGGCTCTGGTGTATTACATGGGATAAGAGAGCTCTCACGAGTAGACGTGGTTGCCACGCTTCGCTCGCAAGGACATGATGCTGGAAGAACGGTACCTGATCTGGCGGTTCAAGCACGGCAGCGCCGCGGCGTTTGAGCGGATCTACGAAAAGTACAAGACCGATCTGCTCAAGCTGGCGGTGGTGCTGCTCGGGGAGACCTGCGCCGCCGAAGACGTTGTGCACGATGTCTTCGTCCACGTGGCCCGGACGCGGGCCAATCTGCGGATCACCGGCAATCTCAAGGCGTTGCTCACGACGGCCATTGGTACCCCGCCGCCATCATCCTGCAGGGCAGTGGCATCCGAAAGGACTACCGGCAAGCCCCCATAACGACGTATTGGACCGAACGAATAAACGAATCTATCTCGATCTCTCCCACGAGTTCCCGGAGGGTATCTTCGACATCGACAAACTGCCGGGCCAGTAGCCCCATTTCACCATCCAGGCAGCCAAGGCCGGGCGGCGGAGTCCGGCCTTTCTTCCATAGAAGGATGTCGCCTTCCTCGCGGCCTTCCGGGGCCAGCGGTCCTGGTACTACCACGGCCAAGGGGTGAAACGCGGCCCCGCGTACCGGTGCTTCGGAAATGCGGATCTTGCAGCGGAGAACGGGCCGGGTATCATGAGGGGACAATGCATGATACAAGCAGGGGATACCGGATGAAACAAGTCACTATCGGCAACCTGGGTTTCAGCAAGCTCGTCTGCGGGACCAATCCATTCTATGGACATTCCCACTTCAGTGCGGCCCGAGACGCGGAGTATCTGGGTCGTTTTGACGATCAGACGATGGAACGGACGATCCAGCGGTGCCTGAGCCTGGGGATCAATACCGTGGAATCCTGTGCCAATGAGCGAATCGTCCAGATCCTGGCACGGATGCGCAGCAGGCATGCCGGGCCGATTCACTTTGTAGGCAACACCCGGATCGACGAGACGTCGGCGATCAAGAGCCATCCCCAGAAGCTTTCCTTCCTGATCGAGAACCGAGCGGAGATCTGTGTGGTTCACGCGCAATACGTGGACCGTCCGAGGAAGGGAGATGCCATCGACGGTCTGCCCGGACTGATCGAGAAGATTCACCAGGCCGGTCTGCTGGCCGGAATCTCCACGCATCGGGTCGAGACGGTGGCACTTTGTGAGAAGCGGGGCTACGGGGTCGACACGTACCTGTTCCCGCTGAACCTGACCGGATTCGTTTATCCCGGCTACGACGGGACGGAAAGCGTGCAGGAGCGGATCGACATTGTTCGCAACACGCCCAAGCCGTTCATCCTGCTCAAGGTTCTTGGGGCCGGCCGGATTCCCCCCAAGGAGGGCCTGCCGTTTCTCGCGGAGAACGCCAAACCCACCGATCTGATCTCTCTCGGGTTTGCCACGGAGGAGGAGGTCAGCGAGGCGGCCGAGCTCGTCGAGAATCTCTTCTAGCCAGCCTTACGCCTGAAATATCGCGTCGGGTAGACCCACAAGACTGTGGCGGTTGTGGTATTGGCGAACGGACGTTTTGGGGTCCCCGATAGGCCGGCCTATGATGGACGACAAGCTGCTGGTATTCCAATGCCCGCGTGAGAGCCCGACTCTGCCTCTGCATGTTGCCGCGGTCGTCGCCTCTCGAAAACGGTTGACAGCGTTCACGGCGTTGAGCAGAATTGAACCCGTGAGAATCAGATGCGCCAGGTCACCAGCCGGGACCCGTTTATGTATGGATTCGAGCAAAAGAAGGATCAACTGAGCGAACCTCTCCGCGTCTTTCTCCTGCGTTGTGTGGAGGCCGTGCGGAGGGACTACCCGGATGCCAAGATCATCCTGTACGGCTCCCAGGCGCGGGGACAGGCGACGCCGGAGTCCGACGTCGATATGTTGATCCTGTTAGACTCGGAGATACCGTCGCAGGAACGATCCGCGATCCACGATCGACTCTACGAGATCGGGCTTGAGCATGATATGGTCATCAGTGCCCTGATCGACAGCGTTCCGGAATGGGAACAGCCCATCTCCCGAGCGACGCCGCTCTATCAGGCCGTTCAAGAGGAAGGGATTCTCGTGCCATGACCGGCGATCAGAGGGATTTGATTCGTTACCGGATGGAACGAGCCGGTGAGACGCTGCAAGAGGCTCGGTTGATGCTGGAACATGGGCATCTTCACGGCGCGGCTAACAGAATCTATTATGCGTGCTTCTACGCCACGGTGGCCTTGTTGTTGACCCAGGGGTTGTCCAGCCCCAAGCACAGCGGCGTGATGGCCCTTTTCAACCGGCATTTCGTCAAAGAGGGGATCGTGCCCGTCGAGATGGGGAAGTTCTACTCTCGCGCGTTTGACCATCGCCTCGTGAGCGACTGCGGCAAAGCCATCGAGCTCAGGGAGGAAGACACGAAGGCCGATCTCGAGAAAGCCCAGGAGTTCATCGCCCACATCGAATCGCTGTTGCAGTCGATTTGACAGCGCGTCCTGTCTTGCCCCTGTCGCCTCCAGCAGAGCATCTTTGGGTCTGCCTTCCGTCCTCTGTCCTCCGTCTTCCCGTAGTTGGCCGGTTGCGCGGCGGGGGGCTGGGCGTCTATAATGGTGTCGTTCTGAGGCACGGATCGAAACAAGGAGCCTGGAGTGAGTGATCGACGCACGGAGCTGCTCGAGCTGCTGGACCGGTTCGGCGCGGGCCTCTATGCCCTGCTGACCAGGCTCACCTTGCGCGAGGAGGTGGCCGAGGAGCTGATGCAGGAGTTGTTCCTGAAGCTCCACGGCGCCAAGGACCAGGGCCGGATCGAGTGCTGGTATGCCTATGCCCGGCGCACGGCGATCAATCTCGCCTTCGACTGGCGGCGCCGCCAGAAGATCCGCCGGGCCTGCTCGCTCGACGCCCTGTCGGAACGTGCCTCAGAAACCGATAGCCCGTTGGGCCGGCTCATCGCCTCCGAAGAGCTCGAGCAGGTGCTGGCGGCGCTCGGCCGGCTCCACGGCGCCTCGCGCGAGGTTTTTGTCATGCGGTACCTGCAGCAACATTCGTACGAAGAGATCGCCGAGCAGCTCGGCAAGACCGTTCATCAGACGCGGGCGTTGTGTTTTCGCGCGATGAGCACGTTACGAGATGTGCTCGGCTGCGTTTCGTTGCCGGCGGGCGGAAAGGAGGTTCAGCATGTCCTCGATGAATGATGCGGAGCTTCGCCGCCGGCTCGAGTTGCTGGCCGACGTGCAGCCGTCGCCCCAGGCCACGAGCCGGGCGCTGGACCGCGTCCGCCAGACGCTTACGGACCCCAACAAACTACCGGCTCGCAAGAGCCTCGGGAGAATCGTTATGAACAGCAAATGGACCAAATTCGCCGTCGCGGCGGCGATTGTCGTGGCAGTCCTTCTGGGGCTGCAATTCCTCGGAAATCCCCTGGGTTCGAGCCTCACGTTCGCCCAGGTCATTCAGCCCATTCTCAATGCCAATACGGCGATTCTTGAGATTATCATCGGGGTCGAGGACCCGAACACGCCGGTGATTCGCGACATGGTCATGGGTTCGCGCATCCGCCGAACCGTCAGTGGCATCGAAGGCAACGTCAGTATCATCGACCTGGAGGCCGGACGCATCCTGAATCTGGACACAACCAAGAATGAGGCCGCCTTCATTGACCTCAAGGGCCTGCCTGCCATCCCGAACTACCTGGACCATCTCAAGAATGTGCTCACCACGCTTCAGGACAGCCCCCACTTTGTGACGGAGGACCTCGGCATTCAACAAGTCGACGGACATGAGGCGATTGGATTTCGCGCGAAACATCCGAAGATTGACATTGTTCTTTGGGCCGATGCCAGGACGGGCTTGCCTATCCGCATCGAGCAGAAGGAAGGCCAGTTGAGCGTGATCTGCAAGAACCTCCAGTTCGGCGTTCCCATGGATGAAACACTGTTCAGCATGGAGGTGCCCGAGGGCCACACGCTGCAGCAGACCGAGATCGACCTGCTCGGCTCGACCGAGGCCGACTTCATCGAGGGCCTTCGCATTCTGGCGGAGCGGTACGGGGACAGCCAGTTCCCCGACAGTGTCGCTCTGGAAGACTTCATGAAGCGAATCCCCCAGATGCAGGAAAAGGAGAAGCAGTTCAAGTTGTCACCCGAGGAGGATGCCGACCTCACCAGCAAGATTCAGAAGCACATCCTGTTCCTGCGGTTCTACAAGGGCGAGGGCAAGTGGTACTATCGCGGCCAGGGCGTCAAGCTCGGCGAGGCGGACAAGGCGATCTTCTGGTACCGGCCGAAGGACTCCGCGACCTATCGCGTGATCTATGGCGACCTGCACGTCGAGGACGCTACCCCGGAGAACCTGCCCGAGCCGCTGGCGGTGGACGATGTCGTCACGCCCGTTGCCAGCTATCAGCAGTGGTCCAAGCCGGAGTTCGTCGGAAGCCAGGAGGACTTCTGGTATGTCCTGCCGGACGGCAAGGCTCAGGTCAAGGCATATCTGACGCTCATGAAAGGGCCGAAGGACACCTCGCTCATGCCGGTCTCGCTGCCCTACGCCAAGGCTCCGCTGGAAGCGGTGCTCCTCGGCGGACCCGGCCAGCCGGCTCAGGATTTCGCCGCGCTGCCCTTCCACAGAACTGGCGACGGCACGTACAACATCGAGCTGCCCATCGACAAGCTCTCGGCAGGCCAGACGATGATGATCCTCCAATGGCACTTGTCGCTCGACGAGTTGAAGTTCGAGCAAGGACACTACATCACGGTGCTGCAAGCTGTGATCCCTGTCATCTCCTACAAGCTGAATGTTGGCGTCGATCCGCAGAGCGAGTTTGAATTGACCATGCCGCCGAAAGACAGGTGGGTCACGCCGTTCACCGGCGGTGCCCCCGACGGGGCAAAAACCAAGTTCGGCAGTTGCGGATTGCTGGTCCGCAAGCGTCAGTAGGACTCCCTTCTCGCATCCAGTCCCAGGCCGGGCCGTCCGGTCCGGCCTTTCTGTTGCCCCCGTCGTCGAAAAAACGACTGGTCGCCCGACGTGTTTCGTGCGACACTATCAGGGCTGACTGGGCGTATAGGTTGGTGTCCATCGGCATGAAGGAGACCACGAATGATCGATGTCCCCAGGATAGGTCTCGCGCAGGACCATGTGCTTAAACGCGCTCTCTTGCTGTATGGCCTGCATGCGCTTCTCTTCAACCTCTTCTTCGTGTTCGCCTACTATATTCTGCCCGAGGGTTTCATGCGGAGCAGTCCCCAAATGGGAGCCGCCGAAGCGGTGGCGCGGCAACCGTCCTTCTGGTCCCAGTTCGTCGTGACCGTGTTCTTCAACCTGGGGGTCGTGGCCCTCATCATCCTCCTCTGCAATTTTAATCGGATCAAAGGCATCCCGGTCGGTTATCTGGTTCCGGTGTCTCTGGCGATCGCCGGAGGCCTGATCGTCGGGACGAATTCCTTTCTCTCCGACGACCTCGACCGATACAGTTCCGTGCGGGAAGCGATGGCCCTGGGGCAGACCATCGGTGGCTTGGAGACCCTGGGCTTCATCCTCATCGTCGCGGCTACGGTGCCGCTGGGCGTCTATCATTACCGCAGTTGGTGGCGCTGGAGCGGACGGTGGAAACCGGAGAAGGTGATGAACCTCCGCGACATCCGGCTGTCCAGATCCGAGGTCCTCACTCTGGTTGCCGGGCTGTGCCTACTGATCCTCGCGGCCTACCGGGAAACCGCCATGGCGGCGAGCCGGTAGGGTCGAACCCGTGTAGAGACCGCCCGGTCTTCCTTCTTGCCTGCGCTATCGGAAAAACGGGTGGCCGTCGGACGGACTTCATGCGACAATGTCGGGCCGGAATGGGTATAGGGATCGTTCGCATGAGGAGATCGTCCATGAATCGACGCACCTTCTTGAAACGGATCGGATGGGGGGCCGCGGGGGCGGCGGTGGCAGGCTGCAAATCCATCCCGAGTGGAGAGTCCAAGGCGGATCGGCCCAACGTCATTCTTGTGCTTACGGATGACCAGGGCTACGGGGATTTCTCATGTCACGGCAACCCCGTCCTGCGGACGCCGAACTTGGACCGGCTGCACGCCCAGAGCATTCGCCTCACGGACTTTCACGTGGCCCCAATGTGTACGCCGACACGGGGACAGCTCATGTCCGGGCTCGACGCGCTGCGCAATCGAGCCAGGCACGTCTGCGGCGGATTGACCATGCTGCGCACCGATGTCCCGACCATGGCGGACATCTTCCAAGCCGGCGGTTACCGCACCGGCCTGTTCGGCAAGTGGCACCTGGGCGACAGCTACCCCTACCTGCCTCAGGATCGCGGCTTTCAGGAGGTCGTGCATCACAAGTCGTGGGGCATCACTTCCGCTGCCGACCGATGGGGCAATGACTACTTCGACGACCTTTATTACCACAACGGCAAACTCGAGCCGTATGAGGGCTACTGCACCGATGTGTGGTTTCGGGAAGCGATGAAATGGATCAAGACCCGTGCCGACGGGAGCGAGCCCTTCTTCTGCTATCTGCCGACGAACGCTCCGCACGGGCCGCTCTTCGTCCCGCCGCAGTACGCCGAACCCTACAAGAAGCCGGGTGTCCCGGCCGATTTCTTCGGCATGATTGCTAATCTCGACGAGAACATAGGCCGGCTCATGGCCATGCTCGATGAGACCGGCCTGGCCGACAATACCATCTTGATCTTCATGACCGATAACGGTGGAACCGCCGGCGTGAAGACATTCAATGCCGGCATGCGAGACGGCAAGACCTCCCTCTACGATGGCGGCCATCGCGTCCCCTGCTTCATTCGCTGGCCGGCTGGGAAGCTGCGCGCGGCAGGCGACATCGGTGAGCTAACGACGTGCCAGGACCTGCTGCCAACGCTGGTCGACCTGTGCGGCCTGAAGGTGCCGGTGGGAATCCGATTCGACGGCACGAGCCTGGCGGGCCTGCTGCGCGACTCGCAGACACACCTAAGCAACCGCATGGTCGTTGTGCAATATCACATCGACATTCCCAAGTGGAATGCGACGGTGATGTGGAAGAAGTGGCGGCTGGTCAAAGGCGAGGAACTGTACGACATCGCGGCAGACCCTGGTCAGAAAACGAACGTCGCCGACAAGTATCCGGACGTGGTCCAGGCGATGCGGGAGCACTATGAGAAATGGTGGGCCGACGTCGAGCCGATCGCGAAGGAGCCCTGCTATGTGCAGATCGGCTCAGAGCAGGAGAATCCCGTGCGCCTCACCTGTGCGGACTGGTACGGAGTCTACGCCGACAACTTCGGCCACCTGCAGCGGAAGGTCAACTCGTACTGGAACCTACTGGTCGAGCGGGAGGGCGAGTATGAGTTCTCGCTGAGCCGGTGGCCCCCGGAGTCCGGCGCCGCGATGGATGCCACGGCCACGCATCCGACCGGCAAGGGCAAGGCCTTTCCGGTCGCCAAGGCCCGCATGAAGATCGGCGAGTTCGACGAGTCCAAGCCCGTCGCATCAGGCGACAAATCCGCCACGTTCACGATCCGCCTGAAGCCCGGCAGGACTCGCCTGCAAACCTGGCTCTATGACTCCTCCGGCAACGAGCTCTGCGGCGCATTTTACGTCATGGCCACGCGTGGATAGCCGGCAGCCGTTGACGAACCGTCCCTCAAAGGGATATAACTCGGCTGCTCGAAAAGTGACCTTCTGGGATGAAAGCAGTGCAGACGCATCATAAGATCATCACCGGTGATTCACGGCACATGGCCGAGGTGCCCGACGAGTCGGTGCACCTCGTCGTCACCTCCCCGCCCTATTGGCAACTGAAGGACTACGGCGCCAGCCGCCAAATCGGCTTCGACGACAGCTACGAGACCTACATCAACAACCTGAACCTTGTCTGGTCCGAGTGCCACCGGGTCTTGGCCAAGGGTTGCCGGCTGTGTGTGAATATCGGCGACCAGTTCGCCCGCTCCGTGTATTACGGCCGATACAAGGTGATCCCCATTCGAACGGAGATCATCAAGTTCTGCGAGACCATCGGCTTCGACTACATGGGAGCCGTCATCTGGCAGAAGGTGACCACTTGTAACACGACCGGCGGCGCCACGATCATGGGCTCGTTCCCCTATCCCCGCAACGGCATTCTCAAGCTGGATTACGAATTCATTCTGATCTTCAAGAAGCACGGCACGGCGCCGGCCGTCAGCAAGGAAATCAAGGAGCAATCGCGCCTGACAACGGACGAATGGAACCAGTTCTTTGCCGGCCACTGGAATATCCCCGGCGCGCGGCAGGACGATCATCTGGCGATGTTCCCGGAGGAAATCCCGCGCCGTTTGATCCGGATGTTCAGTTTCGTGGCGGACACGGTCCTTGACCCGTTTTTGGGCAGTGGGACGACCTGTCTGGCCGCGCGCAACCTGGGCCGAGACTCCGTCGGCTACGAGATCAATCCCGATTTTCTGCCCATCATTCGCAGGAAGCTGGGGGCTGACATGAGAGACCTCTTTCCGGATGCCACTTTCGAGTTCACCCTGCAGGAACGAGCTGAGATCGGTTTTCACCGGAAGGTCAATCAGCTTCCGTATGTCTTCCGGGACCCGGTACAATTCGACAAGAAGACCGATCCGCGCAGCATGCCGTTTGGCTCGCGCATCTGCCGTACTGTCAAGAAATCTCAAGCTAAGAGCCTCTAACAGAATGAAGACTGCCCCCATGTCATT
>Ga0194111_10003812_pt1 | contig 17744 bp, 13 predicted proteins | sample TA2KigC300mmetaG_FD_146194 | JGI IMG/M metagenome (GOLD analysis project Ga0194111, IMG submission 146194) | Freshwater microbial communities from Lake Tanganyika, Tanzania - TA2015033 Kigoma Deep Cast 300m | ecosystem: Environmental > Aquatic > Freshwater > Lake | place: Tanzania: Lake... | reverse complement strand
CGAAAGTCTACTCCCACGCCTTCCAAGGTCCTGGTGGTTGGTATATTGAGAACTCCCTGTCTACTCTGAACGAGAAAGATCCTGTGGGTGAGATCAACCGCCGCCTGTGGAACAGCGGTAGTGACGACGACAAAGAGACTGCACGTAAGCAAAAGCGTAAGCTCTCTTACTACAGTAACATCTATGTGGTGAAAGATCCCAAGAACCCTGAGAACGAGGGTCGTGTGTTCCTGTACAAGTATGGCAAGAAGATCCATGATAAGATCCTTGCTGCCATGCAACCCGAGTTCCAAGACGAAGAACGTGTGAATGTGTTTGATCTGTGGGAAGGTGCTAACTTCAAACTGAAGATCAAGAAGGTTGCTGGTTATTGGAACTACGATAGTTCCGAGTTTGATAGTGTGTCTGCTCTCTCTGCAGATGATACTGCGCTGGAGAAAGTCTGGAAGAGTGAATACTCGCTGGAAGCATTCTCTGGTAAGGATAACTTCAAGACCTACGAGGAACTTGAAGCTCGCCTGAACCTTGTGCTCGGTATCACTTCACATTCTGCTCGTCAGGTTGTGGATGAAGATGAGGAAGAGTTTGAACCTGTAGTTGAAGAACCTACTTCGTTTCGTTCTCGTGTGAGTACTGTTCCTAGTCCTGTCAAGGCAGAAGCAGTTGTAGATGATGACGATGCGCTGTCTTACTTTGCTCGTCTTGCTGAGGAAGACTGAAACTAAAATCAAAAACTGATTTTATTGGCGGGGAGAAAAATTTTCCGCCAATTTTTTTGTCAAAAAAGTTGAGTCAGACCAAAGTTCTTTTTAAACGTTTTGAAATAAAATCCGATGATTCTGAATATAAATTGCGGATCTTAAATTCTTCTACAAACCTTGAAAGATATTGATCTCTTAAGATGAATATTTCTCTTTTCTTTTCGTTTTCAAGTACTTCATACTCATAATTAGTTACTATATTACATACAGTATTACCAGGAACAATTGTATAATTTAATCCATTCCAATAACTAAATTGACTTGTATAAAACTTTTGATCTACAACTAATCCACCTTCCAATGCAATAACATCTTGACCATCTTGTTTAAATCCAGTCAGAGTTCTGATAGTTTCATAATGATGAATACCAGAATAAGCTTCATCTTGTCCATATTTTTCTTCTACAATTAAGCGTAAAGTTTCTGAGTTTACTGGAAAAGAAAATTGTGGATTGATAAAATTATTTGTCAAGACAATTATCCAATCGTAAAATGGGTCACCATAATATTTGGTTGCGATTTCTTCAATCTTTTCTCCGTCCTGAACAGAATATTTTTTATAGAAAACCGCGTAGTCAAATAGATCTGGATTGACTTGATATCTACGAAAGAAATTTTTTGTAGATATAAAATCAGATTCCGAAAATGGATAACTGATTGGTTTTTTATCGTATTTGAGGTCTGGGATGAGTGAAAAGTACATTAGAATGTTCCTTTATTTACCGCTAACTGTATTTCAGTGTCATATACTAGTTTTGTTTCAAGGAAACCAACTTGCAACTCAACCGCCACGGGTGCCCCATTATCATAAGTTGCGTAAGTTCCATCTGGTGTAAAATTAACTTGTACTCTTGTAATAGCACATGGTTTATATTGAATTAAATATGGATGTGCCGTATTTCCTTTCATGAAAGTAAATTTACATAAGTTCGGAACTTTAATGAAATTATCTTTTCCTTTGAGTGTTTTGTTGGTCTCATTTTCACCACCAAAATTGTAGTCATCGGCTCCTCCATAGCTAGGAGAGGCAGCAGATCTAAATCTCTGACAAATTTGATAAATTATATTAGATTCTTCCTCGTTGTAAGGAACTAATTTAAAAGTAAATCCTATTTCTCTTAAATTTGGATTTGAATATAAAACTTCTGCATTTGGGTTTAATACAACTCCTCGTGTGGATCCACTAATGTCATTCATACTAATATTTCCACCAATACCAGGAATTTTATTTAAACCTGCGGTTTTTAAGGCATCTAATATAGCATCAATATTTCCAGAAAAATCTTTTGCAGTATTACCAAGACCGCTCAGGTTTCCTGCTCCCAGAGCTGCAATGGCAGCTGCCCCAACTCGTGTGAATGATTTTCCTTCCCAGTCATGACGCATTTCAGATCCTAAATCTTGTGGCATTGGTAATATAATGGAACTTCCAGATGCTTTAAAATCCGTTGCTGACTTATTATATGCATTAAGACCACCAGAGTCACCCGTTTGATAACCTGAACCAAACGGGGGAATATATTTACCAAATTGAAAAAAAATATAATCACTAGTAGAATATTTAATGTCTTTTGGATATCTTAATGTTCCTTTATCAGAACTTGTTGTTCCACTAACTGGACCTATTGTTAATGCTTCTGCTGCAGTTGCTGCTGCTGGCGCAGCCGCTCCTGCTGCTGGTGCGGTGGCGCCAGATACTATTGCTAAAAGACCAGTTGGAGGGTTGCTTATTTTCCCTCCAGGTGGAAATCCTCCTAGCAACCATTCTTCCCATTTTGTACCATTATAATAGTAAGTTTTATTATCCAGTTTGTCTATGTAAAAATCTCCGTACTTATATACCGACATATTATTTTGCCATCTCCCTACTTTGTTTTGTTCCGTATCCTTTGATTACTCTACGAGCATTTAGTTTATTATAGAAGTTTTCTTGAGTATCTTTCCAAACATCTTCTTTTTTAACAGGAAAAGCAGATCCATTAATATCTTTCACAAAGTCTTCCGTTGGCAATAGGATAGCAGTATCCCATTCATCTGCTGCAAGATCTATGTATAGACCATCAACATGATTGTGTAGATATTTATGGAAACATGCCATAGGAAAGTCAATTTTTCCGCTCATTAGATATTTTGTGGCAATAATTCTTTTTTTCATTGAAAGATAGTGTAGATTCACTCCCCAAAATTCTTGCTTTGATGATTTTAAAACATAAACGAGAGGAAACCTATCGTAGTAAGGTAACCATTTCATCTTTGCTTTGTACTCAAACATATAGAGGTGACCTTCTACTACATATTTTCTTAGTTCATTTTTGTCTTGTTTTTCTACCTTAGATGCTTTGTCTTTTTTCTCATCCAAAACATACTTATTGAAATTTTTAGATAATTTGTTTGCTTCTTCTTTTACTGTTTTTCTATACCAAGAGAATGATTTAGTTTCTCCATTGGTTTTTTCGGTAATTTTTTCAAATAATGTTTTATATCCAGAGTCTTTATTTACTTTGTTTCTTTGAATAGATCCAAATCCTTCTGCCATTGTTATACTCCTAAGTGGTCTTCGGTAAGTATTAAGAAGTTCATCTGCCTGTCTTCACAATACTCACGGGCGGCGGACCATTTAGCTTGGTTCTTTACAAAGGTTAGTGCAGCATTACGATAGGCAACAGTTTTTTTATTTCTCTCATTTGGTGGTAGTGTTTGTTTTTTGGGTTTGATTTCAATAATATACTTGGCGATCTTGCCATCCTTTTCGCGGACCTTGATATAGAAGTCAGGATAGTAGCGTCTCACCTTACCATCTGGAGCACGATAAGGAATGATTACCTCTTCGCTGCCCCACTCTATAATACTGGGATTGTTATCACAGAACACCATGAACTTTCGTTCCCATAATGATCTATAAATTACTCGGGTTGGATTGCCACGATATTTACCAGGATTTACTGGTTTATACAGTCCCGAATATGCCATAAATAATATAGGTTCCCACAGTTATATTTAGAGTGGCAGTAACAAAGATTAGCGAATTTATGTCAAAGATTGGTGCTCAGGGAGGAATGTCTCTGACTACTGGATTTGATGTGCAGTTTGACTTTGCACTCGGAAAAGATAATCAACCAAAACCATTTGAAAACTATTATACTAACGACAGTAAAAGCATAGTAAATATGCTTTGCGATGAAGCACAGTTGCCAAATGTTCAATCTGCCGTAGCATCTGTTACAGGAAGATACCTTGGAGAAGGGGCGGTTTATTACCCACATACGAGACTTTTTACAGATTTAAGTCTTTCATTTTTAATGGATGCTGATATGATTCCATTGAAATTTTTTACAGCATGGTATGATTACATTTTTGGAGAGGGTGATCAAAAAACTTTTAATGGAACTTTAACAGGTGCTTTATCAGCTGCACCCAGACAAAGAAATCGCTCTAATAGATTGAAGCATTTAAATAAGTATGTTTCTACTGCTAGAATCATCAAAACAGAACCATCTTCTAGCGCATCTAACGAAAGAGCTCCGATTCTATACATTTTGGAAGATTGCTATCCATATTCAATAGATGCTGTTCCTTTATCATATGGAACATCGCAGGTTGCTAGATTATCAGTAAACTTTTACTATAGTAGGCATACAATTTACTATGGTGATACAAAAAAAGTCAGGTAATTCAAAATTCAAACTTGAATTCCATAAATTCGGGAAAAAAATTTCCGCCAAAAAGTCGTTAAAAAAGTTGCAATAAATATACATACGATATGAGGTAAATATCATGGCTTTGCCAAAAATTGGATATCCAACATATGAACTTGAATTACCATCTAATGGTAAAACACTAAAATATAGACCTTTTCTAGTAAAAGAAGAAAAAGTACTTTTATTAGCATTGGAGTCTCAAGATGAAAAACAGGTTGTTGAAGCAGTTAAAGATTTAATTCAAAATTGTATTTTAACAAGAATTAAGGTAGATACTCTTCCTAGTTTTGATTTGGAGTACTTATTTCTCAAAATTAGAGCAGCTTCTATTGGAGAAACAATCAGTTTGACTGTTACCTGCCTTGATGATAATGAAACTCAAGTTGAAGCACAAATTAATATCAATGAAGTTGAGGTTGTAAAACCAGAAGGGCATTCTTCAAAAATTATGTTTGAGGATAATTTTGGTGTTGTAATGAGATATCCAAGCATGAAGGAATTTGTTGAAAGAGAATTCCTGCAAAAAGAAATGCAAACTGAAGAAGTATACGAGTTTATTTCAAACTCAATTGAACAAATTTTTCAGGGGGAAGATGTTTATGATGGTACAACTACATCTAAGAAAGAATTTCGTGAATTTGTTGAAAAACTGACCACAAAACAATTTGAACAAATCCAAAAATTTTATCAATCTTCTCCAAAACTAACTCATAAATTTGCAGTTATTAATCCTAACACTGGTAAAGAGTCGGAGTATACTATTGAGGGTTTACAGAATTTTTTCGCATAGCACTCTTTCAAAATAGTTTGGAGGGGTACTATCGCATGAATTTCGCTTTGATGCAGTACCATAAATATAGTTTGACTGAGATTGAAAATTTATTACCATGGGAAAGAGAAGTCTATACAACCTTTCTTATGCAATATTTGGAAGAGGTTAAACAAAAACAAGAACAAGCGAAAAATAACTAGTGGCAAATTATTCCCAAACATCTAGTGGAGATCTTACCAGTTATGTTGCTGGGAAAATTTTTAGTGCCGCAAATCTAGCAAAAGAAGAAAAAGAAAGAAGAAAAGAAGAGGGAATAGAGCAAGCACAACCAGGATCACTCTTTGCCCGAGCTTTACAACATGAATTTGGTGGAGACTTATATAATAGGACGTTTGGTATTTTTGATCCAAGAAAAAAGCACCCAGAAACTGACAGAAAATCATCAAAAGAGTCTAGATTCTCATCTCAGTTTCCACAAAAAGAAAAAACTGACGATTCTGGCACCAAAAAAAGAAAAAACAAAATAACAGCAGCAACACGCGAGTTGATGTCTGATGATGATTCTTTGCCAGTAAAAGATAAGGATTTAAGAAAACAAATATCAAAAATTTTTGGTGCAGGGGTTGACGCAAGATTGGTTGCTGCTGAAGCAAAAATTTCTAAAATCAATGCTCAAGTTCTAGATGTACATCATTCTCTGCAAAGCACACAAGAATTAATTATTAATCAAAATGATATTTTGTTATCAAAATTTGATCAAATTCTGGAAATTTTTGGTAAACAAGCAGAATTTCAAGAAAAACTAAAAGATAAAGCAGAGGCGGCAGAAAAAGAAAGAATTATTGAAGAACAAAAAGATCTTTCATCAACACGAGGATTAATTGACACTAGTGCCATGACAGGTGGTACTTCTGTCCCCAGTAGAGTCGCTAGATTTTACAAGAATAGAGCAATAAGAAGATTATACAGGAAATTACCAAAATCCGTTAGACAAACTAGAACAACAGTTAGAAACATTCAAAGAGCTCCTGGAAGAGCTGTAAATCGGGTTTCGCAACAAATTACTACCAGATTACCTAGACAAGCAAATCAAGCAGCACAAACACTATCAAAAGCAAAGGGAATTGGTCAACTTGGGAGAACTACTGGTCCATTAAGATATGCTTTTGCTGGCATGGAATATGCCGATAGAAAAAATGCTGGTCAAAATGAATTGCAAGCATTATCTGGAGTTGGTAGTGGTCTTGCGGGAGCTGCTGCTGGAGGGGCTGCTGGTGCTAAAGCGGGCGCTATTATTGGTGGTTCTATAGGAGCACTTTTTGGTGGCGTTGGGGCAGCACCAGGAGCACTCATTGGTGGTATTATTGGTGGTATCGCTGGATCTATCACTGGCGGCTTGGCAGCTGGAAAAGTTTCAGATACAGTTACTGGTGTCCATGAAACTGGGACTTCTCTAACTAAAAAAGGAACAGGATTGCTACATGGTAAAGAATTAATTTTAGGATCTGGTGATAGAAAAGGAATTAAAAATGCTTTTGTGGATTCAATGGATAAAATGGGATCTCAATTGGTTTCTACTGCAGTTACTCTTGGTGAATCTGCTGGACAAGGAAAACAAATCAGATCAGAAGCAAAAAAACTTGGACTAGATTATAAAATTATTTCAATATCGCTGAAAACAAATATTGGCAAAAAAACACCAACTTCAAATGATAAATTAATATCATTATTTACAAATCCTTTTTCTGTTCTTAGAGAACAAGCGGAAGCAGCGGGTGAAGAGGCACCACCAGGATTGCCAGAAGGGCAAAGATATAAATTAGGTGACAATGCTGGTGGAAGTGCTGAACTGAGAGCGGAAGTAGAAAAAGCAGCTGCAGAATTAGGAGTACCAGCACCAGATTTACTTGGTATTATTTTAGCGGAAAGCGGGGGGGATCCATCTAAGCCCAACAAATATGGTTGCGTAGGATTGATTCAATTTTGCCCAGATGATCGTGGCGGATCATATAAAACAATTGGCGGGGAAAAAGTTACACTTGCTTCGTTGAGAAGCATGAGTATTGCACAACAGATGGTATATGTTAAAAAATACCTAAAAGGAGTGGGAATAAAACCAGGCATGAGCGGATATGACATATATTCCGCTATTCATGCAGGTAGTATTGGAGGGAATGTTGTAGATGCAAATGGTGTAACTACAAGAGGATTCTATGATAGTAATGTAGCGCCTTTAATTCAAAAGGCGCGACAAGAAAGTACAATTGTTGCCGATTTAGGTAATTTTTCTCCTCCAACTGGAGATGCTAGAATTGTAATTGCTGGTGGTCAAGGTATTGATGCAACTGGAGAATCAGGAATAGACTTTAGTGCAGCTGACTCTAAAAATAATTATGCTGTTTTCCCAGGAAAAGTTATTAGTAGTCAATATACAGGTGGTTTAAATCAGGGATACGGTTGGGATGTTGTTATTAGATCTGAAGATCCTAGTAACCCAGGAACCTATTTTGACGCCCTTTATGCCCACTTCCCAAACAAAGATTCTATAAAAGTAAAACCTGGGGACACGGTGACCGCTGGCACCCATTTGGGACCAGTTGGTTGGGACTATGCAAAGAATAAACCATTTCCAGAAGCAGGGAGGATGACTGGACCACATACAAGTTTGGACTTTTTCCCTGCTGGTGGACCATATAACAAGAATAATCCTTATCCAAATTGGAGAACTCTTGTTAGTGGATTAATGGCTGCTGCAGGACGAGGTGGATCAAATGTGCCAGTATCTACTCAACCAGGAGGCAATTCTCCAGCACCGTCTGGAGCTCCAAACCCAGCGACCGCAGCAGCGGCTGCAGCTGCCCAGTCAGCTCGTCAGCTAGCAATTACTAAACAATTAATGAAAAAAGGAATGATAGAATTTACTCATGATGGAAAGCAATTTTTCTTTAAAGTTCTTGGACCTGGAAAAATACAGGCATTTAAACCAAAAAATATGCTTGGATATCAACAAGAAATAGATCTTAGTAGGAACAAAGCACTCCGCTTATCTATTAATGAAAAAATACAAACAATGTATGGAAGGCCATCATCTGGTCCTACTAGTAGAGGATATGGAAATGGAGGAACTGGGGGGGATGATAGTGGAGCAGTTACTTCCAAAACATCATTAATTCGTGGTGGCACTGGTGGTCCTGGTACTGTTAATAGAAATTACAATTTTACAGCAGAGCAAAGGGCATTGTTAAAAACTATATCATATGCTGAAGGAACAACTAAGAGTTATGGAGTAGTATATGGAGGAAACATAGTTCCAGAATTAGCACAAGGCAAGATGACCGTTAGAGAAGTATGGAATATGATGAAGACGGGCAGACTCAGAGGAAGAAATGCTGGGTATGATGCAAGCGGTGAATCTTATGCTACTGGAAGATATCAACTCATGCCAGATACATTATCAGATCTTGTTAAAGGAGGATATGTTAAATGGTCAGAAAAGATGACAAATCAACTACAAGATTATTTGGCGCTGAAAAGACTGGAAACATTTAGAGGTGTTTCTGGTCGTGATTTAAGGCAACAGGGATTGAGCACAGAAATTATGAGTAAAATCGCACCAGAATTTGCTTCTTTCCCATATGCTCCTAAAGGGGGTGGAAGTTTTTATGATCAACCAGTAAAATCCGAAAAAACATTACAACAACAATATAATTCCGCACTTAAACAAATATTAGAAGAACAAAGGAGACAGGAAGTACTTAGAGAAAAATTAAGATTAAAAAAAGAAGCGCAAGAGAAAAATATCTTTAATCAAATTCAAAAAATTCTTCCTGGTGGATTGAAAGGATTGATTCCTTCTCAGTTACTTTCTGATAGTTCTGTATTAGAAAGTATGGAAGAAAATGCAATTCAAACTCAATTTGTTATAATTAATAATCAAATGGTTGCATCTGCTGATATGTCAAAGAATATTATAATCTCTCCATCGTCGGAAGTTGATGTAAATGAGTTGTACAGAATGGCAGTACTAGGAGTATAACAAATAATGGCAAACTATTCCGCTACTTTTTCTGGAGACCTTACCACATATATTGCTGGTAAGATCTTTGATGCTGCCAATATGGCAAAGGAGGAAAGAGAGCGAGCTATTGAAGAAGCGAAAAAATACGATGTAGATCCAAAACTTCGTCGTGGTGAATTTTTTGGTAGAGCATTACAGAGTCAATTTGGTGGAGACTTATACAACAGAACTTTAGGAATTTTTGATCCTAGAAAATCAAAACGAGAAACTGATAGAAAATCTTCTAGAGAAAATAGATATTCAGCACAGTTTAAATATCCTGATCGTTTTGCAAGGGGGCAGTCAGTTGTTGATCCATTGATTGGAACTCCTGCTCATGTCAGAAATTTACCAGAATATCAAAGGATAGCGAGTCCAGAGGAAAGAAAGTTTAAGTCAGAATCTAAGATGATTCAAACTGCCAGACCAGAGGACATGTTTGGTGGTAAAGACAAAACTATAAAAGTAAAAGATCAAAAACTCGGAGTATTTTTAGCTGCTGTTGCTGAGTCTATCAATGCCAGTATCACAAGTATTAATCAAAAACTTGATGAAACTCAATCTGGAGTTATTGAAGCAAAGGTGGGCATTGCTGGGACGATCAAGAAACTTGAATATAATGCAGATAGTCTAGAGCAAAGACTTGATGCAATTATTGCCACCTTGCGTGAGCAAATGCAGCAAGCTAAGAAACAGACTGACAAATCAGAGATTAGACAAAAATCTCAAGACATAAAGGAACAATCTGATATGTCTGGAACTCAGAGATATGTTGGTGTTAATGATAATCAAAACGATGTTAGACAATTAAATCTTTTAGAAGATAATAAAGATAGAGGATCAGAACAATTATCTTTGCCCATAGATGATGATGAAAATGGATTTGAAAGGGGTGGAATAGCAACAGGTCCAGACAGTGGATACTATGCCAAACTTCATGGTAATGAACAAATTATTCCTTTAGATAATAATTATACCCAAGGAGAACCCAGTGCTGTTGACGGAAAGGTACGTCCAAAACCAGAAATGGCAATGCTACCAAAGTATGAAATGGGAACCTCTCCAGAAAAAGGTAATATTAAAACAATAGATGATATGTTCAATAAAGTCATTCCAGTAGTTATGAATGACAAGGATAGAAAAGAAGTAAGAGACGAGTCTGAAAAATTATATGCTGGGATGGAATTGGTTCCAAAAGCAACTGGTATTGTAACTTTAGGATTACTGCAAAATGCTTTAGGAATGATGGGTCCGTTAGCAGGACCAGTTGCTCCACTAATTAAAACTCTATCTTCTCCAATTGCATCTTCTTTTGGGGTTCCTGATACAGTTACTGATAAGGTTGTTAGACAACAAGAAACAGAAACGGCAGAAAAAACTAGAAGAAAAGTAACTCAATCTACTCCATCAATGTCTACACCAACATCTGGATCTCAAAGTCCGTCTGGATCTGGATTCCAATGGTGGAATCCATTTTCTTGGTTTAAAGGAAACGGTAATACTGGACGCCAGACAAATAAACGTGGTGGAACTGGTGGTGGATTTGGTAGATTTGTAACTGGAATGGCAACACCAATTGAAAGAATGATTAATGCGGTGGCGCCAGTATCAAACCGCAGAACAACTGCTAAAGGACTTCGTGGTACTAATCTCAAAAGAATCATGCACGGAACTGGAGAAGGAGTTCCAAACTTAATTCGTAACAACGGATTTAGAGGACAAATGGGAATGTTAGGTGAGGGTGTTTATGGTAGTGTGAAGGGTTGGGTTGCTGACACTTACAGAGGTGCTGGTAAATTCAAAGGTGTTTTACCTGGCCAAGGTCCAAGATTAGATATGTTAGTTCCTCAAGGCGCAAGAACATTAAGAGGTGCTACCGTTGTTTCCCCACGTCAAGCAAATAGAGGATTAAGAATAGCTGAAGGTGTATTGTCTGGTAAATATACAGGACCAAAAGCACAATCACTACTTCCATTATTGACACAGCAAACACCAACCATGCTGCAAGCCGCACAGCGTAGTGGAATGGGTCTTGCTAAATTATTCGGTAAATTTTTAGGTGTTCTCAATTTACCTGTAGTTGGTGATGCTTTATTACCAGAAGGAACAGCACAATATGATCAACTGACTGGTCCTAATGCATACTATAATGCTCCTGGTTATAGAGGTCCTAAACCATTTAGTCCTCCACAAGAAAAAAGAAATACTACTAAAACATCAAATGCAGTTAATTCAACATCAAAGAACACTGCAATTGCTAGATTGAGTCGTCCAACATCCAAGTTAGATCCAATCGTAATAAATAATGTGCAAAGTATGAGTACGACACCATCGCAGGATGTACCAATCAGACCAATATCAACTGTTGGTAATTCTGGTCTGTCGGACTTTTACCCATCGCCCATATAATGCATGGCAGACGAATCTCAAAATAAACCATATGCCTCCAGTTTTGAGCCAAAACGTATTTCTATATGGAAAGTTGGAGATGAATCTGGTGACCCTTACACAAACTTAATTGGTCTTGCCTCTGTCTTCAAATATTATGAAGACATGTTTCTACCAACGTATGGTGGAGTATTAGTTGTAACAGATACACAAGAAAATTTAGTATCATCAATGCCAATAGAGGGATTTGAAAAGGTTGAAATTGAAGTTGAAGATGTCTTGAATGAAAGTTATACATATACATTTCGTGTATGGACGGTAGCTAATAGAATAAACAAAGATAGAAGACAAATTTACACGCTTGGATTAGTATCGGAGCAAGCACTAATTAACGAAGGCGTTAGAATTAATACAATCTTTGAAGGTAATATCGCAGATCAGGTACAGAAGTTATTGTCGGATAAACTATCAGTTACTAAATTTGATATTCAAAAGTCTGCTAATAGTGTCAAGTTGTTGCCAACAAAGAAAACACCATTTGCTTTGATTAGATCTCTACAACTTAAAACTATTCCAGCAAATGTTAAACCAAAGAGTAAGACAAAATCAAGTGTTGGTGGTTCTTCAAGGAAACCAAATATCACTATCAACTCTGACGTAGGTAACGGAGTGGAAAAAACGAATGGAACTGCTGGATATTTATTTTTTCAAACTAGAAAAGCATATGTGTTTAAGTCAATTGATTCATTAGCATCAACTGATACAAAATCTGGAGGGACATCAGTTGTCAACAAAGAACCTTTTGTATTGTCATACGGAAAGGATAACACAGAATCACTTAACAAAATACAAGAGATTGTTTTCAAATCAGAAATCAACATGATGAAAAAATTGAGAGATGGTGTATTCTCATCTATCGTTTGTTATTTCAACATAAATACTGGCAAGTACACTGAATATGTTTACTCTCTTGCTGATGTTTGGAAGGACATGGTTCACATGGGAAGCCAAACAAACTTACCATCTGCCCAGTCAAAACTATCTGAATATCCATCTAGAGTAATGTCAACTATAATTAGTCATGAAACTTGGTACAATGGTTCTGGCATTGCATCAAATGATACTGATGATTCTGGAGACCAATCAACTGATAATGAGTATCCAGATTGGCAAAAGCAATATCTATCACAGGGCATTTCTAGAGTTGGTATCATGTTAAATCAAGAACTTACGATTTCTTTAACTGGACATTTAGAACTATGCGCTGGAGATAAAATTGAAATCAGAGTACCAAATCAAACTGATGATGAAAGCAGAAAAAAAGAGGTGTGGGATCCAGAACATAGCGGAACTTATTTGATTAAAAAATTAAATCATCAATTTGACATTCAAAATCAAAGTGTGTATACTGTACTTGATTTAATGCGAGATTCATACGGTATTATTGATAAAGATAGCAATTTCGGAAAATAAAGAGGTTTTATGGACTCTATTGAGCAACATATTGAAAAAGATAAGGAGGAATTGAGCGATCCTCAAATTTCTTCCCAGCGTCGTCGCCACATTGAAGACGAATTGGGTCAACTTGAATCATATCATTCAAATCATCCAGATGATCATCATGATCCAACACCATTGGAATTATTCTGTGATGCAAATCCAAGTGCAGTGGAGTGCAAGATCTATGAGGATTGATATATGGATGCGTTGAGTAATTTATACCCAACGATTCAGATTGGATCTGATGGATTCCAATGGTGGATTGGGCAAATTGAGTCAAAAAAATCAACAGATAAAAAGAGTTCTGGTCGCTATAAAGTCAGAATTGTTGGAATGCACCCACAGACTTGCGACGCAGTAAGTTCGGATGACTTGCCCTGGGCAATCACAATGATGCCCGTTACTAATCCACATATCCCAGGTGGTGTCGCTTCGGTTAGTGATCAACTTCAACCAGGAGTTTGGGTTATTGGTTTCTTCATGGATGTTGATAAACAACAACCAGTCATTATGGGATCCATTGGACAGGTTGCCGCATCAACGACAGAAGCACCAGGAGAAGATCCAACACCAGGAGAAAGTGGTTGCAAATCTTTTACTACATTTTTAAGTCCAGACACAAAAAATGCAGATCAACCAACTGCAACTGGTAAAACTACCGCTTCCGTTACTGCAGTTACAGCTGGACATGTTGTAACTGGGGAAAATAAACCAGATGCAAATGGAAATCTGATTGATTCTGCTACAAATAATCTCATCGCTGCAAAAGACGGGCAAAATTCTAATTCAAACCCAGGTGGAACAAATTGGTGTATTGAGATAGCAGACAAGTGTGGAAAAGAAAAAGATCTAAAAGGAACATTCACACGTTTGCTTGGTGAGATGTTATATGAAACACAGAGAAATGGCGGAAAACTGGGAACTTACCTTGTTGGAGAACTCTCTGGTGAATTGAATGATGCAATTGCAATAGGTAAAAAGTATGTCAATAAAGGAATTCGTGTAGTTAGAACTTTTGTAGCATCTATTAAAGGATTTATTCTTGAAAAGTTAAAAGCTGGTATTAAGGATCTCACTAATTTCTTATTGGGAGTAACACCGACTGGAAATAGTTTGTCTCCAGTAACAAAGTTCTTTAATGATATTTTATCATCAGTTGGTTGCGAAATAGCAGACCTTGGGGATAGGATAGCAGCGTTTATTCAAGATTTGTTATTTGGTTATCTATTTGAAATTTACAAGGCAGCAGCGTGTCAAATTGACGCCTTAGTAGAAGGAATTTTGAATAAGATTCAGAGCGAATTGGATAAACTTTTAAACCAAATTCTTGGACCAATTCAAGATATTCTTGGCGCTGTTGCTTCTGCAATTGATATCATTGGGGATGTCTTAGCATATGTTATGGACATTCTTGGTATTAAGTGCAGTGGACCACCAAAAGAATGCTCAAAGACGACTGTGGTATGTACTGATTGTGCGACAGATAAGAAAGGAGATTTTCTTGATGATTTGATTGAAAGTATTACTGATGATCTCTTCCCAGTTACTGGAGAAGACTGGTCACAATATACATGTGCTGAAGCAAGTGAAGGTACAACTATAGAAGATACAGAAGTGACTCTTGTTGGAGGAACTCAACCATATAGTTCTCCACCAGTTATTAATTATTCTATTGATGATCCCGTAGTAACAGAAGGAAGTGGAGCTACATTTACTGTTACTAGGACTGGATATATTGATGTTGCCTCTAGTGTAACCTACAAAACTTCCGATGGAACTGCTATAGAAAACGTAGATTATCAGAAGACCGAAGGTATTCTTGGATTTGTTGCTGGAGAAACATCAAAAACAATTACTGTTCAGACATATGCTGATGCAGAAACGGACTATTCTGAAACTTTTTACGTCACTATTTTTAAAGAAACACCTGCTGATGTTACAATTTCTGCACAGAAAAATATTGGTAAGTGCATTATAAAAGAATCTCCAATTTCACCTAATATTTCAACGGGGGATGAAGAAGATAAAGAGATTCCAAAACCAATTGTGCCTCCAAGTATATACAATCCAGATAGTCCTTTGGTTACAAATCTACCTCCACCAACTTCAAATGTTTCTGACGGAATTTCTGGAACAGATAATGATCCTTCCAAACTAACACCAAGTTATCTTGTTGAAGCTGACAAAAATTCTGTAAAAGAGGGTGAGTATGTTAAATTTACAATCACAACAAAGAATGTACCTGATGGAAAAGTTCTAGGTTATCAAATTTTTGGTAACAATATCACAGCAGATGATATCCTATCAAAATCATTGTCTGGATCATTTACTATTGAAAATGGCATCGCACAGGTTACTGTTGGCATTGCGGTTGATGCTGACATTGAGTTCAATGAAACCTTAATATTTGGTATCCCAGGAACAGGAGCGAAAGACAGCGTTGTAATCTTAGGAGAACTTGATTCTTTAAGTCTTGATGATAAACTAGGAGCATTGGATAGTTCATCTAATATTGATGCAAATGACGGCATTCCGAAGAAACCAGTTATTGGTCCACCAATTACTGATCCTGGTGGTGGAATTATTGAATTGCCTATCCTAGAACCAGGGGATCCTTACACAATTCCGCCATTTGTTATTGTCACAGGAAATGGTACTGGGGCGTCTGCAATTGCTCTACTTGATGAATCTGGATTCTTATCTGAAATCAGAGTTACAAACCCAGGAAGAAGTTATAGGTTAAATACTCCACGTAAAGCAGTAAAAGAGTGTATTATAGACTCATTTACGTTGTTGAATACTGGAAGAAATTATACAAGTCCACCAACAGTTTATATCAATGGTGATTCAAGTATTGCCGAAGCACAAATTAATGATGATGGATTGGTCATTAGCGTTAGAATCAAGAATAGGGAATTGACCTTTGATAGATATCCAGAGGTACTGATTATTGGTGGGGGCGGTTATGGTGCTAAGGCATTGCCTTCATTCAGTTGTCTAAGTCCAGAAGATAGAGTCATTGTTGGATCGGCCAAGATTGGCACTGGAAAATATATTGATTGCCCATAAGGAGTTTTATAGATGTCTACTAATAAATTTGATAAAAAGATACTGGAAAAAATTACTCCAGATGGTGCAAAAACAATGTCGGAGAAGAAGAAAACTCCAACAGATTCTTTACCAACAACACCAGATGAAACACAGGAAGAAGAAGTTAAGAGAGAGATAACTGTTCTTATCAATGGTAAAAGATTGCAATTGGTTGAAGTTGATGGAGATATACACTTTGCTGATAAAGACGTAGGTCATGGACTTTCTGTAACAAAAAAAGGAGATATGATTATTGTTGCTGGCGCTGGTGGCAATGGTAACGCATGTGGCGGCAGATTTATGATCAATGCTAGAGGTGGTCAGTGGTACAAAGGTGGTGCAATTATTCAAGAAGCTAGTGCTGATGAAAGTGCAGGAACAGGAACCAATGGTGATAGTTCAACACAAGAATCGCAAAGTTCTACTGGAAAGACAGATACCACACAAGCAGGAAAGACAGGTGTTGCTTTGTCTCAATGTTTATTTGGTGATCATATTGAAGAATGTCACGGAAATGTACACATCAGAGCAAGAAATATTACACTTGATGCCATTGAAACTCTGACATTGATGGCGGGAGAGCAGATTAGTATACAAGCTGGACCAAAAGGTGGTGGAAATCTTGACATGAGAAGTGGTCAGATCAATGTTGAGACTGACACATATGTTGAAAAGATCACAGCAAATAAGATCATTGATGGAACACCAGAGACAACTCGTTTGGGTTATGATCCGCGTACTAATGAATCAACTCTTGGATGGTATAATCTAAACTCAAACATCACTGGAGATTATAAACTGGCAGTGGGTGGATGTATGGAGGTCACGGTAGCTGGTGCTCCACCGCCAGTCCCAACTAATGCTTTGATTCTTAATAGAACTGTTGGTTATTCGCTAACAGTTGCACTTGGAAGCATGAATCTATCAACGATTGCTGGAAGCGCATTGATTGCGATTGGTGGTCTTGCATTTCCAGATGAAGATTCTCTAAAACCAGGGTCTTTAGATATTAAAGCGATGACGAGCGTTGGAATTTCTGCTGCTGAAGTCCCAGAATTACCATCTGCTCCCAGTGCAGGTGATATTAATATTAGATCGCTTACAAAAGTTGATATTGAAGCAACAACAGATGTCAATATTAAAGCGAAAAAGGACATTAATGTAGAAGCTGATACTGGAGATATTAGCATTTTAGCTACTGCAGGCAAAATTTATTTGAACTGATAGGCTTGACATAATCATAGAAATATGTCATAATAAATACATTCAAGTGATGAGACCTCAAATACTCGTTGAGTCACTGAATCAAACGGAGAATGTCGGTTCTCCTTACATCCGCAGGTATTACTCTGCGAGAAACTTAGAGGTACAATTATGTTTAAATCCGCAATCGCAGCTGTCGCAGCTGCTCCTTTCCTTGCCACCGCTGCGTTCGCTGGCCCTTATGTAAATGTAGAAGCTAATGCTGGTCTTACTGG
>Ga0194111_10003810_pt1 | contig 17747 bp, 13 predicted proteins | sample TA2KigC300mmetaG_FD_146194 | JGI IMG/M metagenome (GOLD analysis project Ga0194111, IMG submission 146194) | Freshwater microbial communities from Lake Tanganyika, Tanzania - TA2015033 Kigoma Deep Cast 300m | ecosystem: Environmental > Aquatic > Freshwater > Lake | place: Tanzania: Lake... | reverse complement strand
CGAAGTGGGCAGCAAAGGCACAGAGGGACAGACCCAGTCGAATCCAGGGGAGGCCAGTGCCTCTCGGGCGACTTGGAAGGCCGAGAAACGTACCGCGAGGGCCGGGTTGAAAGCCGCCGCCAGTTGGATTGCGGAGCACGAGTTGTGGTTGTTGGCAGTGGTTGTGCCTGTTTTGATGGCTTCGAACCGTGTTCCACCCACCTTAACCTTGGTAGCTATGCTCCTGATACCTGTCCCCTGGCTCTGCCGTTTGGTGGCAAAAGGCTATCTCACCGTTCACACGCCGATGGATATTCCCATCATATTACTACTGTTCACCGTTATTGTCAGTCTCTACGCTTCTGTTGACCTCCCACTTAGCATGTTAGGCGTGCATAAGATCATTGCTGAGATAGCCCTCTTTTATGGCCTGGTCAACGGTGTACGTTCAGAGAAACGGATATGGCTCGTCACAAGCCTGCTCCTCATAGCAGGCTCAGTCGCTTCAATAGCCAGCTTGGTTGTTATGCCGCGGCCATCATCCAAGTTGCTCTTCGCCAATCCATTCCCTTACTCTCCCCGGCTGGTGGAAGGATTGGCCCCCCCTAATGCTAATTATGTGGCCGGGACACTGGTATTGTTTTTCCCCCTTGCCTTTTCCCTCCTGTTGTTTGGTCCCAAGAAAGTTTACAAGCCGTTGGCAGGGTTGTCTTTCTTAATAACAGGCTTTACCATAATATCAACCCAGTCGCGCAGTGCTCTCAGTGGGGTTGTGATTGCTCTTCTCCTGTTGGCCGTGTGGCGTAGCCGTTGGTTCTTGCTGGGGATTCCAGTTCTGGCGGGTGTCGGCTGGGTCCTGGTACAACGAGTAGGCATTGAAGAGTTGATGAGGCCACTTACGTTCATGGGTACCGCGGTGAACAGTCTCCAGGCCCGACTAGAGCTATGGCAGCGGGCTATCTACATCATGCAGGACTTCCCGTACACAGGCATAAGTATTGGTACCTTCGACTCGGTCATTAACGTGATGTATCCCCTCTTTTTGATCGGGCCGGATGCTGTGGTCTTTCACGCTCACAATCTATATCTCCAGACCGGAGCCGAGTTTGGCATTCCTGGCTTGATTGCATATCTGGGCTTGTTGACTGCATTTATTTTGACTACCTGGGCCATCCTTCGTTCGTCTGCCTCTGGAAGGGGCTTTCGGGCGATAGCCATCGGCTTACTGTGCGGTTTGATTGCTCACTTGCTCTATGGTTTGACTGATGCCATTGTGTTGGCCAATAAGACAGGGACCTTCATTTGGGCTGCCTTTGGACTGGCTGTGGCAATTCGCCGGGTCATTGCTGAGCATCCCATAGCTGCCTTAGACGCAGAATTCGTAGCGGGCGGTAAGCGTGAACACAAAGCGCGCCGTGGCTGATTTGTTATTTAATGTTTCTTGGCTTAGCAGCAATCTAGAGCGCTTTCGTCGTTTTGTGAGCCAGCGTCGGGCGTGTATCGGCGCCCTGATCAGCGTCATTTGTTTATTCCTGGCTCTGCGCCGGGTGGCCTGGCAGGAGGTGATAACCGGTCTTCAGAACGCAGATTATCGCCTGATTGCTCTGGCGATGATCATGCAGACGGGGGCAGTATCGAGCACCGCTCTGCGTTGGAAAGCTCTATTCTATCCCCAGCAAGAGCTGCGAGCCAGGAAGTTCATCTCGGTGGCCTTCATCGGGGAGTTGGTGAATAGCCTGCTGCCAGCGCGCGTTGGCTCTCTGGTCCGGATCTACCTGATCGGTCAGATAGAGAGGGTGAGCGGAGCCTTTGCTCTGGGCACCATCGTGGCTGAGAAGGCCGCAGATGGCATCATGCTGGCAGTGTTGTGTCTACTTCTAGTGCCTTTGATCGCGCTGCCGGCCTGGGTCTGGCGCACTGGCGTCCTGAGTGCTGGCGTGCTATCGTTGATTGTAGTGGGCCTGACGGTGCTCGCTCCGGTCCGTCGGTTCATCCTGGGAATTGTTGAACGGCTCGCAGCGACCGTTCCCTTTGTCGCGCGGTGGCGTGTGTCCCACGCAGTGATGTCAGGGCTTGATGGCTTGAGAGCGCTCTTAAGTCGTGAAGCGACGCTGCAAATCTGGGGTTGGTCAGCCATCATGTGGGGTCTGGGAGGGCTCATCAACCTCGTGGTGTTAAGTGCTGTGGGATTGTCAGCAGGGCCAGTCGTTGCGTTCGCGTTGTTAGTAATCTTGCAGGTTGGGACCAAGGTGCCATCTCTACCGGCCGGCATTGGGGTCTTTGAGTACCTGTGCGTCTTTGCCCTGTCGTTGTTCGGAATTGATGGCGATCGGGCCCTGGTATTTGGGGTCCTTCTACACTTCGTGGTGGTGGTACCTCCCAGCGTGATCGGAGCCATTGCGCTGTGGCACGAGAACTTGCATCCCGCAACTCTGAAGCCCAGCCATATACGTATCGCTCTGGAAGCGAATCCTCCAGAGCTTGACCACGGACTGTAGATGCGATTCGCAGGTGAGAGCATCCTCTGCCTCTCTAGCCACGATTGGGACTACCTGTGGCAGCGTCATCAGGAGCTGATGTGGCGTTTGGCTCAGGACGGCAACCGCGTCCTGTATGTAGATGCCCTAGGGGTGAGAACACCAGGCATCCGGGATTGGCGCCGCCTCCTTGGTCGGCTGGGGAAATGGAGCACGCAGCTCGTCCGGGGAGTGCATCAATCTGCAAACAACGTGTATGTTTATTCTCCTGTCATTCTGCCCTTCCTTGACTCGCCCTTGGCCACATGGGTGAATACCTGGTGGTTACGCTTCTCTATTCAACGAATCCTGCGGCGCTTAGGATTTGGAGAGTTGATCGTCTGGGTGTATCTGCCGACGCCGACGGTCATGAATCTGGTGGACAGACTTCAGCGCAAGTTGCTCGTCTATGATTGCGCCGACGCCCAGATTCACAACCCGCGGGGTACTGTGGCTGGGTTGATAGCTTCGGAGCAACGGCTGTTGGCGCAGGCCGATTTGGTCTTCACCTCCTCAGCCTACCTGCACAAGCGGGCTGTAGCATACAATTCCAATGTTCACCTTGTGCCTGCTGGGGTAAACCTGGATCGGTTTCCGGAGTTGCCAGACGACATCGGCCGAGTGTCAGCCGAGCTTGCTGCTATTTCCACACCTCGTATCTGCTATTTTGGCCAGATTGATGATCGTCTTGATCAAGATCTCATCGGCAGGGTGGCCCGGTCCATGCCGGATGGTTCATTGGTCTTGCTGGGGGTGATCCGGACGGATATTAGTGCCCTGCTGCAGATGAGCAACGTGCACTGGCTGGGATCAAAACCCCACCTTGCACTGGCGTCCTATCTGGCCGGAATGGACGTGTTCATCATGCCATATCAGCTCAATGATTACACCAGAGCTATCTACCCGGCCAAGCTGCACGAGTGTCTGGCGATTGGCAAACCACTGGTGACTACGGACCTGCCTGAGGTTCGCCCCTTCCGCCACGTGGTTCGCATTGCCAGAGACGCAGACGAATTCCTTCAGCGTGTCTTTGAGGCACTGGCCGAGGACGATCAGGCCATACGCGCCCAACGGCGCCTGGTAGCCGAGGCCAACTCATGGCAAGCCCGGTACGGGATAATCATTGAGAAGCTTGTGAAGTGCCTGGCGGCGAAAGAGCAAGCAACGTTAGCCATGCCCATGAATCGGAGGGACTTTGAGTCGCATCCGAGTTCTTGAGGTCATGGAGGCCACCGGTGGCGGGACAAAGAAGCATCTTGAGCTGCTGGTGACAAACCTGGACAGGAGCAGCTTTGACGTCACTGTGGCTTGTCCTTCAGCGCGGCATCCCTCGTATGGCGATGAGTCTACTGTTGCCGAACTTCAGGCGGCTGGCGTTAGAATACACATCGTGGAGATGCGGCGTGCTATCGCGCCGGCCTCAGATCTGGCCTCATTCTGGCAGCTTTGGTCCTTGATGCGGCGGGATTCATTTGACGTCATTCACACACATAGTTCCAAGGGCGGGTTTCTGGGTCGGCTCGCAGCCCGATGTGCTGGAGCTAAGGCAGTGGTTCACACTGCTCATGGGCTCTACTTCCTTGGGCAGCAGGGCTTCAAACGGGCTTTTTATCTCGGCCTTGAGCGGTTAGCGAGCCGGCTGACAGACTGTTTCATCGCGGTCTCGGAGAGTGAGAAGGTCATGGCCATTGAGAGCGGCCTGTTTCGACCCGATCAGGTCGTGGTCATCGAGAATGGAATCGAGTTGGCCAATGTTGATATTGATCTCGCCCAACTGCAGCAAGAACCTGGCCTGAACCCGCATCGGCCCATCGTGGGAACGGTATCGCGCTTCAATCCTCAGAAAGACCCTGCCACCTTGCTGCGAGCAATTGCGCTGCTGATCCGGGCTGCACCTGAGATCCAGTTTGTGTGGTGCGGCAATGGTGAGCTCAAGTCCCAGGCAGAGTCTCTAGCACGACATCTGGGTATCCATGAGCACATCGTTTTCACCGGATATCGTGAGGACGTGCTTGAATTGATGGCCCTCTTTGATGTATTCGTCGTGTCGTCGCTGTTCGAGGGATTGCCCTACACTCTACTGGAGGTCATGTCACTAGGCAAGCCTGTGGTTGCTACAGACGTGGTCGGATCCAGAGACGTGGTAATGCATGAGGAGACAGGCTTGCTGGTGCCGCCGCAGGATCCGCCAGCATTGGCAGAAGCTGTATTACATCTTCTACGCTCGCCAGATGAGGCTCAGCGCATGGGCCAGACGGGTCGGGGTCTGGTAGCGCATCGTTTTACCCTAAAGAGGATGATGGCCAAGACTGAGCAGGTGTATCACAAACTGGCCTGGCACTCTAGTTGATTGGAGACGCGATGTCATGAGCCGAGGACGTTCCTTGAAGTTGCTAGTGCTATTCATGTTACTGAGCCTTGTGCGGGGCATGCTCTATGCTGCTATTGTGCCTCCCTGGCAAGCGCCGGATGAGCCTAAGCACTTTGAGTACGTCAAGCTACTCCATCAGAAAGGCCGCACGATCGGATGGTCAGACATAGACCCATCACTGGAAAAAGAGATCATCTCTTCAATGGATGAATATGATTATTGGAGATCCGGTTGGTTCCTCAAACGGGGTGAAACTTTCCAAGAGATGTGGGGACACACAAGCCATAAACTGGAACAGCCTCCTCTATCTTATATCCTCTACGTGATCCCGCTTTTCTTATTCACGGGAGAGGATTTGGCTCGACAACTCTACGCAATGCGCTGTGTCTCGATCATCCTGAGCATCTTAATTGTCGTAGTAGCTTTTTTAACAGTAAAGGAGCTTTCCCCCGATGATGATCTGTTACTCATAGGTGTTGTTGCTTTCATCGTCTTCTTGCCTATGCATACATTCGTGACCAGCTCCATCAACAGCGATCATTTAGCAGAATTGTCTACCTCGTTATTGATGCTTCTTTTAGCCGTGACCTTAAGAAGAGGCTCCACCTTTCTTAGGATAATTGCGATTGCTCTATTTGTAATCCTGGGATTGTTTGCCAAAAGAACGGCTTTTGTTGCCATCCCGACATGTATTGCTGCCGTGCCGATCTATTTCTGGGGGAGAGATTCTCGTGTACAGTGGAGAAAGCTTGCTTTGGCTTTTAGCCTCGTGGGCATAGCCATTGGCGTAGCGATACGCTTTTGGGGTAAATTACAAATACTATTGGCACAGTCATTCCCCAGGTTGTGGGAAGTGATTAACCATGCCTATACTTTTTACCTATTTCTGCCTTCACAGCAGTTTCCAGTCACATTCGAGCAGGGTTATTTCAGCTATGAAGCGCTGCAGGCGTATCGCGCCTATGTGAAAAGCCTGTTCGAGAGCTTCTGGGGGAACTTTGGCTGGCTAAAGGCTCCCCTGGATACTCCATTGTACCTGTTACTGGGCTTAATCAGCCTAGCTGCTGTGGTGGGCCTTTGTTTATTTGCCATTCGAGCGATGAGAACACCAGATTTGCTACCCAAGTGGCAAAAAGGGACACTGCTAGTGTTTTCTCTTTCGGTGCTTTTTGCTTTTATCATCATTATAGCTAAACAGATTCGCGATTGGGGTTACGAATGGGGCGGTAGACCGCAAGGGAGATTCCTTTTTCCCGTGATCATCCCGATAGCTATTCTCTTTACGTTAGGGCTGCGAGAGCTTGTCCCTGCTCGATATCGGAAGCAATTTCTATTTGGGTATGTTGGCTGTTTCATAGCATTTGATTTTCTCTGTCTGATCCGCTACATTATTCCCTTCTTCTATGGATGAGAGGAGCACATCGTTTTCAATGAAGAGCAGGACAAGGGCGTATCTGGTCCTATTGCTGCTTTTGCTCGGCTGCCTAATCGTCATTGTCAGACCGGTCTCTTTCCCCGTCTTGTCAAAGGCGCCCATCTCCTTCCCAACATCGAGTGCCTCTTTCGAGCGGAGAGAGACCCTGATGGAATCGAACGTTAAGGTCACTTTAGTGTCTGAGGATAGTGATGAAACAACAACTCTGATTACTCCCACGACCTATCTGCCTGTTATATTTGGCGGTCGAGCCAAAAGGGCCTTGCCTGCTTTTGGAGTGCATATATTTGGCGATGATATTGGCAGTGACGGCCCCCTTGCATTAGCTATTGAAGCCGGCATCAGTTGGGTCAGCGGGATCTGGCTCTCGTGGCGGACGATCGAGCCGGATAACCGCGATCTGGTCAACAATCCTCAAAGCGGTGCCTGGAATACATACGATAGTTTATTCTCCAATATCGAGGCTAGTGGTCTTATTCCCCTTGTAAACGTTAACGTCAACCCTTCGTGGGCAGCCAGCACTGATTGCGGTCCTATTGACATAGCCTCTCTGAGCGAGTTCGCCGAGTTCGTATGGGCTGCAGCGGAGCGCTACGATGGGGATGGGGATTATGATGGGGACGGTCTTGATGATGGGCCTGTGATGCCTTACGTGAAGTACTGGGAATTTTACAATGAACCCGACTTTGATCCTGACAATACTATCCAGCTATATGACCACGGAGGATGTTTTGGCAATAATGGGGCAGCCTATGCCGAGATGCTTAAAGCGGTCTATCCTGTAATTAAGGAAGCAAACCCGGAGGCACAAGTTGTATTCGGGGGGATAGCTCTTGATCGGTGTACTCCGGAATCTCGTCCTCCATGGTATCCACAATATTGGGAGGGTCCCTTCAACTGTGATTTCGTAACCGACGTGCTGGGCCATCTATATGCTCGCTATGGTGCGGATCCACACTTTCCATATTTCGACGTCATGAATTTTCATAATTATAACGATTTCCGCGACGCATGGGATGGACCGGACCTCCCCTACAACCAGGATCTCATAGGTAAGGCAAACTACCTGAGAAAGAATATATTGGCACCGTATGGCTTGAGCGAAATGCCGCTCATATGCTCTGAAATTGGGATCCCAAGCGCTCCAGCGGACCAATGGACTGAGCGGAACGAAGAGTTACAGAGCATTTATGTAGTGCAGGCCTTTGTACAGGGGATGGCAGCCAAGTTGTTGGCCAACATCTGGTTCACCACGACCGATTTCGAGCACGAATTGGGATCAGAGTATGGGCTCTTGAAGCGAGATCTCACTCCTAAATTGGCTTACAAAGCCTACCAGGTGCTGACTGCAGAGATGGCGGGGGCAATTTATGACCGGCAATTGACAACCGCGGAGACAGGGTCGGCGAACATTGAGGCTCATCGTTTCACCATAGAGAATGGCAGTACGAAGATCGTTCTGTGGACTGACACCGGGGAACGGCTGGGGAAGAAAGGAGTCTCCTCTATAACAAGAACGATGATCTTTACGAGCGAGCACTTCCCCGGCAACGAGTGGAAGGGGCAACTGCGGGTAGTGGATAAGCTAGGCAATGAGCGTATAGAGACTGGGGGCAGCTCGATATCGGTTGATATCACTCAGAGCCCCCTCTACGTCGAAGTAGCTCCATAACCTCTGTCTGGATTCTGTTAGCGCTCCAGAGGATAATCAGCAATGAGAAAGTCAATTAATCTCTTAATATATCCGGCCTTCGCCATCGCTTCAGTGCTGGTGGTCAGTATGTTGCTACCACTGACGATGGAAGTCTCTCATGTCCCCTCTGATGGGATTGTTGCTGCAAATGGATCCAGGATCATTGTCGCGGGAGAAGGCCCAACCACCATAGCATTAGACGACGCTGCACGGACTAAGATACCGACGGCTACGGCAACATGGGCGACCTGGATAGCTACAGCAACGAACGTCGCGACGCCTACGCCGACTTCTACACCAGTTAGGGTTTTGCCCCTGCCGCCCTCTTTGCTTTTGGATCGCCTCGCTGCTAAGAAGCCATCTGTCTGGGGTAGTAAGGGGTTCTACATTCTGTTGGGTCTTTCCTATTTAACCTTACTGGGTTTATTCCTAAAGCAAGTTATCAGCACACTCAGTCATAAGTAGTGCCGAGATACCTTCAATATTCACGCAGAATTCACGCTATTTCAATTGACGAATTTGACGAATAATGTTATACTAGAAACAAAAGTAGTCCTATCCAATTGCCACAGGAGGCTTTCCATGATTAAGAAGGCTTTTATGCTTGTCGTTATTTTCGCTATGGCCACAGTCTTGATCTTTTCAGAGGTCCATGCAGTATGGGCTGGATGCGGGCTCTTCGGGGATTTGAACAACGATGGCAAGGTTGACATCACAGACATCATGCTGGTAGCCAACTGCTGGCGGAGCACCGCCCCGGACTGCGCCTCTTACGACCTTGACGGTGATGATGATATAGATATCGTGGACATCATGCTCGTGGCTGCTCGTTGGGGAGATCGTTGCCCCATGCCCGCTTCATTTGGAATCCATACGTTCAATCTTAGTACTGAAGCCAAGACACGGGCCTCCGAAGCCGGTGTCCGTTGGATCAGCGGTATCTGGCTTGCCTGGAGTTCAGTTGAACCTGATGACCGCGACCTAACGAATAACCCCATGAGTGGGAACTGGGGGCTGGGAGGCACAATCCAGTCGCTGCAAGACGCAGGGTTCATCCCGATTGTGACGATTGCGAGGGCACCGAGTTGGGCAATGCCGACGAGGAGCACGGGGTGCGACTTTGCCAACGCGTTTATGGACGACTTTGAGGAGTTCATGTGGGCGGCGGCGGAGCGCTACGATGGGGATGGGGACTACAATGGGAACGGCAGTGTGGACGGCCCAGCGGAGCCGGAGGTATTGTATTGGGAGTTATTCAACGAGGCGGACTATGACCCGACGAACACGGTGCAGCCGTACGATCATGGAGGGTGCTGGGGGAACAGAGGTGCAGATTATGGTGAGATGATGCGGCGGGCGTACCTAGGTGTGAAGCGGGGGAATCCAGCGGCGAAGGTAGTGTTCAGCGGGATAGCGTATGATCGGTTCACGTCGGCGACAGCGCCGAGTGGGTATCCGTCGTATTGGTATGGGCCGTTCAACTACAACTTTGTGGCGGACGTGTTCAACTACTTGAGGACAAACTACGGCAGCGAGGAGGGGTACCCGTTTGTGGATGTGGTAAACGTGCATGTGTACGACGAATTTCGGCCGTACTGGGATGGGGCAACGAAGCCGTATGATCAGCAGATGCTGGGGAAGGTAAAGAAGCTGAAGGCCCGGCTGACGGGGCTAGGGGTGCCAGAGTTGCCTATCATGGTAACAGAGGCGGGGATACATAGTGACCCGACGGACGATTGGACAATACGAAGTGAGGAATTGCAGGCGATATACGCGACGCAGACGTTGGTGCGTGGGGAGGTGTTGGGGCTGGTGGCGAACCAGTGGTTCACGCTAGTAGATTTCCAGCATGAGTTGGGCTACAAGTACGGGTTGTTGAAGAACGATGCGGGGCTGACGGAAAAGTTGGCGTACGCGGCGTACCTGGTCGCTACTGAGCAGTTGACGGGGTGGGAGTATGATCAACAGGTTACGTGGAGCGATAACAGGGTGGAGGGGCATCGGTTCATGATGGAGGATGGGGCAAAGAAGATCGTGCTTTGGACAGATACGGGCGAACGTCTGGGAAAGAAGGGAACAACGTCGGTCACCACTAACATCACCTTCAACTCGTCCTATTTCCCTGGGGTGACCTGGACGGGGCGGCTGAGGATCACGAACAAGTATGGTGGGGTGACGACGGAAGGGTCGCCTGGGGCGACGAGTGTAACGGTGACTGCCACTCAGAGTCCCATCTTTGTCGAGGTGGCTCCCTGAAGCCATATTGGTTGCGCTTGTGACAGTGGGGGAGTGCTGGATCTATGACTTCAGCACTTCCTTTTTTTCCGGGTTCAGTGGGACAGTTGCCTTAGGCTGTGTAATGAGGTATAATAAGCCTTGACTATCAAGGGGTAAAGGATCGCTCATGGAGCAAACCGCCTCACGTGTCATAGCCCGTAATTCCCTCTTCAGCGTCGGCCGTCTCGTGGTCACGGCCCTTGTCCTTTTTGGGATCACCCCCTTCGCGTTGCAGGTGTTGGGCCCCACCCAGTTTGGCATCTGGGCTCTGGCCGGTGCCCTCACAATGTACATGCGCCTTGGTGACTTCGGCATGGCCAGGACACTTATCAAATTCGTGGCCGAACTGGACGCTCGACATGACCTCAATGCAATCAATGGGGTCGTAAGCTCAGCGTTAATCATCTTCTGTGCCTGGGGAGCACTGCTCTGGGTCATCTTTCTAGTTGTACGAGAGTTTGTGGTCACAGACCTCTTTCGTATCCCAGCAGCGCTTCATGACGATGCGATGTTTGTCTTTATGGGCGTTGTGTCTATTGCCTTATCGGACCTGATCTCCGGGATGTTCAATGGCATCCTGGATGGGTTGCAAAGGATGGAGATAACGAGTACTGTCAGCGCCGCGGCCCAAGTGGTCAGTGCTGGAGGTATGTTCTTCGTACTCAAGCAAGGCTGGGGGCTACGCGGGCTCGTACTCAAAAACGCAGTCGTTGCCATCGCCACCTTGCTGGTTAGTTACTATCTGGCCCACCGAGTTCTGCCCAGCCTGCGAGTGCGTCCCTGGTTTTTCCGCCGACATACAGCGCGGGAGCTCTTCCGGTTCAGCGCTAACTTCCAAGTAGTTAATCTGGTCGTGCTGGTCATTGACCCACTCAATAAGACCCTCATCAGCAATTTCGTCGGGTTGCATTTTGTGACTTACTACGAGATCGCGTCGCGTGTTATCTCGCAACTCATCTCTCTGTTCCAGGCTCTGGCAGCCTCTATCTACCCGGCGGTATCCGCACTACAGGCCCGCCGAGGGCCAATGGCCGTGGCTTGGCTGTACCTGCGGTCGACGCGCTACTTGACTCTCTCGGCATTACCCGTCTTCACTGCAGTCATCATTATGGCCCGACCATTCATACGACTGTGGTTAGGTGATGGCTACGAACCTTCAGTGTTGACCCTTCAAATTCTCACTGCGGCTTGGTTGGTGTCAATGATGGCCACACCAGCGTACTTAATCGCTCAGGGCATCGGCCGGCCGGAACTGAGCACCGTCTCATCTGTAATCACTGGACTCGTTAGCTTGACCGTTGGTTTATTGGCTATCGGCACGGTGGGCTACTTCGGTCTAGTGGTGGGCAATGCCCTGGGTCTCATGATGGGCTCGGTCCTCATACTTGTTCTGCTCCATCGGGTGCTTGTTGTGCCCGCACGGGAAGTCTTACAGGCTATCATGAGCCGCGCTTGGCTCCTCAACCTGCTTCTAGCCGGGTTCACTATTGGGTTACTGCACCAGGCTACACTGACGAGCCTTTCGACGGTCCTCGCCTTAATTGGCGGGTATGTGGTTTTCTATGTTACTGGGATTATGATCAGTGGAGGTCTGGACGAAGAGGACCATCGGTTGCTACGCCGGGTTATGCCGGCACAGCTTTGGCAACGCTTTCTTGGGCCAGGTGAGGCTCCTTGATGGGAAGTGCAGGGGAAAGATGGGCAAGCCGGCGATGGCCAATGTGCCCCACCTTTGTGCTGTTGTTATTGCATATAACCAGCGGGGGCATACTCTAGCTTGTTTGCGGGCCCTGTCTGGTGTCACTTACCCCGCGTGGACCATCTTGCTGGTTGACAATGGCTCGACTGATGGTACGGCTGAGGCCGTTGCACAAGCCTTCCCTCAGGTACGTGTGTTGCGGCTGGGTGAGAATCAAGGTTATGCTGGGGGAGCAAACATTGGCGTAGCGCGCGCTTTAGCCAATGGCGCCGACTACACCCTACTACTCAACAACGATGTCCGGGTTCCCCCTGATGCACCAGGTGCTCTAATTGCCGCTGCCGAAGCTGATCCACATGTTGCAGTCGTTGGTTCGAAGATTTATTATGCGGATGAGCCACGACGGCTCCAGAGCGCCGGTGGCATCGTAGACTGGCGGACGATGCATTTGCAGCTTATCGGTCTGGGCGAGTTCGATCAGGGACAATACAATCGTGTACAACAAGTAGATTTCGTGAGTGGATGCGCGATGCTGATCCGTGCTGAGGCCTGGTGCACTATTGGGGAATTCGACCCAGCCTACTTCCTCTACTATGAAGAAGTGGATTGGTGTCTGCGCGCACGGCGGGCCGGCTGGAAGGTCGTGTATATCCCCGTCGTAGCTATCTGGCATGCAGATCAAGCGAGCACCGGAACTGAGCCGGGCCTGGTGATGTATTATACCACACGTAACCGCCTGCTCCTGGCTCAACGATACGCCGACCGATGGACACGATTGGCTATCTACATGGACGCGCTGCGGCGAGCTGGCCAAAGCATGTACAACCTTCTCGCTTCTCACCGGCGTCCTCAGGCAGTGGCCACGCTAATGGCTGTGCGAGACTTTGCTCGCGGCCGGTTGGGGCGTGGTCCTTACCCGGCCACTCATAAGTGAGCATAGTGTGATCAAGCATAAATGTACGCCAGAAACCCAGATTGACCCCGCAACAATGGCGCGCCCCATCCGTGCCCTACACGTTTTCCCGGATTTGTCCATTGGTGGCACACAAGTTATCTTTCTGAACACTCTGCAGGCCCTTGATCCGGCGCGGTGCCGTATTACAGTGGCTTGCTTAGGAGGCTCTGAGGCATTGCTGCCTGAGGTAGCTGAATACGCCCCTGTTTATTACCAAACCCGATCAGGCGCGAGCAACCTGAGCGCTCTTTTGTTTCTTTTGAGACTCATGCGCACTGAGCAAGTAGACGTCGTGCACACCTACTACGGTCGGACCAGGGCTCACGGCCGCTTAGCCGCCATACTGGCACGGGTCCCTGTCATTATCTCTGCTGAAATGGCCCAGGCGGGCCCATACTCGTTGAAAGGTTGGGCAACCGAGCGGCTTTTCGACTATTTCACCGATCACTTTGTTGCCGTTTCTGAGGCGGCGAGAGTTCACCTTTTTCGCACCCGCCAGATATCGCCCCCAAAGATTACAGTCATCTATCCAGGTGTAGATTTGGTCAGGTTTGATATCCAAGAAACGCTGCCTATGGTACGTTACGAGTTAGGACTCCCTGACCATGCATTAGTTATTGGCGTAGTAGCCCGCCTTGTCCCATATAAAGGGCATGCCGATCTCATCGCTGCCCTCCCGCGGATTCTACAGACTGCGCCAACAACGAGGTTGGTCTTCATCGGTGATGGACCAGCAGCGTCTGATCTGCGCCGCCAGGTCCATGAGGTGGGGCTAGCGGAACAGGTTCACTTCCTTGGGGCACGGCGAGACATTCCCAAGCTTCTCCGTGCCCTTGATGTGTTTGTATTGCCCTCGCATCAGGAAGGTTTAGGATTGGCCATTATCGAAGCGATGGCAGCAGGTCTGCCTGTAGTCGCAACAAGAGCTGGGGGTATCCCCGAGGTGGTCATTGAAGGGGAAACCGGTCTGCTGGTGGAGCCGGGGAATCCGCCGGAACTGGCAGAGGCCATCATTCACCTTCTCACCAATCCCGACACTCGACGACAAATGGGCATCAAAAGCCGGCAACGCGTTGAGGCCCATTTCACGGCGCAGCGAACTGCAGCTAACCTGACGGCCTTATATTGCCATCTCTCAAAGGCTAAGGGGATTTGGTAGGTATCTACGATCCTTGGTATGACCCTTTGGTCTGACTCGGAGGAGGATAGGTGAGTCAATGCCACCAGTGCAAGTAGAAATACTGGGGCATCCAGGATCATGTCTAGTTAAGCTTCCGGGGCCATATCGGCAACGTGGCCAATTGGTCAGGAAGCCGGTTCTCTTTGAAACAACCTACAGTCACGCACTGGTAGAGCGACTGGCTGATGTCGTGGGGCCGGAGTGGTTAAAGGATGAGATTGATCGTTCTGAAGATAGGGACTATGTGGCCAAGTCACTGGAGACCTTTTTGCTTCCGCACACATCACTCAAAGGGATGCGTATCCTTGATTTTGGATGTGGCTGTGGAGCTACCATGGTGATTCTGGGCCGCATGGGCGCTCGAGTGGTAGGTGTGGACCCCAGTCTGGCTCACGTTGAGGTCGCTAATATGCGGCTGAAGGAACTAGGCCTCATGGATACGGCCGCTGTCATTCATGTTAGGGATACTTCTCGGTTGCCTATAGCCAATGGACACTTTGATGTAGTCGTCTGCTACCAAGTTTTGGAGCATATTCCTGGCCCTGCTCGGCCTTTGTGCCTCCGGGAAATGTGGCGCGTGTTGAGAAGGGGAGGGTGTCTCTTTGTGTCTGCACCTAATCGGATTTGGCCAATTGAATTTCATACCACTAATCTTTGGTGGGTCCCTTACCTTCCGTGGCATTTGGCCTACTTTTATGCTGGTCTACGTGGTCGGCTACCATTTCGACTCTCCAATGTCAGTATTTGGGGCAGTGGATTCAGAGGGGTCACATATTGGGAAGTGGTCAACGCCTTGCCTAGTTGCACATGGCTCGTTGACAACGCAGCGTCGTCCGATAGCCTCGATCGTTATTTTGGTTTATCATTATCACGCACACAGAGTAAGGATCGTCGGATAGCCAAACGAGCGGTTGCATATACTCTAAAGATGCTTGATCAATCCGTGCTCCAGCGAATCGGCATACCCGTTCTAGCACTGCTCCCTTATGTTGTCTTATGCGTGCGTAAGGTGTAGATGGTTCGAAGTTCCCGATTCACGGCTCAGCATTGCACCGTCTAGCTAGAAATCCTTTATGAAGGCTTACCACAAGGCCAAAGGGACAAAACTGCCGGCCTGGGTTTTTCCTAGTGGAAACATTCTATGGAGAAGGTCCTTCACTTCAGAAGCAGCTCTGGCTTTCACGGCCCTGAGAGACAGATGCTTCAACTAGCGAAGCACATGGGGAGGGAGGGCTTCCAGCTAGAGACGCTCGTGCTTTATCGAAGAAAGGGAGATATGCCCCCTGTCCATCCTCTCGTCGAGAGAGCGAGAAATCATGGGCTGGAGGCGGAGCAGTTGGAGGGGAAGGCAAAATTCTCTCCCAGGAGCATCTCTTACATAGCGCAACGGTTAAAAAGAGAGCGATTTTCGTTGATCCACACCCACGATTATAAAGCTAACATCCTGGGCGGAATAGCAGCTAAGCTTACAGGTGTGAAGAGCATTGCAACTGTTCATCTTCACACCGAAACGACCCATCGGTTAAGACTCTACAAAATCATAGATTTGCTGGCCCTGCGTTTTTTCCCCAAGGTCATCGCCGTCTCCGGGAGCTTACGCCAGTATCTGATAGCGGCCGGCCTTTCACCCCAAAAGGTTGTGACAGTTCATAATGCTGTAGATTTAGGGATATTTACCTCGAGCGTTTCATTCCACAATACTCAGGCAGTTAGAAATCGGCTTGGGATAGGCAGTGATCCACCTATCGTCTCCATCATCGGACGCCTTACGTCGCAAAAAGGACACCGTTATTTCCTAGAAAGCGCGAAATGCATCCTTGAAGTATGGCCTGAAACTAGATTTTTGATCGTAGGAGATGGCCCCCTGAGAGATGAGCTCGAGAGCTTGTCTTTGTCCCTAGGTATCGCTCAAGCTGTGCGGTTCCTGGGCTATCGGCAGGATATCGCCACCCTCATGGGTATGAGTGATGTCATCGTGATGCCTTCTCTGAGGGAGGGCCTCCCCTACATTCTCCTGGAAGCCCTGGCGCTAGCAAGACCCGTCGTGGGCACACGGGTGGGGGGAATCCCAGAGGTTATAAAGCACGGGGAAACAGGGTTCCTCGTACCTTCAAAGGATTCAGAAGGGCTGGCCGAGGCTATAATACAGTTACTCGGAAACCCAGAGGAAGCAGCAAGGTTAGGGGAGAGGGGAAGGGAGTTGGTCTTGCGAGAGTTCAATGTCGAAACAACGGTGCAGAAAATAGCTGCGGTTTATACGGAGGTTCTGTCTGGAGTTAGTGGAAGGATTTGTTTAGATGAAGGTTGTGATGGTTGATCCGGGGAATCTTACTCCGTACTACGACTATAGTCTCTGCAAAGCTTTGGCGGAGATTGGCTGCGAGGTGAAATTAGTGACTTCGCCCTTTCTCTACGATGTTATACCGGACAACAGCAATTTCGATCTCGGCTATCTATTCTATGGGATTCTCCATCAAAGAGCAATAAATCGCCTCTGTAAAAGCGCTTGGGTAAGAAAACCGTTCAAGGTGCTAGAGTATCCCATTGATCTCTTGTTGTTCGGAAGGTACATCGAAAAAGCCAAGCCTGACATCTTGCATTATCAATGGGTGTTGATGCCTGCACTCGATTGCCTCATGTTTAAGCGCTTCCAGGCGATGGGGATTCCGCTCGTGTACACCGCCCACAATCTCTTGCCTCATGAGGAGAGGAGATGGCATAGAAAACAATACGCTTCGCTCTATGGGACTGTTGATCGAATCATAGTCCATTCTGAGAACAATAGGAAAGAGTTGCTGCAAACCTTCACGCTGGACGCGGTGAAGGTCCATGTGATCCCACAAGGTGACTTCAGCGATTTTAGCGGTGAACCTTTGATCAGGGAAAAGGCCAAAGAAATGCTAGGCATAGACTCAGAGCGACAGATAATACTATTCTTTGGGCTTATCAAGCGTTATAAAGGGCTAGAACATCTTCTCAAGGCCTTTCCCATGGTGAAGAAGCATTTCCCAGGAGCAAGATTGCTGGTTGCCGGCAAACCCAAAGAGGACTTTTCACCTTACGAAAACTTGATTGCCGATCTGGGCATAGTAGAGGATGTCATAACTCAACTGCGCTTCATACCCTACAAAGAATTAGCTGCCTATTTCTGTGCGGCCGATGTGGTCGTCCTGCCCTACCTGAAGACATACCAAAGCGCCGTGGTGTTCACGGCCTACACTTTTGGCCGGCCGGTGATCGCTACCGCTACCGGAGGTTTGCCCGAAGCAATTGAGGAGGGCAAGAGCGGCTATGTGGTTCCCCCTGCCGATGCACAAATGCTGGCAGAGGCAATTTGTGAAATCTTGTCAGACGAGGCGAGGATGGCACAGATGGACGACTACGCTCGCCACTTGGCCAAAACGAAATACTCCTGGCCGGACATCGCCAGGACCACGCTTGAGGTTTACCGCTCCTTGGTGAAGTAGAGCCCAAGGCCAACCCTCCAAATGGCTTGAGGGCGGCCCTTTGACAAATGGAAACTTGCTCGTACCACTTGAATGGAGTATAATTAACCCATCAGGCCGGGGTCTATGGAGGTCATCCGCCCGGCCTGATGATTGCTCATTGGCCTGGGTCTGTTTCAAGCGCCTTAGCAACATA